>Ga0209624_10000266_pt1 | contig 46593 bp, 43 predicted proteins | sample JacPinW_OM2H0_O1_FD_188565 | JGI IMG/M metagenome (GOLD analysis project Ga0209624, IMG submission 188565) | Forest soil microbial communities from Algoma, Ontario, Canada - Jack Pine, Ontario site 1_JW_OM2H0_O1 (SPAdes) (version 2) | ecosystem: Environmental > Terrestrial > Soil > Boreal...
ACGCGTCCACCGATCTGCGCACCACCCGCATGGAGCGGGTCATGAGCCGCCATGCAAAAACGGTGCGGCCCTCGACTCTTGCCGCGGAAGCCGTGCATTTGATGGAGACCCATCGCATCACTTCGCTCATCGTGGTCGACGCGGACGACAGAATAGTGGGTGCGCTCAATGTGCACGATCTGTTGCGCGCAGGTGTGGTTTGAAGGCGCGCAAGGCGACGCCGCTCGAGCGGATAGAACTCCTGATACTGGACGTCGACGGCGTGCTCACCGACGGGCGGCTGTATTTCGGCGCCCGCGGCGAGGCGTTGAAAGCCTTCCACGTGCGCGACGGCCACGGCATCAAGCTCTTGATGACCGCGGGGGTTCGAGTGGCGGCGTTCAGCGGCCGGCGTTCCGCCGCGGTCGCAGCACGCATGAAAGAACTCGGCGTACCTCACGTGGTCCAAGCCTGCAGTGACAAGGTCGCCGCACTGCATCGCCTCACGGAGCGGTTGAAAATCGACCCCTTGAATTGCGCCTGCATCGTGGACGACACGCCCGATATGCCGCTGATGTCGGCGGTCGGCTTCGCCTGCGCCGTCGCCGATGCGCACCCGCTGGTGCAGAGCGCCGCACATTGGATCGCCGGGGCGAACGGCGGCCGCGGTGCGGTGCGCGAACTGTGCGACGCCATCCTGCGCGCGCGCGCCGCTTCGAGCTGATGCTGTTCCGGGTATTCACCGTCCTCGCAGTGGTGGCGCTGGGCATCAGCACCTGGATATTGACGTCGCCGGTGCGCAAGCCGCATCCCGCGGCCGACGCCAAGCAGGCCGAATTGCCCGGCTACTATCTGAAGAACGCCGTGCTCACCGATTACGACCTTGCCGGCGACCCCAGCATTCGCATCGAGGCCGAGCGCATCGATCAAATCGCGCACGGCAACGAAGTGGCTCTGTACAACGTCCGCGTGGTCTACCAGGCCCCGAACGGCCAGTCGTGGATCATGGTGGGCGATGTCGCGCATGTGGAACCGGGAGGCAAAGTGGTCGACGTCTCGGGCAATGTGCGGCTGCAGGGCGAAGCCGCCGGGCGCGACGGTGCGGCCGTGATCCATACCGACACCTTGAGCTACAATGTTCCGGACGCCATTGCCACCACCCAGAGCGATGTGCGGATCGACTTCGCGGAACATACCCTGACGGCGCGCGGCATGCGGGCGAATTTGAAAGAGCGCACGTTGCGCCTAGAATCGAGGGTCAATGGCCGCTTCCATCCTTAGAACCCTGAGTCTGTTTGCGCTCGCGCTGCCGGCCTCGTACGCCTCGGCGCAGCATGTGGAACAGCAGCAGCAATCGATTTTGTTGGAAGCACAGTCCTTCGATTTGGATTACAAGAACAACAATATGATCTATCACAAGGTGCGCATCGCCCAGGGCGCGATGTCGGTCGCCGCCGATCAAGCGCTGGCCTCGGGCCTGGACTTCGAAAACAGCAGCCATTGGGTATTCCACGGCAACGTGAAAATTGCCATGGAAGGCGGGCAGCTCAACTCGGACGAAGCCGATGTCACCTTCGCCAAGAAGCTGCTGGCCAAGGCCGTCGCCAACGGCAATCCGGCCACCTTCGAGCAGCGGATCGTGAAGACGGGGAAGGTGGCGCACGGCCGCGCCGAAACCATCGACTACGACGTGACCAAGGGCATGGTGCACCTGTCCAAGAACGCCTGGGTGAGCGACGGCGACCGGGAGATTCAGGGCGAGTCGCTGACCTACAACGTACTCACGCAGACCATCCGCGCCGAAAGCGCGGAACAGGGTTCCCAGCGGGTGCACATCATCATCACGCCGCCGGCCAAATCCAAACCATGAGCGTATTGCGAGCCCTGGGCCTCGCCAAGAGCTACAAATCACGCCAGGTACTGCGGGATTTGTCGCTGGAGGTCGAGAGCGGCGAAGTCGTGGGGCTCCTGGGGCCGAACGGCGCCGGCAAGACCACGGCGTTCTACATGATCGTCGGTCTCGTCCGCTGCGAGCACGGCGAGATCTACCTGGACAACCGCGACATCAGCCGGCTGGCCATGCACCGGCGTGCGCAACTGGGATTGGGCTACCTGCCGCAGGAGCCCTCGGTGTTCCGCCGGCTGTCGGTGGCGGACAACATCTTGGCCATCCTCGAAACCCGGCCCGGGCTCGACGCCGCGGCCCGCGGCGCCTGCCTGAACGAGCTCCTGGGGGAGCTGCACATCGGCCATGTGCGCGACAGCTTGGGGCTAAGCCTCTCCGGCGGGGAACGCCGACGGGTGGAGATCGCCCGGGCCCTGGCCGCGGATCCGAGGTTCATCCTGCTGGATGAGCCGTTTGCCGGTGTCGACCCCCTCTCCGTTGCCGATATTCAGAGAATAATCAAACACTTGTCAGACAAGGGCATCGGCGTGCTGATTACCGATCATAATGTCCGGGAGACCTTGGGAATCTGCGGCCGCGCGTATATCGTGAGCCAGGGGACGGTGCTCGCCTCCGGATCTGCGGATCAGATTCTTGCCAACCCCCAGGTCCGTGAGGTGTACTTGGGCCAGGATTTCAAATTGTAGGCTTGGACCGAAAAGAAATATGTTGAAGCCAAGTCTGCAGCTTCGCATCGGCCAGCAGCTCACTATGACGCCGCAGCTGCAACAGGCGATACGGCTGCTGCAGCTACCCTCGCTCGATCTGCAGGCTCATGTCCGCGAGACCCTCGAGACCAATGTCATGCTCGAGGCGGACGAGGAGACGTTGGAAGTTCCCGCGGAGACCGTACGTGACGAGGTGCGCGACGAAGTGCCCGCGCCGGCCGAGGAGAAGTACGCGGAACTCGACGGCAACAGCCCCTCCGGCGATCAGCGCGAGGAGCCGGAGGTGGAGATCGCGGACGAGGCCTGGGGCGAGCAGGCCAGCGGCCCCTCCGATACCCCCTGGTCGGGAGACGATGACCGCAGCAGCGATTTCAGCGACCAGCACGGTCAGACCCTGCAGGAACAGCTCATCGAGCAGCTGGAACTCGCCAAACTCTCCGCCATCGACATGGCGATCGCGCGCGTCATCACCGACGCCATCACCGACGACGGGTACCTCGAGGATTCCCTCGAGGACGTCCGCCTGAGCCTGCTGCCGGAGATCGAGGCCACCCTCGCCGACGTAGAACACATCCTCACCCTGGTGCAATCGCTCGAGCCCGCCGGTGTCGGCGCCCGCACCTTAGGCGAGTGCATTGCGCTGCAGCTGCGGCAACTGCACCCCGATACCCCGGCGCGGGACGTTGCGATCCGGGTGGCGCTCGAACACCTGGACCTGGTCGCCGGCCAACAGTTGGTGCTGTTGCGCAGGCAGCTTCGCTGCAGCGAGGCCGATCTGGAAATGGCGCTGGCGCTGGTGCGCTCCTGCCATCCCCGCCCCGGCGCCGCGGTCAACCCGGCGCAGGCGGAGTACGTGATTCCGGATGTCTTCGTGCGCCGCACCGAGCATGGCTGGATCGTCGAGATCAACCAGGCGACGGTGCCGCGGGTGCGCGTCAACAACACCTACGCGAATCTGATTTCCCGCTCCCCCGACCATGCCATGTTGCGCACTCAATTGCAGGAAGCGCGCTGGCTGATGCGCAGCCTCGAGATCCGCAACGAAACCTTGATCAAGGTGGCGCGCTGCATCGTGCAGCGGCAGACGAGCTTCTTCGAGCTGGGCGAGGAAGCGATGGAGCCGCTGATTCTGAAGGACGTCGCCGAGGCCGTGGAAATGCACGAATCGACGATTTCCCGCGTCACTACCGCCAAGTACATGCACACCCCGCGCGGCGTGTTCGAGTTCCGCTATTTCTTTTCCAGCCACGTCGAGGCCGCGGACGGCACCGAAATGTCGTCCACGGCCATTCGCGCCAAGATCAGGAAGCTGATTTCGCAGGAGAATCAGGAGAATCCGTGGAGCGACAGCAAGCTCGCGGAAATTTTGTCGCAGGAGGGCATTCCGGTGGCCCGGCGCACCGTTGCCAAATACCGCGAAGGCATGCAGATCGCGCCGTCCAACGAACGGAAGCGAGCGGCTGCCCGCGCGTCGTAAAACAGTAGCAGGAGGAAACATGCAGCTCGATCTCAGCGGTCATCATGTCGAAGTCACCGACTCCCTACGCGCTTACGTCATCAAGAAATTCGAGCGCATCTCACGCCACTTCGAACAGCTCATCGACGTACACTGCGTGCTCACCGTCGAAAAATTCGGCCACAAGGCCGAAGCCACTCTCATGCTGCGGGGAAACAAGATCTACGCCGACGCCACCGAAACCAACATGTACGCCTCCATCGACGCCCTCGCCGACAAGCTCGATCGCTGCGTCAAGAAGCACAAGGAAAAGGCCGCCGACCATCACGCGGAGGACGTGATCAAGGCGCGTTTGTCCATCTAACCGCCCGCGTGTCGATGCGACTGATCATAGTAAGCGGGCTGTCGGGCTCCGGGAAGAGCGTCGCGCTGCACATGCTCGAGGACATCGACTTCTATTGCGTCGACAACATCCCCGCGGCGTTGCTCAAACCTTTCATCTCGCACACCGTCCGCGGCATGGGAGATACCTATCCCAGAACCGCGGTCGGCCTGGATGCGCGCAACCGGCCGAACGAGATCGAGACCATTCCGGCCCTCGTCGGCGAGCTGCGCCGCAGCGGAATCGGCTGCGAGGTCCTGTACCTGCACGCCAGCGATGAAGTGCTCCTGAAGCGCTATGCCGAGACGCGCCGCAAGCATCCCCTGGTTGCCGGCGACGTCAGCCTGCGCGAGGCCATCGCCTCGGAGCGCCGGCTGCTGGAGCCGATCTCCACCGCGGCGGACCTGGTGCTGGACACCTCCAACATGGGGGTTCACGCCTTACGCGAATTGATTCGCGAGCGTGTCGACCGGCGGCGGGACGGGCGGCTGTCCCTGATGTTCGAGTCCTTCGGCTACAAGCACGGCATCCCGGGCGATGCGGATTTCGTCTTCGATGTGCGCAGCCTGCCCAATCCCTACTGGGAGCATGCGCTGCGGCACTTGACCGGGCGCGACGCGGCGGTGATCGAGTACCTGGCGGGCCACGAGAGCGTGGCCGCCATGATCGCGGATCTGATCCAGTTCCTGGAGCGGCGCCTGAGCGATTTCGCCCAGGCGAATCGCAGCTATCTGACCATTGCGGTCGGATGCACCGGGGGACAGCATCGCTCGGTGTACATCGCCGAGCAGCTGGCCGCTCACTTTCGCAAGGGATACCCGCAAGTCCTGACGCGGCACGATTCCCTAACCCGGTGACGGGCGGGTCTGGCGTGCGTGCTTGACCCCCAGAAATTCGCGGATCTCATCCGCGCGGGCGCGGGTGTCCTCCACTCCCATGGCGATCATGTCGCGGGTGAATCCGCGCTCGAACAGCAGATAGCTGAGCAGCATCGTGCTGGCGGCGCTGCCGGCGCCCATCATGCGCATCAGGGTGCGCAGGCTCCTCGGCAGCTCGCCGGCGTGCCGGCGCGCGATTTCGTTCACGTCCCGCGACGGAGTCATCACCAGGAACTCGATGCGCCGCGCATCGTTGTTCTCGTTGTAGCGGCTGATGCGCTCGAGATCCGCGTGCAGCTGATCCATGAACAGCGAATCCAACATGAAGCCGAACATCTGCCCGAAGCTGGGTTCGACCGCGCGCCGGACCGGAGGGACGCTCGTGGAGACCGGATCGTTGACGCCGACGATGAACAGGCGATTCGCGCCCAGATGGATGGCCGGACTCAAGGGCGAGGTCTGGCGCATGGCGCCGTCGCCGAAATACTGATCATGCAGCAACACCGGGCGGAACAGGAAGGGCAGAGACAGGCTGGCCATCAAATGATCCAGCGTCAGAGACACCCGCGCGCCCTTGCGGTACACCCGGGACCAGGGCTCGATGGGAGAGGCCGCCGCGTAGAACGTCACCGAGTCCGCGTCGGCGTAGCAGGTGGCGCAGATTCCGAGCGCCTGCATGTGCCTTTTGTACAGGCTCCGCGGAATGCCGTCGAAGCGCAAATTCGCACGCAATAGATCCCACAGCGGGGTGTTGTCGAACAAGGAATGCGGCGGCTGAACCAGCCAACCGCCCGTCATGAAGGCCAGCATCCAGTGCATTCCCGACCGCAGCATGCTCATCGCGTCGGCTTTGAACACCTGGTGCACGCGGAAATCGCGCCAAACCCGCTCGATGGCGTACACCGACCGCCTGAAATGCGCGGCGTCCGAGGCCAGCGCGACCGCGCTGACGGCGCCGGCGGAGGTGCCGGTGATGATGGGAAAGGGACATGCGGAGCCGCGCCGCATCAGTTCGGCGACGCCCTTGAGAACGCCGACCTGGTAGGCCGAGCGCGCGCCGCCGCCCGTCAACACCAGGCCGATCGCCGGCTTCGCAATGGACAGGACGCTGGTATGCCACTGTCCGGTCGACATTTCCGGTCCATGTTCACTCGGAGTGGTCATCAGTAGGTTCCGCTTGCGCCGCCGCCGCCGCCGGCCCCGCCGCCGCTTTTGAACTCAGCCGGATGCTGCACAGCCGGGTGCTGCACGGCCGAATGCGGCGCGAGCGCGCCGGCTCCGGCCAGCTGCATGAGGTCCGAGAATTCATCATCCTCCGTCTCCCGAATCGACGAAAGTCCACGGCGCGGCGTGCGCAGATACCTGCCAAGCCCCAGCGACAGCAGCAAAGCCGCACCGCCCCAGAAGATCAGCCTAGCCTCGGGAGGCAGTCCCGTCACGTTTCGCAGTTCGTAGGCCATGCAAACGATGCATACCATGAACGCGGCTAGCGGTGCGTGCGCGCGTCTGCGGATTCCAACGATCAGCGCGGCAGCGCCGATAGGCACCAGCAGCCAAAGGGGCGCGTGCGCCGGAAAGGCGGCGGCCGGAGAACCGTCCGCGAGCCATAGATATCCGCCTAGCGGCATGGTTACCACCAGCCAATCGAGCATGCGATCGTACGACGGACGGCGGAACTCGATGCCGCCCGCCAATAACGCCATCAAGGCCGCTGCGAAGCAAAATATGCTCGCCGCGTGCGTGCCCGCGACATCGATCGCGCAGGACACGGCCGCGACCGACAGTGCGAGGAACAAAGGATTCAGGAAGCGAAATGCCGCAATCGCCAGCGTCGCCGCGAGCAACAAGGAGAGGCGCACACCGAACGGATCTAGGCCGTGGTTCTGCACCTGAAAAACGATCATCAGCAGCCCGGCCAACTCGAGCGCCTCCTCGATGCCCGCGCCGAAAAGGTGCCGCCGCATGACCAGCGCCTCGGCGGCGGCGATGAGAACGAGACCTACGACCCAACCGTAGCCCGGAATATGGGCGAAGCCGAATACGGCCGCCGTCAGTGCGGCCGTGACGGCACCCAGCACGAACAGAGCGCAGCGCGTGATGAGCTTGGGCCGGACCCAGCCGTCGGTTCGCTCCGCCGCCCACGGCGCGCTGCGCGCGGCGCCCATACGCGCGGCGATCTCCATCCACCGCTCCTGCTCCGGCGTGGGCCCGAAGGCCGCTCATGCCGGCACCGCCTTCATCCGCTGATGAAACACCCACAGCAGCGTGACGCCCGCGACCACGGTTGCGAGCTCGAGCAGCGCCGCAAACGGCCCGAACGGCAAGACCTGCGCTTCCAATGAGCACAACCCCAGCGATGCGTAGCAAACGCCGTAAATCAGGAAGATCTCCTGATTGTCGCGCAGCGCTTTGGCGATGGACACGATGGCGGCCGACAGCAGCACGGCCAAGCCCGCCAGCCGCGTTTCCCTCACGAAGCACAGCGCCAGCGCGCCCCAGAACCCGGCATTCGCGGCAAAATTCTCGAACACGTAGAGATATGCCGGGTTGCCGCCGAGGTAGCGGTGCGCCTCGCGCCAGACGAGGATAACGCCCGCGCACAGAATTGCCTGGACTCCGGCGTGACCCAGCTTGCCGTCGATGTTCAGCAGCGCGCTGAGGTTTCCCTCGATGCCGAACCATCCCGCGACCGTCGCCAGCGAGGCGGACAGCACCAGCCGGGAGTCCAGAGCATAGGCGGTGGCGGCGTGAAGCGGCGCCAGAATCAGCAGGTACCAGGACCAATGGGACCCGAGCCAATGAAACCGCGACTCGGCATACCCCAGATCGGCGCTCAAGATCAGCGCCCCGAGCAGCAGCAGATAGTCGCCGCCGACCGAGCGGATTTCGCCGCGCCTGTGCGTGCGGATCGCGGTTCCATAACACGCCGCCGCGACGGCTGCGAGCGCCAGGATGAGGGTCAGCGGGCCGATGCGGTCGAGGTTCTTCCCCAATAAAATCGCAATGCCGGATGTGATCGCGGCAACCGACGCATAGAGCGCGAAACGCAGCTCCTGAAAGACGGAAAAAATCGCGCGCCGCTCCAGCGCCACGGCCCGCGACGCGGCGGCCGCGTCGATTTCACCGGCGCCACGGAGTTCCAGATACTCGGGTTCAAGTGAGTGCATCGATCGCGTCGTCCAACCCCGCCAACGTCAAAGGATACATCCGTCCCTCGAGCAGCTCGCGCGTGATCTCGATCGAACCGGAGTGCCGCCAGCGCGCCTGCGGCACCGGGTTGATCCAGGCGAACTTGGGATAGTGTTCGATCAGGCGCGTAAGCCACACGCTGCCGGGCTCGGCGTTCCAGTGTTCGACGCTGCCGCCCGCCTGGGTGATTTCATAAGGGCTCATGGTGGCATCGCCCACCAGAATGAGCTTGTAGTCGCTGCCGTAGGTGCGCATCACTTCGACGGTGCCCATGTGCTCGTTGTAGCGCCGCCGATTGTCCCGCCACAACGCCTCGTAGGTAAAGTTGTGGAAATAATAATGCTCGAGGTGCTTGAACTCGCTGCGGGCCGCCGAAAAAAGCTCCTCGCAGGTCTTCACGTGATCGTCCATCGACCCGCCGATATCGAGCAGCAGCAGCACCTTCACCACATTGTGCCGCTCGGCTTGCATCCTGATGTCGAGCCATCCCCCCGCGCGCGCGGTGGCATCGATGGTGTCCGCCAGGGCGAGCTCGTCGGGGGCCCCGCGCCGGGCGAAGCGGCGCAGGCGGCGCAGCGCCATCTTGATGTTGCGCGTCCCCAGCTCGACCTTGTCGTCCAGGTTCGCGAACTCGCGCCGATCCCAGACCTTCACCGCGCTGCGATTGCGTCCGCCGTCCTGACCCACCCGCACCCCTTCCGGATTGAATCCGTAGGCGCCGAACGGCGAGGTCCCCGCCGTTCCTATCCATTTGTTGCCGCCCTGGTGCCTCTCCTTCTGTTCCTCGAGACGCTTCTTGAGCGTCTCCATCAACGCCTCCCAGCCGCCCAGCGCCTCGATCTCGGCCTTCTCGGCGTCGGTGAACTCGCGAACGGCGAGCTTCGCCAGCCAATCATCCGGCAGCTCCCGTTGCAGCAGCGCGAACACATCGCCCGCGCCTTTGAAATGCGCGGCGAATACCTTGTCGTAGCGGTCGTAGTAGCGCTCGTCCTTCACCAGGCAGGTGCGCGCCAGGGTGTAGAAACGCTCGGCGCTCGAATCGCCCAATCCCGCCTTGAGGGCTTCGAGCAGGGTAAGAAGTTCGGTGATGGATACCGGTATGCCGGCGCGGCGCAGCAGGAAAAAGAATCTAACGAGCATTCCGGCGGTGCAGGAACAGCAATTGTTCGAACAGATGCACATCCTGCTCGTTCTTGAGCAGCGCCCCGTACAGGGGCGGAATGAGCTTCTTCGCGTCGTCGCTGCGCAGCGCCTCGGGCGGAATATCCTCGGTCACCAAGAGCTTGATCCAATCCAAGAGCTCGGAGGTGGTGGGCTTTTTCTTCAAACCCGGCGTCTCGCGTATCTTGAAGAACGTCGTCAGCGCCTCGTGCAGCAGTTCGCGCTTCAAGTCCGGGAAATGCACGTCCACGATTTGCGTCATGACGGCCGCATCGGGGAACCGGATGTAGTGGAAGAAACAGCGCCGCAGGAATGCGTCCGGCAACTCCTTCTCGTTGTTGCTGGTGATCACGATGACCGGCCGATGCTTGGCGCGCACCGTTTCCCGCGTCTCGTACACGTAGAACTCCATCCGATCCAGCTCGCGCAGCAGATCGTTCGGAAACTCGATGTCGGCCTTGTCGATTTCGTCGATGAGCAGCACCGGCTGCACGTCGCTGTCGAACGCCTCCCACAGATCGCCCTTCACGATGTAGTTGCGGATGTCCTTCACCCGCGGATCGCCGAGCTGGGAATCGCGCAGGCGCGAGACGGCATCGTATTCGTACAGCCCCTGCTGGGCCTTGGTGGTGGACTTGATGTGCCACTCGTAGAACGGCTTGTTCAGCGACCTCGCGATCTCGTTCGCGAGCAGCGTCTTGCCGGTGCCGGGCTCGCCCTTGATCAGCAGCGGGCGCGACAGCACCATGGCCGCGTTCACCGCGGCCATCAACTCCTCGGTGGCGATATAGCGATCGGTGCCGCGAAATTCCGCGGCCACTACTTGCGCCTGACCTGCAGGATCTGCATGGAATTCGTGCCCCCCGAGACACCGCTCAATTCGCCCTTGGTCAGGATGACGGAGTCGCCCTCCTCCACCAGCTTCAGGTCCAGCAGCAGGTGGAATATGGAGAAGTAGAAGGCGTCTCCCTGGTGCATGACGTCGTAGGCGACGGGATACACGCCCCGGTACAGGGTGACCCGGCGCCGCGTGGCTTCATGGCGCGTGAACGCATAGATGGGAATGTCCGAGCGCACCCGCGACATCCACAGCGACGTCGAGCCCGACTCGGTCAGCGCCACGATGGCCTTCACGTGCAGATGATTGGCGGTGTACATGACCGCCGCGGCGATGGCCTCGTCGGTATGCCCGAAATAGCCGCTGCTGCGCTGCCTGATCCGCACGTGTGCGACCTGGTATTTCTCGGCGCCGGCGATGATTTGCGACATCACCTCGACCACCTTGGCCGGATGCTTGCCCGAGGCCGTCTCCGCGGACAGCATCACGGCATCGGTGCCGTCCATGACGGCATTCGCCACGTCCGAAACCTCGGCGCGCGTCGGCATGGTATTGGTGATCATCGATTCCATCATCTGGGTCGCCATGATGACGACGCGATTTTGATGGCGGGCCTCCTGGATGATCTGCTTCTGCAGGCCCGCAAGTTCCGCGAATCCCATCTCGACGCCGAGATCGCCGCGCGCCACCATCACGCCGTCGCTGGCCCGCACCACGGCCGTCAGGTTCTTGATGGCCTCCGCGCGCTCGATCTTCGCCACCAGCAGTCCGTGGCCGCCCGCGTCGTGCAGCAGCTGGCGGGCCTCGTCCATATCCGCCGCATCGCGCGGGAAGGAGATTCCGAGATAGTCCACCTGCAGCCGGGCCGCGGTGCGTATGTCCTCGCGATCCTTTTCGGTCAGCGCGCCGGCCGACAATCCGCCGCCCTGACGGTTGATGCCCTTGTTGTTGCCGAGCTCGCCGCCGACCAGCACCCGCGTCTTGATGCGCGGGCCCTCGATGGAGAGGACCTGCAGGCTGATCTGGCCGTCGTTCAGCAGCAGCACATCCCCGGCGAAAACGTCCGAGGGGAGTTTCTTGTAGGCGATTCCGACGCTGCGTTCGCTGCCCGCGTCGACGGCGAGGGAGGCATCCAGCGTGAACTCGGCGCCGTCGGCGAGCTGCACCTTGCCGGTCGAGAAGCGGTCGATGCGGATCTTCGGCCCCTGTAGATCGCCGAGCACGCCCACGTAGCGGCCCGCCTCGCGAGCGGCCTGGCGCACCAGCTCCACCCGGCGCGCATGATCGGCGACCGCGCCGTGCGAGAAATTGAGTCTCACCACATCGACGCCGGCGCGCACGATTTCCGCCAGCACCGCCGGATCGTCCGTGGCGGGCCCCAAGGTGGCGACGATCTTGGTTCGTCTGGCCTGGGAATTCATGCGGCGCGCTTTTCCAGAATGTCCACCGCCGGGAGTTTCTTGCCTTCGACGAACTCAAGGAACGCGCCGCCGCCGGTCGATATGTAGGAAATGCTGTCCTCGATCCCGTACTTTTCTATGGCCGCCAGCGTATCGCCGCCGCCCGCGAGCGAAAACGCCTTGCTGCGCGCGATCGCCTTGGCGAGGGTGCGGGTTCCTTCGCCGAACTGTTCGAACTCGAATACTCCCACCGGGCCGTTCCAGAGAATGGTGCCCGCAGTCGCGATCAGCTTGGCCATGGCCTCGGCCGAATCCGGGCCTATGTCGAGGATCATCTCCTCGGCCGACACGTTGCCCACCGGCTTCACATCGGCCTCCGCCTTCGAGGAAAATTCGGTGGCGACGACGACGTCGGTGGGCATCGGAATGACGATCCCGCGCTTCTGCGACTGCTCGAGCAGCCGTTTGCAAATGTCCAGCATGGCCGGCTCGTACAGCGATTTGCCGACGTTGAACCCCAGCGCCGCGAGAAAGGTGTTCGTGATGCCGCCGCCCACGATCAACCCGTCGACCTTGCCCAGCAAGGATTCCAGCACGGTGAGCTTGGTCGACACCTTGGAGCCCGCGACGATGGCCAGCAACGGCCGCTCCGGCTTCTCGAGGGCCCTTTCCAGCGCCGACAACTCGCTGACCAGCAGCGGGCCCGCGCAGGCGATCGGCGCGTACTTCGCGACGCCGTGGGTGCTGGCCTCGGCGCGGTGCGCGGTGCCGAAGGCATCCATGACGTAGATGTCGCACAGGGCGGCCATCTTCCGGGAGAGCTCATCGCCGTCTTTCTTCTCGCCCTTGTTGAAGCGCACGTTCTCGAGCAGGACCACTTCGCCGGGCTGGACCTCCACCCCGTCCAGCCAATCCTTCTTGAGCGGCACCGGCACTCCCAGCAGCTGCGCCAGGCGCTTGGCCACCGGAGCCAGCGAAAATTCCTCGGCGTACTTGCCCTCCTCGGGCCGGCCGAGATGCGACATCACCAGCACCCGCGCCCGTGCCGTCAGGGCCGCCTGAATCGTCGGCAGCGACGCGCGAATGCGCGCATCGCTGCTCACCGCGCCGTCGGCGATGGGCACGTTCAGATCCTCGCGGATCAGCACGCGCTTGGCATGAAGATCCAGGCTCAGCATCCTTTTGATGTTCAAGCTCAAGGCGCTTTCGACCAGGCGAGGGTGGTGTCGAGCATGCGGTTCGAGAAACCCCACTCGTTGTCGTACCACGAACACACCTTGACCAGGTTCCCCTCGATCACCTTGGTCAGGGTGGCGTCGTAGGTCGACGAAGCAGGGTCGTGGTTGAAATCAACCGACACCAGCGGCGCATCGTTGTAGGCCAGGATTCCCTTCAGCGCGCCGGCGGCGGCCTCCCTGACCGTGGCGTGGACTTCCTCGACCGTGGTCTTGCGGGCGGCGGTGAAGGTCAAATCGACCAGCGAGACGTTGATGGTGGGCACGCGGATCGCGAATCCGTCGATTTTGCCCTTGAGCTCGGGCAGCACCAGGCCGACCGCGGCGGCGGCGCCGGTCTTGGTCGGAATCATCGAGGTGGTCGCGGATCGCGCGCGGCGCAGATCCGAGTGGTAGACGTCCGTGAGCACCTGGTCGTTGGTGTAGGAGTGAATGGTGTTCATCACGCCGGCCACGAGGCCGATTTTGTCGTGCAGCACCTTCACCAGGGGAGCGAGGCAATTGGTGGTGCAGGAGGCGTTCGAGATCACCGTGTGGCTGGACTTCAGCACGTTATGGTTGACGCCGTAAACCACGGTGGCATCGACGTCGTCGCCGCCCGGGGCCGAGATCACCACTTTTTTCGCGCCCGCCGCGATGTGCGCCGACGCCTTAGCCTTGCTCGTGAACAGGCCCGTGCACTCCAGCACGAAATCCACGCCCAGTTCGCCCCAGGGCAGCTTGGACGGATCGCGCTGCGCGACCACCCGGATGCGGTCGCCGCCCACCACCATCGAATCGCCGTCGACGTGCACGTCGCCCCGGAAGCGGCCGTGTACGGTGTCGAAACGCGTCAAATAAGCATTGGTATTGGCGTCGCCCAAGTCGTTGATTGCGACGATCTTGATCTCGCCGCGATGATTCCCTTCGTAGAGAGCGCGCAGAATATTGCGGCCGATGCGCCCAAATCCGTTGATCGCCACCTTGATTGCCATTATATCTCCATGCGCTTCGCGCAACAGTTAACGGGGTCGAAGCGACCCCGCCCGAAAAAATATTATGCGCCGGATCGGGCCAGAACCTTCTCGATGGCCTCGACGACATGCTCCGAAGTAAAGCCGTACGCCTTGAACAAATCCTTCGCCGGCGCCGACGCGCCGAAATGATCGATGCCGACGATTTCACCCTGCAAGCCCACGTAGTGCCACCACGTGCCGGTCGCGCCGGCTTCCACCGCGACGCGCCGGGTCACCGACTTGGGCAGCACGCTCTGTTTGTAGGCATCGTCCTGGGCGTCGAAGGTGTTGGTGCTGGGCATGGACACCAAACGCACTCTCCTGCCCTTGGCGGCCGCGGCGCGGACGGCTTCGGCGGCGATACCCACCTCGGAGCCCGTGGCGATCACGATGGCCTCGGGCTCTCCCGCCGAATCGACCAATACGTAGCCGCCGCGCCGGATCGCGGCGATCCCTAAGGCGTCGCGCGCTTGATGAACCACCGACTGGCGCGTGAAGATCAGGCAGGTGGGACCGTCGCGCTTCTCGAGCGCCACACCCCAGGCTGCCGCGGTCTCGACCCCATCGCAGGGCCGCCACAGGTCCATGTGCGGGATCAGCCGCAGACTCGCCAGATGTTCGATCGGCTGGTGCGTCGGGCCGTCTTCGCCGAGTCCGATGGAATCGTGGGTGTAGACGAAAATCACCCGCAGCCGCATCAGGGCGGACATGCGCACGGCATTGCGCGCATAGTCCGAAAACGTGAGGAAGGTGCCGGCGTAGGGAATGAACCCGCCGTGACAGACGATGCCGTTCAACATGGCCGACATGCCGAATTCGCGCACGCCGAAATGCAGGTAGTTTCCGCCCGGCGAATCCGCCGTCAGCGTCACCGAATCCTTGCGCCACGTGCCGTTCGACGGGGTCAAATCCGCCGATCCGCCCAAAAGCTCGGGCAGCGACGGGCCCAATGCGTTCAAGGCAGCCTGCGACGACTGCCGCGTGGCGAGCGCCTTGCCCTCGGCCTGCACCCTGGCCGCATAGGCGTCCACGAGGTCGGTGAAGCCGCCCGGCAATTCGCCCTCCATGCGCCGCGTCAACTCGGCCGCCAATGCGGGAAATTCGGCTTTGTACGCCTCGTACCGGGTGCGCCACTCCTGCTCCACCCGCGCGCCCTTCTCGCGCCTGTCCCAGGCGGCTCGAATGTCGGCCGGAATCTCGAACGGCGGAGACGTCCACCCCAAATTCAAGCGCGTGGCGGCGATCTCCTCGTTGCCCATGGCTTCGCCGTGCATGGCGGCGGTGCCCTGCTTGTTCGGCGCGCCCCACCCGATGACGGTCTTCGCACAGATCAGCGACGGTCGGCCGGTCTCCGCGCGTGCCTCCGCCAAGGCTGCCGCGATGGCGGCGCTGTCCTGGCCGTCGACGTGAGGAATCACATGCCATCCATAGGCCTCGAAGCGCTCGGCGGTGTTGTCGCCGAACCAGCCCACCACCTTGCCGTCGATGGAAATGCCGTTGTCGTCGTACACCAGAATGAGCTTGCCGAGCTTCTGCACGCCGGCGAATGAAGCGACCTCGTGCGAGATGCCTTCCATCATGCAGCCGTCGCCCAGAAACACATAAGTATGATGATCGATGATGGTGTGGCCGGGCCGATTGAATGCTGCGCCGAGCGAACGCTCCGCCAATGCCATGCCCACGCCGTTGGCAAAACCCTGGCCCAGCGGCCCGGTGGTGGTCTCGATCCCGAGATGCAAATCGCGCTCCGGATGTCCCGCCGTCTTGGAGCCGAATTGGCGAAAATTCCGGATTTCGTCCATCGACAGGGGATAGCCCGTCAGGTGTAGGACAGAGTACAGCAGCATGGAGGCATGGCCGTTCGAGAGCACGAAGCGGTCGCGGTCCCACCAGTACGGATTGCCGGGATTGAACTTAAGCACGTCCCGCCACAGCACCTCGGCGATGTCCGCCATCCCCATTGGGGCGCCCGGATGGCCGGAATTGGCCTTTTGGACGGCGTCCATGGCGAGGGCACGAATGGCATTGGCGAGTTCGCGGCGGGTGGGCATAGCAGACTTCTTGTGCAACAAGTGTGACGGGAGACCGGCCGCGTATTGTCCCCGATGCGCCCCCCGCGGGCAAACCGGGATGTGGGTCGCGGAATGACGACGGAACACGTTCACACAAATGTAGTCTGTTTATGTATAACGCCTGAGCGCGCCGCCATGACCCAGTTCACCGTCGTCCGAGGGGACCTTTGTTACCATTTTGAGCTATGCAAGTTCTACAAATCACCGACCCACACCTGTATGGCAGCGCCACCGGCCGTCTGCGCGGAGTAGAGACCGATCCGAGTCTGCATGCGGCGCTCGAGGATGCGTTTGCGCGCGTTCCGGACTATTCGGCGGTGTTGGTTACCGGCGATCTCGTGCAGGACGATGCCTCGGGCTATCTGCGCTTTCGCAGCATCTTCGGCAATCTCGAGAAACCCGTGCTATGCATTCCGGGAAATCACGACGAGCCGCAGGCCATGCGCAAGGAGTTGAACTGCGCGCCGTTTCAGATTTGCGGCACGCGTGAAATCGAAGGCTGGCAATTCATCATGCTCGACAGCTACGATCCCGGCCACGTCGGCGGGCGCCTGACGCAGAGCGAGCTCGCGCGTCTCGATAACGCGCTGAAGGGATCGCCCAAGCACGCCATGGTGTGCCTGCATCATCACCCCATCGCCATGGGCAGCCGCTGGCTGGACACCGTGGGCCTCGCCGAACCCGAAGCCTTCTGGCGCATCATCGAGTCGCACGCTCACGTGCGCGCCGTGGTGTGGGGACACGTTCACCAGGTGTACGACGGCCGGCGCGGCGATGTTCAGCTGTTCGCGACGCCGTCGACCGGCGCGCAGTTCCTCCCGGGGAGCGATCGCTACGCGGTCGACTCGCGTCCGCCCGCGTACCGGACTTTCGAACTGCATGCCGACGGACGCATCGACACCGCCGTCCACTGGGTCGAGTCGATGTCGATGCGGCAGGCAGCGGCTCGTTAGCACCCGCTCCTCCCGCGGCCTACTGCTGTGCGGCCTGTTGCTGTGCGTCACCGCGCGCGCGGACAGCGCACTGCACTCGCTGTGGGAGTTGCACGGCAAGCACAACACCGTCTATCTGCTCGGCTCCATCCACGTGCTTCGCCCGAGCGACTACCCCCTGGCTCCCGCGGTCCTCGAGGCCTATGGCAACAGCAAAGCCGTGCTCATGGAAGTGGACCTGGACGAAATCGGTTCGGAACAAGTGCAGTCGGAGATGATCGCGAGCGCCACCCTGCCGGAGGGTAGGACTCTCCCCGATGTCCTCGGGAAGGATCGCTATGCACGCGCCTCCGCATTGGCGCGCGAGTCCGGGGTCGATCTGTCCATGTTCGATCAATTCGCACCCTGGTTCGCGGCCGAGGCCATTTCGCAGCTGCAGCTGTCGCAGCTCGGCTTCAAGCCCGAATCCGGCGTGGAAATGTACTTCATGGAGAAAGCCCGCAACGACGGCAAGAGCGTCGCCGGCCTCGAAACCGTCCACGACCAAATCTCGCTGTTCCAGAACATGTCCCTGGACACGCAGGCCGAGTACCTTCTCTCGAGCCTCGAGCAGGCACATGACCTTCCGACGGAGGTGGACTCCATGGTCCGCGCCTGGCAGCGCGGCGATACTCAATGGTTCGCCGAAGAGATGAAGTCGGAACTCGGCCGGGACGCACGCCTCTATGATTCGGTGTTGAGCGCGCGCAACCGCAAGTGGCTGCCGAAAATCGAAGCGCTGCTCGACGGCGACAAGAACTATCTGGTGATCGTCGGCACCGGCCATCTGGTCGGCCGGGACAGCGTGATCGACCTCCTAAAAAAAGACGGGATCGGCGCCGCCCAGAGGTAGCGCCGATCCCCGTCCCGTCTCACTTTCTCTAACTACTCGCTCGGCGGGGTGGCGCCGGCGTTCGGGCCGCCCCGCGGACCGTGCTTGTGAGCCGCCATCTGGGCCTCGAGCGTCGTCAGCTGCGCCTGCTGCGCCGGGGTCAACACTTTGAACACCTGCGCCCGCACCTGGGCCCGCTGCGTCAGGGCCTCCGCGGCCAACGAGCCGTGAGTCTGGCTCACCTGCGACGCGATGCTGGTGTAGTTCGGGTCGGTGGGCTGGGTTTGGTGCAGTTTCTGCATGTTCGCCTGCATCTGCTGGTGCAAGCTCTGCATCTGCGGGCGTGCCGCCGTGAAGATATCCTTGACCTGCTGCTTTTGCGCCGCAGTCAAATTCAGCTTGGACAGTAGATGCCACGGTCCCCGGTGATGATGCCACCCGTGCGCCCCCGGCGCGGGCGGCGCGGCGGAAGTGGCTTCATCGGCGGCGATCGCGGCCGACATGCCGGCGGCGCCCGCCAGTACCGCTCCGGCCGCTAGCAGCGCCGGCAGCAATTTACGAATCGATTTCATGTTCAGCTCCAAATACGTGAGTAGGTGACACGGCACTATCCTAAACTCGCCCTGTGCAAACATGTGTCGCAGAGATCGCAACGTTCTGTTAAGAATTGTGAATTCCCGACTGTCGCCTGCTGTGCCAGAGTATGGGTAAGTTATGACACTCTCAAATCCCGAGGCACGAGTGCTGCTGGTCGACGACGACCGCGAACTCTGTCAAATGCTCACCGAGTACCTGAACGCCGAGCACTTCGACGTGAAGAGCGTGCACGACGGAGGCGAGGCTCTGGAAGAGCTGCAGGCGAACGATTTCGAGATCCTGATTCTCGACGTGATGTTGCCGAGCGTGGGCGGCTTCGACGTGCTGCGCAAATTGGGAGCGTCCTACGAGACCCCCATCCTGATGCTCACGGCGCGCGGAGACGACATCGACCGCATCGTGGGCCTGGAGCTCGGGGCCGACGATTACTTGAGCAAGCCCTTCAATCCGCGCGAGCTGGTGGCGCGCATCCGCGCGGTTCTGCGCCGCGCCAGCAATCGCGGCGGAAAATCGGCCGTGCCCGACGAACTCGCCGTCGGTCCGATCACGCTGAACGCCGGGACGCACCTGGTTCACGTCGCCGGCAAGCCGGTGCCGCTCACCGGCGCCGAGTTTCGCGTGCTCGAACTGCTCATGCGTTCCGCGGGGCAGGTGATCTCCCGCGAGTCCATGACCGAGCAGGCGCTCGGCCGCAAGCTGGTGGCTTACGATCGCAGCATCGACACCCACATCAGCAATTTGCGCCGCAAGCTCGATCTGGAGGCCGGCAAGAATCCCGAGATCAAGAATGTCCGCGGCTCCGGCTACACCCTCACCTGGGCCCATGCATAGCCTATTCCTGCGGATCTTCATGCTGTTCATGATCGCGATGGCGCTCATCGTCGGCGGCAGCATCGCCATTACCTTCTCCATCGCGGCGCGCGAGTACGAGGCGCCCGAATTGCAGCGCCGTCCTTCGTCGGCCGTTCAGGCGTCCCAGGTACTGGCGCACGGCGGCATCGGCGAGCTCAAATCTTGGCTGCAGGAAAACAAGAACTCCATCCCGGAGCGCGATCTCTACATCATCGGCGCGGATGGTGCGGACATCCTGGGCCGGCGCCTGTCCGACGCCGCCGCCCGGCGCCTGCAGTTCTTCAACCGCGACGAGTTCGTCAATCGCCGTCTCTCGCGCGCAGCGCCGCAGATCTTCGGCGCCGACGGTTCGGTCTACACCGTGCTCCTGGTGCCGCGGCGGCCCAGCATATTCGGCGCATTGAGTCTGCCGGAGATCTCGCTGACCATCCTCTGCATTGCACTCATCGTGAGCGCGCTCACCAGCTGGTGGCTGGCGCAACACCTGAGCGCGCCCATCCGGCGCATTCAGGAGGGCGCGCGCGCGCTGGCTTCCGACGATATCCATGTGCGCGTGAGCGCCGGCCTCGAGGGACGCAGGGACGAACTCGCGGTTCTGGCGCGTGATTTCGACGCCATGGCGGATCGGCTGCGGGCCAATCGCGGCGCCATCACCCAGCTGTTGCGGGATATCTCTCACGAGCTGCGCTCTCCGCTCGCCCGGATGCGCGTGGCGCTCGGGCTGGCCCGTCAGCCGCCCGCCGACCTTACGCGTCAGCTGGATCGGCTGGAGCGCGAGATCGAACGTCTCGACTCGCTGATTTCCCAGGTCTTGAAGCTCGCGCGCCTGCACGGCACCGATGTGCCCTTCGTGCGCGAGGCATTCGATCTCGACGAGGTGGTCGAGGAGGTGGTGCGCGACGCGAACTTCGAGGGAGCCGCCAAGAACTGCGCGATTAATCTCCGCGGTGCGGCGCGTGCAGCCGTCAACGGCAACCGCGATCTCGTGCGCAGCGCCGTCGAGAACGTGCTGCGCAATGCCGTGCGCTACAGTCCGCAGGATGCGCCCGTCGAGGTCGCGGTCGCGCGCAGCGAGTCCGGCATCGAGATTTTAGTTCGGGATCGCGGTCCGGGAGTGCCGGAGCGGGATCTCGAGCGCATATTCGAGCCTTTCTATCGGGTTGCCGAGTCGCGTGACCGCGATTCCGGCGGAGAAGGCATCGGGCTCGCGATTACCGCTCAAGTCATGAAGGCGCATGGCGGGTCGGCCAAGGCGGCCAACGCGGAGGGAGGCGGCCTCGAAGTGCGGCTCAACTTGCCGCCGAGCGCCCTCGCTGTTTAGAGTCCCCGAATGAGCCTTTACCAAGAAGCCTGCAAGTACATCCCGGGCGGCGTCAATTCGCCCGTTCGCGCCTTTCGCGGCGTCGGCGGCGAGCCGATTTTTTTCCGCAAGGCCGCGGGCGCCTACCTGACCGCCGCCGACGGACGCCGGTTTCTCGACTATGTCGGTTCCTGGGGACCGATGATTCTGGGGCACGCCCATCCGCAGGTGATCGAAGCCGTGCAGGCGGTGGCCGCCGACGGTCTCTCCTTCGGCGCACCCACCGAAATCGAGACCGCGCTGGCGCGCCGCGTGATCGAACTCATGCCATCGCTCGATCTGGTGCGCTTCGTGAGCTCAGGCACGGAAGCGACCATGAGCGCGATTCGCCTGGCGCGCGGCTTCACCGGGCGCGACACCATCGTGAAGTTCGAGGGTTGCTACCACGGGCACTCCGATTCGCTGCTGATCAAAGCCGGCTCGGGGGCCCTTACCCTGGGTGTTCCCACGTCGCCCGGCGTACCCAAATCTCTCGCGCAGCACACCGTCACTCTCAACTTCAACGACGCCGACCAGGTTCGCGAGGCGTTTCGGGAAATCGGCGGTCAAATTGCCTGCGTCATCGTCGAGCCGGTGGCCGGCAACATGAACTGCGTGCCGCCCGTACCCGGGTTTCTCGAGACCTTGCGCCACGAATGCGATCGCGCCGGGGCATTGCTCATATTCGACGAGGTGATGACCGGGTTTCGGGTCGCCTTGGGCGGCGCACAGGCGCTTTACGGCGTGCGGCCGGATCTCACCACTCTCGGCAAGATCATCGGCGGCGGCATGCCGGTCGGGGCCTTCGGCGGACGCCGCGACATCATGGAGCACCTCGCGCCCTTGGGGAAGGTGTACCAGGCGGGCACTCTGTCCGGCAATCCCGTGGCCATGACCGCGGGTCTCGTCACTTTGAATCTGTTGTCGGCGCCCGGATTTCACCAGCGCCTGCAGGCCGCCACCGACGGTTTGATGCGACGGCTCAAGGAGTCCGCGCTCCGTGCGGGCGTGGCGCTCAGCGTGAATCACGTCTGCGGGATGTTCGGATTCTTCTTCACCGATGAAAGCCCGGTCGAACGCTACGGCCAGGTGATGGCCTGCGACGTCGAGCGCTTCAAGCGCTTCTTCCACGGCATGCTGGCCGAAGGAGTCTACTTGGCACCGTCCGCATTCGAAGCGGGTTTTTTGTCGGCGGCGCACACGCAGGCCGACATCGACGCCACCATCGCGGCGGCAAGCCGCGTCTTCGCCACCCTCATCTAGTGCGTGCCTTCGCCCGCTTCGTGGGTGCCATCCTCATCGCCGGTCTGATCGGCGCGGCGCTCGCCTATCCGGCCTATGAACTCACGTCGAAGTTCGCCGGCTGGCCGTTTCATCGCGTCGCGAGCCGGATCGCGATGCTGGCGCTCGTGTTCACCCTGGTGATCACATGCCGCCGGATGAGGCTCGAGACCAAACGCGATTTCGGATACGGACTGCCCTGGCGCCGCTTTCTCACGCTCTGCCTGCTGTGGGGAGCCGTCGGCGTGGCGACGGCCGGCGTGGGCGCGGCATTTCTGCTGGCGACACACCTGCGCGTCACGGCATCGGATTTCATTCCCACAGGCCTCAATGTCGCGCGCATGTTGCTTACGGCAGTAGGTTCAGGCATCGCCGTCGCGCTCATCGAAGAGACCGTGTTTCGCGGCGTCATGCACACCGCGATCGAACGCGAATCGGGCCCGTGGATGGCAGCGTTGCTCACCGCACCGCTGTTCGCCGTCCTGCACTTCGTCGCCAAGGTGAGAATCGCGCCGCAAGACGTCGGCTGGGGCAGCGGCTTCAATTTACTGCTGCTGTCGTTCGCGCCCTTGGGTCATCCCGCGCTGGTGCTCGACGTTTTCCTGTCTTGGTTGACGGTTGGATTGATCTTGAGCCTGACTCGCGCGCTCACCGGCAATATCGCGGTGGCGATCGGCTTGCATGCCGGCTGGGTGGTGGTGCTGCGCATGCTGCAGCTCTGCACCGTCGGCGGCAACTCGCCGGCGTACTCCGCCTGGGTGAGTCACTTCGACGGGTTGCTGGGGCTGTGGCTGCTGCCGTGGGGCTCGAGTTGCGCCGCCGCGCTCTGGCTCACGCGTGCCCGATGGGTGCCGCCGGCGCGAGCGGGCTGAGCACATCGAGCCTTTGGATCGGATCGTCGAGCTCGAGAATCGCCTGTTTGTCCGCGAGCGGAATCGGCAGGATCTCGGCCAGCCGGTACCCCACCCAGGCGGCATCGTCCGGCCGCATCTCGATTCCCTCGTACACCTCGCCGAGTTGCGGCAGGACGTTCTTCAAGAGCTCGGCCAATCGCGAGTGCCGCGCGGGTACCGGCACGGCGGAGTCGGGTTGCAGCCGGTCGACCTCGGCGAGATTGAGACCGTCGGATTGGCGGCTGCGGCTGCGAATGCGGAATCGCTGCCCGCCGACGCATGACAGGCCGAGCAGGCCGTCCGACAGTTGATGAAAATCGACGATGTCCGCCAGCGTTCCGACATCGAAGGTCTCAGCGGGACCCACTTCCCTGCCCTCGCGAATCAAGACCACGCCGAAGCCGGCGCCCTCGCGCATGCAGCGCCGTACCATGTCGACGTAGCGGGTCTCGAAAATTCGCAGCGGCAGCGGGCCGCCCGGGAACAGCACGATATTCAGTGGAAACAGTGCTATCACTTCCGCGCCCGCAGCGCGGTGAGCAGTTTGTCGTGCAATCCCCCGAATCCGCCGTTGCTCATCACCAGAATGTGGTCGCCCGGACGGCTGTCGTCGACGAGCCCCTTGACCAATGCCTCCACGTTCGTCCCAAAACGAGCGCGGTCGCCCAGGGTGGCCACCGCGCCTGGCAGGTCCCAGCCCAGGTCCGGAGGGTTGAAGAACCAAGCCCGGTCTGCCGATCGAAGAGCCGGCGCCAATTGCTCGCGATGCACGCCGAGTTTCATGGTGTTCGATCTCGGCTCCAATACGGCGACGATGCGCGCACTCCCGACCCGCGCGCGCAGTCCCTCGAGCGTGGTCTCGATGGCCGTCGGATGATGCGCGAAGTCGTCGTACACCGTGACCTCATCGACGACGCCGCGAATCTCCATGCGGCGCTTGACGCCGCGGAAGCGCCCGAGCGCCTGCGCGGCGCGTGCCGGTTCCACCCCCACGTGCCGCGCCGCCGCGACCGCCGCCAGGGCATTCATGACATTGTGCTCGCCCAAGAGCTCCCAGTTCACTACCGCCGCCTCCTGGCCCTGATACAGCACCGAGAAGCGGTTCGCCGCCGAGCCCGGCGCGATCCGCGCACTCCAGTCTCCCTGGCTCGAGCCAAATGTCTCGCGCGGCGTCCAGCAGCCCATTCCTAAGGTGGCGGCAAGCTCGGCATCCTCGCCGTTGACGATGAGCCGGCCGGCGCCCGGCACCGTCCGCAGCAACTGGTTGAACTGGCGCCGAATCGAGGCGACGTCCGGATAGATGTCCGCGTGATCGTATTCCAGATTGTTGAGAATGGCGGTGCGCGGCCGGTAGTGCACGAACTTCGCGCGCTTGTCGAAGAACGCAGTGTCGTATTCGTCCGCTTCGATGACGAAGCAGCGCCCCTGGCCGAAGCGGGCGGTCGCGTCGAAATTGCTCGGCACTCCGCCGACCAGGAATCCCGGTGCAAGACCCGCGTCCTCGAGTATCCAGGTCAGCATGGCGGTGGTGGTCGTCTTACCGTGCGTTCCCGCGACGGCAATCACGTGCTTCTCGCGCAGCACATTCTCCGCCAGCCACTGGGGACCGGAGGTGTATGCCAGGCCTCGATCCAGCATGGCCTCGACCACGGGGCTGCCGCGGCTCAAGGCATTGCCGACCACGACCATGTCGGGCTTCAGGTCGAGCTGTTCGGCGCCGTAACCTTGAACGAACTCGATTCCCAGCGCCTGAAGCTGGGTGCTCATCGGCGGATACACATTGAGGTCGGCTCCGGTCACCCGAAAGCCCGCGGCCTTGGCGATCGCCGCCACACCTCCCATGAAGGTCCCGCCGATGCCCAATATATGCACGTGCATGGTCATGTAATATCCCGCTCAAATTGTACACGCGGATCAATGGTATGCCCGACGCGATTTGGATCGATGATGAGGGCGAGCTCTCGGCGCTGGCGAGGAACTTGGAGTCGCAGGCGTGGATCGGCGTCGATACGGAGTTTCTTCGCGAACGCACCTTCTTCCCGAAACTCTGCCTGCTGCAAATCGCGGCCGGCGGGAAAATCTGGTGCATCGATACTCTGCGCATCGGCAGTCTCGATCCCCTGATGCCGGTACTGACTTCGTCCTCGGCCCGCAAGGTGATACACGCCGCGCGCCAGGATTTGGAGGCGGTCTATCTCACCACCCGCCGCGTCATGACTCCGGTGTTCGATACCCAGATCGCCGCCGGCTGCATCGGCTTGAAGCCGCAGGCCGGATATGCGGAGCTGGTGAAGACGCTGCTGGACGTGAGTATCCCCAAGGGCCAGACCCGCACCGACTGGTCGAAGCGGCCGCTGTCGCGCGAACAGCTGGAATACGCGGCCGACGATGTGCTGTATCTCGGCGATATCTCGGCCCACCTGGAGTCGCGTCTCAGCGACCTGAAGCGTGAACACTGGGTCGCGGAGGATTGCCTGGCGCTCGAGGACCAACGGTTGTACGAGCCCGATCCCGCCCAGGCGTGGGCGCGGCTGCGCGGTCTCGCGCAGCTCCCGCCGGCGGCCCGGGCCCGCGCGAAAGCCATCGCCGTGTGGCGCGAGAAGCTCGCGCGCACGCGCGATTTGCCGCGCGCCTGGATACTCGCCGACCCCGCGATTTTTTCCATTGCGCAGGGCTCCGCGCCTCCGCTCAACGACGGTCTGGCGGCCAGCCTCGCGGAGGCGCTTCAGAACGTAACCCACTTGGACGACCAGGTACCCAGCCAGGACGCGCGCCCGACCCCCGAACAGAAGGCGGTGATCGAGCGCCTCGTCAAAATCGTCGATGGGCGCGCCGCGGAACTCGGCATCAGCGCCGAGATACTCGCGCCGCGCGGCGAGATCAAGGCGCTTGCCATGGGGAAGCGGGATTCACACGCACTGACAGGTTGGCGGCGGGAGGAAATCGGGTCGCGGCTGCTCGAGGCTATCGCTTGAACCAAGCTATCGCTTGAACACCGCGTGTTCGATGCTCTTGAACACCGTATCGACATCGGCATCGGCATCCACGATACGCAACAGGCCCGCCGCCTCGTAGTACTTGATCAGCGGCTTGGTCTGCGCCTCGTACACCTCCAAGCGCTTGCCGATGACCTCTTCCTTGTCGTCCGGCCGCTGGATCAGGCGATGCTTGCCCTCGGGCGGCGGCGATGTATGCACATTGAACACCTTGCCGCAGTCCTGGCAGATTCTTCGGCCGGTGAGGCGCTTGAACAGAATCTTGAGGTCAAGATTCAGCAGCACGACGGATTCGAGCGGCGTACCCAGCTCCTTCAGCATCTTATGCAGGCCTTCGGCCTGGGCGAGGTTGCGGGGAAAGCCGTCTAGGATGAATCCCCGGGTGGCATCCGGCTGGCGCAGGCGCTCGCGAATCATGCCGAGCATGGTGTCGTCGTCGACCAGCTTGCCCGCGTCCATCACCGCTTTGGCGCGCAGGCCGAGTTCGGTGCCCTTGGATACGGCCTCCCGCAACAGGTCGCCGGTCGATATTTGCGGTACACAGAAGGCTTTGACCAGCAACTGCGACTGCGTGCCCTTGCCGGACCCCGGCGCTCCCAATAGAACTATTCGCATGATTCTCGTACTTGTGAAAGCGCGTTACCGTACCTTTGGGCGGCGCGGTCGTCAAACCCGGGCCGATCGGCTATTCTGCGCGCCTTGCGCGCCGAAGGGGGTCCCATGAAGAACGCGTTCTATGCACAGTCCGGCGGGGTGACCGCCGTCATCAATGCCTCGGCCTGCGGTGTGATCGAGACTGCGCGCAAGCACCGCGGCAAGATCGGCAAGGTATACGCCGGCCGGCACGGCATCATCGGCGCGCTGACCGAGGACATGATCGACACCGGCAAGGAGAGCGCCGCCGCCATTCGGGCCTTGCGCCACACGCCGGGCGGCGCCTTCGGCTCGGCGCGCTACAAGCTCGCGGGGATCGACAAGAATCGCGCCCAGTATGAGCGGCTGATCGACATATTCCGCGCGCACGACATCGGCTACTTCTTCTACAACGGCGGCAACGATTCCATGGACACGGCGCAGAAGGTGTCCGAAATCGCCACCCAACTTTCATATCCCATCATCTGCGTCGGGATTCCCAAGACGGTGGATAACGACCTTCCCATCACCGATTGCTGCCCCGGATTCGGTTCCGCGGCCAAGTACATCGCGGTATCGACGCGCGAGGCGGCGCTCGACGTGGCATCCATGGCGCGCACCTCGACCAAGGTGTTCGTGCTCGAAGTCATGGGGCGGCACGCCGGGTGGATGGCCGCGGCCGGTGGGCTGGCCGGCGAGAAGGCCGGCGATGCGCCGCACGTGATCCTGTTTCCCGAGATCGTCTTCGACCGCGAGCGCTACCTCTCGAAAGTGAAGGCGTCGGTGGAGAAATACGGCTACTGCGTCGTCGTCGTCTCCGAGGGCCTGCGCGACGCCGACGGCAAATTTCTCGCCGAGGCCGGCACCAGGGATGCGTTCGGCCATGCACAGCTGGGGGGCGTGGGACCCGTGGTCGCACAAATGCCCCAGGAGGCGTTCGGCTATAAGTTCCATTGGGCCGTCGCCGACTATCTGCAGCGCTCGGCGCGGCACATTGCCTCGAAGGTGGATGTCGAGCAGGCGTACGCCGTCGGCAAGGCGGCGGTGGAACTCGCCCTCAAAGGGAGGAACGCCGTGATGCCCGTCATCGTGCGCAAGTCCGCCAAGCCCTATCGATGGAGCATTGGCGAAGCGCCCCTGACGGCGGTGGCCAACGAGGAAAAGAAGCTGCCGCGCAATTTCATCACGGCGGATGGTTTTGGGATCACGGCGGCCTGCCGTTCCTACTTGCAGCCGCTCATCCGCGGCGAGGACTACCCGCCCTACCGCGATGGCCTGCCCACTTATGTCACGCTCAAAGGTGTCAGCGTTGTCAAACGATTGCGCACCCCGTTTGTGGTATAGTCGCGGCCGTTTTTTTAGTTATATCAACAACATAAGAACCTTCTGGAGACCTGACCCATGACTCTTGAATGCGCGCTTTGGCTAGCGATTGCAGCCGGTGTCGTTGCGATCCTCTACGGCGTCATATCCGTGCGCTGGATTTTGGCCCAACCCGCGGGCAATGCGCGCATGCAGGAGATCGCAGCGGCGATTCAGGCGGGCGCCAAGGCCTATTTGAATCGACAGTACTCCACCATCGCGCTCGTCGGAGTCATCCTGTTCGTCGCCTTGGGCCTGGCGCTGGGCTGGGCCACCGCCGGCGGTTTCGCCGTGGGCGCCATTCTCTCGGGTGCCGCGGGTTACATCGGCATGTTCATTTCTGTGCGCGCCAACGTGCGCACCGCCCAGGCGGCGCACTCAGGGGTGAACGCCGCGCTCAAAGTCGCGTTTCGCGGCGGCGCGATCACTGGGATGCTGGTGGTGGGCTTGGGGTTGCTCGGGGTCGCCGGCTACTACCTGCTGATGCGGCGGGTTCTCGGGGACTCGGAGGCGGCCCTGCGCTCGCTGGTCGGTCTTGCCTTCGGCGGCTCGCTCATCTCGATATTCGCGCGCTTGGGCGGCGGCATCTTCACCAAGGGCGCCGATGTGGGCGCGGACCTGGTCGGCAAGGTCGAAGCCGGCATTCCCGAAGACGATCCGCGCAATCCGGCGGTCATCGCCGATAACGTCGGCGACAATGTCGGCGATTGCGCCGGCATGGCGGCCGACCTGTTCGAGACCTACGCCGTCACGCTGGTCGCCACCATGTTGTTGGGCGGCCTCGTCATGGTGAACATGGGCGAGCGCGCCATCCTCTTTCCGATGGTGCTGGGCGCGATCTCCATCGTCACCTCCATCGTCGGCACCTTCTTCGTCTCCACGCGCGAAGGCGGCAAGATCATGAACGCCCTGTACAAGGGAGTCATCGTCTCGGCGGTCCTTTCCGGCATCGTTTTCTATTTCGTCTCGAAGGCCCTCATGGGCGAGGATGCCATGTCGATCTGGCTGTGCACCCTGGTCGGTCTCGCGCTCACCGCCGCCATGATCGTGATTACCGAGTACTACACGGCCACGGAATACAAGCCCGTGCAGCACGTGGCCGCAGCCTCGCAGACCGGCCATGCCACCAACATCATCGCGGGCCTGGGCGTGTCCATGAAGGCCTGCGCACTGCCCGTGATTGCGGTGGCCATGAGCATCTGGGCTTCCTACCGGCTCGAAGGCCTCTACGGAATCGCCATCGCAGCCACCGCCATGCTGTCCATGACGGGAATGATCGTGGCGCTCGACGCCTACGGTCCGATCACCGACAACGCCGGGGGCATCGCCGAGATGGCGGGCCTCGACAAGAAAGTGCGCGATGTCACCGACCCTCTCGATGCCGTGGGCAACACCACCAAGGCGGTGACCAAGGGCTATGCCATCGGTTCCGCGGGTCTGGCCGCGCTGGTGCTATTCGCCGATTACACCCACAAGCTGAGTGAAACCCTGGGCCACGCCACCAGCTTCGATTTGTCGAACCCCGCCGTGATCATCGGCCTCTTCATCGGGGGTCTCGTGCCCTACCTGTTCGCCGCCATGGCGATGGAGGCCGTGGGCCGCGCCGCCGGCGCAGTGGTCAACGAAGTGCGGCGCCAGTTCCGCGAGATCAAGGGCATCATGGAAGGCACCGCCAAGCCCGATTATTCGCGCGCCGTGGACATGCTGACCAAGGCGGCGATCAAGGAGATGATCATCCCCTCGCTCCTGCCCATTCTCGTGCCCATCGTGCTGGTCTTCGTGGTGAATTTCCTCATGGGGCCCCCCAACGGCGTGCAGGCGCTCGGAGGCCTTCTGATCGGCACCATCGTCACCGGCCTGTTCGTGGCCATCTCCATGACCACCGGCGGCGGCGCCTGGGACAATGCCAAGAAGTACATCGAAGAAGGTCATTACGGCGGTAAGGGGTCCGATGCGCACAAGGCGGCGGTCACCGGCGACACCGTCGGCGATCCCTACAAGGACACCGCGGGTCCGGCCATCAATCCCTTGATCAAGATCATCAACATCGTCGCTTTGCTGCTGGTACCGGTACTCGGCAAGATGATGTAATCAAATATCGAAGTAGATCGCGTCGTTCTCGACGGCGCCGTCGCGGCTCGCCACGCGCAACTCCGGCTCCTTGAGCGACACGCGCGAGCGCGGCGGCACGCTGCGGGTCAGGAACACCGATCCGCCGATGACGCTGTCGGCGCCGACCACGGTCTGACCGCCCAACACCGTGGCATTGGCGTACAGCGTCGAGCCGCTCTCCACGGTGGGGTGGCGCTTCTTGCCGCGGATGATCTGTCCGCTCGCGTCCCGCGGAAACGACAGCGCGCCCAAGGTGACGCCCTGGTACAGCTTGACCCCGTCGCCGATATGAGTGGTCTCGCCGATCACCACCCCCGTGGCGTGGTCGATGAAGAAAGCCGCTCCGATCGTTGCCCCCGGGTGAATGTCGGCGCCGGTTTTTGAATGCGCCCACTCGGTCATGATGCGCGCCATCATGGGCACGCCCAAATCGTACAGGGCATGCGCGATGCGGTACACGCTGACCGCCAGCACGCCGGGATAGGCCAGGATCACCTCATCCAGATTCGTCGCCGCGGGATCGCCGTCGAAAGCCGCCTGCACGTCGCGAATCAGCATGGTGCGGATCTGCGGCAGCCGGCCGAGAAAGATTGCCGCCAAGTCGTGCGCCCGCGGCGCGCACTCGCCCGGCGCCGCCTGTCCGGCATCGCGCTCGCGCCCGTAGCACAGGCAATGCTCCATCTCGCGCTCGATCTTGGGCGCAAGCACCGCCACCGACTGCGCCACATGCGCGCCCAAATTGTCCCGGTTCAAGTCGCGCCGGCCGAAATATCCGGGATACATGAGGTCGAGCACCGACTCGAGGATTTCGACGATGGCTTCCCGCGACGGCAGATAGCGATGCGAGATGCGGCGCGCGCGCTCGTCGCCCAGATAGCCCGCGAGAATCTCTCCCGTCAGAGTGTCGAGCGCGGTGGGCGGGGGTTGAGCCGCCGCTTTCACGCGACGGCCTGCATCTTTTCGACTTCCTCGAACAGACCCTCGAATAGCGCGCCCGACAGGTAGCGTTCGCCCGCATCCGGCAATATGACGACGATGGTCTTGCCCTTCTGAGCGGGCTCGCGCGCCAGGCGCAGGGCGGCGGCCATCGCCGCTCCGCAAGAAATGCCGCACAGAATGCCCTCCTCCCGCGCAAGGCGCCGCGCCACCGCAATGGCCTCGTCGTTGCTGACCTGTTCCACGCGATCTACCTGCGACAGATCCAGGTTCTTCGGAACGAAGCCTGCGCCGATGCCCTGAATCTTATGCGGCGCCGGAGCCAGCGGTTGTCCCGCCAGGGTCTGGCTGATGACGGGGGAATGCGTGGGCTCCACCGCGACGGTGAGCATCTTCTTGCCGCGTGTGCCCTTGATGTAGCGCGACACGCCGGTGAGCGTGCCGCCCGTGCCCACGCCGCTGACGAACACATCGACCTTGCCGTCGGTGTCCTCCCAAATCTCCGGTCCCGTGGTCTTCTCGTGGATGGCCGGATTGGCGGGGTTCTCGAACTGCTTCATCAGCAGATACTTGCCGGGTTCGGCCGCCGCCAATTCCTCGGCCTTGGCGATCGCTCCCTTCATGCCCTTGGCTCCGGGAGTCAGCACCAGCTTGGCGCCGAAGGCGACCAGCACCTTGCGCCTCTCCATGCTCATCGTCTCCGGCATGGTCAGGACGCAGCCGTAGCCGCGCGCCGCGGCAGCAAAGCTAAGCGCAATGCCCGTGTTGCCGCTGGTGGCTTCGACCAGGGACATTCCCGGCTTCAAGGTGCCCCGCTCTTCGGCGTCCCACACCATGGCGGCGCCGATGCGGCACTTCACCGAATAGGCGGGATTGCGTCCCTCGATCTTGGCGAGAATGGTCGCGCCGCTGCTGGCATCCAGACGATTGATGCGGATCAGCGGCGTGCGGCCGATGGACTTCGTGTTGTCGTCGTAGATATGCATGGGTCACCTCACTGGCTGACTCAGGATTTTCCTCCTAAGCGCGCACGAAAAGCCATAGTAGTTTGTTATGAGCCCCTGCCCCGGGGTTATAAGGGCGAGACCGACAAAGGCAGCGGCCGTCCGACCACGAAGCCCTGCACGAAGTCGATGCCCATGCCGATCACGGCGTCGAGCGACACCTGATCCTCGACCTGTTCCGCGACGACGCGGAAGTTCAGGCTGCGCGACAATTCGATCATGGCCGAGACCATGGCCTGATTCACGCTGTCGCCGGCGAGATTGTGGATGAAGGAGCCGTCGATCTTCAGGTAATCCATCGGCAGAGTCCGCAGGGTCGAGAAGGAACTCAGGCCGCTGCCGAAATCGTCCAGCGCGAATTCGCAACCCATGCCGTGCAGCACCGCGATGAAGCGGTGTGCGTGATCCAGATTCGCCACGACCGAAGTCTCGGTGACCTCGAAGCAAATGTCGCCGGGGTTCGCGCCGGTATGATCGAAACAATCGACGACGAACTCCAGAAACTCCGAGTCGCCGAGGGTCTGCCCGGCGATGTTGATGGCGACGCTGCGCCCCGGCGGCAGCCGCATGCCGCCGCGGCCGAGCGCCGACAGTACGGTTTGCACCACCCAACGATCGATGTGCGGCATCAGCCGATAGCGCTCGGCCGCGCGAATGAACTCGGCGGTGGATGCGACCGGTTGACCGTTCTCGCCTTCGAGGCGCACGAATACCTCGAGCGCCGGACCGCGCAAGCCGCCGGCGCGGGCGTGCACGATGGGCTGGTAGTAGAGCTCGAACTTGTTGTCGCGCAGCGCCCTCTGCAGCTTCTGCAGCCACTGGATTTCGCCGCTGTGCCGGGCGGTCGCCTCCTCCCGCGCGGAATACACGTGCACGTGCAAGCCGCCCTGCTTCTTGGCCACGTAGCACGCCGAATCCGCCGAGTTCAGGATGTCTTCGATGGCGCCGCCGCCGCGTCCGATCTCGACCAGGCCGATGCTGACGCCGACGTTGAAGATCTTATCCTTCCAGACGAATCGATAGTCGTTCACGGCGCGCACCACGTTATCGGCGATCTGGCGCGCCTTCTCCAGGGGACAACCCACCAACAGCAGCGCGAATTCGTCGCCGCCGATGCGGCCGACGGTGTCGGAGTCGCGCACCGCTTCTTTGATGAGAGAGGCGACCTCGCGCAGCATGTTGTCGCCGGCGGTGTGGCCGCAGGTATCGTTCACCGCCTTGAAGCGGTCGAGGTCCAAGTAGCACAGTGCGTGTCCGACATTCCCGGTGTGCGCCGAATCCACGGCCTCCTGCAGCCGCCGCTCGAATTCGCGGCGATTCACGAGGCCCGTCAGCGCGTCATGGCTCGCCTGATACGTCATTTGACGCGTGAGGCCCCGCAACTCGCTGGTGTCGTGCAGCACCAGCACCAACCCCAGGATGTCCTTGCCCTCGAAGCGCAGCGGCGAGACGCTGATCTCCACCGACCGTTCGGGGCCCGCCCCCGCCGGGACCAGCACGGCGCGCCGACCCATGGTCACTCGCCCCCCCGTGGCCAGGGCCTTGCGAACCGGATCTCCCAAGGACCGGCGGTCGTTCTCGTCGACCAGGGAGGCAACTTCCGCGAACGCCTTGCCCATGACCTGATCGAAGCGCTGGCTGAGCAGAATCTCGGCGGAGTGATTGATGTAGTCGATGCGGCCTTCGGCATCGACCGTGATGACGCTTTCGCCCATGGCATCGAGCGTCACCATGGCGCGCGGCCGGGCCGGCGCAGCCGCGGGCGCGGTTTCGGGCAGCATTTCGATGGCGGTGAGCAGCAGCGCGGCTTCGCCCGCACTGTCGATCACGGTGCTGGACAGCTCCACCCGCGTCACCTGGGCCTGGGCGCCGACCAGTTCGACCTCGTAGCGTGCGGCCGCGGCCTCGCCCTGCATCCGCCGCCGCAGATTGTTCTGCACCAACTCGACATATTCCGGCGCGACGAAGTCCCACAAGGGTCGGCCGACGACTTCGGCGGCGCTCGAGTTCAGGAGCGCAAGGAAGCGCGAGTTGGCGAACAGAATGCGCTCGCGGTGGACCAGCACCGCGTCGTGCACCGTCTCGACCAGGCGCTGGAACAATTGTTCGCGATCCAGCAGCCGGGCGCCCCGCTGCTCCAGATTCTCCAGCAGCGTATTGACCGCCGAACCCAGCCTTCCCAAGGACTTGGGGCCATCCTCGACGCCGATGCGCGCGGCGGAGTCGGTGTCGCGCGTCAGCTCCCACACGCGCGCGGAGAACTCGTTGACGGCCCGTTCCTGGCGCCGCTTCCACGCAAGGAGCAGCGCTAAGCCCACGGCGAGAACGGCCAGGGTGGAAACCCACAGAACGACGGAAGACAAGATCAACGCGGACCTCGATAACGAAGCAACAACGACGCTTGCTGTTTTAGAACCCGTGCTGGGCTGGCGCGTCGCGAATCATCGTATCCCCAAGAATAGCGCAAGGGGCTCGCGTACCCTGTCGAAATTGACCATAATCAGCGGCCTTAAGTTCGCGCGAGAAATCATGGATACTTTGGCCGCTCGGCAGCAAATGGTGGATCAACAGATACGCGCGTGGGAAGTGCTCGATCCGCGCGTGCTGAATGCATTGGCGGCGGTCCCGCGCGAAGCCTTCGTGCCTCCCGAGTATCGCGAGCTTGCGTTCGCCGATACGCCCATTCCCATCGGATTCGGGCAGTCGATGCTGGCTCCCAAAGTTCAGGGGCGCATATTGCAGGCGCTCGGCGTCACTGCCCGGGACGCGGTGCTGGAAATCGGCACCGGCACCGGGTACCTCGCTGCCTGTCTCTCGCTGCTCGGTGCCGCCACGCATTCGATCGACATTCACGCCGGACTCGCCGCCACGGCCCAAGCGAACCTGCGCGCGGTGCCGGCCGCCCGCGTGCAGGTCGAAGTTCGCGATGCCTTCGATGCCGCTCCTTTGAGTCAGTACGATGTCATCGCCGTGACCGGATCCTTGCCGGTTTACGATTCGCGCTTCGAGCGGTCGCTGCGAGTCGGCGGCCGGCTGTTCGCGGTCGTGGGCACGGCGCCCGTGATGGACGCCGTCCTGGTACGCCGCGTGGATGGCGACGAATGGATACGCGAGAGCTTGTTCGAAACCGTCATCGACCCCCTGATCAACGCCACGGCGGCGCAAAAGTTCGTGTTTTGATGATCAAGCAGGTGTCCCCGCGCGAATTCCTCGAACGGCGCCAGGGCGGTGCCGACCTGCTGCTTCTGGATGTGCGCGAGGACTGGGAAACTCAGCTGGCGCCGGTGCCGACCGAGATCGTGCACATCCCCATGGGTCAGATCGCCGAACGCCTCGGCGAGCTCGACCCGCTCAAGGAGACGGTGGTGATCTGCCGTTCAGGCGGCCGCAGCCTCGAAGTGGCGCGCTTCCTGTCCGGCCACGGCTTTGCGTCGGTGGCCAATCTGGCCGGAGGGATCCTGGCCTGGTCGGCCGACTTGGACCCACGGATTCCGCGGTATTGACAGGTGATATAGTTATATATAACACTATATAACCATGAAGCGATTACTGACTCTACTGGCCTTGGTGTGGAGCGCCGCCCCCGCACCGGCCGCGGATCTGCTGGCGGTTTATCAGCGCGCGCTGCAGAACGATCCCCAGCTGCGCGAGGCCGAAGCGACCCGGCTGGCCGCCCTCGAGGCCAAGCCGCAGGCACTGTCGGCCCTGCTCCCGCAGCTGTCGGGAAGCGGCATCGTGACCAAGGAAAGGGACACGGGTTCGAGCAATACCATCGAATCCGTCAGCGCCCCGGGCCAGCCCACCGTTTTGGAGAGCTTTCCCTTCGATGGGAGGGTCGATACGACCACGCATCGCTACGGCGTCGACCTCAAGCAGAACGTGTTTCGATGGGAGAATTGGGTGGCTCTGAAGCGCGCGGACGCCCAGGTCGCACAGGCCGAAGCCGACTACCAGGCCGCGCGGCAGGATCTGATGGAGCGGGTCGCACAGCGCTACTTCGATGTGCTCTCCGCCCAGGACGATCTCGAGGCCCAGCAAACCGCATTGATCTCGGTCAACCGCCAGCTCGAACAGGCGGAGTCGCGCTATCAAATCGGCCTCATCGCCGTCACCGATGTGGAAGAGGCGCGCGCCGCCCACGACAGCGGCGCGGCCGCCGTGATTGCGGCGAAGCGCACGCTCGCCTCCAATCAGGAACTGCTGCGCGAGATCACGGGCGAAGCCATCGACACTCTGGCGCGTCCCATCGAGCCCTTCGAGCTGGCCACTCCCGACCCCGTCAGCGAGGATCGCTGGGTGGAGATGGCGCTTCAGCAGAATCTGGCGCTGGTCTCCAGCCGGCTCGCGGCCGACATCGCCCGCGAGAACGTCAGCGCCGCGCGCGGCGGTCATTTTCCGTCGTTGGACTTGGTCGGCAGCCGCTACAAGGACACCAGCAACGGCACGGACACCTTCACCGACGGCACCTCCGCGGGCGGCACCACCCTGGATCAGCAGCAGCGCACCATCGGCCTGCAATTGACCTTTCCCATCTACTCGGGAGGCATGGTGTCCTCTCAGGTGCGCCAGGCCGTCTACCAGCACCGCGCGGCCAAGGAAAGAGTGGAACGGGTGGCGCGTCAGACCGAGCACGATGCGCGCGACTCCTATCTCGGTGTCCTGTCGGAGATCTCGCGGGTGAAGGCGCTGCGGCGGGCGGTCGAGTCGAACGCGACTTCGCTGCATGCCACCGAATCCGGTTATGAGGCGGGAACGCGCACCGCGGTGGACGTTCTGCAATCGCGGCAACTCTGGGTGCAGGCGCAGACCGACTATGCCCGCAGCCGCTACGACTACATGTTGAATGTGATCAAACTACAGCAGGCCGCCGGTACTCTGTCCCAGCAAAGCCTGGAGAAGCTCAATACCCTCTTCACGGATGCGCCGCGGCCGGCAATTTCTCAATGAGTTCGAGCAATCGAGCGACAGCGCCGCGATTCGACTCGACGATGCGCCGTCCGATGTCTCCCATCCGGCGCCGCTCCTGAGGATCGGCCAACAGGCGGCCCACAGCCGCGGCGAGCTCGCGCGCATCCCTGACTTCGAGCGCCGCACCCTCGGCGAGCAGCAGGCGGGCAATCTCTTCGCCATTCGCGTGAGAAGGCCCGGTCAACACCGGTAGTCCAAGCGCGGCCGGCTCCAGCAGATTGTGGCCGCCGATCGGCACCAGGCTTCCGCCGACGAAAGCCGCATCGGCCGCCGCGTACAGCATCGCGAGTTCGCCCACGCTGTCCACCAACAACACCCGCGTGGCCGCGTCCGGCACTAGCCGTGCGCTTCGCCGAACGAACTTCACGCCGCGTCGATTCAGGAGCTCGGCGACCGATTCGAATCGATCCGGATGTCTCGGCACCAGCAGCAACAGCGTATCGGCCGACAGATCCTCGTGCGCCGCGAGCACCTGCTCCTCTTCCCCGGGGTGGGTGCTGCCGGCGATCCAGATGGGCCGCGCGCCGCCCAGAGATGCGCGCAACTGCCGACCTTCACCCGGCGCTCCTGCGCCGATCTCCACGTCGAATTTGATGTTGCCGACCACGCGGGTCGCGGCGCTCGCGGCTCCGATGGCGATGAAGCGTTCGGCATCTTCGCGGGTCTGTGCCGCAATCACCGGGGTTGCCGAAAAAATTCCGCGCGCGAGACTGCCGAAGCGCCGGTAGCGCGCAACCGATTTCGCCGACAGCCGCGCGCTCGCGAGCAGCAGAGGCACCCCGCGCCGCTCGCACTCGCGGAACAAATTAGGCCAGAGCTCGGTTTCCATGATGATGCCGAAGCGCGGGCGTATGCGGTTCAGAAATCGCGCCACGGCCCCCGGCGTGTCGTAGGGCAGGAAGCGCACATCCACCGTATCTCCAAATAAAGCTCTCCCGCGTTCCCTACCGGTGGGAGTCGCGGTGGTCAGCACCATCGGGTACTGCGGATAGCGCGCCCTCAATGCGCGGACCAGCGGCGCGGCTGCCGACACTTCCCCGAGGCTCACCGCGTGCAGCCAGATGGATCCACCCGCACTCGCTCGGCCCCATCCGAAGCGCTCGCCCGGAGCCTGCCAATAGCCGCGGTCGCGCAGGCCGCGCCACAATACGGCGGCGAAGGCGAAGGGCACGGCAAGGTAAATCAGCAGCGAGTACAGGCGCCGCATCATGCTTCGCCATACCCCGCCATGAACCACTCCCAGGCATCCTCCGAGAAATGCCCGATCTTGGCGAGCGAGCGCTTCAACCGCTCCAGGTTGCGCGCGGCCCAGGCTCCCTGCGAGCGCAAACGGCTGCGATCGAAGTCGATCACGCTGACCACTCCCTTGGTATCGAGCAAAATATTGTGCGCATTCAAGTCCGCGTGATCGAGGCCCGCGCGATGCAGGCGCGCGACGGCGGCGCCGACCGTGTGCCACCGCTGCGCCGGCAGAGTGCCGGTCGCGAGCAGCGCGCTCAAGGGAAGGGCCCCCGCAATGCGCTCCGTGATCAAATCGCAGCGATACATGAGTCCGCTCCTTCGATAGCGGGCGGCGACGGGCTTGGGCACGGGCAGGCCGCACTGGGTCAATAGGTCGAGCAGCCGCCACTCTGCGAACGCGCGCACTCGGCTCTCGCCCGTCCACACATAGAGGTCCTTCGACAGACGCGCGATGAATCCGCCGCGGCGATAGTGGCGCAACGCCCATTGACGCACGCCCGACGCGATGAACCACGCCGAGCCGCGGCCGGCGGTCACCTCTTGCAACTCGCCCCGCCTGCGCCAGTACTCCGGGTCGAAGAGCGCTTCCTGCGCGCTCTGCGGCAGATTGCCAACGCAGGCCGGATCAGACAGCATGGCGCCGCTCATAGTGGCAATGCGTCGGCTGTTATCCACCATACGATGACCTTAAATTTCAAACCGCCGCTGCAGAATGTGTGTCTGCTGCGCCTGTCCGCGATCGGCGATACCTGCCACGCGGCGGCGGCGCTTCGAGCCTTCCAAGCGGCGTGGCCGGAGACCCGTTTCACCTGGATCATCGGCAAGCTCGAAGCCAAGCTGATGACGTCGATCCTCCCTGAGATCGAGTTTATCACCTTCGATAAGAGTAGAACCCTCGGCGAGCTGCGGCGCCTCCACTCCGTCCTGCGCGGGAGGCGCTTCGATCTTCTGCTCGACTTTCAACTGTCGTTTCGTGCGAGCCTGGTCAGCAGCCTGGTTCGAGCGCCGATCAAACTCGGCTTCGATCGGCCGCGTGCGCGCGAGTTGCAATGGTGGTTCACCAATGCGCGCATAGCGCCCGCGGCTTCCGAACACGTGCTCGATTCTTTCATGGGATTCGTGCGGGCCTGCGGGATCGAACCCGCGGCGCCGCGATGGGACCTAAAGCTGCCTGCGCAGGCGCTCGAGTACGGCCGCGGCATCGTCACGGACGACCGGCCGACACTGCTGATCAGCCCCTGCTCCAGCCACTCGGCGCGAAACTGGTCTGCGGAACGATACGCCGCGGCGGCGAACTACGCCGCCGCCGCGCACCGCATGCGGGTGGTGCTGGTCGGAGGCCGCAGCGCCGTCGAGTCTCAGATGGGAGCCGAGATCGCGAGCCGCGCCCCCGTGCTCAATCAGATCGGCAAGGATACTTTGCCGGAGCTCCTCGGCCTCCTTTCAATGAGCACGGCGCTGCTGTCGCCGGATTCCGGTCCCGTTCACATGGCCACCATGGTGGGGCTGCCGGTGATCGGTCTGTATGCGGCCACCAATCCTGCGCGCGCCGGTCCCTACTACAGCCGGCAGTGGTGCGTCGACAAATACGACGAGGCCGCGCAAAAATTCTTGGGCAAACCCGCCGCGCAAATTCCCTGGACCACCAAGATCGAGCGCGCCGGCGTCATGGACCTGATCGGCGTGAGCGACGTGACCGCCAAGCTCGATGCATTACTATATGCAAATGAATGAAATCAAGGTCCCCATCTCCCCCGGAGAGCTGCTCGACAAGATCACCATCCTGCGCATCAAATCGCAGCGCATGACCGACCCCGTCAAGGTCGCCAATGTGCGTCTCGAACTGCGCACGCTCGAAGAGACCTGGGGCGCGTCGGAGTACGCGAGAATCGACGTGGCCGCCGACGTCGCCGCGTTGCTGGCCGTCAACGAGCGCCTGTGGGTGATCGAGGACGACATACGCGACAAGGAGCGCGCGCAGGCCTTCGATGCGGAGTTCATCCGGCTGGCCCGCGCCGTCTACTTCGAGAACGACGAGCGGGCGGCCATCAAGCGGCGCATCAACACCGCTCTCGGCTCCGGCATCGTCGAGGAAAAGTCCTACCGCGCCTATTAGCGCAGGGTGTACTCGGCCCCGCAGTAGGGGCACTTCGCCCACCCCGTACTCTCGATCGCCAAATAGACCTTGGGATGCGAATTCCAGAGGTACATGCCCGGCATCGGGCAGGACAGCGGGAGATCCGCCGCGGTCACGGTGTACTGATGCTGCGCATTCGCCTGAATCATTGCTGCCATCATTCCTCCTCAAAAGTTTCACGCCAGATTTCAACCACCCGCGCGCGAGTCGCGGCATGCGGGGCCGCCTCGACCACGCGCTCCCCCTGCCCCTCGAGCGACAGGTGATGCAGCACCGTGCGGTAGCCGATATACGCCTCCGTCAGCCACTGCGCGGTCGACGCGCCGAGCACGCCCGCGGCCGCCAAGCCCTCGAGCTGGCGAATGTTATCCGTATGAGCCAGCAGTTCCGGATGAGTATTCGCCGCCGCCAGCACCCAGTATTGCACCAGAAACTCGATATCGGCGATGCCGCCCGCATCCTGCTTGATGTCGAATTGTCCCGTGCCGGCCTTGGACAATTCACGCTGCATGCGCAGGCGCATCTCCGCGACGTCGCTGCGCAAGGTGTCGCGATGCACCGCCGTGCACAGTATACGGCGGCGGGCCGCCTCGAAGGCATGGCAAAGAGTCTCGGCGCCCGCCACGGCGCGCGCGCGCAGCAATGCCTGGTGCTCCCAGGTCCAGGCATCCTGCACCTGGTAGCGCTCGAAGGCGTCGATGCCGGTCATGAGGAATCCCCCCTTGCCGTTCGGCCGCAGCCGCATGTCCACCTCGTACAGGCGGCCGGCTGCGGAATGCATGGTGAGCAGATGCACGATGCGTTGCCCCAGCCGCAGAAAGAACAGCCCGTTGTCGAGCGGGCGGGCTGCCCGGGTGTGCTGAATCGCGCCGCTGGAGTCGTGCAGAAAGACGAGGTCGAGATCGGAGCCATAACCGAGCTCCAGGCCTCCCAGCTTGCCGTAGCCGGCAACGGCGACGCGGACCTGGCGTAGATCCGCCTCATCCTCGCCGCAGCACGGGACCCCATAGACCTCCGTCATCTGCTGCCACGCGAGATCCATGCAGCATTGAATGATGAGCTCGGCGATGTCGGTCAGCCGGTCACTCACCTTCATGAGCGGCAGCCGGCCCGTCAGGTCGGCCAGTGCCACGGTGAATACGGCCACCTTCTGGAATTGGCGCAGCGCCTCCACCTGCCGCTCCGGATCGTCGGCGGGGAGCCGCTGCGTGCGCGCCGCGAGCTCCTCGACGAAGCTCTGCCGCGACGGCAGCTCATCGAACGCCTTGGCATCGATCAGCTCGTCGAGCAGCAGGGGAAAGTCGGCGATCTGCCGCGACAGAAAACCGCTGATGGCGCAGACATCGATCAGGCGGTGGAGCGCGGCGGGCTGCTCCGTGAGCAGCGCCAGATACGATGAGCGTGTGCCGATCGCCTCCAGCACCCGCAGGCAACGCTGCACCAATTGGGCGGCATTCGGCCGCTGCGCGGCGCTGTTGAGCACACGGCCGAGTATGACGTGCAGGCGCCGCCGGCCGGCCTCATCCAGCCGCTTATAGGACGCCGAGTGCCGATAGGCGTCCAGGGTCGCCGCGACCTCCGCGATCTCGCCGCGCGGAAAGCCGCTGCGCTCGAGCTCCTCGCCCACATTCGAATCGTCGGACGCCAGCCAGTCCGCGCCCGCCTCGGCCTCGCTCACCCGAGGACCTCCGGACAGCAACGCCTCGAATTGCCTCGCCACCGTGGCGCGCGCCGAATCGATGCGCGCGATGCAGGCGGCCCAGTCCGGAGAATCCATGTTCATGCTCAACCGGGCCTGATCAACGGGTTCGTCGGGGAGCGAGTGCGCCTGTTCGTCACGAATCATCTGCAAGGCATTCTCAGCTTTGCGCAGCACCAGGTAGGCGTCCGTCAATTCGGCCACCTCGGCCGCCGACATCAGCTTCGAGCCCTCCAGCAGCGGCAACACTTCGAGCAGCGCGGATTTTTGCAGGCGCCGGTCGCTGCCGCCGCGAATCAATTGCGTCGACTGCACGATGAACTCGATCTCGCGAATGCCGCCGCGGCCGAGCTTCAGATGCTGATCGAGTTCGCGCCGCGACACCTCGCGCGCGATCATGGCCTTCATGTCGCGCAACGACTCGATCACGCCGAAATCGAGATAGCGGCGGTACACGAACGGCCTCACGAATTCGGCGTACGCCGGCGCGTAAGCGTCGGCACCCACGATGGGGCGCGCCTTGATCCAGGCATAACGCTCCCAGTCGCGGCCGTGCTCCTGCAGATAGTGCTCCAGCGAGCTCAAGGCTACGACCAGGGAACCGCTGTCGCCGAACGGCCGCAGGCGCATGTCGACGCGAAACACGAATCCGTCCTCGTTCCTGGCATCGAGCAGCCGGATGAGCTCGCGGCCGACGCGATTGAAATATTCTTCGTTCTCGACTTCCCGCGGCCCGTCCGTCTGCCCCCCTTCGGAGAAAAGAAATACGAGGTCGATGTCCGAGGAGAAGTTCAGTTCGCGCCCGCCGAGCTTGCCCATGCCGAGCACGATCAGCGGCACCTCTTCGAGCGCCGCATTGCGCGGCCGGCCGAAGACCGGCTCCAGATGCGCCTGAGCGCAGCTCGCGGCGGCGCGAATGGCGGCATCGGCAAAATCCGACAGCGCATGCAGAGTCTCCGTCACGGCGGAGCGTCCGGCGATATCGCGCCAGGCGATGCGCAGCAATTCGCGCCGCCGCCACTCGCGCAGGATGCGTTGCGCCTCCGCCGTCGTCGGGGCCGCCGCCGCGCGCGATTCATAGTCGGCGCTCGCCGCGCGGGCTTCGGACGGTTCCAAGTGGCGCGCGAACCAGCCGAGCGCCTGTGGGTCCTGAATCAATACCGAGGCGGCGAACTCGCTGCAGGCGGCGACGCGCGGCAATTCATCGCGCAGTTCCTGGGGAAGCTCCGCGTGGACCTGGCGAAACACCTCGCCGCCGCTCGCACGCTCCCACCAGCGGGCCAGCGGCTCGCGCAAGACCTCGGGGATCATCGAATCGCCAGCATGAACAATCGGGGGAAGGGCAACAGCACCGAGCTATCGGGCAGCGGCGGATAGGCGCGCGCCACGGCGGCCGTGTAGCGCTCGAGATAGGCCGCACGGTTCACCGAGTCGAGCGGCTCCAAGAATGGCCGCAAGCCGCTGCCCTTGAACCACTCCACGATCGCGGAGGCTCCGCCCGACAGCGCGTGATAGTACGTGGTGCGCCAGATATCCACCTTGGCGCATAGAGGGCGTAGCAGCTCGTAGTACTCAGCTGCGCTGCCGATCGGGGTGCGGCTCGCCGAAGCCTCGGCCAGCGCCCGCGCCCAGGGTCCTGCCGCGGCGGTCTCGCGCATCAACTGATGTGCGGGAACATCGAGGTTGTCCGGCATTTGAATGGCGAGGGCGCCGCCGACCTTGAGCTTCGCGGCGAGCGCGGGCAACACGGTGGCGTGATCGGGCACCCACTGCAGCAGCGCATTCGCCAGCAGCACGTCGAACGGTCCCGGGTCCTTCCATTCTTGAACATTCGCGATCGCGAATCGCGCCTGCGGCAGCCGCCGGCGGGCTGCGTCAATCATGTCGGCGGAGCTGTCGAGACCTTGGACGGCCGCATCGGGAAAGCGGGCGGCCAATACCTCGGTCGAATTGCCCGGCCCACAACCCAGATCGACGACGACGCGAGCCTCGAGGACCGGGATCGCCGATACCAGATCCCGTACCGGGCGGGTGCGTTCATCCTCGAAGATGGAGTACTGCTTGGCGGACCAGGTCACGGCCGAGATGGTACGGTGTAACTATCTATAAATAAAGGGAAAACGCCCCGATTTGCGAGGTGATTTCGCCGCAAGAATCCGCTAGAGTACTGGATATAATTACAGTCTCCAGGAGCACCTCATGGACGGCGGATCTGTCATCTCTCTCGAGGAATTAGAGGCCCAAATCACCGAGCTCGCCGGTCATTTGAATGCCGCTAACTATCGCTGGCTCACCCTGATCGCCGAGTTCGACCGCCGCAACGGGTGGGCGGACGGCAAACTACCCTCCTGCGCTCACTGGCTGAACTTCAAGTGCGGTCTGAATCTAGGCGCGGCGCGCGAAAAGGTCCGCGTCGCGCACGCACTCGAAGGCTTGCCCAAGATTGCGGCTTCCATGTCGCGCGGGGAACTGAGCTATTCCAAGGCTCGAGCGCTGACACGAGTTGCTTGCGCGGCGACCGAAGACACCCTCCTCATGATTGCTCTACACGGCACCGCCCATCATGTGGAGCGCCTGGTGAAGGGCTATCGCCGGGCCCGGGAAGCGCAAGAGCTGTCCCGCGAGGCGCAACAGCATGCGAATCGCGGAGTGAGTTACTGGTTCGCGGAGGACGGCAGCCTGCTGCTCAAGGGCCGATTGCCCGCGGCGGCGGGAGCGATGCTGATCAAGGCGCTGGACGCCGCGCTCGAAACCCTTCCTGAGAATGAGATTTCGGCCAAGAAGGACGAGGAGCGGCCCATCCCACGCGCGGCACGGCGCGCCGATGCGCTCGCCGCGGTGGCCGAAAGCTTCCTCGCGCAGTCCGATGCGTCGTCGAACACCGCCGACCGCTTTCAGGTCGTAGTGCACGTCGACGCCGAGACTTTACGAACGCATGCGGCCGGCCGCTGTGAGATAGAGCATGGGCCGGCGATCCCCGCCGAGACCGCGCGCCGCCTCTCCTGCGACGCGAGCCTGATCAGCGTACTGGAGAACGAACAGGGCGAGCCGCTCGATGTGGGGCGCAAGACGCGCAGCATTCCACCGGCCATACGCCGTGCGCTCAACACCCGCGACGCCGGCTGCCGCTTCCCCGGCTGCACGCACCAGCGCTACGTCGATGCGCACCACATCGAGCACTGGGCCGATGGAGGAGACACCAAGCTGTCGAACCTTGTCACCCTGTGCCGCTTGCATCATAGACTCGTGCACGAGGGCGAAATCATCGTCGAGAGTGACCCCGGCGGCGGCTGGCGTTTCCTGCATCCGGACGGACGGCACTACGAGATCATTCGCTGCAGCGAGCAGGAGGACTACGACTGGGAAGACCTGGAACGCACCCATACCGCGCTCGGCATTCACATCGACAGCAAAACAGCCGCCACTCGCTGGCGCGGCGAGCGTATGGACTACGACCTAGGCGTCTGGGTACTTTGTCAGCAGGCCGCCCGCGGCCCCAAAATCGCCGGCGAAGGCGAAATCGATGACGATGACGACCAGGACGACGTTTCCGCGGAAACGTCGGAACCCGTTCTGGGGTTCGACAACTCCTAGTGACCATTCACCTTGAACTTTTGGTCGCCGATCGACAGGTCGTTCCACTTCGGCGGGGTCGCCGCCATATTGCCCTTGGCCAACTGGCCGAATAAATCCCAACCGTTTCTGCCGGCCGATTCCGAGCGATCCGCATAGAGCGAGCCGACGCGCACCCACTGGCCGGCCCGATGCTCATAGACGAGCCCGCTGCTATCCGTCAAGAAAACAAACTCCTCGGAGTGGTCGCGATTCAAGTCGATGTATAGACCTGCGGCCTTATCCAACGCGTTCCGGAAGACAAAACCCGTGCTCGGCGACGCCAGATCTGCGGTAAGCACGCCGCTCAAGGTTTGATCGAGAGTGCGGCCCGCAGGGTAGATACGAAGCTTGGCGACGGCCTCGGCAACCGCCGCGGTGCCCAATGTCGGCCGCGCCTCCCATCGCACTGTTTGCGCCAGCAATTGCTTCGCCGCCTGGCGAACGCCGTCCACATCGATCCCAATCGGTGAATCGGCCAGTTCCTGCAGTTTCACCAGTCCATAGCGGCCCGAGTCGAAGCGCAGGTACTGCAACGGCGTATTTTGCGCGAAGGCGATTCCCTTGGGGTGCTTGTCGTCCAGCGCCCCCAAACCCCTTTCGCGAATCAACCGGAACTGGCTGTCGGCCGCCAGACGATACGGCGACAGCAGCGGCGTCAGCGCCGCGCACAGGACGACGATGAGGACGATGGCAACGTCGACATTGACGCGCGCCATGCCGGCGAGCCAGGCGCCTCTGCCGAAGGCCGCTATCGAATACCCGGCCGCATACAGCAACGCCGCACCCGCCACCACGAATCCCCAAATGCGTTCGACGGTCAGACCGTATTGGCGGCTGCGCATGCTCAGGGCATAGATCGCCGTCAAGGAAACGATCACGGTGAGCGGCACCGCCAGCCGCAGCAACTGTGCCATCCACTTCGGATA
>Ga0209624_10000267_pt1 | contig 46566 bp, 47 predicted proteins | sample JacPinW_OM2H0_O1_FD_188565 | JGI IMG/M metagenome (GOLD analysis project Ga0209624, IMG submission 188565) | Forest soil microbial communities from Algoma, Ontario, Canada - Jack Pine, Ontario site 1_JW_OM2H0_O1 (SPAdes) (version 2) | ecosystem: Environmental > Terrestrial > Soil > Boreal...
TAAGTCTGAGGTCCCCCGAACCTACCGATCAGGAAATCTCGGAGGCGCTGCTCGGCCCCTGGAAGATCACTTGCCGGGTAGATTGGCCCTAGAAGGTCGTCTTGAGGGACTTGTCGGAGAGCTAATGGGAATGCCGGAACTCGAAATTTATTCGATGATTGGCGCGGAAGGCTTCGCAAGGTTAGTCGCTGCCTTTTACACAGTCAGGAACTTCAACAAAACGGACAACAAGTTTTCGGAAATGCAGGGAAATGGCAAACACGGTGACAGGGCGAACAGATGTTGGTTGTACTAAGTTGCTGATTTTTAAATTGCTTACATCATTGTGACGGTGAGAAAGGAGCGTTCTAACCAACTGAACTACGCCCCCCACTTGCCAAATCAACAAGATGCGAAATAACAGCGTTTATGCGTGTGCTTCGCCACAACTAGATCGTGAGGTCATTGACTTTTCAATAAGCTAGCAGGCGAGCGTCATGCTCGTTTTCCTTTTGGGCTTATTCCGCATGGTCTGGCTATTTGGGAAAGACCATCGGGACGTTGTTCTAGAAAATTTTGCCCTCCGCCAGCAACTTGCCATTTACAAACGCAAGCACAAGCGCCCGCGCTTCGTGGATCGTGATCGCTGGTTTTGGGTCACGCTGTCCGTGATGTGGAAGGACTGCCGGCGGGCCTTGGTCGTCGTCCATCCCGATACGGTGGTGCGCTGGCAGCGCGGGCGGTTCCGTCGGTATTGGCACCACCTGTCCCCTACTTCCTAGCTGGCTTTGGCCGTGGCTCTCACTTCGACTCCGGCCCATTTTTCGAGCAGCGTGAGCGTTGCGGCGTAGTCGAGATCGCCCTGGCCTTCTTCGGCGGCTACGTCGTAGACCTCTTCCACGGCTTCTAGGCCGGGCAGGCGGACGCGGGATTCTTTGGCGGCATCGAGGGCGAGGCGAATATCTTTCAGCATCAGGCGCAGCGGAAAATTTGGCGAGAAGTCGCGCTGCAGGATAAATGGAGCTTTGTATTCGACCACTCCCGAGCGGACCATGGAGGCCTGGATCAGTGGCAGCATCTTTTCTATGTCCACTCCGAGCTTCGAGGCTAGCGTAAGCGCCTCGGCGAAGCCTTCGAAGATCATCGCGATCTGGAGATTCATGGCGAGCTTGGTGGCTTGCCCCTTGCCGGTTCCGCCCATGTGGAAGACTTGCTTGCCCATGGCTTGAAAGAGCGGTTGCAGGCGGGCTAGCGCGGCGTCGTCTCCTCCGACCATGAAGATCAGGCTACCGGCGGCGGCCGCGATCTTCGAGCCGGTCATGGGAGCGTCGACGTAAGCAACTCCCTTGGCCTTGACGCGTTCGGCGAAACGCCCCGTGGCGGTGGGAGAAATGGTGCTGGAGTCGGCGATGATCATGCCGTCGGCGAGCGAATCGTGGACGCCGTTCGGGCCAAATAATACCGATTCGGCAGCTTTCGTGTCGGAGACACACATCCAGACAGCTTCGGCACCGTTCGCCGCATCGGCGGGAGAAGAGGCGGTGCGCGCGCCTTCTACGTCTTTGCTGGTGCGATTCCAGACGGAGACTTCGTGGCCGGCTTTGACCAGATTGGCGGCCATCGAACGGCCCATAATTCCCAGACCTAAAAAAGCGACGCGCATCGGAGTGACTCCTTCAATGAATATTTCTTATCCGGGTTCTGAAATCTTAGATGAAAATTCGCCACGTTGGATCAACTTTGGATTAAATATGACCGGCAAAGCAGCGGTCAAGCAAAACAGGCAGAGATTTGATATCGCAGAGCCCTAAAATCCCGCGTGTCGCGGTCGTCGTCAAGAGCATCAAATTGCACTAGAGAGTTGACCCGCTAAAGCCGATAATGCGTTTATAGTCTCTTTCTAAGCCAGCGGTGCCAGCGGCTGAGGTGAGCGGTCGAAACAATGCTAAAGTCCTCATTGAAAAATCGCGCGCTGCGCAAGCGAGCAGGGCAGTTCACAGAGCTGGTGCGGCATTCTGCCGTCACTCCGCGCACCGGCGAGACGCACAAGCCGAAGCTGGTTTCGAATGGGCAGCTTGGCGTGACCTTCATCGGGCATTCCAGTTTCTTTTTGCAGATCGGCGGACTGAACGTCGTCATCGACCCTAATTTTGCGCGCTGGCTGTTCGTCCTGAAGCGGCTGCGGCAACCGGGGTTGAATCTGCGCGATCTTCCGCCGACGGATGTCGTTCTGGTCACACATGCGCACTTCGATCACCTGCATAAGCAATCGCTGCGCACCATCGCGCGCCAGACGCGGCGCGCGACAGGGACCGCTCCGACGTTGGTTGTCCCTCATCATCTCTTCGATCTGGTGAGCGATCTGGGCTATGAAAAGATTGTCGAACTGGAATGGTGGAACACGTATCGCCACGGCACCGTCGACATCACTCATGTGCCGTCGCGGCATTGGGGCGCGCGCATTCTAAAGGATTCGCATCGCGGCTATGGCGGGTATGTGCTGCGCAGCGGGAAGCATTCTGTGTATCACGCGGGAGACACGGCGTATTTTGCGGGCTTTCGCGAGATTGGGCGGCGGCTTTCGCCGGAGCTGGCGCTGCTGCCGATAGGAGCTTACAATCCGCCGCAATTCCGCAATGTGCACACCAGCCCGGCGGACGCTACGCGCGCTTTTCTTGATCTGCATGCGCGCTGGATGGTTCCGATGCATTATGGGACGTTCCGGCTTTCGCACGAGCCGATTGATGAGCCGCTGCAATTATTGGAGCGGGAAGCGGTGAAGGCTGGAGTGAAGGACAAAGTGGTGGTGCTCGAAGAAGGGATCACGAGATTCTTCTGAGGTACCCAGGTTACGCCCGCATGCGCCTGCGGCGTCGGGTTGCGGCAAAGATGATGGCCACGCCGGTGGCTGACAATAATAGTGTGTCGGGTTCAGGCCACAGAATCGGGGCGGCGCCGACGCGGGTGACGCCGCTGTGGAGGGTGCCGCGCTGGTTCTGGTACCAGGAATTCTGATTCACGTAAATAGTCTGCAACGTGGTTCCATTCACTCCTCGTCCAGTGTAGGTCGTCCCCATGACATCGCCAGCTAGTTCGAAGACATAATTGTTGCCGGTGTGGCTTTCTAACGTCCAAGTGATAGGACCCGCGAAACTGCCGGTGAAAATCGTCCCCTTGGGCACGCCGTATTTGCCCGAGCCAGTTGCGACGAAGCTGGAGTTGGTACTAGAAAAGAGTCCGCCGCCCAAGAGAGTTCCCTCGATGAGGGCGCCGGTCGAAAAGCTGATTGAGCCGAGGTTGTGTCCCGGTGGAGCTTTTCGCCACCCTATGGAGACCCCTGTCAGCTCCGAGCGCAGGGCAACGATTCCGCTGCCTGCGATAGTGACCGAACCAAACTCATTGGTTAGATCGATCGCGTTTGCCCAGGCGGCGATTGGCAACAACAGGGTACAGAGACCAAGGATTGCAATGCGCTTCATGGGTGGACTCCAGTGAAGTCAAACTACACTTGCCTTTACCAGGAGCAGGAATCTTACTCTTCCGCGGGGGAGAAAGCACCTCAGCCCGTGTATTGGATCATCGTCATGAACCCGTAGTCCATGTGCAGTTGCTGGTGGCAATGGAAAAGGGTAGGACCGGGATTGTCGGCGGTGAAATCCACTTCGACTTGCTTTCTCGCGGGTGCGACGATTACGTCTTTCATGACGCCGGCGGTTGCCTTGCCGGCAAATCGTGTGATTTCGAAGCTGTGGCGGTGCAGGTGAACGGGGTGTGATTCGTCGCTTTGGTTATCTAAGCGAAGGCGATAACGCGTATTAGCGCGGACGCGGATGGGATCGGTTTTGGGGAACGATTTGCCGTTGATGGTCCATTTATCGACCCAGCGATTGCCGGCAAATTTCTTGCGAAAAACTAAGGGGACGACTCCGCCGGCGGGCTCGGGGGTTTCTATTTCGCGGCCGAAGATGGTGTAATCCCACGGAGAATTGGCCGGCCGAGTCCACTGCGGTGCTGCGCTGTGGTTGGCATATTCGACTACGATGCCGAGGCCGTCTTTTCTTGTTCGATCATTCGCCTCGCCTAGAATCCATACGCCGGGATTGTTCATGGTAACGACGGCGTCTACGCGCTCGGCGGGGCCCATATCGATTGCGTCCACTTCGCGAGGAATGGGCACAGCGTTTCCGTCGAGGCTGACTACTTTGAACTTGTGGCCGGACAGGGCGATGCGGTGCTGTTCGGTGGCGTTGGCGTTCAGGATGCGGAAAAGAACTCTCTGACCTTCTTTCACGCGCACTGGATCGCCTGAGCCGAGAGCGTGGCTGTTAATGGAGTAGACAGGATAGGCTGCATCCAGACTGGCATCGCTGCCCTGGTTGGTTAGATAGGCATCCCAACCATGCAGCGCGAGAAATACCTCGGCGTCGTACTGGCCTGGATCTTCTTTTGGTTCGATGTAGAGGAATCCGAATTGCCCGGTGTAAGTGGCGCGTTTCAGGTCGCGGCCGGCGTGAACGTGGCTGTGATACCAACGCGTCCCAGAGGGACGCGGGACAAAAGAATATTGACGGACGCCGCCGGCGGGCACCATCGGCGTTCCTTCTTCCTCGGAGCCATCAACATCGGAAGCAACGAACAAGCCGTGCCAATGAACTACCTCCGGAGTTTTGGTGTCGTTGATGACCTCGACCGTGACCGGTTGGCCCTCGCGCAGGCGCAGGATGGGGCCGGGAGCCGAGCCGTTGTATGCCGTCGTCTTGATCACTTTCTTCGGCGCTACTTCGATCTCGACCTCTGAGATGCGAATGGTTGCGTCGGGCTTGGAGTTATCGGTCGCGGCTTCGAGACCCATACGCCGCGCCAGCTCAACGCAAGCGGTGGTTCCGAGAAGGGAGAGAAACTTCCTGCGCTGCATAGGGTGGCGTCGCGATCGCGTTTGTGGTCGCACAGTAATTTAACCGCAAGCAAGTTTAGCGAGTATTCTTCAATTAGTATTCTTCACTTATGGATAAGAAGGAAATCAATTCGCCGAAGTTGACCGAGCATTTTCTTTTCTGGGTTCTTGGTATTGCCGGTGTGCTCATGGCACTACTCTTCGCCCACTACGTCTACCACGTTATTTGAAATTCGCGGCTGCGATTCGACGATCGATAACTGATGATCGATAACGAATGATTAAAGATTCGGCTTATTGGATTCGTAAGCTCGGACTGGAGCCGCATCCCGAAGGCGGCTATTACCGCCAGACCTACCGGGCCGATCTGGTTTTGGAGGGATTGCCGCGGCAGTTTTCGGGTCCGCGGGCGGCCTCGACGGCAATCTATTTCTTGCTCGAGGGGGAGAACTTTTCCGCTTTTCACCGGTTGCGATCCGATGAAGTTTGGCATTTCTACCTTGGAGCGACTGTAACGGTACATGTGATCGAGGCAGATGGTCGATATTCGCAGGTTCAACTCGGAAGCGATCCGGAGGCGGGCGAAGTCTTGCAGGCAGTGGTGAAGGCAGGACGCTGGTTTGCTTCGCAAATAAAAGATGGTAGGTCGTTTGCGCTGGTGGGATGCACGGTGGTTCCGGGATTCGATTTTGAGGATTTTGAGCTGGCGGAGCGCGATAGGTTAGTTGAACTTTATCCGCCACATCGCGATGTTATTACCAAGCTAACCCGGACATAGAAGCGCAAAACTTTGCGGATCTTCTAATTCCAATCAAGATTCTTGTCCCATCCTGCAAGCTGTGATCTACTCTAGCCGAGTAGTCCCCCGCCCCGAAGGAACACCACATGCATCACATCTTGACATCCCGGCTGCTGTGCGCCGTGGCGCTACTGACGGGCGTTCTCGCCCCTTGCGGACGGGCCATGGGAGCGACTTCGTATGTCATTACTAATGACGATCCGGGAGTGAGTTTTTACACGGTGGGGGACGGCGGGGCGCTTCGCTTGCAGCAGCAGGTGCCAATCGGCGGGTTCGGCAATGTGGCCGGCTTCTTTGGGGCAAACCGGATCGCCGTGCTCGATGGTGGAGGCCAGCAATGTGCCTACGCTTCTGTCTCTTCTACCGGAAACATTGATGGCATCGCCATCTCAACCATGACGGTCGGCGGGAGCGCTACGGGATCGCCTACGGATGGTGGAACGTCGAATGGAATCGGGTTGGCGATCAATAGCCGGTATTTATATGCCAGCTTCACCGATTCGAATACGATCGGTACTTTTTCGCTTCAGTCGGGATGCGGTTTGACATTTATCAATGACGTCTCGGTGGCGGGATTGGCGAGCGGAATTATTAACGGCATGGCCATCCAAGGCTCGACGATGATTGCCACCTACACGGATGGGTCGATTCAGTCGTTTGATATTTCGGCGGGCGCTCCGGTGTCGAATGGCGACGAGCAATACTCGACTGCGACGTTGAGTTCGACGGACGCCACTTATCCCAATTCCATCGACATCACGAGCGACGGGCACTATGCGATCTTCGGCGACACTTCGACTTCGGTGGTGGTGGAAGTATCGGATATTTCCTCGGGGAAATTGACTCCGACGGTGGTATATGGTGGCGCCGACAGCATCAGTTCGAGCAATGTCATGCTGAGTCCGGATGAAAGTGTGCTGTATGTAATCAACACGCAGGGAGCCACTGTCACCGCGTTCTTTTTCAACACGGCGACGGGCGTGCTTTCGGGCGGTTGCCAATCGGCGACGGTGAGCGGGCAGTCGGCGGACTGGTCGTACCTGGCGGGACTTGGGTTGGCCAGCCAAACCGGCAATGGCGGCGGCGTTTATGTGGCGGAGTTTGGCGCGCCGTCATCGATCGCGCTGCTGAGTCTTGCGGTGAGCGGCCAGACCTGCACGATGCAGGAGGTTCCGGGATCGCCCTCTGCGGATCCGAACAGTCAGGGATTGTTGTCGATCGGCACTTTTCCGCCTCGATCGTTTTAAGCAGTTGGCGAGATGCGACAGATTCCCTCCTACCCACGGCTAGCGTGGCCTGCATGCTTGCGCCGCTTTGCGGCCAAAATCTTACCGATCCACCCCACGGCCGATGAGCGGTAAAGCGAGTGGAACACTGCTGCCAGTTATCGGCAACTTATTGCAGTTCAGGGGTATTATTGTTCGTAAATTTGGATCGTAGTTATTGAGCCACCGTTCGATGTGTGATCTACTCTAGCCGAGTGGTCCCCCCCTGAAGGAACAGCGTATGAAGAAATCCTCAAAGTGCTGGTTATTGCGAACGGCTGCGCTGTTGGCGGGCGTCCTCGCCCTGAATGGGCTCGCCTTGGGGGCGACACAATACGTCATTACCAATGACGACATGCCGTATCCATTTCTTACCGGTATCAGCGTTTATACGGTGGAGGCGGGCGGGATGCTGAGTTCGCCGCAGCAGATAAAAACCCTGGGCTTTGGGATCGCGGGTGGCTTTTTTGCAACCAACCGGATGAGCGTGCTCAACAGTGGAGGCCAGCAGTGTGTCTATGCGTCGTCCGCCGCCACTGGTGAGATTGTCGGCGTCGCGATTAATACCCTGACGGTGGGCGGGAACGCCACCGGATCTCCGACCGATCTCGGCACCACCAACGGCATCGGCATGGTGATGAACGGCCAATATCTCTATGCCAGCTTCACCGACGTCAACACGATTGGGACGTTTGCGGTGCAGTCGGGATGCAGCTTGTCTTTTATCAACGATGTCTCCGTCGCCGGACTCGCGGGCGGCGTGATTAATGGCATGGCGATCCACGGCAACATGCTGATTGCGACATACACCGATGGTTCGATTCAGTCCTTTAATATTTCGGCGGGCGCTCCGGTGTCGAATGGCGATGAACAATATTCGACGGCCACGCTGAATTCGATGGACGCTACTTATCCGAATTCGATCGATATCACGAGCGACGGGCACTATGCGATTTTTGGCGACACTTCGACTTCGGTAGTGGTGGAGGTGTCGGACATTTCCTCCGGACAATTGACTCCGACGGTTCTGTACACGGGTAACAAGAGCATCAATTCGAGCAACATCATGCTGAGTCCGGATGAGACGGTGCTCTATGTGGTCAACACCCAGGGAGCGAGCGTGACCGCCTTCTTTTTCAATGCGGCTACGGGCGCGCTTTCCCCCGGCTGCAAATCCAAAACGGTCAGCGGACAATCGGCGAACTGGTCATATCTGGCGGGACTTGGCTTTCCCAGTCAAACGGGTAATGGCGGTGGAGTGTATGTGGCGGAGTACGGGAGCACTTCGGCGGTTGCGCTGCTGAGCCTGACGGTGAACGGCCAGACGTGCTCGATGCAGGAGGTAAAGGGATCGCCGTTTACGGATCCGAACTCGCTGGGGTTGCTGTCCATTGGTACTTTTCCGCCGCGATCTTTTTAGGAGGAAACGGCACGGGCTGACTTCGTGTTTTGGTGGTTTTGTTGTCGCGTTCTAGTGTCGCGCCCCGGAAATTCGCAGCATAACGACCGGACCCATTGTCGTTCACTGCAGCGCCTTGGTAGTGCGAGCAACAATTCATAGGTCCTTCGCTTCGTTCAGGATGACAATGAAGGAGTTTTGACGCGAACTTGCGGGACAGGGCGTTTAGTTACTTATGATTGTCCGGGCGGGGTTGGGAAAATAGTAAGGTAAGGATCAAGGAGCTGGATATGCGCTCGTTGTCGAGATGGATGCCTGTCATCATATTGTGCGGATTTTCTTTTCTGTACGCTGCCGCTGACGACTGTCCTGCCCGTCCCGGCCCCGGCCAGGTGGTCAACGACCCGTATAGCATCTCTTCGCAAAACGGCGTTCTTAGAGCTCAATTCATTCTCGCGCACTCGGTCGATCAGGCCGGATATACGCACTATTGCTACAAATACAACGCCTCGGGCCAGATTGAAGAAGCTCCGACTCTGCGGCTCAATCCGGGAGATCAGCTCGAACTCGATGTGCTCAACCGCATACAGAATAACGATGCGATGAAGATGAAGATGAGCATGCCGAAGTCACAGGGGCAGCCCTGCGGCGATGGTGGCGAGGCTACGCTTGATTCGACGAATGTGCATTTTCATGGGTTGAATGTTCCGCCCATATGCCATCAGGACGATGTCATCGACACGCTGATTCAGCCGGGCTCTCCGGGATTTCATTTCAGCATTCAGATTCCGACGACCGAGCCGCCGGGCTTGTATTGGTACCATCCGCACATCCACGGCTTCACCGAATTCCAGGTGAATGGCGGGGCAGCGGGCGCCATCGTGGTCGAGGGCATGGAGAAGTATCGGCCTGAGGTGCAGGGGCTGACGGAGCGCATCTTCGTAATTCGCCAGCAATACCTGGTTCCGTGGATTCCCGGACCGTACGAGTTGAGCGTGAACTACAACATTGCTCCGTTTGTTGGGACGCCGCCAACCATTCAAATGCAGGCGGGTGAACAGCAATTCTGGCGCGTGGCCAATTCCTCGATTCAGGACTTCCTCCAACTGCAAGTTGTGGTGAACGAGAAACCGCAGAAATTACAGATCATCGCGCTGGATGGTTATCCCTTGGCGGATGTCAGGTATGAAAAGACGATTCTGATTCCGCCGGCGGGACGGGCGGAGTTTATCGTTACAGCGCCGGCGGCCGGGGAGACCGGGGTCTTCTACACGCAGGCCTATTCGACAGGGCCGACGGGAAACGCGGATCTGGCCGGGACGCTGGCCAATATTCAGGTCACTCAGAATCAGACGAAATCTTCGCCCTCGTTGGCCGGCATGACGTCAATCATGCCAAAAGCGTCCGCGCCCGCGTCGCCGGAGGGACTTAAGTTTTCGGATTTGGACAATGCGAAGGTAACGGCCCAGCGGAAGCTTTATTTCTCAGAAGAATTTGGCGGAACGAACGGGCCCATCCAGTTTTACATTACGGTGGACGGACAAAAGCAGAAGGTTTTCGAGCCGGATGAGAAGCCGGTAATTACGACGAAGGTTGGAGCGGTAGAAGATTGGACAATCGAAAACCGCGCCCTAGAAACTCACGCCTTCCACATGCACCAGATCCACTTCAAGGTGCTTGAGATCGATGGGAAGCCGGTGGGGCAGCCAGAACTGCTGGATACGATTCCGATTCCTTATTGGTCGGGCAGCGGACCGTATCATAGCGTGAAGCTGCGGATGGATTTCCGCGACCCGACGATCGCCGGCACTTTCCTGTTTCACTGCCATATCCTGCTGCATGAAGATCTCGGCATGATGCACAAGATTCTGGTCGAACCGTAGTTAGGACAACCGCAGTTGCGACGTAGTTACGATAAAGTTACGACAACTTAGCGAGCAGTTACGGCTGTCGACTAACTCCTCCGAAGACATCCTAATAAAGGGACAGGCGACCTATGCGCAGACAGGTGCTGTTAGCTTCATGCATTGCCCTCTTGCTGGGGCTGATCACGATCACTAGATCCTCGGCCGGAGCCCAGCAGACAAACGAGGCTTACACGCGGAAGCCGACGCAGGGTGCCGTGCCGAAATCGTACGGCAGGCTGGCAGCGGTTATTCCGGATTCGATCGGCACCGGCCTGGTTTTCGAGGATGCGGAAGGCGTGATCCGCTTCGTCAGCGTCACCGGCATGAAAGAAGGAGAATTGGCGCGCTACGACAACGCTCCAACGCATGGGGGCATTCCCCGGTCGTACGGCCGTCTAGTGAGCGCGGTGGTGAATCACGGAGCAACAGCGCTGGTATTTGAGGATGCTAATGGAGTGATTCGGTTTGTCACTTTGACGGGCGTTACCGAGGGAGAACTGACCCGCAACTGAGAATTCCTGATGTTTTAAGGGATTAACGATGACGCCGCCGCCCCGATGTCACCTCCAGCGGCTGGCAGTATTCCTAATGCCCATCTTAGGCGCCGGATGCACTGATTATGACAAAAGCACGAACCCCACCTTCGTTCCGCCCACGGTGGTGTCCGAAGCTCCGCCTACGGGTGCGGGCGGCGTCTGCCCCACGGCAGTGACCGGCCACCTTCAGCCAGGCGATGAATCCTTCCACCATGGAGACCACAACCTTCACCTGGACAACCGGTACTCCAGCTGTGGCAGTTGACGGAGTGGTTACCTACGCTTGCGTCCAGCAACACTGAACAGCCTGCACATTTGGAATCCCGGCCGCGACTCCCGCGGTTGCCCATAGCGGCCGCACCGTTGTTACGGGAGATATTGGCGTATGGCCGGCAGCTTCGATGACTGGATTTCCGCCGGGGAACACTGACGGGCGCGGAATGCGCAGGCGATGCGGGTGCACAGACGGCCCAAGGCGACTTGACCGACGGCGTGTAACTTTGCCGCGGCAGCAGCCGGCGGGGCCATCTTGCCCGCAGATACAGGAGGAGAGACCCTCGCTCCCGGTGTTCGAATCTTTAGGAGGGCTGACACCCCCCGAAACGCCAAAAAAACGTCGCCCCGACGTGACCCCCAGCGCCCCATTGCATCTAACTAAACAGGCAGTTTTGCGTGGTATACTGCTGTTAACATGGGGTGGGTGGATCCCTCCAAGTTCCTGCCCAAGGATTTCGACACATGGCTGGTTCTCGTCGTTCGTATTTCCGTTCTCTATCTCTGGTAATTGTTGTTCTGGCCCTCTTCGGATTGCTCGGCATGCTGTTCGCGCAGAGAATCAGCCCTGCCGCGACACCGAGCAGCGATTCCGACGTTCGCGACAGCCTGAAGGAGTTCACCGAGGTGTATGAAACGATCGAGCAGAATTATGCCGATCCGGTGAACCCCGACAAGGCGATTTATAACGGCGCGATTCCCAGTATGTTGCACCAGCTCGATCCGCACTCGAACTTTTTCGATCCGAAGTCATACTCAGCCCTGCGCGAAGAGCAGCGCGGCAAGTATTACGGCGTCGGCATGACGGTCGGCCCGCGCAATAATAAAGTTATCGTCATCGCTCCGTTTGTTGGCACCCCCGCCTATCGCGCCGGCATTCGCCCAGGCGATATCATCGCCGCCATCGATGGCAAGCCCACTGACAACATGAGCACCTCGGATGTCGCTGATCTACTCAAGGGGCCAAAAGGAACCACTGTCCGCATCACCATGCTGCGCGAAGGTTCGGATCATCCGCTGGAGTTTGCCGTGGTTCGCGACGAGATTCCGCGCTACAGCGTCGATCTGCACTTCATGATCAAGCCCGGGATCGGATATATGCACGTCTCCGGTTTTCAGGAAACGACTGAGCACGAAGTGGCCGAAGCGCTCGATCAGATGGGCGATCTGAAGGGACTGGTACTTGATCTGCGGCAGAATCCGGGAGGCCTGCTGAGTGAAGGCGTGGGCGTCGCCGATAAATTCCTCAAGAAGGGACAGTTGATCGTCTCGCATCACGGCCGCTCGTCACCAGAGAAAAGATACGTCGCCGCTCACGGTAATGGCGGGAAGGATTATCCGCTGGTCGTCCTCGTCAATCGAGGCACGGCCTCGGCAGCGGAGATTGTTGCGGGAGCGATTCAAGATCACGATCGCGGCCTGATCGTAGGCGAAGTAACCTTCGGCAAGGGATTGGTGCAGACGGTTTATCCGCTCGCCGAAAATACCGGCCTCGCCTTAACCACGGCGAAGTATTACACGCCCAGCGGGCGCCTGATTCAGCGCGATTATTCTAACCTGTCGCTTTACGACTATTACTACAATCGCGACAGCGAAGAGAATAATGCGAACCATGAAGTGAAGCTCACCGATGGCGGGCGCACGGTGTATGGCGGTGGCGGCATCACTCCAGATGTGAAATTGCCTCCTTACAAGTCCAATAGGTTCCAGGACGAGTTGCTGCAGCACTATGCATTATTTAATTTTGCCAAGCACTATGCGTTGACCCACAAGATCGCGCAGAGCTTCGAAGTGGACGACACAGTGCTGCAGGATTTCCGCAAGTTCCTCGATGAAGAGAAGATTCCTTACACCGAAGCGGAGATCATCGAGAGTAACGACTGGCTGCGCTCGAACCTCAAGAGCGAACTGTTTGTCGACGCTTTCGGCCAGGAAGAGGGGTTGAAGGTTCGGGCGGAAACGGATCCGGATGTGATCAAGGCCCTCGAACTGATGCCGCAGGCGCGCGCCCTGGCGGACAACGCCAAGAAAGTGGTTGCGGAACGAAACTCGGCGGCGCCGGTTCAGCGCTAACAGAGAATTTTTACAACTTTAAAGGCCCGGGAAACCGGGCCTTTTTATTTCGCTTTCGCGGTCGGTGACTGCTATCAATTCACCCTCGACGTTTAAGTGGGCGATAGCATCTTACTGTCGCGCTTCTCTATGAAACAAAGCTGGTATTGTCCTCGATCGTTCGTGCCCCCTCTGCTACTGACCATGGCAATGTGTCGCAGCGCGGCGCCACAGCCCGAGACGGGTAATGCCTCAGGGCATGCTGCGCGCGCCTACGGTGAAAAGCGCAGGGTCTCGGGCATCAGCGATTTTGGCGAAGTCACGCCCAGACTTTTTCGCGGAGCGCAACCAAACCACGCAGGCTTTAGAGCCCTGTCGAAGATGGGCGTCGGCATCGTCGTCGACACACGCGGCAACCGCACCAAGAGCGAAGGGAGAGAGGTGCGCCGACTCGGAATGCGGTATGTGGCCATTCCGTGGCACTGCCCTTTTCCGCATGACGAAGCCTTCGCAAAGTTCCTACGACTGCTACGGGAAAATCCCGACAAGAAGGTTTTTGTGCACTGCCGCCTCGGAGACGATCGCACCGGCATGATGATCGCCGCCTATCGTATGGCTGACGAGGACTGGACGGCAGACGAGGCGATGCGCGAGATGCGAAAGTTTGGATTCTCCGAGACCCATCATTTGATCTGCCCGACACTCGCGTCGTATGAGGAGCATTTTCCCGAGCGTTTGAGGACGAATCCCCTGTTTCGCGGCGTACGTTGAATTTAGGTGCAGTTTGCGAGCATTCACCACAATGGCACACGAAGTTCACGAAGGAAATACCTAAAGGTTTTATGAGTTGCGGTCGGATGCTGAACACCACTGAACTTCCCTCTTGAGTGTCCCCTCGGAAAGCCCTAAAGTACACTAAGCGAAATGCGCGGGGGCGCCTGTCTGGCAGCGGCAATCATGCTTCAGTCCGGGCTGGGGCTGCGATCTTGGGCTTTGACGCAATTCGGGCCACAATTCGGGCCATGGATCACCGCAGTACTGATCGCGATCATCGCGGGCGTTCTTGACTGGCGCTACCGGCGAATTCCGAACTGGCTGACCGTATCGGGCTTGGCGGCCGGGGTGGTGATCAACACAGTTCTCTATCGCTGGCCGGGGCTGAAAACGGCGCTGCTGGGGGCATCGTTGGGCCTGGGATTGCTGCTGCCCTTTGTGCTGATACGCAGCCTGGGGGCCGGAGATTGGAAGCTGGCCGGAGCTTTGGGGGCGTGCCTGGGGCCGCGGCAGTTGATGTCCGTGCTGGTCGCCACGATTCTGGTGGCGGGAGTGATGGCCCTTGCACTGGTCATATGGAAGGGGCGGCTGACACGCACGCTCCGGAATATAGCGCACTTGGTGGCCGCGTTGTTCAGCCTGCGGATGCCGGGCTCCGAGGTATCGCTCGACGATCCGCAGTCGACCAAGATTCCGTTCGGCGTGGCTATGGCGCTGGCGGTTTTGTTCTACGGAGTCGGTAGAATGCTGGGAAAAATGTAATTTGTGATTGTTTTCGACGGGCAATTGCTCGGCTGTTTTTCCATATTACTCTTGAGGGGAGGGCGAGGATTGACGCATCGAGGCGGATTCCAATATATGGGTCCCTCCGGCAAGCTCAGGGCAGGCTCTTCGCTCAGGACGGCAATTTGCAAAAAGCGTATGAATCTCAATCGAATTGCTTCCCGACTTAAAGGCGCCGACGGCTCGGAGATTGCCGAGGCCGCCATGGTGCTTCCGCTTGTATTCATGCTGCTGTTGGGCATCGTCTGGTTTGGACGGGCGTTCAACATTTATTCCACCATCCAGCAAGCCGCGCAACAGGGAGCGATCACGGCGGCGCGCGAAACCTGTGCCACCTGCCCGGGCGGAAATTCCCCGCCCACCGCTGCCGCAGCCGCGAATATGGTAATCGCGGTGATGCAGGCCTCCAGCCTTAACCCGTCGCAAATCGTCAACAATCCCGCTCCCGCGAATTGCACTAGCTCCACCGATAACATTACAGTCTGCCAAGAGGTGCTGCTGAATCCCTCTTCCAATCCAACCCAACCTCAAAGCTGCGGCTCGCCGCCAGACCCAACTCCCTCCCAATTCTGTGGCGCGATAGTGACCTTTCAATATCCATTTCAGTTTTACTTGCCTTTTACTTCGCTTAATATGCAGACAATCAAGTTGTCGGCGCAAGCGCAGAGCAGGATGGAGAACTAGATGGTTGCGCGGCGGATTCTCCGGCGTCGAGGAGGGAAACTCGCTGCGGCCAACGTGCCGAGTGATGAGCAGGGTGCTGCGCTTCTGGAGTTCGCCATCGCCCTGCCGCTTTTGGTGGTCTTCGTGGTCGGGATTTTCGATTTTAGCGGGGCTTTCAACCAGAAGCAGAAGATCGAGCAAGCGGCACAGGAGGGTGCCATCCTAGCTGGCGCGCAACCGGTGGGCGATCTTGTTGCGGGCAGCACCTTCACCCCGTCCAATCCTGATTCTCTGCAACCCGTGGTTACCGCAATTTTCAATTCCCTGGCCGGCAGCGGAGTGTTGACAAACGCGAATCAAGGAACCTGCACGATGCCCCCTCCAGCACCCACCCAGCCCAGCGGCGGCCTCTCATGGACATATAAGATAACTGGCTGTTCCACTAATCCTGCGGGGACAGCTGCAGGCTGTATGAACGACGTCTCGGACACGTTGTGGATAGTGATTAATCGAGGTTGGGTAGCGAATGCGTCCTCCCCGGTGGTGGTGGGCACGACGGTACAGGTGAGTTATGACTATGACTGGCGTTTCAATAGCGTGATTCAGTTGCTGTTTCCCGGGTCAGGATACTCGGCGAGATCGTGTCTCGCGGAGACCTCGAGCGTCCACAATCAGTTGTGAGGGTGCGTGGGTCGACAGAATTACATCACGAGACGGGACAAGGAGCAGGGGGTCATCATCACGCTCGTGGCAGTGTTCATGCTGTTTGTGATCGGAGCGATGGCCGCACTTTCGATCGATGTGGTGACGCTTTACACGGCGCGCAGCGAGGCGCAACTGGCAGCGGATGGCGCGGCCCTGGCGGGCGCGCGCGTGCTCGCGAACTCGGGGGTAACCTCGGATACGACCGGGACGTTAATGGCGGCAGCTCAGATACCCGCCAAGGTGGTCGCTATTCAGGTCGCGCAAAGTAGCTTGGTAGGAGGAAGGTACCTGATCGCGAGTAGCGGCGAGGTTACTGTCAACATTTCCGGAACCAACACTGATCCACACGTTACCGTCACCACACAACGAAGCGATCTTCCAACTTTCTTCGCGCGCATCTGGGGAAGGACGCAAGTTGCGGTGGCGGCGTCGGCGACTGCGGAGGCCTACAATCCGTCGGCTGGCGTGGGAGTGTCCTTCAGCAGCGCACCGCCAGTTGCACCAATTTGCGTAAAGCCATGGCTGCTGCCGAATATCAGTCCAAAAACGGGAGGCGCAATTTTCAGCGCCGCCACCGGGACGATCAGCGATACGACGTTGCTTGGCTGGTCCTCGGTCGGCTCTTCCCTGCAGATGAGCGTTTCCTGCACTGGAGGTAATTGCGGCACCACACTCCTCCTGCCATCGGCGTGGCAGTATTATCCCGGCGACCCAGCGACGACCTTCCCGCCCCCAACTACATCGCTGCCCAGTTGTTCTCCGGCATTAAGCTCCGGGTACGAGGAAAGCATCGCTGGTTGCATTCCGATTCCGATCTCGTGCAACGCTTCCTCGGCCAACATTGACTTCAGCGACTACCCGAACCGAAATGCGGAGACGGCAAGCGCGGTGAATTGCCTAACCCATGCGACAAACAATGGCGGCGACTCCGTCGCTTCCCCGAGTCCGCCAAACGCTCCGTTTCAGTTCGTCGCGGGTGCCGATAATCCTATTCCCGGCCTAGCTAGCAGCGATGTGATGGTAAGCGATTCGCTGGTTACGGTGCCGGTGTTTAATAGCACCACCGGGGTGGCGCCAACCAATCCCATACAGATCATCGGTTTCGTCCAGTTGTTTCTGAATCCCATCGGCAACGCAGCTCCGGGTACTGGCAAGATTGACACCACAGTCGTCAACCTAGCGGGTTGCGGAACTCCCGGATCGGGCGCCTTTGGGACAGCAATTGTGGGCAATGGCGCATCTCCTGTGGCAGTACGGCTGATTTCAGGGCCGTAGTTTTTGTTTGTGGCGTCGAAAAAGGGTAGGGAGTTCGCGCGGCTACGGGCGCAGGCGGGTCAGAAAGGGTTCGACTCCTGGCGCGTGAGGATCACCTGTTCGAGGCTGAGTTCATTGCCAACGAAAATAAAGTTGTAGTGAGAGCCGTTGAGCAGAGCCGCTAGCACATCGCGCGCGGGAGCTGGCCCGAGATCGGCCGCCACTTCTTCCTGCTCGGCGCCTGCCGGAATCGCAATGTCGGCGCGCGTCTGACGCTGCACTTCGAATAAGACCTGCGCCAGCGTGGCCTTTTCGGCATGAATGCTCAGCAATCCGTTAACAAAGCTTACTGTCACGGGCGGAGTTTGCGGCGCAGGAGGCTGCGCTGCGCTTAGGGCGGAAGGTGGAGGCGCGTTGGTGATTTCGGAAGACGCCGCTGAAATCGTGGGGACCGCCACATTCGTATGCGCTGCCAGCGAGGCATTCTGCAGTCTGGCGGCCGGCTGCGCCGGGACGCTGGAGGGCTGAGTGCCAACGGCTGGAAGCAGAGTTGGCTTGATGGCAGAATGGGGCGGGCTTAATTTAGCCGAATCCAGCTTGACCGAATTTAATTTAGCCGAATTCGACCCAATCGAATTTAACTTGACGACAACCGAATTTTGACCGGTCGAAATCTGGTAGGACTGCGGCTCGGTGAGATCAAGCACGACACGCGTAATTGGAGGATTGCTGAAAAATAATCCGGCGCGAATTCCCTTGAGCGCGCCGCGATTCACTTTTAGAGCGCGCAACTCGGCGGCGGGAAGCGCTCCGGGGAAATCCACGACGATGCGGTCTGGGCCAGTGATGGCCTGAGTGTCGGGAGCGACGGCTGCTCCGGAAGTCTGTATCTCGACCTCCAGGCCGGCGTCGGTTTCGTGCATGACAATGTGCTGGACGCGCGCGGCAGCGGGCGCAGGCGTTTGTGCGTCAATCGGCGCCGGCGCAGAGAGGAACGCCGCGAAGCCCAGCAGGGCTCCGAGATAGAAAAGGCGTGGCATTGGTGCTCTCAGCAGAGTCTAGCAGTTACGCGACGGCCTATCCGCACCGGAAGTCGTAGCACTAGTGAATAGTCAGGGGACAGTTGTGAGGCGTTAGGAAAACCAAATTCCAGATTCAGGGTGATCAAGGTGTGAGCTTGAACGCTGTTCCGAAGCCGTCGGCGCCGCCACGGGATGTGGTGCCATAAAGGTTGCCCTGCCCATCCATCACCAAACCGGCGTAGGGTACCGCGCCGTCCCCGTTCTTCCCGGTGAAGCTGTGGAGCACCGTTTCGTTACCGGACGCATCCACTTTGAAAACCGTTCCCGAACTGTGAGCGCCGCCTCGGGTGGTGGTGCCGTAGAGATTGCCCTGCGCATCCAGCACCAAGTCTCCGTAGGGCGCTAAGCCGCTCTTGCCAGTGAAGCTGTAGAGGACGGTCTCGTTGCCGGAAGCATCCAGCTTGAACACCGTCCCGTCGCCGTCGGTTCCGCCCCTCCAGGTCGTGCCATAGAGGCTGCCCTGCGCATCCAGCACCAGACGGGCCAAGGGATTCGAGCCGTCCGGGCTTCCTCCAAACCTATAGAGCACGGTTTCATTGCCGGCCGTATCCATCTTGAATACGGTTCCAGCGCCGCCGGGGCAGCGGCAGCCACCAAGTTCGGTGGTGCCGTAGAGACTGCCCTGCGCGCCCCATACTAAACCTGCGTGGGGCGAGTCGCCGACGCCGCTAAACTCGTTGAAGCTGAAGAGCGCGGCTTCATTTCCGGTCGTGTCCACCGTGAAGACCGTCCCAGTGCCGTGGGCGCCGCCGCGGAAGGTGGTGCCATAAAGGTTGCCCTGCGGATCCAGCAATAAGTCTGCGCGGGGAAAGGCGCCGTCCAACCCAGCCAAGCGGAAGCTGTAGATCACGGTTTCATTGCCGCTCGTATCCACTTTGAACACGGTTCCGCACCCGCCCTTCCTGCATGCCGGATCGCCGCCATTGGCGGTCGTACCATACAGGTTGCCCTGCGCGTCGAGCACCAAACCTGCGTATGGATTTGCGCCGTCCCCTCCGCCCAGCCCGGCGAACTTGTGAAGCACGGTCTCTTTGCCGGTCGTGTCTATCTTGAACACCGTGCCGACGCCTGCGGTTCCGCCCGCGTAAGTAGTGCCATAGAGGTTGCCCTGCGCGTCCAACACTAAGCCTGAGGTAGGATCGGAACCGTCGTCTGGCACGCCCGCAAACGAATACACGACGCTGTAGCTCTGCGCCTCCGCTGTTTTGGTTGCGATGATCGACAGCACCAGCGGCACGACCAAAGCCAGCGCAGCGCCTGCCACTCGATGGCACAATCCAGAAATCAAGCTGCGGTGTGGTTGTGTGCGTTTCATGTATCGCGCCCTCCCTTCGGTGTCATGCCGGATTGGATGGAAGCGTTGTTTGTTTCGCTGAGCTTTTCCAGGCCTGAGACCTAACTCCTAAGACCTTGAGACCTGTCACTCGGTCTTGATCGCCACGGCGGGCGCCGGGAAGAGGGTCTTATGGCTGCCGTCGCAGAAGGGCTTATTGGCGGAGGCTCCGCAACGGCACAGGGAAAAGGCCGGCTTGCCGGTCAGGTCGAACTTGTTGCCTTCAAGGTCCACCACTTCAACAACGCCGTTGGGATCGTCTATGCGCAATGGGCCGTTCGGGCGCACCGTAATCGTAACTTGAGCCATGAAACCTCCGGAGGAATGAATTGCTTTTCCAAACTATCGTAGAAAAGAAAAAGTTGCCAGTTCTCAAATCATCGTAGGTGAATGCATAGAGCCGGCAGCGTCAGCGCGCGACTTCCTAAACTGACGACTGAGGGCTGGCGACTGAGAACCGTCTAGCGCCACCGATCGACAACTTCCCACCAGAGCAGCTTGAGCCACTCATCCAGAGTAACCTTCGCCCATTCGCGGTTCGTCCACCAGGCGTCGCCGAAGCGCGACGGATCACGAGCCGCCGCCACGCTGAATTGGTATTGGGACAGGTGATGGCGAAAGATCGTCATGGCGCGACGGGTATGGTAATCGGAGGTGACGATGAGCACGCGATGCGCTCCGACTGACTGAAGGCATCGGCTCACGTCGTCAACCTCAGCGTTGGTCGAGAAACCGCCGATCGAGCACACCGAAATTTGGTTTCCTTCTCCGAGACTGTTGACGTATCTCTGCGCGATGTCGGTCAGCCGTTGATCATAGATCAGATCTCGAGTCTCGGCGTCGAAAACAACGCGCGGCGCAATTCCCTGATGCAGCAGTTCCAGAGCGCGAGCCGGACGAACATTTGTTTCCCCGGCCAACACCACGATGGCATCGGACTTCTCAGGATGATCGACGACCAGGAAGCGCGCCGCCTGGCTGGCGAGCGCTATGAGGATCACGAGGACAAGAAGCAGTCGTAAGAATCGCATGGCCCGGATGTTACCGTGCTTTTTGTATTGCACTTCGCATGTTACTAAGGAAACGAGGGGCGCGAAATTTGATTACTGCAGTAATCAAGCTGGGTAGCCGCGTCGCCAGAACACGTGAAAATAGCATGAAAATCATACATTAACCACGGCTTCTGCGGCTTAAGTGCGACCTTCCGATGCTAGAATCAATTGTTGCTTATGACCACTCAACTCACTGCTTCGTCGCTATTTGCTGACCTGAAGGGCCGCATCGACGCCCGCCGGGCTAAGGTCGGAATCATTGGTCTCGGCTATGTCGGATTGCCGCTTGCGCTGCTTTATAGCGAGCAGAAGTTTCCCGTAACCGGTTTCGATATCGATCAGAGAAAAATCGATACGCTCGCGAACGGCGGCACATATATTTTCCGCATCACGCCTGAGGAGATCGCGGCGGCCAAGTCGCACGGCTTTAAGGCCACGGCCGATTATGCGCAGATCACTGCGATGGATGCCATCATCATCTGCGTGCCCACTCCGCTCAATGAATATCACGAGCCCGATCTCAGCTACATCACCAACACCGCGCACGCCGTTGCACCGCATCTCCGGGCCGGGCAGATTGTCATTCTCGAGAGCACGACTTACCCAGGCACGACTGAGGAAGTTTTAATTCCGATTCTTGAAAAAGAAAATAAAGCTGGCCTGAAAGCATCGCGAAATGGTGCAGCTGGAGACAACGACATCTGGGTTGCGTTCTCGCCCGAGCGCGAGGATCCCGGCAACACCGAGGTAGCGCGTCACGATATTCCGAAGGTCATTGGCGGACTCGACCCGCAGGCCAGCGCCATCGCCGCCGCGCTTTATGGCGCTATTTTCCGCCGCACTGTTCTTGTGTCGTCGCCCGCCGCAGCGGAGATGACGAAGCTCCTCGAAAATATTTATCGTTGCGTCAACATCGCGCTGGTGAACGAACTCAAGATGCTTTGCCTGCGCATGGACCTCGACATCTGGGAGATCATCGACGCCGCCGCCACCAAGCCTTTCGGCTTCCATCCGTTTTATCCCGGGCCTGGTTTGGGCGGGCACTGCATTCCAGTCGATCCGTTTTATCTTTCGTGGAAGGCAAAGGAGTTTGACTTCCGCACACGATTCATCGAGCTGGCCGGCGAAATCAACGTGGCTATGCCTTACAACGTGATTGCCTCGACCATCTCCGCTCTCAATCGCCGGAAGAAGGCGATCAACGGGTCGAAGATTCTGGTGCTGGGCGTGGCCTACAAGAAAGATATCGACGACCTGCGCGAATCTCCCGCGCTGACCATCATTGAGTTGCTGCAAAAGGAGGGCGCCGCGGTTAGTTATAACGATCCCTATTTTCCTTTCGTCGGGCGCGGCCGCAAATATGACCTGCAGATGAAGTGCTCGCCGCTCGACAGTCTGGGCCAATACGACTGCGTGCTCATTGTCACCGATCACTCTGATTACGACTACAAGAAGATCGTGAGTGAGGCCCAACTGGTGGTCGATTCGCGCAATGCAACACGCGGCATCAAGAGCGACAAGATCGTGCACTGCTAGAATTCATGTGGCGCGGACACTCCTGTCCGCGGGCTCTTCTTCGAAAACCGACCGTTCGGGTGGCACGATTTTCGTGCGGCCCTTTTTTCTTACCCCACTTGTTTATTCTGCGGACCCGTTAAGAGCTTGCCGCCTATGCTAGTATTTCGCGTTGAGGCGGAGCAGCATTCGGGTGGATTGCTGCATCCTAGATTCTGCCGATGAAAGATACGCTCGGAATCTTGCTCGCGGGAGGTGCAGGCGAACGCCTCTATCCGCTGACCCGCGATCGCGCCAAGCCAGCCGTAACCTTCGGCGGAATCTATCGCATCATCGACATCACGCTTTCGAACTGCGTTAACTCCGGATTGCGCCGCGTCTTTATTCTCACGCAATATAAGGCGCTCTCGCTCAATCGCCAGATCCGCGAGGGGTGGAATATTTTCGGCCGTGAGATCGGCGAGTTCATCGAGATCCTGCCGCCCATGAAACGCGTCAGCGAAAACTGGTATATGGGGACAGCCGATGCGGTTTATCAGAATATTTATTCCATCGGCTCGGAGCAGCCGAAATACGTGATCATTCTTTCGGGTGACCACATCTACAAAATGAATTACGAGCGCATGCTGAAGCAGCACGTCGATGCGGCCGCCGACGTCACCGTCGCTACGTTGACCACCGACCCCGCTGAAAGCCGCCATTTTGGCGTAGTCGACATCGATCGCGATTCCCGCATCGTCGGCTTCCTCGAGAAGCCGCGCCAGACTGACATACGTTCGCCCTACGATCCGACGAAGATTTCGGCCTCGATGGGGATCTATATTTTCAACACCGATGTGCTAATTCCGGTGCTGCTCAAAGACGCGGAAGATCCGGATTCGAGTCACGATTTCGGCAAGAATATTTTGCCCAAGATGCTCGGCGACTATCGCGTTTATTCGTTCAACTTCGTCGACGAAAACAAGAAAGAAGCGCTTTACTGGCGCGACGTGGGCACGCTCGAGGCGTACTACGAAGCCAACATGGATCTGGTTTCGGTCTCTCCAGTGTTCAATCTTTACGACGAACAATGGCCGATACGCACGCATCAGCGGCAGTATCCGCCGGCGAAATTTGTGTTTGCCGAGAGCGGACGCATGGGCCACTCGCTTGACTCGCTGATCTCTTCCGGCTGCATTATTTCCGGCGGTTTGGTGCAGAATTGCGTGCTGTCTCCTGATGTGCGCATTAATTCATATAGCGAAATCGACAGCAGCATTCTTTTCTCGCACGTGAATGTTGGGCGCAGTTGCCGCATTCGCAAGGCAATCATCGACAGAGACGTGCACATCCCGGAGGGAACGACGATTGGCTACGATGTTGAGGCGGATCGCGAGCGCTACTTCGTCACCGACAGCGGGATCACGGTGGTGACGCGGGATTACTCGCTGTTTGAGAATCCGGTGACAGTGGATTACTTTACCAGCGAGTAGGCAAAGAGGTGGGTGACAGGTGGCAGGAGAACCACGCACCTTCGAACTCCGCGAGATTTGCGTGAGTCCTGACACCCAGACCTGTTCTAGTTGAGTTCGAGGCGAACCGCGCGCGCTAGTTTCCTCTGTCTCTGGTCAAAGCTGTAGAGGTGGGTCGCGCCGAATTCGAGCGCCGCCGCAACGTGTAGCAGGTCTGCCGCCCGGGTGCCGAGTTTGGGCGTTTGCCGAGATAACTGCCGCGCTCGCTCAAAGACCTCGTCCGATAATCCCCGGATTTGAAAAATCCCGTCGCGCAAATCATTTTCGAAGTCGACGATTGACGATTGGGCTTGCGCCGCCGAAGCCTCCCTCCGAAAAACCCGTAGTCCGAAAGCATTGATGACTTCGAATTCTCCAAGAGTGGTAATGACGCAACTCCCTTTTGAAGCCTTTATCGTACGTGTGGCGGCGTCCCAATTTGCGTCCGGGCTATAGAGCGACACAAGAAAGCTGGGTTCGGCGTAGAACATCAATACCGATCCCGATCGGCGGCTAACAAATTCGCTCCGCTGACCGCAAGCATCTTATCGCCATAGATCTTTCGCACCCGCGCCCGAAAGTCCGGCATCTTTTTCACGGCTTCCACGCCTTCCGGCACCAGGCGGGCAATGACACGCCGGCGCTTGGTAATTTGGATTTCTGCCGCCTGGCGCAGAAGGCGTTCGATTTTCTTGAATTGGTAGCGAAGATCTCTGACCGAGACCTTGGTCATGTGATGCATTTTGGCGTCACATGATGATTGAGGCAGTGGGAGAGAAGGGCGCAGGTGACAGGAAAATCATAAACCTGCAAAATCGGGGGCCTGGGACCTGCCGCCTGCTCTACCGTTTCAGCAAATCCTCGGCTAGCAGATGGGCTTTCTCGGCCAGCGTGCTGGCTCTTCGCACATCGCCTTCCGTTAGCGCGGAACGGGCGCCGTCCATGTAGTTGCGTATCTGACCCACGGTCTCTTGCTGACGCGCATCCGCGAGTTCCGCTAACCGCGGCAACTGGTCGCCGGTGGCTCGCAGCCACTGTTCGGCGTTCTGGCGCTCGCGGGCAGCCTCGGCTGGCGTCATGCCGGGAGCAATCTGGGTCGCGGGTTCTTTCGCACCACCTTGGCGAACAACAATTTTTCGCGGGGCAGCGGCAGGCGCAGATGCGCTCCGCTGCGAGTGCTTCGTGGCGCCGTTCACTGCATTGGCGCTCGACGGAGCAGTGCCGTGGGAACCAGGCTTTGCTGAATCCGGCTTGGTCGAATCGGTCGTAGCCAGATCAGGCTTTGCTGAATCCGGCTTGGTTGCGGGGGTCGCCGAGTTGCCCTCCGTCGAGTCTGGGCTGGCTGAAGCAGGTTCCGTCTTGCCCTTGGCGTCGCTCTCCGGAGCCTTCTTCTCCGCAGGCACGTCTGCATCCGGAGCCGAGGCTGCGGGAAGCGTTGCCGGTGCTTGCCCCGTCGGTGCGGGCTCGGACGGCGACTGGCCCGGAGCGGTCGCAGGCGGCGCCTGGCCTGTGGTTTGCACTGCGCCTGCAGCGTCCTGGTGGCGGGAAGTCATTCCCCACGAAAGGAAACTCAACCCCAGTGCGAGCGCTAATGTAAGAGGAAATCGCATGATGTGACCACGTGACGAGACTACAGGATTGTTCCGCACCCTAGCTCGGAAGGCAAGGCTCTCGTTGGCTGGCACGGCAATAGAAAACCGGGGAGCTCTCTTGCGCTCCCCGGCTGGTGTTGCGGTCTTAGCTGAGTTTCTACTCGCTGCTGCCAGCCTCGGCCGCGGCGCTGATCGATTCGTTTTCAGGTTGCAGGATCACACCGTCAAACGGAGTCGCCCCAACCAGGCGCCCACCGATGACGCTGACCCGGCGCAGCGGGAATCCCGCGTCCGGACCACGCTGCCAGGAACGTCCACCGTCGCGGCTTTCGAAGATCACGCCGGTCGCGTCGCTGGTCGCCAGCAGGCGATGATGCATGGCATCGAAGCTGACCGATGTGATGTCCTTGCCCGGCAGGCCATTCACCACATGCTCCCAGCTTGCGCCGCCATCTTCACTGCGGTACGCGCCTTCGCGGGCCGCAATCACGATCTGACCACCGGAACCGAGCGCCAGGCTACGGATGCCAACCAGATAGGTCGGCAAGCCACTCGACTGTTGCCAGACCGCGCCGCGATCCTTCGAGACGAACACGCGCGAGCGTGTAGCCGCGACTACGGTCGAGCCATCGGCTCGCACAGAAATAAAATCTTCCTGCCCGAGCACCGAGCCGCCCTTCCAGGTTTTGCCCTGGTCGGCGCTGACGTAGATGCCGTTGGTCGTTGCCGCCAGCCAGCGCGTGGGGCCGAGTTCAAGATCATTGACGCGCGCCACCAGTTCTTTCTTCTCGATGGCGGTCTTGGTGACCGGCTTAGCACCCTTGCGAGCGACCTTCGACGTGTGCTCGATCACGATCACGTTCATCGGATGCCATTGCGTGCCATTGTGCTCGAGATAATAGATGCCGTGGTTGGTGCCGGCGATGAGCATTCCGCTCGAAGCCTGCTTTAGAGCAAATACATCTTTTCCGCCCAGGCCGGCAGCTTTCTGGAGCCAGTGCTGCCCGGCATCGTTGGAGTGGAAGACGCCGCCGTATTCGCGGTCGTTGACCACGCCTACATAAAGAGTGCTGGCATCTTTGTTATCGGCCAGAATGGCGGAGACGTAACGGTGCGCGTAGCCTTTGTTGGAAGTCGTCCAGCTCGACGCACCGTCGGTTGAGGCCATCACGCCGCTGCGATCGGTAGCAAGCAATACGCGATTCGAATCGCGCGGATCGACGAGGACATCGTTGACGACGACCTCAGGATCGCTCACGCGCTTCCACGCCTTGCCGAGGTCGGTCGACTTCCACAGGCCTTCGGTGGTTCCGGCGTAGACGATATTTTCATTGGTCGGATCCTGCTTCAACACGCGCGTGCGGCGGGCTGAGAACGGAATGCCCTGAATCTTCGAAAACAGGTTGCCGGCGGTTTCGCTCTTATAGATTCCAGAGCACGCGCTGGCGAATACGACCGAAGGATTGTCATGGTCGACGATCACCGAAAACACGTCGGAGTCGTCGATCATTCCCTTATTAATGTGCTGCCAGTTGGCGCCGCCGTCCGCAGTCTTCCAAGCCAGGTGCCAGGTTCCGGCGTAGACGGTGTTGGGGTCTTTCGGATCAATAGCGATCGATTCGATATTCTTGATGTCGGCTGAGTTCTCAGGCGACAGGCGTTCCCACGAATCGCCGCCATCCTTGGTGCGGTAGACGCCATCGAGCGCGCCCGCAACCATTATGCGCGAATCAGCCTTGTACATAGCCATGGCGCGGATCGATTTGCCGTGCATCGCCGGCAGCGTTTGCCAGTTGGCGCCACCGTCCCGCGTGCGGAAGATTTCGCCAATCTGCTGGCTCGACACACTCCAGGCAGAGACGTAGATCCGCCGGGAATCCTGCGGGTCGATAGAGATATGGTCGAGCACATAGTCGTCGCCGCCGAGGCGAGCCAGGCGCGACCAGGTGCGTCCGGCATCGTTCGAAGCAAACATCTGGCCGGTGCTGGTGCCAAGCAATATGTGATCGGGATTGCGAGCGTCGTAGGCCATGCTGCGGGCATCCCCGCCGTCCGGACCTAATACCTGCCAGGGCCCTGAGGCCAACAGCGCAGTGCTCAAGAAACTGATAGCGAGAAGCAATAAACCGGTGCGGAGAACTTTCTGTTGCCCTGTAGATTCCATGCGCGTAGGTTGACCCCTGCGAACGATATTCGCGTCCGCCCAACATTGACAGGCTAGCATGACTCGAGCAAGGTTACCGAAGAAGCTGTCAAGCAGTAATCCTTTTTCCGGCGTCGATGGGAATTTGGACGCGAAATCGGATATCGTTTGTCGAATCACTGGCTTGCGAGAGTCTCGAGAAATTTCCCATGAATCTTGGAAAATGATTATTACCCCGATTTGTTCGTTTTGTTTACGTGGTGTGTACACGGGTGTGTATGTGAGGTGCTCGACTACCTGCTATTTTGGGGACACATGGTCGCGGCAGCACGTTCGGCCCACCCTCGCCCCGCAGCAGCACCGCTTGTGCTTCTTGCCGGAACCGCAGGGACACATTTCATTGCGCCCGGCGTTGGTGGAAGTGTGCAGACGCTACTCGGGCGCGTCTTCAACAACGCGCACGAATCCTCTCTTCTTGAATCGGTTCAAATGGTAAAGCAGCGACTCGCGCACGGTCGTTGACTTTTCGTGTCTGAAGGTGGACTCGCAGTTTCGCTTCTTGGCCGCCACGATTAGCTGCTCTAACTTGTAGATTGAACCGTAGGGTTCGAGGCATTTGTAGAGCACATCCGCTTGTACAATGTCTTTCCCGCCGTCCGCAATATGCGGTTTGGCAGCACTGGTCAGTGTGTATCTTTCGTTATCCTTCTTGGTCACTCAGACCTCCCTTGCTACGGCTCTTTCACCCGTGGCCCGTCACCAGCCTCGGCACGGAACCCCGCCCTCACCCTTTTTACGGCGATTCCCTCGCTCAAACCCTCTTCTGCCCAATGAGCACGACGAGTTTCTTGCCCCGTAGCTGTTCCAGGCAATGATGCCGCTCGTTCGATGAATCCTCACGAGATGCGGCACGGATGCGTAGGACGCTTCGCCTAGGTCTCCCTGATGGTGAAGCTCTTCCCACAGTTCATGCCAAACGGCTGCGGTGTCGTGCTCCGTCTCAAGTCTTGCCAGCAGAGGGCGGGGGTCAAACGCAGTTCTATAGCCTCCGGTGAGATTGCTCCAGCGGTTGTCATCTAGTCCGAGCATACGAGCGAGAATTTACCAATAGCCCGGCGGCAGCAGCGATACCTCCAAAACTGGCCAGACTCGGGCAGGAGCCACGGTTGCGCCCGACACCCACCGAGTTCATACTCCGACCATGACACTCAAAAATGCGGCGCTGCTGGCTTTGGTCGGAACGATGTTGATGACGGTTCTCCTAGTTTGGGATTTTGTCTCCAACATGGTCAATGTCCTGCGTGGCGTGCAGGCTCCGGTGGTACTCTTCGCGTCATTCATCTATGCGTTTGGTTGCTTCGGCGTGATGGTGTTCTTTTTCGTCTTCCATCGGGCGCAGCAGTAGGCGTGATTTAGGCGGGGAGGGCTCTGGATGCATAAACACTGGTGACCCCCTTCTGGTGGAATTGGGCTGCCCGAGGGGGCTCAGGTCGGTTAGAACGCCTCGATGGGGCTGCGGGCTCTTCGGGCCAGTCTGGCGACCATTGTGGGCGTCGGTCGGCTTGCGGGTGAGAGCTATTTTCTGTTCCATAAGGAGAAGGGCGCTCGGAAAAGCGGTATGATTGCGCCCTGCGGTTTTTCGCTGCCCGGCTATTCACCAATCAGTATTTCACCGGGTACTGGCATTCGGGTTCCCACTGGCTCAACTAGGCAATTTTCTGCCTCGGGCAAAGGGATTACAGAAGCGTCCGTCACGTGGAGTGTTTCGGGCTCTGGCTGCTCGAAATCAGCTTGCGGCACCATCTCTGATATTGGGCTTTACACCGCGCCCGTCGATTTTCCTAATCCTGCAAAGGTCATAGTGGAAGCAGCATCGCGGACTGACTGGAGCAGTACAGGGAAGTCTGAGGTAACCATGGTGCGGGCGGATCACTAGGACTGAGAGAAGGATTAGGGCAACCGATCCACTTCAAACACGAAAGCCCGCCGCGAACTCTCCGCAGCAGGCTCCCCAAGCTGCTAAGCCGCTTTCTTCTTCGCCGCTCGGAACGCCGCCCAACGTGCACGGGCAGCCTCCGCAATTCTCTTCCGGCCTGCTGCTGTAATTTTGCGCTTTGCAGGAGCCGACCCCGGTTTCGCCATCAACAATACTGGCTGCGATTTCTCCCGAAGACTCGCCCACCTAGCTTTTTGCGCCGCCGCAATCTTCCGTCGTGCTGATGGTGACATTACCCGCTTTTCGGGAGCCGAGATCGTGGACTTCGCTACCACAGCTATTGGCTGCGATGTTTTCCGAATACTCGCCCATCGTGCTCGCTGTGCCAACGCCATTTTGCGCCGTGAAGCAGCCGATATAATTCGTTTCGGTTGGGCTGAGTTGTCGGGTGTCGCTGCTCCCGTACCGTTCAAGGACTCTATTCCAGAAATTAATTGGTCTAACTTCTCAATTTCTACCTGTGCGTGCCTGCGCTTCTCGCGAAGCTCCCGCAGTGCATTATCCAAATTTGACATTGTTACCCCCTCGGGTATTTTGACAGCGGGATGATTGTACTAGGAGGGGAGTCACTTGGGGCAGTGAGTTTGGGGTTTGGAGCAGACGCTATTCGCCCTTATCGTAGTTACCCCCCTCAATTTGGATGCATGTCCAGATGAACCCCTGCACATCGATCCGGGAACGTGGCTTCAGCCCGCGGTTCTGTAACTCCAGTTCCACACGATCAGCCAATTCCTGAAGTTTTGAATAGGTGGGCCAATTCGGTTCCGCCCCGTAGTTCAGCGAAATCTTGAGCGATTCAGCCATGCGTTTCATGATCGAAGGCTTCATGAACATCCACCTGCCATCGGTCGCAAGAAACTGATAGTAGGTGGCTATCGGCCATGTGCTTGCACGCATCTCCGAGAGGAGAACGCAAAACTTCGTGAACCGTTGTTCCATTTCAGCAGAGCCGTATAGCAGGTCATACAGGGTATTCGCAAAACGCTCTTGATTGGCAGCGTTGTCAATGCCATCGACAAACTTTGCCTTCTCGATACGGAAGACAAGATTGGTGCCCTGCAAAACGGTTTTGGCAATTGCACAAACTTCGGCGTAATGTCCGTCGCGAAGCAGACCGTCAAACGCATCCTTGCCTAGCTTGTTCTTGAGTACGCCTGCCGCCAGTCCTTTGTCCTTACGCTCCGCGATGTCAAAACCCTGCCCGTCGAAGCCCTCGGCGAAATGGTTGAGAAAGCAGAAAACGTGATAGTCGAAATCCAATCGAGGTTGGCGAGGCGGGCGTTCCACTTTTAGCTGCGGGATGCGGGATTTCCGCTTCTCCCGAGGAAATTTGAAGTCCGGTGGCGACTGTGCTGGCTTAAACTCGGCGGTCTTGAGGATTGTCTTCGTACCGGAGTTGATGAACTGAATATCTAGCCTGTCACCCCGGTCTTCGCTCACACGGCCCAAGCCGAAGGCGGAATGTTCGATCCAGTCGTTTGCTTTACAGTGCATATCGCTCCAATTCTGCGCAGCGAGAATCGCGTCAGTGGCAGTGGGTCCGTCTCAAGAGCGATTGCTCACGATGTCTCGCTACTTCAGTATCAATCGCCCGCGCTGGTATAACTGTTCAATAATGACCGCCGAGGGGCTTGAGCGACAAGCATCGATCGCATCCTGCTCCCGAGGATGGAACCTGCGGTCGCTACTTGCCGCGCAAGATTGAATGCGCATCATGGCATCCTGCCTGTTCGTGACGTGGAACTCAACATGACAGCGGAAGATTTTCGTCAATCGCTCACCGCGACCGAACCGCCAGCCGGACTCACGCTCACGTCTAAGCTCGCCCTCGCCGGATTGTGGTGGGATGCCAAGGGTGATTGGACGCCGGGCGCACGAATCGGCTCAGCGGACGAAGGCCCCGAGGGCAGTTGGGTGCACGCCTACCTGCATCGCGAGGAAGGGGATCAGGACAATGCAGCCTACTGGTAATGGCCAGCCCGTAGAAATAGAGTACTCGGAGGAGAAAGACTAACTAAGGCGCACTTCAGTAATCTGTTCACGATTACCAACTCGCGCTAGAGTTAATTAACTGCTGCGCCACGCAGAACAAGACCTTAAGAAAAGAAAAGTTTCCGGGGCCTACAGGAGAACCTGCCTGTTAGGCCCCGCAGGTTTTTACGACCCGCGAATTTGCTGTTCTGCTGTCGTTAACCGCTTGGGAAAACCTTCGCTGTCCTGATTCCGCTGTGGTGTCTTCTTCTGCGTGGTCGTGGTGTGCATGGTGAGAAACACCCTTCTCCAGATTGACGAGCGAACGGTCTACGTCGCTTGACGACGAGGTCGAGAAAACGCTCCATCGACAAGCTTCAGAAGACGACACGCACCCGAGTCCCGCTGACCGATTCCGCCTTGTGCGTCGCGTACCTTGCAATCAGCCGCCAGCGGCTGACGGGGTCATGTGGGATCTGTTTCGCGATCCTGAAGCACTAACGAGGGAAATGAAGTCAGAGGTCGAGTACCAGGTCAAAGGACAGTTGGCTCTGCAGTATCCGGCCCTGACGAAGTCCTGAGATCGCCTCGACCTGACACACGAATGTACTTGCACTTCACTTCATCCCGCGATGAATTCCGAAGCTGTCTGCCAGACTCTTGCCGCTGGTTGAAAGTCGATTGGCGAAATATCGCGTCACTCATCCTATGAAAAAGGATGAGTGTAATCGCCTTATAGTTAGTCACCAACCCGATGTGCAACTTCCGGGATTTGAAGAGTATCTCCCACTGTCCAAAGTGAATTGCTGCACTTCGTTCGCGGATGGCCGATACCGGTGAAGGGTTGAATAAAGCATCGAACTAGGCGCGTTGAGATGGGCTTTGTTACTGTACTCAACGCGAAAGGGATCGTGCATCGCGAACCACGGGATAAACTTCGACCGTGGCGAAGACTCCGATCTGCAACAATTTTTTTTCTAGCGGAGCTACTTGGGCGGGCCGCAGGTCGCCTTGGTACCACTGTCGACCGTGATATTTATGGTTGTTCCAGCCGGTACGACGGATTGGCCGTGCGGGCTTTCGAGGGCAACGTTGCCGAGGTATGTGCAGAGTTTGGCGAAAGACACTTTGGGAGACAGGAGTGCCGCGTTGATACTGTCTACGGCTTTGCTCTCGGCAAGCCCAAGCACGTCCGGCACCGACACCGACTGATGAGGGGCAGACACGGTCAGGTCCACTGCCGAACCCGGCAACTCGATGACAGAGCCGCCGGACGGGAATTGCGAGACGACGCTGCCCGGGGGAGCCGTACTAAGCGTGTTGGAAACTACACCGGCGGCATAGCCCGATGCGATGAGTGTATTGGTAGCCGCACTCACGTTGAGACCGACCACGTTCGGCGCGAATTGCGCGTGTCCGTGAAAACTCGTGAAGGCAACCACCTGAGCATGGTCTACCTTGGCTGTGCTTCCGGCCTTCCAAGTGAGGACCAGTTTGGGTCGGAACTGCGGCGCACCGCTGGAGGGGTAGACGGGCAGGGTCGACATGCTGTGGTAGATCATGTCGTGGTGGGTATAGTTGTCTATCACGGTTTCTTGAGTCGGGCCAACCGATGCGTGGACCAGCTGGCCGGCCGCGTCGATCTGATCGAGCTCCAAATAGGAATCGAATGTTACCGACGTCGTGTCGCTGCTCCCGAACCGCGCACGGTCGCATTCATCTGTGATTTGCCCGCAGAGGCTGGCCTGTAGAGTGGCGTTCACATCCACAAAGGCGGCCGGTTCAGGCGAATTGGTAGTTTCGATAGCGGGGCGAGCCAGAGGGGCGCTGTTGGTAGGCGGTACGACGAGGAGCCATGCGCACGGCTGCGGGTCGCAAGCGCCCGGCCACCCAGTCGGCAATACGACCGTGGGCGAAAACAAGTCTACGGATTGTGCCCCGTTGGCGCCCCCGAGATAAAGGCACCCATTATCATAGGAATGAGTGCCAGTATTAGGGCCCTGCCAGAAACAGGCTGGGGCAAAAGTACCCCAGGAAAATGCGTCAGGGGGGTCAATTGGGGCGCTGAGCCCTAAAAAAGTGTGTTTCGTACCCTGATAACCAACTACTGTTCCAGTTTTTTCCGCACCTGCCAGCAGCTGACAGGAATACGGACCAGAAGCGGTTGCCGTGATCAGAGTCGAAGGGGATAGCACCATGTGCCCCGTCACAGGATAGTTCGGATAGTTAGGTCCGGGGGATGTGTTGGGTCCGAGAAAATTTTCCCCGAAATCTTGTTCCACGTTTGCGGTGTGCCCGTCCGGGTCCTTGCACTCGGCATAGACGCTCACATAATCTGTGCTGCTTTGAGTAGTTTGAGCGTTCGACGTGAACTCCAGGCGCCCGAACACGCGCAGCATCTGACCTTGCGATAAGGTGACGACCTGACCTTGCGATGAGGTGGCGCCCTTTGGGATGATCACGGTTATGGGGCACTCAGCTTTGCGGTCTCTGGGGGTTGCGCACACACCTGTGAGGGTTACTTGTCCCACCATTGGGACGATCGTGGGCTGAGGGACAGGAGTTACTTGTTGCGCCGTGAGAGGCGTCGACATCATCATCGCCAGAGAAACTGCGCTGAGCACGAAATGAACATTGGTACGCGACATAAAATCCCCCTATTGAGGAAATCGGGAATGGCGGGCAAAAGACGACACATCAGGATAGGATTGTTTCTATGCTGCGGGCGACGCTCGCAATCAATGGATCAGCCGAGTCTTATGTCGGGGTAGTTTCCTGGTAGGAAGATAGGGCAAGTCCATGAGCGGGACGGGCTTGCACCGCGACGTTGCGGTCAATTGGCGAAGGCGTATAGCTCGTTTTGACCTCCCGGTCATTGAGGGCAATGGCAATGTTTCGCCAAGCGGGGGCGGGTGCCGTCCCCAATCCCCACATTTCAGAAGCCATTGGGCAAAAAAAGTAGCTGGATCGTAGAGCGCGGCTGGCCCACGATGATGGCGTGAACTCAGTCCTGCCTGTCACTCCAGTGGTCTTACTTGCAGATGCAGGCGTGCCAATGATCTTCATTACCCTGCCGCGAATGATCGTTCTGCTCCTGCCTATAATCGTCGCCGAAGCGGTCGTTGTTGTGCGCCGAACATCTCCGCCCAAGGCGGGGACGCTGGGGGTCCCGCTCACTTGGGGCATTCTTCTTCTCTGCGAGTTGGGATTGTTTCAGGCGCTCGGTCACACAACAATGTTCTGGAACAGCGGTGATGACACCTTCATGGCTTTGATCGCGGGCGGACTATAGCTCCGCAACGACGTTCGATTTTATACCATATGTGGCGGCGATCTGCGACGGCTGTGGGTTAGCTTCCTCCGCGAAGGTCGGTAGCGACCGCACATTGGGAGATTACGGCAGATCGGATAGCGTCACGATTATGGGGGTGTGGTCGGATGGCTTTTCCTGCGCTCTCGGCCCTTTATCGATCTCGCAGCGTTCGATCCGATTTGCGAGCGTTGGGGATAATAAGAAGTGATCGATTCGTATGCCTCGATTGTTTTGGAATGCCTGCCGAAAGTAATCCCAAAACGTGAAATGTCCAATTTCGCCCATGTGCAACGACCGGAACGCATCCGTATAGCCCATACCCAACATCGCACGATATCGGGCTCGCGGCTCCGGCTGAAACAAAGCATCGTGCTCCCACGACGACGGCTTGTGACAGTCGATGTCCTCAGGAATCACGTTGAAGTCGCCCCCTACTAGCGTCGGCACATCGTCCTGCTTCCATCTAATCATTTGCTGATTCAGTCGATCCATCCAAGCTAGCTTGTACGCAAACTTGTCGCTCCCTACCGGATTGCCGTTGGGAAGATAAATATTGACGATGCGGATGCCCTTGATGATCACTTCCAAGAACCGCGCATGGCTGTCGGAATCGTCTCCGACGAGAGCCTTAGCAATCGCCTCTATCGGATGTCGCGACAGAATGGCAACCCCGTTATAGGCCTTCTGTGTCACCGCGACACTCTCATAGCCGAGCGACTTGAAGACTTCGGACGGGAATTCCGTTCCCTTCAATTCTTGTAGCAACAACACATCCGGTTCGCGAGCTTGCAGCCATGTCGTGACATGGGTCAGCCGAGAGCGAACAGAATTCAAATTCCAGCTAGCGACTTTAAACATCAATCCACATTCTAGCGTCGGAGTGCGAGGGCGGTCATTGGCTGGGAAGCTTTGCGGTCTATCTGGTCACCAAGCGAGGGATTTCAGACTAGTTGCCGCCCCGTTTGACGATTGCCATGCTGATGTTGGATATTGAGACGGCATGGACGTTGAACGCATCATTGACGAGATTGAGCAGCTACAGGAAATGTTCGAAGCGCCGGACATTAGGCCACTCAGCGCAAGCGACATCTCTGCTGCCAATCGAAGACATGACGAAATGCTGGCGCATAGCCCGTGGTTCCAGCTTTGGCAGCGGTATGGGGTCTGTTGCCGATCTGACGCTGTAGCGCAACCCTAATGATTCTGCGGTGGCGGCTTGAGAGGAGTAGATCTCATTTCTTTCGGCGTGTGCTGTGGTGCGGCATCTAGTTTCAAGCGGGCGCAAACTTACAAAGTGATGGGAAGGAGGGCTGATCGGATGGCAAAGCCAGCAGCGGAAACCACACCGTCAGAAAAGCTCAGGTTGTATGAAAAGTTGGTGGCGACGAATCCTAATGTCGAACGCAAAGGCGATACCGTTCCTTACACATCCTTGAACGGCCACATGTTCAGCTACCTTAGCAAAGAGGGCAAGTTGGCTTTGCGGCTTCCGGCTGGAGAGCGAGAAGCTTTTCTCAAGAAATACAAGGCAAAATTGTGCGAAGCATATGGAAGGGTTCAGCCCGAGTATGTGGAAGTCCCCGACTCTTTGCTCTCCTCGACGCGAGAACTGAAGAAATTCTTCGACAGCAGCTATGAGTATGTGGGTTCGCTTAAACCGAAGCCGACCACAACAAAGAAGAAGAGTTAATCCTGCGGTCGTGGCAGGGGGAAACGAAGCCGATCTCCTCAATTAGAGGGCACAAGTTTCGTCCATCCCTTGAGGTAAGCCGACTTCGCCTGATCGAGCGTCATTGTTTTATTCACGCACACATTCCTCCAGAGCAGGAGTTCCACTTTGTCTTTTGTGAATGAACCATACTTCCCGGCGTGCGGCTCGAACCAGATGTTCTTGGGTCCGTCCGAGCCTCCCATCCAGTGCGGGAACCAGTGATCAAACTCGCCGGAGGATTTCTTTGTGCTCGCTGGATAACCGTATGCCGCGAGGATCGCACTCTTCTCAGCATTGGTCACGCTGCGCGGTCGGTCAGTGTTGGATATGCACGCCAGCGTTGCGTCCATTTCCCCCGGCGTAAGGGTGGGATCGGGCACCGTACAAAAGCCGCTGGACTTGTCGATGTCGATCTTCCGGCAGTGCTGCGCCGAAGCGTAGGTTGCTGCGAGCAGGAATGTCACGGCGATCAGGACGTTCGTCGGCGTCATTTTGATCATTGGGGCAAGGGAGATGTTACGCGGCAGCATCGGATTTTGTCAGGCTGCATACCAATCGGAGTGTGGCGACCACCGCTTACACGAGAGGCACTGGGTTGCAGTCCACCGGTGAAGACGGGCGGGGCAAACTCCCCCGGTGTCGAATGTGTTCCATTCGCAACCGCAGGTGCCGAACCATTCGTCTTCCTTTCAAGGCGACCAGCCGCAGAATGGGGCAGCGGATGCGTGGTTCGGAGGGACATTGGCTCTTCCCTTCATCCAGTTCTCGATCTAGGACAGTGGATCGCATAACCACTCGCCAACCGGATCGACTCGATCTTCATTTCACTCGGATGGCATAGTGCAGCTTGACCACCCCATCGGGGAACTTTTTGGTCGCCAGTAGCTTCAAACCAAGGTCTCGATGGCGTGGCGCGACCAGAGGAATCCCGTCGCCAATCATCGTCGGGATCACGTGGATGATGAACTCATCCACTTGCCCGGAATCCAGAAAGGCGGCAACAACCTCAGCCCCACCCACAAGCCAAATGTGCTTGCCTTTTTCCGAGCGCAGCCGTTCTGCGAACACCCTCACGTCTTCACTGGCGATGCTCACTTTGGGGCTGGCGGCTTCAGCTAGCGTGCGTGAGAACACGTAGTTCTTCTTCCCGGCGTACCCATCCGGCAGTCCGAACTTGACCGAGAGGTCGTAGGCTTTGCGCCCCAGAATACTGGTGTCGATGGAACGGTAGAATGCAGCCATGCCCGCCGCGTCATAGATTTGCCGCAAACGAAAAATAGGAAGGCCGGTAGAGTGAACCCTACCGGCCTTTGCTGCTAAATCAGCCAAAAAGCCTGCTATTCGGCCTTTTTCTTTTTCTTGGCGACCGGCTTCGGATGGTCCGGAACCGGCATTACTTTTGTCTCGTCGACCGGGGTGGTGCTACCGGCCTCGGGGAAGGTCGCGCCGGACGGAACGATCCACTGTTCCGAAGTCGCCGTACCAGCGTTACCAGTGCGCGCCTCGATGCGGCTGGGATCGATATTCTGTTTCGCCTCGCCGCCCGAGATGTAGGCTTTCACGTTGAGCGCGCGCTCCGCCGCCAGGTTCTTATGCTTGGACTTGGCGAGTTCCGCTGGATCGGCGTTCCCGACCACGACCAGCTTGGCATCCGGATCCTGCTGCAGCTTGAGGGCAACATCGTCCAGCTCGGCCTTGCAAGTGTTGTCGACGCGCCATAGTTTCTTTTCGTTCGGATAGGCGCACTCGTTGACTTTGGTGGCTTGCGGCGGCGGGGGTGGCGGATTTTCAACCGTCACCGAGCTCGAGGTCGAAGCCGTTAAGCCTCGCGAATCTGTACAAGTAGCGCTGACGGTAATCGTTCCCGACGGCGCGCCAGTGGTTGTCAGCGTAGCGGAGCTTCCGTTGCCCGAGATGCTACCTCCGGTCGCGGTCCATCCACCGACGGTTACCGGAACGTTATCCGGGCTGGTGCAGGTGCAGGTGATGGTTGAGGTCTGGCCAGCCTGAACCATCGACGGGTTCGCCGAACAGGAGAACTGCGGCGGGTTCTTGGGCGGTTCTTTCACCGTGAAACTCGCGGTGGCGCTCGCCGTGTTGTTCTTCTTGGCCCTCGGATCCGTGACGGTGACGGTGACCGTGTAACTGCCCCCGCTGAGGCCGTTGGTATCGATGTTCGCGGAGGTGTCCTTGGCGTCGATCTTTCCCCCGCTGCTCGACCAGCTATAAGTAAGAGTGTGCTTCGGGTTGAAGTTACTGGCAGAGGCAGTGCCATGCACCGGTTCACCTACCATGACCTCTGTGGGCTGCAATGTGAGGGACGCAGCGACCGGAACTTCGGGAGCTCCGCCGCCAAAGTTCAACACAATACCGGTGCGCAGCACAGCGCCATCAAAATTGGGGCGACGCAACGAGGGATCGTCTGGCGGCACGACGCTACCGAAATTCTGGTGCGTCCACAGGAAATCGGCTTCGAACACGCGGAATGTGATCGGCCTCCAGAGCTTGAGATCCATACCGCCGCCCAGCAGGGCGCCAACACCGTTGCTGCTGGTAGCGTTGGGATCGTGCACGCGGTCCAATCCGACCAGTGCGTGCGCGAAGAAGTCCACGCCCTCGCCGCGATAGGTAGCCTTCGGCCCCGCACCGATGAAGTTATCACTGTAATTACTGCCATCGGAACTTCCACCGTAACTTCCTTCGAGGGCGAAATTCTTGGTGAAGTTATACGAGAGGCTGGTGGCGAAGCCTTTGGCCAACGAAGGCATCTGAATCGAGTTCGGTGGAGAGCTTGAATCGGGGACATTTCCACCGGGGTTCAACCATTGATAGCCAACGAATAAGTCCCACTTAGGAACTGAGTCATCCGACATTACGGGTGCGGGCTTGGGTGGGGGCGCAGTTTGTGCCATCAGCAAAGATGGTGATGCAATCAGAACCATGACCAAAACGAGTACGACACTCGCGCATCTCTTGTATGTTGGGTGGCAAAGCGACATGGAGTCCTCCGAAATCAAATCCACAACAAAACCATTTGAAATAGAACTGGAATCAATAAAAGCCTTACGGCACGCACGGGTAGGCTGCACCTGGGAAACATCGAATTCTACAGCAAATGGACATTTTTGCAAAAAGTTTAAGAGTTGATCCGGAACATTTTTCGGGGCGCAGTTGCTGCTTTCCACGATTAGTACGTCGCAGAATCGCACGATTGAAATCCGAAAACCGTTCTCTTTTGCTCACTTGAGGCAGGTACTATGCGGGTGCGGAGCATGGTCATGGATCGTTAGCCAGGGTCTCAGAAGAAGGCTGTTCTGAATTAATCTCAAATTGATATAAGGTGGTTCGGGCAGGTTGCTAGGTGGCGCACTTCCCTGAATAATGCTGAATAGCTTATGCCTCGAGGAATATGACCCAGGAACGCGTGCTGATTGTAGAAGACGAAGAGAACGAACGAACCGGACTAGCCGAACTGGTGTCCGGTTGGGGCTATCGCACCGACACGGCAGCCGACGGCCAGGAGGCGCTGGAGAAAATTCCCGTCTTCGCCCCTTCCATTGTTATTACGGACGTGAAAATGCCGCGCATGGGAGGCATGGAACTGGTGGAACGGCTGGCCGATCTGGCACAGTCGATCGCCGTAATCATGGTGACCGCACAGAAGGCAACCGAGACTGCCTTCCATGCCGGACGGCTCGGCGTCCAGGATTACATCGAGAAGCCGATCGACTTCCGCCGGCTGCGCTCCATTCTCACCAACATCGGCGAGATTTTGAATGCGCGCGTGGAAAATGAATCGCTGCGCCGCCGCTTGCGCGATAAAGGGGCGCTCGGAAGCCTGGTCGGCGCCTCCACTCAAATGCAGGAAATTTTCCACCTGATCGAGCAAGTCGCTCCGAGCACAGCGTCGGTGTTGATCACTGGGGCGAGCGGCACCGGTAAGGAACTGGTGGCGCGCACGATCCACGATCTAAGCCCGCGCCGTGGCAAACCTTTCGTTCCTATTAACTGCGCCGCCATTCCAGAAACGCTGATCGAGAGCGAAATTTTTGGCCACGAAAAAGGCGCGTTCACGGGCGCCGCCGAGCGCCGCACGGGATGCTTCGAACTCGCCGAAGGCGGAACGCTGCTGCTCGATGAGATCGGCGAAATGCCCGTAGGCACGCAAGCGAAGCTGCTGCGCGTGCTCGAGGACCATAAGTTACGGCGTCTCGGCAGCAAGGTCGAAACATCGGTGGACGTGCGCGTGCTCGCCGCCACTAATAAGGTTCCGGATGACGCCGTGGCCAATGGAGAGCTGCGCCAGGATCTTTATTACCGCCTCAACGTTTTCAACATTCATATGCCGGCGCTGCGCGAGCATAAAGACGATATCCGCGAGTTGGTCAAGAGCCTGCTCGCAGACATGAACGAGAAGCACAACCGCAAGGTGGCGGACGTAAGCGAGGCGGTGCTCAATGTTTTTCAGAGTTACTCGTGGCCGGGCAACGTGCGCGAGTTACGCAACACACTCGAACGCGCGGTGATCGTCTGCGAAGGCGGCCTGATCGAGACCAAACATCTGCCGCCGGGCTTTGGCCAGAACGTGCGTCCGGTGGTCAACGACCCTGACGCGGTGCACCTCGGCGTGGGCACGACGGTGGAAGAAGCGGAAAAGCTGCTTATCCTGAAGACGCTGCAGGCAACCAATAACAACAAAACGCGAGCCGCGGAGATGCTTGGCATCAGCCTGAAGACCCTGCACAACAAGTTGAAAGAATATGGCCGCCCGCAGGATGCGGTATTGGCTGAAGAGGGGTAGAAGAACAGGTCGCAGAAGAACAGGTCTTAGGCCTTAGGAAGAGCAAGATCAATTTCTTCCTGGCGCAAACGCTTTTCCCAAGACCTGACACCTGAGGCCTGAGCACCTGCTTTTAGATGACTCGCAAATTCATCATCGTGCTCGTGATCACGACGTTGTTCACGACGCTGGTCGTCGGCTTTTCCTGGTTTTATCTGTCCCAATTGCTGCGGCAGCGCTTGCTCTGGGCCGACGAAACTGCCTCCCAACTCACCAATCAACTGGAATACGCCGCCTCCAAAGCGGTGCCCGATCTCACCAGCACCCGCGTCAATACCGAAAATCCCAAGGCGATGCGCGTCGCCATCACTAACTATCTGCAGACCGATCCGAACCTCAACGACATGCTGGAATCGGTCGTCGGCAATTCTCGCATCATCTACGACGCCGCCATCATCGACCCCAACGGCGTGGCGATTCTCGACACGAATCCGGCTCTGAACGGCAAGCCGGTTCCGAGTCGCGCGCCGCTAAGTGTATTGCGCGACGCCGGCTTCCGGCGCCAGTTGCGCCTGCTCTATGCTCCGGGCACGGTCTATGACGTAAGTATCGGAGTCGAGCTCGACGGACAGACATTTGGCAGCGTGCGGGTCGGAGTCTCCACGGTTTTCTTGCGCAACGAACTGACACCGAAATTGCAGCAGGCCGCTTTCTTTTCCGTGCTCGCGATTTTTTGTTCGCTGGTGCTGGCGGCGGTCGTCTCTAACGTTGCGCTTGGCCCCTTGAAAGTCATCAGCCGCAACCTGGACAGCGCCAGCGCCGGCGATCTCCTGCCCGCGGAGGAATCAGGCTCGGAAGACGAAGTCGGTCTCGTCTCGCTCAAGATCGCTCACCTCGGCCGCCAGATTCGCGACACCAACCAGATTTTTTCGGCGTTGAAAGATAACGTCGAGCAAGTCATGACCAAATTGCAGGACGGGCTCATGTTGTTCACGCGCGATTCGCGTGTGGTGCTGGTGAGCGCCTCGGCGGAAAAATTCCTGGGACGTCCGCGCCGCGAAATCCTCGGACGCACCGCCGCAGAAATTTTCTCCGATGGAACGGTTCTGGGCGCGGTTGTGCTGCCTGCGTTTCAGAAGCAGCGCCCGCTGGTGCAATACGAATTCGACGCTGTCGATGGCCGTCGCGTGCAAGTGTCGCTCGACTTCATTCAGGAGAAAGGCACGCCGATCGGGGCGCTGCTGACAATGCGCGACGCCGAATCGGTGCGCCGCATTGAAGACGAGATTGAAATTTCGCGCCGCCTCTCCGCCAGCGGACGCCTCACCCGCGGCGTCGCTCACGAAGTAAAAAATCCGATCAACGCGATCGTGCTGCACCTGCAGTTGCTGCAAAATAAACTGCATCAGGATGATCCGGACACGCGCCGCCACATGGATATTATCGGCAACGAAATTCATCGCCTCGACCGCGTAGTGCAAATTCTGGTCGACTTCACGCGGCCCCGTGATTTGCGGCTCGATGACGTCGACCTGCGCAAACTGCTCGAAGATGTATCGGCGTTGGCCGCGCCCGATGGCGCGCGCCACGGGGTGAAGATACTGCTCGAGTTGCCCGGCCGTGGACCAAACGCGAATCTCCGAAGTGAAGAGGACGCACTCATGGTGCGCGTCGACAGCGATCTGATGAAGCAGGCGATCCTGAACCTGGTGCTCAATGGCGTGCAATCCATGACGGCGGGAGGAGCGCTGACGCTGAAAGCCCGGCGCGACGACGATATGATTCTCGCGGAAGTGATCGATCAGGGCGGCGGCATTCCTCCCGAGGCGCAGGAGAAAATTTTTGAACTCTACTTCACCACCAAGGGCGACAAAGGAGGCAGCGGAATCGGCCTTGCGCAAACCTACCAGATCATGCAGTGGCACTACGGTTCGGTGGACTTCGATACAGTCGTCGGGGCCGGCACAACATTCCGCCTGAGAATGCCCGCAGCCACCGCAAAACCAGACCGCAAACTGGACCAGGAGATGACAGCCTGAACCCGCATAGGAGATTGGTCACAGCGATTCTGGCATCATCGCTCACCGTGTTTCCAACCATACCGAATTCTGCCGCTCGCGCCGCCGCGCAAGCTGGTTATATGGGTTTCGATCGAAACGATTTTCCCGGCGACGCGAACCTAAAGATTCTGCGCCAGACTTTTTCTTACTCTGGCTATTGGCTGAACAATCCGCCGGGCGATAAGGCAAATTCCTGGGCCGGAAAGCGGAAAAGCCTCCAGGCCGCCGGTTTCGGCTTTCTCGTTCTTTTCAACGGCCGCACTTATTCAGAGATAAAGTCGTCTGGAGACGCGCAAAAGTTGGGCCACTCGGACGCCGCCGCGGCGGTTAAAGCGGCTCTGGCCGAAGGATTTCCAGCGAAGACCATAATCTTTCTCGATCAGGAACAAGGCGGCCGTCTGCTTCCCGAACAGCGCGCCTATCTTCTTGCCTGGGTCGATGGAGTAACTGCCGCGCACTTTGGCGCGGGCGTGTATTGCTCGGGCATAGCCGCGAGAGAGAGTTCCGGCGTCTCTATCGTGACGGCGAAGGATATCCGCGACCATACGGACGGAAGAAAAATAGAATATTGGATCGTCAACGATTCTTGTCCGCCATCGCCCGGGTGCACGGTTTCGCAAAAAAATATGGCACCTCAGGGCAGCGGGCTTCCGTTCGCCGATGTCTGGCAATTTTCGCAATCGCCGAGGCGGCCTGATTTCGCCAAGGGCTGTCACGCTACTTATAACAAGGATGGAAACTGCTACCCGCCAAATATTTCTTCGACCCAACGATTACACATCGACCTCGACGTCGCATCGTCAAGCGACCCATCCCACGGCAGAAGACCTGACTAATCAAGAGGTGTCCCTGAAAACTCTAGAGTGGATTTCCGCCCGGAATGATCCTGATCAGCACCCTGATGATGGCAAGGACGAGCAGCAGATGTACGTAGGCGCCCAAGGCGTGAAACGAAACCATCCCCCAGCAGGGACAGGATCACGAGAATGACGGCAATGGTCACAAGCATATTTATCTCCGCGACAAAAAACAGCGTTGCGAAAAAATCCAGTGAGACGAGCAAAGCGAAAGACCTGTGCATGTAACCGTCCGAACGCACAGGTCTTCCGTTTCGCTTCCAGATAACAAGCGGAGTTCAAAGAGAGCTATTTCGGAGGCCTCCCCGCCGGACGCGCTGCCTGTACCCTTTGCTGCATCGCCGTGTTCTGTTGTGTGTGCTTTTGCTGCAATTGTTGCGTCTGCTGCGAGTGCCGCTGCTCCTGCTGCTGCTTTTGCGCATCGGAAGCCTTTTGGTTCGCCAGCTTCTGATCTTCTTTCTGCTGCTGCTGCGACACTTTTTGCCGCTCCTTCTGTTGCTGGTTATAAAGCTTTTCCTGTTGCTTCTGGAACTTCTGGTCCTGCTTCGCGTCCCCCGTATTGGGAGCCGCCGGCCGTTCTGCCGGTGGAAGTTCGCTCACATGCGTGGCGCTCGGACGCGCGGCATTACCCTCCGGCCGCGCCTGATTTCCGCGATTCGGCGCAGGCGTGTAACGTCCCCCGGCTTCCCTCGCCTGTACGACCCCCGCGCCTTTGAAATCCCCGGGCCGGGCGGTAGCCGCAACTGCCGGCCTACCCATGTTCACCGATGCGCGTTGTTGCGGATCGGATCGCGCCGCCTGCATATGCTGAGTTTGCGCGGCCACGGGTCCGACATGCCGCTCGCGAGCCGCAGCCTCTTCTTCAGAAGTTGGCCGTCGGTCAACCCCGCCATTGCCGCCGTTATAACTGATGCGGGTATTGTTGTTGACCACGATATTCGTGCTATAGACGTTGTGAATCTCCGTGACATTCACGTTCATCACTGCGCGGTTATAGAAGAAGTGTCCGCCATCCCATCGTCCGCCCTGAAACCCGACTCCAAAATATCCGAAGCCGTAATTGATTCCGCCATAGAAGCCGATCTGCGGTCCCCAGAAACCTTCATTCCAGACAAAGGCCCCGTCCCCCCATCCCCACCAGCCCGGAGTCCACAGGAAGCCGACCTCCGGAGCTAACACCCACGTGCCCGGTACCCAGTAATAATCGTCAAGATCGTAGTCCCAAGCCCAGTAACCCGGGGTCCACAGATAGCCATCGCCCGGACAGATCGGTTGATCATAGACAGGAATCGCAGGCGGGCCGAAAGTGATCGCCACGCCAACTTCCGCGAACGAGGTTGCTGAAATCGTCAGCATGATCGTTAGCCCCGCCAGCGCTAACAACAGCGTACGAATGACACGGTTTTGCATTGTGATTCCTCTGGCCCTCCATCCCTCGTTTGCCCGGTGCTGCTGTGCTGCTACGGGTTTCGTGGATTAAGTGGGCGAGACTTGCCGGGCCGGTACGTGGAAGGTCAACTTGAAAACGTCTGTCCTGTACACAAGCCGATCTCACGTCCAGGGCACGACACCAGACTCTACAGTAACGCACGCGGCGCGGGCCGCGCCGGAACAACCGAAGCTCGACTGCGCCAACGATAATATGAGATTTTAGATTCCGCTTCTACTCTTTCGGTTTGTTTTCAGAATCCTTTTTTTCGCTCACTGCTTCTTTCGATCATTGCTTCTTTCGATCATTGGGCACCTGTTGACTGGCTTACTGATTCTCGCTTTGCGGCTGATATCATCACCCCTCACTCTTACTTAGTCGCCGGCCAGTTCACGCGCGAGCGTGAGCGAAGTCGCCTTCTAATTATCTGGTTGCTTCAGCAAAGCACCAGATGTTGCGCAAAGACTGAATCGGCGCCCCTAGAGCTTGCGGTTTGCTTAAGCAACCAGATAATTAGAAGTCGCCTTATCAACGGCGAGGTTCTCGGCGCGCTTCATCGGGACCCTTTGCATAAATTGACCAATCTCCAATAGCCATTGCATGAACTGCACTGCCAGCGCCGTCATGCCGAAACTAGCCACGGCGATGATCATCGCCGCGAATGTCATCGCCGCGTAATCCGAGAGCATCCATGCCTCCGTGCCGCACTGACCACATTGATTTGTACAGCGGCAGTAAGATGCCTCATGGTTGCCGAGCGGCGCGTTACTACTTATTGAAACCTAAGAAATATGCGGATTGCTCTACATGGTTACCGGTAGCAGGCGACACTCAATGATGTAGAGGCTTTACAGAACGCAGAAAATCCGGTGGCGGCGAGGCGAGAGGGCAATCTACGAGAGCTTGAACCACGGCGGCTTTCCCACCTCACCGTAAATCTACCGCCTGCGCGAGACGAA
>Ga0209624_10000268_pt1 | contig 46537 bp, 29 predicted proteins | sample JacPinW_OM2H0_O1_FD_188565 | JGI IMG/M metagenome (GOLD analysis project Ga0209624, IMG submission 188565) | Forest soil microbial communities from Algoma, Ontario, Canada - Jack Pine, Ontario site 1_JW_OM2H0_O1 (SPAdes) (version 2) | ecosystem: Environmental > Terrestrial > Soil > Boreal...
GCAGAGCTGTGCGAGTCGCTGTCTTAAGCATTCCCATCAGAATGCCGGCGGGGAGCCCATGTCCAGCGATGTCGGCAACATAGGCAATAGCATCACCGTTCGGGAGGCAAATCGCATCCACCACATCGCCGCCGACCTTTTCACTGGGTTGCGAAATGCCGTAAATTTCAAAGCGCGGCGTTTGCAGTCCCACCGGCGGCACCAGCGTCTTTTGAATCCCGTGTGCCAGCTCCAGTTCGTTGCGCATGCGGAACAACTCTGTCCCCTCGCGCCGGATATACACAACGAAAAAAGCGTAGGAGAGAATGATCGCCGACATCATCGCGATTGCGGCGAAATGGACTCCCGATTCCGAAGGCATGGGCTTCAGATCGAAGCTGCGCATCATCCAGTTTGCGAGGCTGGTGTTGATCCTGGTAGTGAAGAACTGCAGCACAAACAGGCCGACCAGAAACGGCATCGACAGGCGCGACAGCACTACGAGCCACAACGAAGCGTTCAGCCCGACGCAAAGCGCGATGGTAAGCACGACGACATAAGGCAACACTCCCCCGTACATTAGATCGACGTAGAAGCCGACCGCTGAAAACAAGAAGAAATCCGCGGCTATCAATACCCATAGGCGCTTCATCGGCACCGACCGAAAGTGTATCCGGGTCGTGGTTCGCCGATACCACTCCGAGGTTTGCCGGTACCACTCCTTCTCTGCCATTGGCACGAACCATATCAGATTGGATGGAGGGCGTTAACGCGAAAGGTGGGTCAGATGGGGTCAGTCCGATACCTGCGCCAGACTTCCTCTGCGCCTAAGCTGCAGCCAACTTGCCGACCTTTCCCCTCTCGGTCGAAAATGAGGGTATGAGCAATCTGCGCGGAACTTCCGTTACCTGGCTCGGTCATGCCACTGTACTCATTCAAACCCCCGGTGGGACCACCATCCTGATCGATCCTTTCATCGAACAAAATCCCAAATTTCCCAAGGGTTTCAAACTCCCGGAAAAGCTAGATCTCATGATCCTGACCCACGCCCACGCGGACCACGTCGCCGATGTGGTGCCGGTTGCAAAGCGATCGCAGCCGACGGTGGTTGGCATGGTTGAACTGGTCACCTGGTTTGCTGGGAAAGGTGTGGAGAAGACCGTCGGACTGAACCTCGGCGGTTCATTCCAATTCAACGACGTGACCGCGACTATGGTGGAGGCGAAGCACTCGTCAGGCATTCAGGATGACGACGGTTTTGTATACGGCGGAGTGGCGGCGGGAATTGTTCTGAAGATCGAAGGCGGGCCGGTGCTTTATCACGCTGGCGATACGTGCGCGTTCGGTGACATGCGGCTCATCCGCGAACTCCACGCGCCGGAGTTTGGCATGCTGCCTATCGGGGATTACTACACGATGGGGCCGAAAGAGGCGGCGCTTGCCGCTGAGCTTTTGGGAGTGGAGTCCATACTGCCAATACACTTCGGCACATTTCCGGTTTTGACCGGAACACCGGAGGAGTTAAAGAAGGCGCTGGAGCAGCGCAATCTCTCCGCGATCGAGGTTCTCGAAGTTAAGCCAGGCGAAGCAGTCCGCTGATTTGCGGCGACACGCAGGCGACGCTTCGAAAGGCCAACGTGCCGCATTCATTGTTTCAGTGCAGCGGACATGGCTATATCGTTAATCGCGCTTTGAACGCCAAGGATTAATCTAAAGAAGCCATGATTGCCTATCGCACTGTGTTTCCCCCTCAATCGAAGATTCTCCGATTTGGTATTTCCTGTTGGCTGATGGCGGCTACGGCGCACCCGTCTTTCTCGCAGAAGGATGGGGCGCAGACGGCTGCTTCCAAGCCGGATGCGCCGAGTGCGGAGACTGTGGGGCGGACGAACCTCTATGTGCATCTGGATGAGATTGCCACGGGCTACACGGCGGTGCGCGCGGCGGAGGTGGCGGGGATCCAGAGCCGGGCGGCTGCGGAGGCGCGGCAGGCGAAGGTGCATCAGCTGGTGCTGTCGCTGATGGGGTCGCTGCCGGAGCGGAGTCCGCTCAATGCGAAGGTTCTAGGGAGCACGCAGGGCGACGGTTTTCGCGTTGAGAAAGTACTGTTCGATAGCCAGCCGGGATTTCATGTGACGGCACTGCTGTATGTTCCGGATCACCGGGACGAGAAGGAGAAGCTGCCAGCGATTGTGATGGCGCCGGGGCATGCGGCGTCGGGCAAGGCTGGCGATTATGCAACGGCGGTGGCGTTTGCGCGGAATGGGTTTGTGGTGCTTTCTTACGATCCGATTGGTCAGGGCGAGCGGTTGCAGTATCCGGACCCGGTGCGTCCGGATGCGTCGCTGGCGACGAGACCGACTGGTGAGCATGGGGAAGCAGGGCTGCAACCGACGCTGATTGGTGATGCGGTGACTCGATACTTTGTGTGGGACGCGATGCGCGCGGTGGATTATCTGAGCGAGAGGCCGGAGGTGGATGCAAAGCGGATTGGGGCCTTCGGGTGCTCGGGCGGCGGGGCGATCACGGCGGCGTTTGCGGCGATCGATACGCGGGTGGCTGCGATCGGTGTGGCGTGCTTCACGACGTCGTTCGATACATTGCTGGCTACGATCGGGCCTCAGGATGGCGAGCAGTCGATCCCACACTTTATTGCGGAAGGGCTGGATTTTCCGGACTGGGTTGAGCTTGCGGCTCCGCGGCCGTATGCGGTAATTGCGACTTACTCGGATATGTTTCCGTTTGCGGGAGCGCGGTCGACGGTTGTGGAGGCGCGGCGATTTTACTCGCTCTTCGAGCTGGCGAGTGCGGGTGTTGAGAAGAGTGAAGCGACGGCGAACGCGGCATCTCCGACGGCGCCGGCGGTCAATGTAGATACTGTGAACTCTGTTCCGCTGACGGCGAAGCTGCAGTTCATCACTGGGCCGGGTGGTCACGGAGCGCTGAGTCCGATCATGGGGGAGATCCTCGGGTTCTTCATTCGCAACCTGCAGTCCGGGGCGGATGCGAGCCATCCGGTGCTGCCGCCGCCACGACAGCAGGGGGTGAATCCTGCGGCGAGCCTGGCAAAGGATGCGCTGCAGGTGACGCCGACCGGGCAGGTGGCTACGAGCTATCCCGGAGGGGAGAATGTGTTTACGCTGAACCGCAAGCGGGCGATGGAGGTTGTGCGGCCACATGCTGCGATGAGCGAAGCAGAGCTTGCTGCGGCGATTCGTAGCGCTACTGGAAGCGCTACGAAGATAGGAGCGCTGAAGCCCGATGCGGAGAGTCTTGCCGCGAAGAATGGCGCGTTTGTGTTGGCGTCGAAGGCCGGACTGGATCTGCACGGAGACCTCTTCGTGCCAGCGACGCCGGGGCCGCATCCGGCGGTAATCCTGCTTGTGCCGGACTCGATCCACGGCGATACAGTGATTGCGCGGGCGAACAAGGCGCGGTTTGATCGGCTCACTACGGAGGGAAATGTTGTGCTGGCGATTACGCCACGGCCTTCGCCGCCAGGACAAGAGGAGATGAAGTCACCGATCCTGGGACCGTTCTACCTGCTGGGGCTGCGCGCGGAGTTGATAAGCCGCAGCATCGTCGGGATGCGGCTGGATGATGTGATTCGGATCACGGACTACATAGCGAGCCGGCCCGATGTCGATGCTACGAAGATTACGGCCGAGGCGAGCGGGCATATGGGGCTGGTGCTGCTTCATGCCGGCGTTGTGGACTCACGGCTGAAGCACGTTACGGTGGACCATGTGTTGAGCAGCTATCGCAGCTTGCTCGATGCGCCACTGCCAATGGGCGCGGCTGAAGATGTAATTCCCGGTGTGGTGCTTCGTTACGATATTCCGGATCTGACCAAGGCGCTGGGGTCTCGGTTGAGTGAGAGCGATGCGCTGCAAGGAACGGACGACCTGAGCCAAAGTTCTACGCCTCTGAAGACATTGTCGAAGTAGTGCGTCAGTTGAGCGGTTTTGCCTGCGATTTGTCGAAGGCTGCGCGCGCTTTGTGAGTGTGGGACTGAATATTTGACATATGCGAGTGTTGGGGCTGGTTACTTCCACTCGTGCGGAAGCGATCCTGCCGGCTTGTGTGAGGACAACTCGAGAGCCATGGTGGCGATGTCCTGCTGCCAGAGGTCGGGCCTGCTGTGAGGGATCCAGTTATCGTCAGCTGCAGGCAGATCGATCTTCATGGCCTCAGGCCTTTCTCCTTTTGCCAGGTCTGCGGCTACGGCCTGACGGAGATCACGGAGGAACTGTGCCTGTCCCTTTAGTATCTCCGGGCCACCAGCGTTACCGTGGCCGGGCAGGACGTAACGAGGTTCCAAATGCAATGCATGGTCGAGGACTTTCGGCCAGTTAGTCAGGTCCGCGTCGATTATCTTGTTGTATGGGCCATTTACAGCGGCGTCGCCGGTGCAAAGGACGCGTTCCTTTGGAAGCCAGACGTAGCCGTCGCCGTCGGTGTGGCCCCAACCGAAGGAGAGGAACCGGACCTTACGGTGCCTGTCCTCGAGAGTGAAGCTTTGACCGATGATGGAACGCTGTGGACGCTGCACGTCCTTCTGCCCGGTCTCCTGCAGGTCTGAGCGCTTTAGAGCTGACTGTTGCCAGCGCGCCGGCTCCCACTTATCCATATCCTCGCCGACGCCTTTGAAAGCCATGGTGGTTGCACCTGCAGCAGTCCAAACGGAGTTGCCGTAGGAGTGGTCGCCGTGGGCGTGCGTGTCAAAGACGTACTTGACCGGTTTGGGGGAGAGAGACTTGATGATCTGGAGGAGCTCCTTTGCGCGGCCGGGATAGTTGGCGTCCACGACAATGAGGTAGTCGTCCATCTCGATGACCGTTGTGTTGCTGTAGCCCTTGCTTTTATCCCCGACAAAGAACCAGACGCCGGAAGCTATCTGATGCCCTGCTGCAGCCGGCCCCGACAGGGTTTGCAAGGCCGGCTGCGGGGCGGCGAGCGTCTGCTCTGCTGTAATCGCTGCGCCACCATTTGTGATCGCGAGAAGAAACGCGAACAGATACTTCATCTCAATCTCCTGGGTTAGAAGGTCATCTTCAAGGCTAACTGTGCAACGCGCGGATCGAGTGCCGATCGGATCTGGCCGAAGTTCACACCGTCCGAAACCTTGCCGTCGGGGTTATTGAAGTTGACCCGGTTGAAGAGATTGAAGACCTCTGCACGGAACTGGAAGTGGAGCCTGTCGGTGGCGCTGAAGTTCTTCATGAGGTCGCCGTCGACATCTGCATAGCCAGGGCCGCGCAGAGAGTTTCTCGCAGTGTTACCGAAGGTGCCGACGGTAGCATATTGGAATGCAGCAGTATTGAAGTATTCGACAGCCTTCTGGTGATGTGAACGGTTGCTTGCGAGGTTCGGATTTCCGATCGTATTGGGACGATCCAAGCCGATGCCGGTGTGGGAGATGTCCTGTCCGTCAGTGATGTTGAGGGGAAGGCCGCTGGTGAGTTGAACAACACCGGAGAGCTCCCAGCCGCCGAGTACGTTGCGGAGCAGCGATTGACTCGAGTGCAGGAAAAAGGGCAGATCATAGACGACGGAGCCAGAGAAGACGTGTGTCTTATCGAAATCCGCAGGGCCGCGATCAAAGCTGAGGTTGTAGGGATTCGAGACCTCAGAGAGCGCCGGGTTTGAGAAGAGATCGATCGAGCGCGAGTAGGTGTAGGACGCGGAGATGACGATGCCGTCCGCATAGCGGCGGTTCGCGCTGAGTTGGAGTGCGTTGTAGTTGCGATTGTTCGCGCTGGCGAAGTGGTTGATGGACTGGAGCACACCGGGGTCGTATCGACGGGTGCTGTCGAGCGATGCGGTGGGCGTGGCCGGATTGTAAATTCCGGGATTCTGCTCGTAGTCGAGCGGCAGCTTGCGACCGAAGGTGCCGACGTAACCCACTTGCAACATCGTCTTCCAAGGGAGTTGGCGCTGGAGGGAAAGACTTGCCTGTTCGACGTAGCCGTTGCGTAGATTTGGGTCTGCGGCGTACGCGGTTGTCGGTGCGATGAAGTCGCCCTTGCCCACATTCTGACGGAAGACCGTCAAGGGATCGTTGACGCCGCCTTGATAGGCGGTGCCCCAGGGCTTCGAGAGGCTCTGCGGGTTGGTGAGCGAAAAGTTCGCGACGAAGGGCTCGTTCACGTTCAGGTAGACGCTGTATTGTGCGTCCATCAACTGGATGAAGACGCCGTACGCTCCGCGGAGACTGGTCTTGCCATCACCGGTGAGATCGTAGGCGAAGCCGACCCGCGGTGCGAAGTTGTTCTTGTCGGGATAGTACATCGACTTGGGAAGACCCTGATCGCCGATATAGAGAAGGCCGAGCGGAGCGTTGGGATACCTTGTCGATTGAATGCCGGGCGCGAAGGTCGCGTGATAGCCGAAGCGGTTGTACATCGGGTTTTCATACTGATAGCGAAGACCGAGGTTGAGGGTGAGACGCGGCGTAACTTTGAAGTTGTCCTGACCGAAGAAGCCGAAGTTTTCGGTGACGTCGTTGTCGACTCGCAGAGAACCCTGCGCGAAGCTGTGCGGAAGGCCCAGCAGAAAGTCTTCCATGGCATTGCCGGTGCGGCTGCCGTCGAAGACGAAGGTGCCGTTGTCAAAGGCCGGGACGCCTTTGAAGTTTGCCATCTCCAACGTCATGCCGAAGGACATCTCATGCGGGCCGTGGACGTAGGTGACGGTGTCGAAGAAGCTGAAGACGTTGTCGAGCTTGGTGGGTTGCCCGCCGATGTCGGCTTGCAGGCTCATGCGGCCATTAACAGTGACGTTGGGGAGAAATGGTGTGGTGGGTGGCGCGATCTGTATTCCGAAGGCCGTTGCGGTCTCGAGAACGGTGTTAGTGCGGACTTCGTCGCGACGGAGAAATCCAGTACTGAGGCGATTGACGAGGTTGGGCGTGAAGATGTGCGTGTCATTGATGACGCCGGAGTAGATGAGGACATCGAAGAGCGAGGGAGTCCAGGGCAGATTGCTCGTGTTGCCACTCGCAAAAGGATTGATGACGGTGGTGTGGTCGCGCCAGATGCGGGCGTCTACCGTGTTTTTTGAGGTGACGACCTGATCGAGGCGCGCGAGGAACTGATCGCCATTGGTGGGCTGCGACGCCTGGCCGCTATAGAAGCCGGTGGGAGTGTTGGCTGACGGCAGACCCTTGAGGATGGCAAGAGCCGCCGGGTCGAAGCTGGCAGGATTGACTTGCGTGGTTCCGAAGGTTCCATTCAATTCAGCAGCGGTGACTGGGATTGCGGTCGATACGAGGGCGCTCTGGCGAACGCGCGTTCCCTGATAGCCGGTGTAGAAGAAAGTCTTGTTGCGACCGTTGTAGCCGGGCAGGATGACGGGACCGCCTATGGCTCCGCCGAACTGGTTCTGCTTCAGCGTAGGCACGGAGGTCGCGAAGTAGTTCCTTGCATTGAGGTCGTTGTTGCGTAGGAACTCCCATAGCGTGCCGTGATAGGTATTCGTGCCGGACTTGGTGGCTCCGACGATGACGGCACCCCCGTCGCGACCGTATTCGGCGGAGTAGCCGGTGGTAAGGATGCGGAATTCCTGGAAGAGATCCGGCGGGGGCAGGGGGTTGCTGTCGCTGCGCTGCACGGCGTTGAAGGGAACACCATCGATGAGGTACTCGTCCATCGAGGCGGTGGTGCCGTTGATGGTGGCGGTGTCTCCCAGGATGCCGGGCGTGGTTGGCACGCTGACGGTGCTGACGCCGGGGATGAGCACGAGGAGGGAGTTGGGATTTCTGCCATTGACAGGCAGGTCTGCGATGCGCTTTTGCTCGATCTGCGCGGTGACGCCGGATGTGTGCGTGTCGACCTGGGAGACGTTGTCGGCGCTAACGTCTACCGTGTTCTGTACGGTGCCCAGCGAAAGGGTGACATCGATACGGAGATACTGATCGAGGGACAGTGTGAGGTTCTTGAGGACCGTTGTCGCGAAGCCGTTCTCGGAGGCGGAGAGGTTGTAGGTGCCGATGGGGACCTGCGAGACGGTGTATGCACCCGTGTTGTCCGCGGTGACCGTGCGCGAATAGCCAGTTTGAGTGTTGGTGACAACGATTGTGGCGCCGGGGACGATCGCATCCGAGGTGTCCTGCACAGATCCGAGGATGGTGCCGATGTCTTGTGCATGGGCGTGTCTTGCGGAGATGCCGAAGAACAACGTGAAGAGAAGAAAGGCCAGGATGCAGCGGATGGCAGACCTACGACTCGCTTGGCTGCCTGACTGTTGCAAGACCGAGACCAACCCGTCGGCGACTGATGTGTGCTGCTTCTGGATACCTGGAAGAATGCATGTGCTGCTGTTAGTCCATCCCTGGTTCATGTTTCCCTCTTGATATTACTTACCAATTGAAATCGAGAGAATAGTAGGAGGTGTAAGAAATTGTTGTCCAGACACTTGGGACGAGTCGTTGAATGAGCGGGATGAGTCGTAGAAGAGCAATGATCGGTATGCGAAAGCCGCACGCTGAATCATCGATGATCGTGAAATTGGCAGGAGTGGATGGAGATGCGAAAGCGCTTGTAGCTCAGGAAAGACGGGTTAGAATCCCGGTTTCTTCTGCTTGCCGCGGCCCATCAGAAGGCGTGCGCTGTCGTGCTGGTAACGGCTCATGCGTAACATCTGGCCCGACTGCAGTTCCACCATGTGATAGCCGTTCTGCCACGGTTGAATCTCGGCGATCCTGTCGACATTCACGATCGTGGAACGGTGGATCCGAAGGAACTGGCGCGGGTTGAGGACCTCTGCGAGTGAGTTCAACGTTCTTCGCACTACCTCGATCCGATCCCCGACATGCAGGAGGACATTATTCTTCTCTGCCTGCATCCAATCGACGTCCGTGACCTTACGGGGAACGACGCGGCCCTTATTGCTCACGGGAATCCATTCGAGGTATTCGAGTTTCTCGGTCGCTGTAGGAATGACTTTTCTTGAAGGAGAAGCAACCAGAGCCTCAACTGCCAAACGGCTCTCGACCCTGCTGAGAGTTTCATCGAAACGTGCCTGCCCAAAGGGTTTGAGCAGGTAGTCGACCGCGCGGCCTTCGAAGGCCCGCACGGCGTACTGTGCATGAGCCGTGACAAAGACGGTAAGAGGCATCCTGTCGAGGCCAATCTCGGAGACAACCTGCATGCCGTCAAAGCCGGGCATCTGCACGTCGAGAAAGATCACGTCAGCGTCGTATTTCACTATGGCTTTAACGGCGGATGGGCCATCACAACACTCGGCCTGAACTTCGACCGACGGGTGGGTTTTGAGCAAACGCCGAATGCTGCGGCGCATGAGCGGTTCATCATCGGCGATGATGGCTCGGATGGTCATGGGACGAACTCCGAAACGGCGGGGGTTTCTTGCACGAACTTTCTAAGGGGGAGCGAGACGGTCACTGAGACTCCGCGGGGAGTCAGGTTTGTGAGCGAGAGAGACGATTGGCCGTTGTAAAGCTCCCGCAGCCGGGACTGCATGTTGGAGAGACCGATCCCCTGCTGCAAGGTCTCCTGCTGCGAGATGAGGAGGACGCTGTTGGTGTTGGTTACTTCGATCTTGAGTGAATCGCCATCACGGCGGACGTTGACACCAACTTCGTCCTTGCCAGGATGCTTGCCGATGCCATGACGAATAGCATTCTCGACGAGTGTCTGAAGAATCAAGTGTGGAACTGCGCAATCGAGTACGCTCTCATCGACCTGTGTCTTTGTTGTGAGCCGGTCACCATAGCGAATGCGCTCGATGCCGAGGTGCCAGTCGAGGATCGATATTTCCTTGCGCAGAGATATCTCCTGAAAGTGTGTGTCGTCGAGCATGGCTCTGAGGAGACTGCTAAGACGCAAAAGGAGATCCTCTGCCGCGTGGATATCTTCATGCAGAAGCGTAGCGACCGAGTGCAGCGCGTTGAAGAGAAAGTGAGGATGAAGCTGGGCCTTAAGGACGGTGAGCCGAGTCTGGGCGAGTTCGCCCTGCAGGCTTGCGCTGCGCACCTCTTCTTTACGCGCGTCGTTGTAGTAGTGCCAGAGATGCACGAGGCCTACCAAAACCCAATACACCAGGAAGTTAAGGGCGATGTGCATCGAGATGCTTTGCTTGAGCGCATCGCTGAAACTTGGATGGTTGGGCTCGGACCAGTGGCGCAGCGTGGCCATGACGAGCAGCGCGAGTGCGTCGAGTACGACGCTAACGAAGAGTTGAAGGGAGAGAACGCGCGCCCAGTTAGAAGCCTGGAAGCGGTAGCGAAGGGCGAGCCAGACAGCGATGGGCGCAAAGACTGCGCGCGTGTACCAGACTTCGAGTTCTATGAGGAAGTAGGATCCCAGCGGCCGCTGACCCGGATTGATCCAGTGCCCAAGATAGGATTGACCGGCGAGCAGAGCGGCCACGAGTGTCCAGATCGCCATGTAACACAGCCAGGGAACTACCTTGTTGTGCAAAACGAAAGGTGGTGCGCGGCGCTCGTGAACGGTGGGAATCAAGGGGTAATTCGGGATTACTATTTTCAGATTACCCCACGATGGCTGGTTTGTGTACCCGGGCATCGGAGCAACGAGCGGCGGCTGACTGCGATTTGTCACGCGTTGGGAACGATCCGCCCCAACTCTATGGACGAGATTTTCAGGTGTGCCTAGTATCTCGATAATCGAAGATGCAAGCCGCGCAGTGTGTGGGCGAATGGAGCGAGAGTAGTTGCGGCCGCAGCTTCAGGAGGCTCGATGTCCAGCAAAGCACACAGACAGCCACACCGGACGTATTGGGTTCCCGTTGTTTTAAAGACTATCCACATGGTGGAGCTACTCGGAACGAGTTCTACTGGGTTGCGCGTGGGCGATCTGAGAGCGATGACGAGGTACCCAACCAGTACCATCTATCGGGTGCTGAGAACGTTGGTTTGTTGTAAGTGGGTCGTTCACGAAGGCAGAGGTGTGTATCGGCTGAACCATAATGTGATCGCGCTGAGCGTCAGCACAGGGGAAGAGCACCCGGGTGCGTGGAGGGGAGGCGAGATAGCGAAGGCTCTGGAGATGAATGGCGTCGCCCCGGACCCTTCGCGCTCTACCTTCGAATACGCTCAGAGATGATCCGAGGGCGTGCGGCATTCGCCCCGATATTACTTGTCTCAAGCAATACTTCAAACGGCCGTACGGTTCCGTTTGAATCTAATGTTTGCCTCAAGAGTTCCCTTGAGGCATCGCTGAAAAGATAGTCTGCCGCGGCCTCGGTGCCAGCCATGTTGATTCCCTCGATGATGAGTACGTGGCCGGTGCCATCCAGATTCGGAGTGACGGCGATGACTCCAAACGTGGTGCGGGCAGGATCAGTCTGGTTAGTCTCATAAAACGGCTTCTCCCCTTGCAGAGGGTGGGTATTGCGAATTATGACTTTGTTTTCTGCCGGCTGAGGCTCGAACTGGAAGTTCAGGTCTTTCTGAAAGAGTTCCACCCATGGGTTAGAGTCGATCGATCCGAGCAGGATGACGTTGGATTGTTTCAGATCGTCCAGAGTGACCTCGCGCGCGTAGCGAACTTTGAACCGGTCTTTCACTACTGCGGGAAGCTGAGAGATGGAAGAGACCAGGTGGAGATCGACAACGCTTGTATAGCGACGTCCGCCAAGCTCATTCACTATTTCGGGGTCGATACCGAGCGGTGATACGGTGTGTTCCTGATACTCGCCTGCGGCATACTCCGCCAACGAGACCCATCGCTTCGTCAGATTTTGATAGATCACAAGTCCGCTATCGGCTGGGACGAGCAAAGTGTCTCGCGTTGGGCTGAAAAAGACGCTCCAGAAGCGGTCGGAGATGGTTCGTTGCGCTTTGAGATGGATGTCGTGCAAAGAGAGGAAAAAAAGAGCGGCAAACAAAACCGCACAGAGGGTCTTCAGCGCCCAGGAAGAGCTGCGTGACGGGACGGGCTGCGGGTCATTAAGAGGCATTTCGCTTGCGGGTGCGGGGACATTGAGGGGAGGGTCTTTTGCAGGAGTGGGGTTCGGCTTATTATCGCCGATGAACCTGTTCTCTTCAATGAAGAGAGGGATGTATCCGCCACGCGGCACGACGAGGCGAATGGTTTCGTCCGCGCCGTCACCGGCGAAATACTCTTCAAGTCTCTGCCGCAGGAGGCGCGCGTAGTTGCGAACAATATTATCTTCGCCGGGGTTGTATCCGCGGGGCCGTCGAAAGACCTGTTCGCCGATCTTCTGCTCGGTGATCTCGTCGGCTTGATCGAGCAGATACTTTTCGCAGATATAGAGAACAAAACTGGTAAGGAATTTGGATTTTGCAAATCCCTTGCTCGAGGCTATACGCCTGGCGACTTGCCATCGCTGGTCTTCTTCCAGGATTGCGAGCTGATCGGCGGCAGCGGTTCCTGATGGGTGTTCGGCTTCGGCGAAGCTTGCCCAGCTAGTTGTCGAGGTCTTATCCACTGTCATTAGTAGACATCGACAGGGGAAGCTTTTTGTTACGGGGGAATTAATCCCGCTGATATCGGATATATCAGCAGGTAACTGTGAGGTTAAAATTTCGGATCATCACCTCTCCAAAGGCGCTTTTTTCGGGCAGATATCGCTTTACCCCTGCAGGTTGTCACCGCTTTTACACGGTGGAACCACCTAACAACGGCTGGGGAGATGGGGCAGAATCAGGAAACACAAAGAAGGTTATGGTCGCCGCTGGGAGTTCGGACGTGCTTCGACCCAGTGCAACGAAGACGACCCATTTGACGGTTCACCTTTTGAAGGTTGGAAGGCAAAGGCGATGACGAAGTTCCTGATAACGATTCCACTCATGATGTTTCCGCTCTCTTGTCTGGCGCAGGAGATGACCGCCGCACAGCAGGATCGAACGCTGCGCATTAACCAGATTCAGGTGATTGGCAGTCACAACAGTTATCACACCGGAATCGCGCCAAGTGAGCGGAAGGTTATTGAGCAACAGGACCCCAAGGCGATGCGAGCGCTGGACTATGCCCATGCGCCACTCCCAGACCAACTGAGCGGTGGGGTACGCCAAGTGGAGATCGATGTGTATGCGGACACTAAGGGAGGCCGCTATGCTCATCCAGCCATCGTGGACAAAGTCGCAGCGGAAGGGCTGCCGGCAGATCCGGACTTCGATCCTCAGCATGAGATGGACAAGCCTGGTTTCAAGGTGATGCATGTGGCCGGTGTTGATCAGCGCAGCTCGTGCCATACATTTATCGCCTGTCTGACGATAATTCGGGGCTGGTCGCAGCAACATCCGCAGCATCTGCCCATATTCGTTCTGGTGGAGACTAAGCAGGGCCGGCCCGGGGCAGCTGCAAATGCGAATGGGCCGGAGGCGTTTACCTCCGCCACCTTCGATGCGTTGGACACGGAGATACGCTCGGTCTTCTCACCACGGGAGATGATTACGCCGGACCAGGTCCGGGGCAGCTACGAAACGCTGCTCGAGGCTATCGAGGCCAGTGGGCGTGGAGACGTTGGAGACGGGAAGAAGACCGGCGGCTGGCCCACGATTGCTGAGGCTCGTGGCAAGGTGATCTTCCTGATGGATCAGAGGCCGGTTGAAGCGATTTATACCGAGGGCCATCCGTCACTTCGTGGCCGCGTGCTCTTTACAAACGCCGTTCCGGGGGCCCCGGATGCGGCCTTCACTGAGGAGAACAGCGGAACGAAGTCAGAGATCGATGCTCTTGCCCGACAGGGTTATCTGATTCGTACTCGCACGGATGACGGGACCGAAGAGGCACGCAGTAATGATCACACTCGCGCCGACCTCGCGCTCTCCAGCGGGGCACAGATGTTGAGTACGGACTATCCCTCGTCCGAACCGTCGCAATGGACTGGCTTTTTTGTTGGCCTTCCTCATGGTCTCGTTGCACGTTGTAACCCGGTGATCTCACCGCCGGGCTGCGTGGATGCGCTGCTCGAACCTTCCGGTGCGAAGTGAGGGACTAAACAGATAGCGCCCATTTATAGATGCTGTGCGTTCCGTTGAGCGTGCGGAATGCTATGTCTCAAATTCTTTTCATTCTCTTGCCCAGGAGGCACTTGTGTCGCGAAAGTTCATTGAATCAAACGCCACTAACGAAAACCGCTTGATAACGTTCGCCGTGAGGTCTGCAGCTGCAGGGCTGATGCGATCGGCGGCGATCTTCGGTCATCGAGCTCTAGTCATCATACTGCTGCTTGCCGGGATGATGATCGCGCGGGCAGGCACGGCGATGGCACAGTCGGATAACTCCTCCATCGCAGGTGTGATCACAGATCCTTCCGGTGCGCTGGTCGATCATGCAACGATAACGGTTACGAGCGAGTTGACCGGTACTCAACATAATGCGGTGAGTAACCATTCAGGTTTCTATACGATCGCGGGACTGGCTCCGGGTAAGTACACCGTTACCGTGGTTGCGCGGGGCTTTCGCACAGTGACGATGACAAATAACAACCTGGATCCCGCGGTCCCCTCTACCGTCAACATCACGCTTGTCATCGGCCAGACGGACCAGCAGGTAGAGGTGGCGGCGAACGAGACGGCTCTCCAGGCAGACAGCTCCACGCTTGGCCGCGTCATCACGAGCAGCCAGGCGGACAATTTGCCTCTCAATGGGAGAAATCCCATCTACCTCGCTCTCACCAAGGCCGGCATCACCAGCATCTCGAGCAATGTGTCGACCTTCAGCTTCAGCACCGGACTTGGTGCGCTCAATATTAATGGAGGCCGTGAGCGCGATAACCTGCTGACTTACGACGGCGCCGTCGCCGTCCGTATCCGCGCCAGTGGAGACTCGATCGGTACGCCGGACCTCGATGCGGTGCAGGAGGTGCAGGTACTTGCGACCAACTACCCGGCTGAGTACGGACGCTCCATTGGCGGCCAGGTCCGTATCATCACCAAGAGTGGCGGCGAACAGTTCCACGGCAGCCTCTACGAATACTTTCAGAACCCTGTACTGAACGCCAACACCTGGGTCCGAAACAACAACTTCGTCAACAACGACAATCCGAATTATCCTGCCGCTCTTAAGACCAACTTTGTTGGACACTTCACCTACAACCAGTTTGGCGGCAATATTAATGGTCCGCTGTACATTCCGCATGTCCTTCCAAAGGGCAAAGTATTTTTTCTCTACTCAGAGGCCTTCGTTCGCTACAACCCGTTGCAGACTAATGCGGTGACCGTCCCAAATCCCGCGTTTCGCACCGGCGATTTCAGCTCGCTGCTCGTTGGCTCGGCGAAACACTACCTCAAGAATCCGCAGTCAACGCTTGCCTGCAATGCCGCCTCAGGGGGCCCCGGGTGCTTTCCGGGCAACATTATTCCGCAATCGCAATTGAGCGCGAATGGCGTTGGTCTTCTCACCGCATTTCCGAACCCGACACCGAATTTTTCTCTGGGCAGCGCAAACCTGTTGACCACCGGCATCAACCCGGAGCAGCAGCAGATCGATAGCGGCAACCTCGACATTGTTCCAACGGACAAGGACTACATCCGCTTCCGTCTGGTCCACTTCTTCTATCACGAGGACAACCCTTTCGCGACCTCGAACTACGGCAACGTGCCTCGCCTCTACAGCCGGCCGAATCAGACCGCATCGCTTGATTACGTGCACACATTCAGCGTAAACATGACCAACGAAGTCCTCGTCACAGCCAGTCACGACGCAGCGCGGCTAAGCATCGACACGTCGACCGGTACCTATAACCGCACGCAGTACGGCATCAACTTCCCATATCTTTTTCCTCAGGGGAAGGACCTGCCGAACAAGATCCCGACGGTGGCCTTCGATACGACGACTAGCATTACTACGCTCGACGGCAGTACCTACCCATCGCACTCCCAGGGTGAACTCTTCGACTTTGCCGATACGTTTACTCGCATTCTTGGGAGCCACATCATCCGGGCCGGCGCTCTGTATGAGCGATCCGGGGAGAACGACGACGACCAGATCGCTTTCGCCAATTCCACTCCTGGCCAGACCAACAATCAGAATGGCAAGTTCGATTTTTCAAGCGGAAATACTTTGGGATCCGGCTACGACATTGCGGACGCGGCCCTTGGGATCTTCAATACTTACTCCGAGGTCGGCCCCCGCAACGAGACGCCGAACCGCGCAAACATGTATGAGTTCTTCGTTCAAGACTCTTGGAAGGCGACTCCAAAGTTGCACCTTGAATATGGCGTGCGCTACAGCAGCATTCATCCTTACTACAGTCTATGGAACAATGCGGGGACCTTTGATCCTGCGTTCTACAACTCCTTGAATGCCATACAGGTTAGTTCGACGACGGGTAATCCAGTTGCCGGTACCGGAGATCCGCTGAACGGCACCGTCCTTTGGGGAAACGGCTTCACGGCTGACGCGAAGAACCACGTTCCCATCGCGGCCTCCGGTCAGTACGACAATCTGTTTCACAACCTGCCCCGCGGGTATATCGACGTCCAGAAGTATCTCTTCCAGCCTAGGCTCGGGATCGCCTATCAATTGAACGAGAAGACAGTGTTACGCACTGGCTTCGGTCGGTACGTCAATCGCCAGGGAGTCTCCGATGGCGTGTTCGCCGGTGGCATTCCACCACTTCAGCAGTTGGTCTCGATCTCTGCCGGCAGCGTAGACAACCCGGGCGGGACAGCAGCGGCGACGGGATCCTATCCGCAGCTTTCGGGCGCGATAAGTCAGGCGTCACCTCAACCGGAAGCCTATACGTGGAACGTCTCTGTGGAACGCGAACTTGGCTTTGATACCATCGCCGACATTTCATACGTTGGACGTCATGCGCTGCACCAGCAGTTTGAGGGGGACCTGAACCAGGCGTCCGCGGGAACCGCACAGCAGTTCGGTACAAACGGGGTGAATGCGCATAGACCATACGCCGGCTATGCTGCAATCACCGAGGTCTACCAGGGTGACACGGCGTTCTATCAAGGTCTTCAGGTTGATGTGAACCATCGCTATAGTCGCGATCTTGGTTTCGGTGTTGCTTACACCTTTGCGCACTCGCAAGACTGTGGCTCGTTCCAGAAAAACTTCCTGCCCAACTTCCTCGACACCAAGGGGCTGTGCGGCAACGCGGACTACGACGTCCGCCAGGTGCTCGCGATCAACTCCGTGTATCGCATCCCCTTTCGTAGCGGCAACCGTCTCGCCAACGAAGCTCTTGGTGGATGGCAACTCTCTCAGGCCTATCAGTTTCAGACAGGAACGCCCTTCAGTGTGGCCACCAGTCAGGACATCGCAGGTGTAGGCGCAGGCTTTCAGTCGCAACTACTGCAGATCACACCGGGAGCGAATTTGCATGGCAACGGCAAGTTCTCCGTCGGTACCGACTCCAACTCGTGGTTCGCCACAAAGAACGGAGATGGGACGAACATCTTCACCACTCCCGCCGCAGGGACCTTCACTCCGCAGCGCAATCGCAATATTCTCTACGGACCCGGCTCTGCTAACTATAACGCTAGCTTACAGAAGCGCTTCCAGACCTTCGAGAACCAGTTCTTGACCTTCCGCTTCGATGCTTTCGACTTCCCCAACCACCCTAACTGGTCCGCTCCAGATGCAACCTACACGGACGCGACTTTCGGCAAGGTCACCAGCAAGACCGGACAGCGGGCAATGCAGGCCAGTCTTCGCTACTCCTTCTAACGCTCGATCATTTGAAGGATACTATTGGGAGCCGTGAAGACGGTTCCTGACAGTGTCCGAGATTCAATGGAAAATCCGATAGTTAAGAATCCGAAACTCAAGTATCTGATACTCAAGGGAACGTTCACCATGCAGGGAAAAGCACAGTCCGTCCTCCGCAATTCGATATACCTCTCACTCGGCGCTCTCTTGCTTGCGGCGCCAATTGCAGAGCAGAGTGCTTGGTCGCAAAAGACCGTAGTCAAGGCCACTCAGGATTACGCTCGCGACGTCGATCCGTTCATCGGCGTGGACTGGGGAGGGAATACGTTTGTCGGTTCTGCAATACCCTTCGGCTTGGTGAAGGTGGGGCCTGATATGGAGACCTTCGATGGGCGCCGCTCCGGGTTTGGTTATTCCAGCAACGGCGTGATTCTTGGCTTCTCGCATCTTCACCTCAGTGGGGCGCAAGGCAAGTACGGCAACATTCTCGTCGCTCCCGTCACTGGACCCCTCGACCTGAAGGACATTAAAACTCCTCGGACCGACGAGGTCGCGAAGGTTGGCTACTATGCCGCGAACCTCACTCGCTATCAGGTAAAGGCTGAGCTGACCAGCAGCCGTCGCGTCGGCTTCCACCGCTACACTTTTCCAGCCTCGCAGCAGTCGCATATAACAATTAACGTCGCTGCGGCACTGGGTCTTGGTACAGACTGGCAGGCGCAGAAGTTTCTTGGAGCGGAGATCCACGTTCCTTCGAACCATGAGGCACAGGGAGTAGCGCGTTTCACCGGCGGGTGGAATCGAGGCGGCGAATACAGGGTCTACTACTACATGTTGCTCGACACAGATGCCGGTGCGACGCAGACGTGGACTGGAAACACACTGACAGCGGACAGGGACGCCACTGTGAGCGCCGGTACGTCGATCGGAGCCACCTTCGATTTCACGACGAAGGCCAATCAGGTCATTCAAGCGAAGGTAGGCATCTCGTTCGTCAGCGCAGAACAGGCAAAACAAAATGTACAACAAGAGGTCCCCGCCTGGAACTTCGCCGCCGTGCGCGCTTCGACTACTGCCTTGTGGAACGTCGAGCTGGCGAAGCTCAACCTCGTCGGTGCCAGCGATTCGCAGCTCCGCCAGCTTTATACGGCGATGTACCACATCATGCTGATGCCGACTGACCGCAGCGGCGAGAATCCTGACTGGCAGTCCTCCGAACCCTACTATGATGACTACTACTGCATCTGGGACACGTACCGCAGCTCAAGTCCCCTGCTTACGCTAATCTCGCCTGATCGGCAACGAGACATCATCCGATCACTTATAGATATCTATCGCCATACCGGCTATATGCCTGACGCGCGTAGCGGAAATGACAATGGCCGCACGCAGGGCGGTTCCAACGCAAACGTCGTCGTCGCAGATGCTTATGTGAAAGGCCTGAAGGGCATCGATTATGAGACCGCCTTCGCCGCGATGGTCCACGATGCGGAGGTGCCTCCGGCGGACGCGCAGAAAGAAGGTCGCGGCGGCCTGAAGGACTATAACGAGAAGGGTTACGTTACCCTTGCCGATGAGCGGTCGGGTTCACGCACGGCGGAGTACAGCTATGATGACTTCGCCATATCCGAGGTCGCATGCGGACTCGGTAAGACAAAAGAAGCTGCTCTTTACGCCAGCCGCGCCCATAACTTCGAGCACCTTTGGGACAAGGACATGACTGTTGAAGGGTTCAAGGGCTTTATGCGTCCACGCAATCCGGACGGCACCTGGGCTCCGCCGTATCTCGTGGTTCGTGGCACATGGCCCGACTTCTTTTACGAAGGCGACATCTGGACATATTCGATCTACGCCCCTCAGGACATGCGGCGGCTCATCGAGATGGCCGGTGGCGATGAGATGTTCGTCCACCGCCTTGACAACACCTTCCTTCGCCGCCACTTCGACGTTACCAATGAGCCCGGCTTTCTTCTTCCGGTGCTCTACAACTATGCCGGCCGCCCCGACAAGACTGCTGACATCGTCCACCTGATACTGGAAAAGGACTTCACCGACAGCCGTGCGGGCATTCCCGGTAACGACGACTCTGGCGCAATGTCGAGCTGGCTGATCTTCTCGACTCTCGGCCTTTTCCCCGTCGCTGGACAGGACGTCTACCTCATCAGCACGCCGAGTATTCCGGACGCATCGCTTACCCTGGGCAATGGCAAGAAGCTCCGCATACTTGCAAAGAATCTCGATGCAAAGGGTCTCAACCATTACGTCCAGTCCGCCACACTGAACGGCGTCGATCTGCCGACCACATGGTTCCGACATGCGCAGATCAAAGACGGCGCGACACTGGTGCTTACAATGGGTTCCGCCCCATCGAACTGGGGCAAGACGCTGCCACCACCTTCGATGAGTGACTCCAACTTCCGCAGTTGCGCGGGCTTGAAACAAAGCACTTACGCGAATCAATGAAAACGGTTGCCGTTCCTCCCTGTTTTCACAACCCAGACACCCGAAGTAAGGTGGCCACTTGGCGCTTGCTGAAGATTTGCACTATGTTGGACCTGAGTTGAGGATCATCCTTGCGTAAGTTGTTAGTCGATACGGATACCGCGTCCGATGATGCTATCGCCCTGATCATGGCGCTGCGATCTACGCTGGTGGAAGTCGTGGCCGTCACGGTGGTTGCAGGAAATGTTCCTCTAGAGCAGGGCGCGCAGAACGCATTATATACCGTGGAACTTTGTGGCGCGGAGGTACCGGTGCATGTGGGCGCTGCGAAGCCTCTCATTCGTGAGTTGGAGTCTGCGACATGGTTTCACGGAATGGATGGGCTTGGTGACTGCGGATACGAAGTTACTGATCGAACTGTAGACCCTTTACCGGCGGTCGAAGCGATTGTTGCGAACGCGCTGGCAAATCCCGGACTCGAATTGATCACTCTTGGACCACTTACAAACCTTGCCTTAGCGATTCGGCAGCACCCGACGATTGTGAAGAATATCAGTCGCTGTGTAGTCATGGGCGGCGCGGCCTGCATAGAAGGGAATGTGTCCCCGGCTGCTGAGTTCAATATCTGGGTCGACCCCGAAGCGGCGCGTGAAGTATTTCTGTCAGGTCTGCGGATAGAGATGGTGGGTTGGGAACTATCGCGGTATGATGCGGCGCTCGATGAGCGGGACATTGCGGCGGTGGAGGACTTGGATACGCCGCTTGCGAGGTTTGCGATCGGTTGCAACGGGCGCGCGCGCGAGGCGTACCTCAAGCAGACGGGTGAACGTGGCATCTCATTGCCGGACCCGATTGCAATGGCGATCATGCTCAAACCGGACCTGGTGCTGGAATCGAGCGAGCACTATGTTGAGATCGAGACGAGAAGTGCGTTGACACGCGGTATGACGGTGGTGGATCGGCTCAATGTGAGCGGCGACGCGCGGAATGAGCGTGAGTGGAGCGCGGTGCACGCTCGCGCGAAGAAAGTGAAAGTGTGCTGGAAGTTGGATGTTGACCGTTGGAAACGGGCGTTGATGGAGGCGTTGAGTCGCTAGAGTGAACTTTGGCCTCCTTTTTCTAAGTACGTCACGATGAGGTCTGCGCCCGCTCGAGGCCCTATCCTGGCGATCCTTCTTCTCGATTGGTTCTGGTGCTCGTCCGGGACATCTGTGTGATTCCGGGGGATCGGCGGGACACCTAGACCAAAGATTTCTTCGATCACGCAGATAAAGAGGCGGAAAATGCCGGGCCAGGCTCGGGTATGTTCCTTTTTTACAAAGGAAAGTTTCGTTTTGTGGTTGACAGCTCTATATGAACTCTCTTACCTTTTCGGCCCAGAGAAACGAGTGGTCCATCCACGGAGCGAAAACTGCTAGTTCTGGTGAGGTTCTGCTCCTTGTCCGCAAGTGCAATGTTGAGGGGTGATGCTGGCGGGCGGGAAGCAGCAGGTGACAGGGATACACAAATAACGATCACAACGTTGGTACTCATTCTGGAGGTTTCCATGCTAGGCAATCAAGTTCTTAGTGGGATTTGGGGTCGGGCTCACCGGTGGTTCGTTATTATCTGCTGCGTTGCGGCGCTATCAATTTCTAGCGTGATGCACGGCCAGCAAGCTGGCACTGGGAGTATTCAAGGCTCCGTTGCTGACTCGACGGGGGCCTTTATCGAAAATGCGACAGTTACGGCTACCGACGTTGCAACCCAGGTGAAACGGATTTCGACTACGGGAGCTAATGGTCTGTACAGTTTCCCGAATCTTGCGATTGGAACGTATACGATCGACGTCGTGGTTCAGGGTTTTGAGCATTATAGCCAGACCAATGTTGTTCTTGAGGTTGGCAGCAGCATCTCGGTCAACGTCGCGATGACGGTAGGACGGACGGACCAGAAGATCGAGGTGCAGGCAAGTGGTCTGGCCTTGCAGACCGAAGATGCGACCTTCAAACAAACGATTGATCAGCAGACCCTGACCGCAATGCCCCTGAACGGCCGTCAGATGACCGGCCTGATTACGCTCTCCGGCGGTTCGACTACCGCGCCTGCCGGCGACTTCACGGGCAGCAAGTATTCCTATCAGACGATTTCCATCTCAATTGCAGGCGGCATGGGAAACACAACCATGTGGAGGTTGGATGGCGGCGACAACAACGACTACATGGCCAACGGCAACCTTCCGTTTCCCTTTCCCGATGCCGTCAACCAGTTCAGCGTAGAGGCTGCCGGGCTGAGCGCTCAGAACGGGATGCACTCTGGCGGCATGGTCAATGTGGTTACGAAGTCGGGAACGAACAAGTATCACGGCTCGGCGTTTGAGTTCATCCGCAACAACTACATCAATGCGTCGAACTTCTTTTCTGCGACGAAGGATACGCTGCACCAGAATCAATATGGCGGCACCTTTGGCGGTCCGATCCTTCATGACAGGCTCTTCGCATTTGCGGCTTATCAACGCTCCGAATCCAAGCAGTCACAGACCGCGACGACGGCCTTTGTGCCAACCGCGGCGAACCTGGCGGGCGACTGGTCTGTGACGGATCCTCCTCCCACTGCAAATCACCCGGCGGGCTCGGCGACGCCGGCGGGATCGTGCGCTGCGAAATATGTCCAGCTTTTTGACCCTATTTCAGGTGCAGCCTTGCCGGGCAATAAGTATCCGACACCGCCGACCTATAATCCACAGGGGCTTAAGTTGGACACGTACCTGCCGGTCATCAATCCTGCGAGCGACCCGAACAATTGCGGAATGGTGCTATATGCTATTCCGTTGCAGACCTCGGATAACTCGTTCGTCACTCGCGTCGACTGGACGATCAATGCGAAAAACAACCTCTACGCGAGGTACTTCCTGGATGGTTACCAGCAGCCTGCGTTCTTCTATCCCAATAACATCCTCGTGACGACGCAAGCCGGTCTCTCGCAACGCGTCCAGTCATTTACGATCGGCGAGGCCTTCACTATCAGCAGCCGTACCGTCAACACAGCGCACCTGACGGTGATGCGCCGGCGTAACAACCGGGGATATGCTGCCAATGCCATTAACGCTTCCAATCTTGGTGTCAATCTCTATCAACTGGAGCCGAATGGTCTGCAAATGACCATCAGCAACAAGTACAACATCGGCGGAGGCACAAACTCGGTTTCTCACTTCAATGACAACACGCTCGCTTTTGACGATGACATTACGATGATGCGCGGCAAGCACCAGTTCGTGTACGGCGGACAGTGGGTGCAGAACCAACTGAATATCTCGAATGCCTACGAGACCAACGGAACATTCACTTTCGATGGCCGCTACAGCACAAGCGGACCGAACGGAACCTCGGCCGGCGGCGATCCCAACCTGGACCTTCTGATGGGGGCGATGAGCGCATTTCAGCAGAGCAAGCAACAGCAGAATGCTCTTCGCGGGCCTGTTCCCAGCCTTTACTTCCAGGACACCTACCGCGCCAGTCCGCAGCTGACCGTGACCGCCGGCTTGCGCTGGGCTCCCAACTTTATGCCAGTGGATGTCTTCAACCGTGGTGTTGAGTTCAGCATGGCGGCATTTCTGGCCAATCAGGTCAGTTCGGTCTATCCCAATGCTCCAGCGGGAGCGCGTTATTACGGCGATCCTGGCGTCTCGCGGCAGTTTACCAAGAACTCACCGTGGCAGTTCTCTCCGAACTTTGGTTTTTCCTTTGATCCGTCAGGCAACGGTAAGACGGTGCTCCGCGGCGGGTTCTCGCTAAACTACGACCAGGTTAACTTCTTCACGGCGCAGCGTAACCAGCAAAACCCCCCGTTCGCTACGGCGATCAACCAAACGCAAACTTCGACCTCCGGGCCCCTGAGCTTCTCGAGCCCGTGGTCTATCGGCCAGGTCAATACCAGCCCATTCCCGCAACCACAGATTCCTACTCCGGCTGAGGCGCAGTACTTTGCGCAGTCCCAGTATATCGTGCAGCAACCACAGTTCCATGCATCGTACACACAGATGTGGACGACGAGCGTGCAGCGCGATCTCGGTCGGGGCTGGCAGCTGCAGGTTCAGTACATCGGCAGCCACACGGTGCACGCACCCATCGGTATCCCACTCAGCCCGGCGACGTATATTCCCGGAGTATGGGGTGCAAGTGGATCGGGATGCGCAGGTATCGTGACGACTGGACCGGCGGCAGTCAAGCCGGGCGCAGCCGGAACCCCCTGTTCCACCGCGGCAAATCAAGCATCGCGCTTCTACCTCACGCAACTGAACCCGTTGCAAGGCAACTCGTATCAAGGCGGTGGCCCCGGCTCGGTGCTGGTCAGCTACGGCAACATGGCGAACTATAACGGCTTGATCACGACCGTTCAGCATCGCCTCTCGTCCACCTTCAGCCTGCTTGCCAACTACACCTGGTCGAAGTGCCTGAACCTCTACGACGCACAAGGTGATTATGCCGGAACGGGTAACGAGAATCCTGCGGTGCCCCGATTGGATTACGGCCCGTGCGGCTCTGATTATCGCAATGTTGAAAATATTGTTCTTGTTACGAAGAGCAACTTTCCGATTGGCAATCGGTTTGTCGCGATACTTGTTAACAACTGGGAGTTTGCGCCGCTGTTTCACATTGTGAGCGGGGCCCCGTTCACGGTGACTGCGGGACAGGACAACTCTTTTACTGACGTCGGCAACGATCGGCCGAACCAGGTTTCTGGCGCTGCGCTTTATCTGAACCAACCATTACGCAAGGGGGCCGGTCAGGCGAACCGCGGATTCCTGAATCCTGCAGCGTTTGCTCAAGTCACAGCGGGATGTCCGACGACTCCGCTTAGCCCTGTCACCTGTCCGGGATATGGAACCTACGGCAACGTAAGCAGGAACTCGTACCGGGGGCCTAATCTTGTTCAGTTCGATGCACAGATCTCGCGTATTTTCCCGATCCACGAGAGCATCGCCGCGACCCTTCGGCTCGAGGCCTTCAATGTGCCGAATCACCCGAACTTCGCGACTCCTGCCGCAGCCTTAACCTCTTCAACCTTCGGTCAGATCTCTGCACTGGCATCTGGACAGAATCCAAGAATCTTCCAGGGGTCAGTGAAGATCACCTTCTAACGGTCGCCGCCCGTGAAAGCGGGCGGCAGACTCTCAATCGTATGTGCCCTGAGTCCACCACGCTGTTGTTCGGCGCCGTCTGTTTTTGTGTGCGATTTGGAGCGGCGACGGGATACAATCTTTTCACCTTGCGGGCAATTGAATTCACAACTGAGCGGCAATCGACGGACGCGGAAACGGCAAACGATACATGGCATTTGTAACCGGGACAGATACGAAAACTGACCCGGAGATGAAGGGCTGGAAGTTCGCAGTCGCTTCGGGAATTCTGGGGTGGGTTCTCGACGCGTTCGACTTTTTCGTTGTCGTCTTCCTGTTCGACACTCTGGCGGCGCACTTTGGGGTACCGAAGAGGTCAGTTGTCTATACGCTGACTCTGACGCTGGCGATGCGACCGCTTGGGGCGTTGTTTTTTGGCTCCATCGCGGACAGATTCGGACGCAAGCGCTCGCTCATCGTTTGTGTTCTTTATTTTTCGTTGTTTTCTGTGTTGACCGGGCTTTCGCCGAATTACGCGATTTTTGTGATTTGCCGTGCGCTGTACGGCATCGGCATGGGTGGGTACTGGGGAATTGGGGCTTCGTATGCGATGGAGTGTTCGCCGCGCCGGTTCCGGGGCGTTCTGTCCGGGTTGTTGCAGGCCGGCTATCCGGCGGGCTATCTGCTGGCGTCCGTGGCGATGCAAACGTTGGCTCCGGCCTTAGGGTGGAGGTCGGTTTTCTTCGCGGGTGCGCCGGTGGCGTTGGCGATCGTAGGGTTGACGCTGATCGCGCCCGAATCCGAGGCGTGGAAGCAACATCGGGCCACGTCGATCAAGCAGATTTTTGGGGCGCTGGTTGAGCACAAAAAAATGTTCCTTTACCTGCTGCTGATGATGAGTGTGCTGACGTGTCTCTCACACGGCACTCAGGATCTGTATCCGGATTTTCTAAAGTCGATTCCGGGGGTTGCAGAACAGGCTGTCTTCGGGATGAAGGCGTTATATGGAATCCCTATTTTGTACAACATTGGCGCAATCGCGGGCGCGCTCATCTTCGGCCAGCTTTCGCAAAAGGCGGGTAGACGGAAGGCCATCATATTGGCGTTGACGATTGCTTTGCTGTCGATTCCGGCGTGGGCGTTCGGGACTACTCTTGGGGTGTTGGTGGTGGGATCGTATTTAATGCAAACGGGCGTCCAGGGCGCGTTTGGAGTAATGCCGGCTCACTTGAATGAACTCTCTCCGAGTGCGGTGCGGAGTCTGTTTCCGGGCCTCGTGTATCAGCTTGGTGTACTGGTGGCTTCGCCTGCAACGGCCATAGAATTCATGTTGCGCGACCGATTTGGATATCCCTGGGCGCTGACCATGTTTGAAGGCACGGTGATCGTTCTGATGATCGTGATTTTCTGGCTTGGACCGGAGGCACGGGACCGCAACTTCTTTCGAGAGTCGGAGAAGCACTCCGTTGCTGGTTGAAGGAACAACTCAAGGAGAAGTTAATGAACGATAGGCGGATAGGGATCATCATGAACGGCGTTACGGGGCGCATGGGCCTGAACCAGCACCTGATACGTTCCGTTCTGGCGATTCGGAAACAGGGAGGTCTTCGGCTTGCGGATGGGTCGAACCTGGTTCCCGATCCGATCCTGGTGGGCCGCAATACCGTCAAGCTGGAACAAATTGCGAGTGAGCATGGTGTCGAGCGCTGGACAACTGATCTGCATAGCGCGCTTTCCAATCCTGATGACTCGCTTTACTTTGACGCGCAGGTGACTACGCTGCGTCCTCAGAGCGTAGAGGCGGCGATTGCTGCCGGGAAGCATGTTTATTGTGAAAAGCCACTCGCTGTTGATTCGGCGACGGCGCTGCGGTTGGCAAAGCAGGCGAATTCTGCGGGGGTAAAGCACGGTGTTGTACAGGACAAGCTCTTTCTGCCGGGAATGCGCAAATTGAACCGGCTCGTCGACAGCGGCTTCTTTGGAAGAATCCTCTCGGTGCGGGGAGAGTTCGGTTATTGGGTGTTCGAGGGTGATTGGCAGCCGGCGCAGCGGCCTTCGTGGAACTACCGGAAAGAGGACGACGGCGGCATTATCGTCGATATGTTCTGCCATTGGCGTTATGTTCTGGATCATATCTTCGGTCGAGTGCGGGCAGTGCAATGCCTTGGCGGGACCGCAATTCCGGAACGGGTTGATGAGCAGGGAAAACGTTACAAGGCCACTGCAGAAGATACGGCGTACGGGACTTTTGAACTGGATGGTGGCATCGTTGCGCAGATCAACTCCTCGTGGTCGTTTCGCGTATATCGGGATGAGCTCTTCAGCCTCCAAGTGGATGGCACGTTAGGGAGTGCTGTTGCGGGTTTGCGCGAATGCCGGACGCAGCACCGCGTGAATACGCCGCGGCCAGTTTGGAATCCTGATATCGAGAATCCGTTTCGGTTTCGCGAGCAGTGGCAGGACGTGCCGAACAACGAGATTTTTGACAACGGGTTCAAGGTTCAGTGGGAGATGTTCCTGCGACACATAGCGGAAGATGCTCCGTTCCCTCATGACTTTGTGGAGGGCGCTCGCGGCGTTCAATTGGCGGAGCTTGGGCTGAAATCGTGGGAAGAGCGTCGCTGGATCGATGTGCCGGAGCTGGGATCGTGAGCCTGAAGCTGGTGCATCCCGATGGAACTGCCTATTCCTACTCCCTGAGCTGTGAACCCCTTGCGCTGCCGCGAGAACGAGCACGGTTCGGATCGCGCGTTGCGTTTGCAGCGGCTCATGTGGTCGTTGATCCTTTGCGGACTGCGGATCCGCTTCTGCATCCCGTGGTGGATTGGGATGCGACGCTTGCTTACCGCGACTATCTCTGGTCGCTTGGATTCGGTGTGGCCGAGGCTATGGATACGGCTCAGCGGGGGATGGGGCTGGATTGGCCGTTGGCATTGGAACTGATCAAGCGAAGTACGGCGGCCGCTAACGCGCGAGGGGCTTTGATTGCGAGCGGCGCAGGATCTGACCATTTGCCGGGTGGTGACATGTACACGTTGAAAGATGTTACCGATGCCTACCTGGAGCAATGCGAGGCTATTGAAGCTGTGGGGGGGCGCATAATCTTGATGGCGAGCCGGGCTCTTGCTGCGGTGGCTCGTGGAGTCGATGATTACGCTTCGGTTTACGCAAATGTGCTTTCCCAGGTGCAGCAGCCGGTCATTCTGCACTGGCTTGGGCCGATGTTTGATCCGGCGCTGGATGGTTATTGGGGCGGAACCTCTCTTGCCGGAGCGATGGAGAATTGCCTTAGTGTCATCGACGAGCATCGGATGAAGATCGACGGCATAAAGATATCTCTGCTCGATGCGGCTCTGGAGGTTTCGATGCGGCGCCGGCTTCCGGAAGGGGTACGGATGTATACCGGCGACGATTTCAACTATGACAGTTTGATTCTGGGCGACGAGCACGGGCATAGCGACGCTTTGCTGGGAATCTTCGATGCGATTGCTCCTGCAGCGTCGCTCGCGTTATCTGCTCTTGATGCGGGAGATGTTTCTCGCTACAGGCAGTTGCTTTCACCGACTGTTCCTCTCTCGCGGCATATCTTTGCGGCGCCGACGCAGCATTATAAGACGGGTGTTGTATTTCTGGCGTACCTGAACGGGTTTCAGTCTCACTTCCGGATGGTTCGCGGTGCAGAGAGCGCGAGGTCGACTGCGCATCTGTGCGAACTGTTTGTGTTGGCAGATCAGGCAGGCGTGTTGCGCGATCCTGAATTGGCGATGCAGCGGATGCGGAGTTTCCTTTTGCTGGCCGGTGTGGCATGAGCATCCTGGAACGACTGAGCTTCAATCAGATGACCGCTGATCAATGGTCTCTTGAGCAGGTGGTGAGGAATTGCTCGAGGAGTGGTGTTCCTTATATTGGCGCCTGGCGTCATAAGCTTGGCGGCGATGCGGCGAAGGCATCGGCGACGATTCGCGGTGAAGGCCTTGGGGTGTCGAGCTTATGTCGCGGAGGGTGGTTTTCGGCGCCGACCGCAGAGGAGCGCCGTAACCGCGTTGCGGACAATCGAGTTGCGATTGAGGAAGCTGCGCTGATTGGAGCGCCTGTGCTGGTTATTGTTTCCGGTCCGGCGAATGGTCAGACATTGGATGATGCGCGGGCTACGGTGTTGGATGGGTTGATGGAAGTGCTTCCCGATGCGGAGAAGGCTGGCGTTGTTCTGGGGGTTGAACCGCTGCATCCGATGTATGCGGCGGAACGTTCGGTTGTGGTTACTTTGAAGCAGGCTAATGAAATTGTTGAGCGGCTTGCGAGCCCGGCGGCGGGGGTGGTTGTCGATGCGTTTCATGTGTGGTGGGACCCGGATGTGATGGATCAGATTGAACGGGCGCGTGGGAAGATTGTGGGGTTTCATGTGTCGGATTGGCCGGTACCTCTGCCGGGGATTCTGATGGGGCGCGCGATGATGGGAGATGGAGTGATCGAGTTGCGGCGGCTTAGGGAGGCGGTTGACGCTGCAGGTTATGACGGGCCCATTGAGGTTGAGATATTTAACGAAGAGATTTGGAAGACGGCGGATGATGGATTGCTGGAACTGATTCAGCGGAGATTTGTTGAGTATGTCTGAAGGCTTCGCTCTGGTTAGCTAACGGCTCGAGGTTGCGGTGGCATCTGTTCAATTCGACCTAAGAGGAAGACGTAGCCGGCGATGCCGATCAGGAGGTAGATGGCCGGAATGCCGAAGACCCAGAAAAAGGATTGCCGGTTGGCTACCAGGTAGCCCGTGATGATGGGGGCTGCGATTCCTGAGAGCTGGTTGGAGAAGTTGATAATGCCTCCAACCCTTCCTACGCTGCTCGGAGGAGCGATGAGGGATGGTATGGACCATCCGACTGGCGATGCTGCAGAGAGGCCGCCTATGGAGATGCTGATCCAGATGAGGGCCTGCACCGGATTGTGAGTGTTTGCGGCGCCGACGATACCGAGACCAAAGGCCGTGCCACCGATGAGAACGGCCTTGCGGACGCGGCTGGCGTTGTAGCCGCGGCGGATGAGGGCATCGACCAGCCACCCTCCGATGACGAGATCGGTGATGGTTGCGAAGAGCCATGGGAGGCCGGTGTAGAGAAAAGTGTGGAGCAGGTCTACGTGGAGGGCGATGGAGAGGTAGCTTGGCAGCCACGTCAACAGGAGATAGAAGACGTAGTTGTAGGCGCCGAACCCGAGGACCATGCCGAGGACTTTGCGCTGCCGGAGAAGATAACTGATTGAGGCTTGTTGTGCTTCTCCGCCGGTGTGACCTGAGTCCTGTCCGGCGATGTAGGTGCGCTCTGCATTGCTCAGCTGCGGATCGTCCTGGGGGTCTCGATAGATCTTCCAGAAGAGCAGGAAATAGAGGAAGCTGACGAGGGCCGTGGCGGCGAAACTCAATCGCCAACCGATTCTGAGCAGCAGCATGCCGATGAGGGGGACGCCGATCGCAGAGGCAAACTTGGCGGCGGCGTCGAAGAGGGAAGTGGCGAAGCTGCGCTCGTTTGTAGGGAACCAGTAGCCGATGGCCTTGGCGTTGGCGGGGAATGTGGGTGCTTCGCCAACCCCCAGAAGAAAGCGGGCTGCGAAGAATCCGCTGATGTTTGGCGTGATGGCTGCTGCTGCTGAGGCGATGCTCCAGAGGAAGGTGCTGATGCGGCCGACGCGTTTGATTCCAAATTTGTCGAGCAGTACGCCAACCGGCAACTGACACATGGCATAGGTCCAGTTGTAGGCGCCGGAGAGGTAACCGAAGGTGATGGCCGAGATGCCGAAGGTTGTGTTGAGGGCTGCGTGGGAGACAGAGAGGTTGACCCGATCGAAGTAGTTGACCAGGACGCCCAGCCCGAGAAGCCACGCGATCCTCCAACGGCGGCGCGGAATGTTTTTTTCTGCGTCAGACAACGTTGTTCCCCGATTCTTGTCGAGCAGTCAGCTGCGCTGCCGCGTCCGTAAAGCATTATCGCTGGAAGCTTGATTCTATGGGCAAATTCTTATATCTTTAGAAGGTTGCCTCTGCTGCAATGTGCGCCCGTAGCTCAGCTGGATAGAGCGTTTGGCTACGAACCAAAAGGCCGGAGGTTCGAATCCTTCCGGGCGCACCATAATCTCCTTGGCTTTCAATGTGCTCTCTGGATATATCTCTTACTCACGTGCTCAACGAGTGTCTTACCATGAGACCCTACGATTCAGTTCCTCTGGTTTCCAGCAGTGGCGTGTCAACGCCTCCAATCGCGCCTGCGCCGAACGTCTCGCCGGGAAGTCGGTAAAGTAGCGACCCCATCAATAGGCGTGCGATGATGCCGATTCCCGCGTCGACTGCAAAGTTGCCCGCGACTCCGCCCATGGCGTGACCTCGGCCGTCGGCAACCATCATGTACGTTACCGCGGATATTCGTTGCTGCTGTGGGGAAGGCGAATGTTGTTGCGGCAAGCGGATTGTTTCTCCCTATGGTCTCGAAGACGATGCCAATCTGGATGCAATAGGCGCCGGTCTGGAAGAAGAGTTCACCTAATATGGCGAGGGCAAAACTCCATCGTGCGTGGGGTAGCACGATGAGGGTCAGTGTAAAGAGGCGGCCCACCATGCCATTGGCCAGATAGAGAAGGCGCAGCGGTGTTCGTTTGGCTATGATGGGAAAGAGCGTGCATCCAATGATGCCGGAAATGATTGCGCCCGCTCCTCCAGCCCGGCTCACCATCCTCGGAGACGCATGGAAGTCGCCGCCGCGGCCTCACAGAATGTTGGTGAGTGCGAAAGAACTGCATGGCGCGACGAAGAGAAGCAGTGCGATGAGAACTTCGCGTCGCCGGAGCAGCGCCAGCACTTCGCGGTTGAACTGCATGAAGCTTTCGGCGGCCAGCCTCCTGTCCGGGCCCGGAGCGGGCATGACGAGGAAGATAGCCGTGGGAAGGAGAACGATTGCGCCGAGAAGAGCGGCCGCGATCTCTATGAATGGGTAAGTCACGAACTAACTCGCTACCCAGGGCCGAAGTGATTCCCGTTCCGCCGATGAGTGCAATATTGGCCCAGGCGCTGAGATTGTTCGTCTGGTCGGGGGACAGACGGTTGCAAGCCATCCGCCGAGGGCTGAGGTTGAGAATCCGGCAGTTGCAACGGCGAGGGCCAGCGAAATCTCGAGGACCACGTGATGAGGCAAGTTGGTGACCGCAATGAAGACGAGGGTGGAGGTCAGCGCTGCAAAGAAGGTGGCGTACCAGCGCCGGCTGAACCGGACATCGAGCATCGGTACGAATATGATGGCCGAAAAGTTGGAAGACATGGCTGCGGCGGTGATTGCGGCGATGCGTGCTTCCGGAACGTGGCGCGCCGCCAGCAGTTGCGGTATTACGAAGAAGACAATTCCTACGTTGAAACCGACCGTGCAGTTCGAAAGGCCCATCAGCCAGACGGGCGGTGTGTGGCGATTGGACTTCACATTGGCCCTCGGTGGTCGTCTCACGCTACAGGCCGTGAAATCAAGTGACCATCAAAATCCGGCCGGAGCGAGCCCGACGTCAACTAGCGCCCCGTCATCTTCTCCAGGTGTTCGGGATAGCGGGTACCCTCTACGGAAATGTCTGCCGAAGCTTTATTTATCTCGCGGAGATCGTCTGCGGTGAGTTCTACGGACACTGCTCCCAGATTCTCTTCCAGCCGAGACAGCTTCGTCGTTCCGGGAATAGGCACCATCCACGGCTTCTGCTCCAGGATCCATGCCAGCGCGATCTGGGCAGGTGTGGCCTTCTTCTTCGCAGCGATGTCGTTGAGCAAATCCACAAAGGCTTTGTTCGCCTTCATTGCTGCCGGTTGAAAGCGGGGAAGCTGCTTGCGGAAGTCGTTCTCCCCAAGCTTGGTTTCCTCGTTCATCTTGCCGGTGAGAAAACCCTTACCGAGTGGACTATAGGGCACCATGCCGATTCCCAACTCTTCGAGCAGCGGAATGATCTCCCCCTCTGGCTTTCTCCACCACAGGGAGTACTCGCTTTGCAGGGCAGCGACAGGTTGGACGGCGTGTCCGCGGCGGATTGTCTGCGCACCTGCCTCAGAGAGGCCGAAGTGCTTGACTTTACCTGCTGCAATCAAGTCTTTCACGGCACCCGCGACCTCTTCGATCGGCACATCCGGGTCCACCCGATGTTGATAGAACAGGTCGATGGTATTGATGTTCAGCCTCTTGAGTGAAGCGTCGGCGACCTGCTTGATGTGCTCAGGGCGGCTGTTCAGGGTTTGTGTCCCTGGTTTCCCACTCGGCTCGCAGTTGAAGCCGAACTTTGTGGCAATGACGACCTTGTCGCGGATTGGCGAGAGCGCCTTTCCGACGAGGTTCTCATTAGTGAACGGGCCGTAGACTTCAGCGGTATCGAAGAACGTGACGCCCAAGTCCACGGCTTTGTGCATGAGGTTGACCATCTCGTTCTCGTCATGAGTTGCCCCATACGAGAAACTCATCCCCATGCATCCAAGGCCGAGTGCTGAAACCTCGAGCCCGCTTTTTCCCAATGTGCGTTTTTGCATTGCGACTCCTTGTCTGAACCGGTTGCTGTTCGCTGTTTCAGTCGGAAGGATTCCTGGCTAAACGTGATGATCCGATCCGCAGCCGCGCTCGGTTCACGGACGCTCGAACCGCTGCTGTATTTAAGTCTAGTATCCCAGAAAACCAGCGAAGGGAAAGCGCACGAAAGCATGAGATTTGCGGACAAGAGGAGGGCTTCGGGCCAACCCTCGATCGATCCAAGCGGGGTTGAACTCCAATTGTGAGTCCGGATGAGTTCAGCCATTCGACCTTCGCTGCGTATCAGGCCTTCTGGATTGCTCTCCGTTTCACGATGAACTGATGGTTCGATTGGCATTGAGCAGAGTGAAGGACTCAAACAGCTTAGTTGAATTAGGCTCAACCGCGAAACTTAAACCATTAGTGGCTAACCAGACACGAGAGGGTGCCTGTGCTATTTGCGATAGATGTCAGACCAACGACCGCAACAGAAAACCCTGTCGTGGTAAGCGAAGAGACGCTTCCGGTGATTACGGTCGCTGCAGTACCCGCAGCGGTGCATCCAGTAACCTTGTATGCCGTGTCGGGCTCGGTGACGGGAAGCGACATCGATGCCGTGCATATATTCAATGGCGTTGCTGTCGTCGTGCAGACCGTGCCGGTTGCAATCTGCAGCCCCGCACCATTCGATAACGCAGTATTGAGCTGCACTTTTGGAACGGCGAACTTTCCATCAGAGGAAAAGACCCAAGACGCATATCTCCCTAGAGATGCCGGGGATATGACATGATTGACCCCGCCGGTATCGGGAATCGCATAGAGCCGGGTGGATCCGCTTACGGAATCCGACAGGAGAAAACTGCATCCGTTATGAACTCTGTCGCCCAGGCAGAGAAAGTTTCCGCTGCTGTATTGAAAGCGCCCAAAGATGCCGATTCCCTGAAGGTAGCCACTGGATGCGTAAGAAGGGATGAGATAGGTCGATCCCGCATGAAAGTCAGTGGGTATGCCGAACTGCAAAAACGTTCCCCGCGTATAGTCGGCGCCCCATTCCCCACCATTTTCAAATGACAATGAGCCGTGGATGGAATTCGCAATATTATCGGAATACACTGAGCCGGATACCGAAATTACGTTCGAAGCTCCCATGTCCCAGAACAGGCCCCCACTGCCATTTTCTTCGGCTCGGATATTGAGGACTTCGTTTGTCCAAGTAAACTTATCCTGCAAATGAATTACGGTCGCGCCCACACCACCTTTATTGATGGTTGCCGTCAAAGTGCCGTTATATAGCAGTCCGTTGTTTTCGAAGCTGAACCCCTTTTGCCTTCCATTCGGGTTCATGGAGACCCGAATATCGTTGTAGCCGAAGCTGTTGTTGGGATCGGCTGCATTGATAGTAAAACGCATCGCTATGTTGCATTCGTATCCGAAGTTGACATGATCGATCTTGTTTCGTTCGGTCCAATAGGCATAGTTCTCAAGCTGCAGACATGCCATATTTGAAGCAGTAGCCCCATTCAATTCCAGGTCGTGCAGATTCCACCCAATCAGATCGCGGGCATGGATGACGCTCCGTCCTGCGGGTACAGTCCCAGAGAGTTTGAAGTTTGCCACTTCGCCAGCGGCACCATCGCTAGCGCCATATGCGGGATAGATGTCCAGGCAATCTCCCGCAGTTGAACAATTGGCGATTGTCGCAATAGGCCCACGCCCAATAAGCGAAATAGTGGAATAGGGAATTGTTGCTGTCGTCGTCCATGTAAGGGAGTTCCCAAGTGGGAGGAAGATCCGGCCCCCCGACGATCCAAGAGCTGCAACTGCTGCGTTGATCTGTGCTCCCAAATCACCACTGGGAACCAGATAAATATCGGCTTGGTGTGTCAGATCCTTGATCGTTGCCGTATCGGGCTGCGTAGTCTGTGCGCACAATGGCACGGCTGCGATATACCCGAGATTCACAAGAATGCGCACTAGTTTGCTCATGGAAATCGAGCCTCAGTTCGGCGGCGCATCGTGTCCACTGACCTGACCGCATAGACCAAATGTCGCCGCGGCAATCTCCCGCTCGCTATGGCTGCGATCGCACGTGTCAAAGCAGCATGTCCTTCAATATCAACTAGAAGACGAGGTTCCATTAAACGCCCTCCATTGAGTGGAGCTGAGTCCTCAAGCGCTCTCACCAAGCCCGCAACCGCAGCGACTTGATGCGTTATGGATGCGGTTTCAGCATGGTGAGATTGTAATGAAACTATCGGGTCGCTTGGGAATCTAAACATTTGTACGGAGGAATCAGGATGAAAGCCAACATGAATGACGATCTAGAGGACATTCCAATGTCGTATTTTTGGTTCCCAGTTCTCGCAATCGTAACGATGGTCATCGCAGCGGTGGTTGTTGTCGTCAGATTGGTTTAGCCTCCGTCACCGGTTCATCCTGGATTATCAGACCAGCCTCGGGGATTATCCTGGTTAGCTCCATTTTAATTCGTCTTCGAATTTTGGCAGCTGTATGACAGCTGCATAGTGAAACGAGATGTGGCGGGCGGTCGCTTATTTTTTCAGTAGCGAGAGGATGAGGGGAAGGACGTTGTTGGCTACGATCTTGTTGCCTGCGGCGGTGGCGTGGGTGTTGTCGCGCTGCATCATTCCGTCTACACCGAAGACTCCTTTGAGGAGGAACGGCAGGAGGGGTACGTTGTATTTTTTGGCGATGAGGGCGTAGGTCTGGTTGAACTGCTGGATGTAGTCGGGGCCGTAGTCGGGTGGGAGGGTGATGCCGGCGAGGGCGACTTTGGTTCCGCGGGCTTTGAGAGTGGCGACCATCTTGTCGAGGTTGGCGCGGGTGTCTTCGACGCGGAGGCCGCGGAGGCCGTCGTTGCCACCGAACTCTACGATGACGATGGCGGGTTTTAGGGCGAGAATGTCGTTGAGGCGTTCGACGCCGTCTTTCGTGGTGTCTCCGCTTATACCCTGGTTGACTACGCGGTAGTTATAGCCTCGCGCGTCGAGGTCGGATTGGAGGTAGTCTGGGTAGCTCTTACCGTATTCGGCTCCGTAGCCTGCGGTGAGGCTGTCGCCGAAGCAGACTATGACTGGGCGGTGGTTGTTTACCGGTGTGGGGTGGGGGGTGGGTTGTGGTTCGGGTGCTGAAGACTCGGCGGCGGGGGTGGTTTTGGCGGAGTCAACAGATTCGGCTGGCTTTGTGGGGTTGTCGGTTTTGCAGCCGGTGAGGGTGGGGGTCAGAAGGGCCGTTAGAATAGCGAGGAGTGCAGTTCTCCGCATGTATTCACAGTAACAAATGGCGATGTCGTGGTCATGCCACCGGGGCGACAGTTCCGAGTTGAAAAGGTTCGGAACTTCGTGGTGAGTAGAGACCTTCGGGGTTCTTCGACTGCGCAGTTTGCTGAATGCCAAACTGCTCCGCTCAGAATGACGATGTATGGGTGGAGCGTCGTGAACTTAGTTGGGGTGGCCAGCGTACTTATTTACAGGTGAGGAAGGGAAGGTTGAGTTGAGCCAACAGGTTCCGATGATTTCGGTGGAAGGGCTGAAGAAGTCCATCCGCAATGGCGCGCGGACGGTGGATATTTTGAAGGGGATAGATTTTACAGTTCCCCATGGGCAGTTTGTGGCGGTGATGGGGGCTAGCGGGAGCGGGAAGTCGACGCTGCTGGGGTTGCTGGCCGGATTGGATACACCAAGCTCGGGGAACGTGTTTTTGAACAACACGGCGATCAGCTATCTGCCGGAGGACCAGTTGGCGCAGGTGCGGGGGAAGACGATTGGGTTTGTGTTTCAGTCGTACCAGCTGATTCCTACGCTGACGGCGTTTGAAAATGTTCTGCTGCCGTATGAGTTGAATGCGGATTCGCGGGAGAGCGGGCTGGGCCGGGCGCGTGAGCTGCTGGTGAACGTGGGGTTGGGGGATCGGATGGATCATTATCCGGTGCAGCTTTCGGGTGGCGAGCAACAGCGCGTGGCGTTGGCGAGAGCGTTTATTCTGCGGCCTCCGATTGTGCTCGCAGATGAGCCTACGGGAAATCTGGATACGACGAATGGCGCGCATGTGCTGGAGCTGTTGCTGAATTTGAACCGGAGCGAGGGGACGACGCTGGTGCTAGTGACGCATGATCCGGTGCTGGCGGGATATGCGGACCGGCGGGTTGTCCTGCGGGATGGGTTGGTGATTGCGGATGAGATGAATCCTGAGCCGCAGGGTTTGCCGCGTGATGCCGCACTGGCGGAGGGCTGATGGCGGCGCTCAGTTATCGATCGGCGGCGAAGATTGCGGCGCGGGAGATGCATTCGTCGCGTGGGAAGTTCTTCTTTGTGATTTTGTCGGTGGCGATTGGTGTGGCAGCGCTGACGGGGGTGCGCGGGTTTTCGTCATCGTTCCGGACGACACTGCTGGATAAGGCTCGGAGCATTATGGCGGCGGATCTTTCGGCGCGGATGTTTCAGCAGCCTACACCGGAGGAGCAGAAGGGGCTGGATGAGATTGCGGCGAGCGGGGTGGAGATTACTCCGGTGACAGAGCTGCTGTCGATGGCGTCGTCGGCGAAGACGCTGGACCCGCTGCTGGTGTCGATGAAGGCGGTGGATCCGGCGAAGTATCCGTTTTATGGGAGTGCGGAACTTGCGCCTGCGGGACGGCTGCAGGATGCGCTGGAGCCGGACTCGGTGGCGGTGGCGGATGATCTGCTGGTGCGGCTGAATTTGAAGGTTGGCGATCAGCTGAAGATTGGGACGAAGCTGTTTCGGATTGCTTCGGTGGTAGTGAATGAGCCGGACCGGCTGTCGGGGAGTTTTGCGGCGGGGCCACGGGTGTTGATCTCGCGTGAGGGGCTCGAGGCGAGTGGATTGCTTGCTCCGGGGAGTCATGCTGGGCAGAGGTATTTGTTCAAGGTACCGAGGCCGAGTAGTGGTGCGCCGATTTCGGACAAGGCTGTGGCGGATCTGAAGGCGAGGCTGGAGAAGCTGCTGCCGGAGTCGCAGATTATCGACTACCGGGAGACGAATCCGGCGCTGACGCAGGGGCTGGACAGGGCGACGAGTTTGTTGTCGTTGATGAGTTTGGTGGCTTTGGTGCTGGGTGCGATTGGCGTGGCGATGGCGATGCGGGCGCATCTTCAACAGCGGCTGGATACGATCGCGATTATGAAGTCGCTGGGGGCGCGGTCGGGGCAGGTGATCAAGATTTATCTGCTGCAGACTTTGTTGCTTGGCGTGGCGGGTGGTGTGCTGGGCGTTGCGCTTGGTGTGGGAGTGCAACTTAGCTTTCCTTATTTTCTAGCGAAGCTGATTCATGTTGATACGGAGTTTCATCTGTATCCGGCGACGGTTGCGACGGGGCTGGCGGTGGGAATTTTGACGACGCTGCTGTTTACGCTGCCTCCGCTGTTGGATATTCGCGGGGTTAGGCCGATTCTGATTTTGCGGCGTGCGGTGGATGATGCCGATGATCCGTTTGTGATGGGAATCTGGCGAAAGATAAGGAAGAATGCGGTGCAGATTGGCGCAGGGCTGCTGATTCTTGCAGGGCTCGCTGCGATTGCATCTACACTGAGCGATTCGATTGTGGTGGGGCAAGTGTTTTCGCTGGGGTTGGTGGGGGTACTGACGGTTCTGCTTGCGGCGTCTGCGGCAGTGCTGGCAGGGTTGCGGTTCTTTTTGTCGAAGACGAGGCTGCACTTGCCTTCGGCGGTGCGACATGGGTTGGCGAATCTGTATCGGCCGGGGAATCCTTCGGCGGCCTTGCTGGCTGCGCTGGGGATGGGCGTGATGCAGATTATGACGGTGTACCTGATGCAGAAGGCTGTGGTGTCGGAGCTGCATATTTCCGCGGCGCCGAATCTGCCGAATGTTTTTCTGATCGATATTACGAGCGGCGAGGTGGAGGGGGTTCGGGCGCTGTTGAAGGCCCAGCCTGGGATTAAGACTGAGGCGGAGATGCTGCCGGTGGTTTCGTCGCGGGTGCTTCAGATCGATGGTGTTGCTGCGGAAGACGCGAAACTGAAGAATTTTCCGAAGAGAATGTTGCGGTCGATCAGTTTGACGTGGGCGAGTGATGTGCCGCCGGGAACGAAGGTGGTGGAAGGGAAGTGGTGGGCTGCGGACGAACATGGGCCCGAGGTGGCGATCGATCAGCGGACGGCGCAACGGCTGGGAGTGAAGGTGGGGTCGAAGATTACCTTTGCGGCGCAGGACTCGCGGATTGTGGCGACAGTGGTGGCGCTGACGAAGGTGGATGGTCAGCATGTTTATGCGCGGGGGGAGTTTATTTTGCCGCAGGCGGCGCTGGCGAGGCTGCCGGTGGTTTGGTATGGGGGCGTGCATGTGGATCCGGCGCGTGTCGGCGAGGTCCAGAGGGCGCTCTACAAGGCTTATCCCACGGTGACAGTGATCAATGTGGCGCAGGCGCTGGAGACGGTGCGGGCCGTGGTGGTCCAGATTACGTATGTAATTCAGTTCCTGGCGGCGTTTTCGATCTTTGCGGGAGTGATTATTCTGGCGAGTTCGATTGCGGGGACGCGGTATCGGCGGATTCGCGAGGTGGTGGTGCTGAAGACGCTTGGGGCTACGCGGCGGCGGATTGTGACGGTGTTTTCGATTGAATTTGCAGTGCTGGGACTGGTTGCGGGCGTTGTGGGAGTCTTCTTTGCGAATGTGATTGCGCGGGTGCTGCTGAATCGAATGACCGTGTCGTACCACTTTCAATGGGATTGGGCGTTGCTTGCACTGTTGGGGACGGCGGGGCTTACTGTGGCTACAGGTTGGGTGGCGAGTCACCGGATTCTGGGGCGAAAACCACTTGAGGTTCTACGCGAAGAATAGATAGCGCCCCGAGCTGCTGATCGGGGTTTATCTTTCCGGCTGAGCTTGCTGTGAGTATCCCCCTCCCCCGTCAAAAGTGTGCAAAGTATTCCAAATAGATACTTTAGTCATGGACTTCTGGGTTTAGTTCTGGATTAGCCCACTTTTTGTTGGATCTCCGGGTGCGGTGATGTCAAGTACGCCGATTTTCCGTTGAGATGTGTCGATGTTTTTCAGGAAATAATTTTTCTATTGACACTGGTTTCTCCAGTCCCGTAGATTTCCCTGCGGGCCCAAATAACCATCCACCTGGTCGAACCAGTTGGGCAGTGCCGTTGGACCACGTTGAAGAACCTTTAGGGGAGCCAGATGCGAGTGAGTTTTTTGCGGGACGGAAATGTATCAGGGACAGGGCTGGTCGGGAAACAAATGGGTGGGATGAGATTTGTAGCTGCCCTCATGGTGTGCGTTGGTCTGATGTTGCCGATTGCGATGGCTCAGACGGCCGGTGAAGGGGCGATTACGGGAACGGTGACGGATTCTTCGGGCGCCGCGGTTCCGGGCGCGACGGTTACGGCGCACAATGTTGCAACGGGCGTCGACACGACGCGCGTTACTTCGTCCGCGGGCGTTTACCAAATCAGTCCGATCATTATCGGGACTTATTCGGTGACGGTTTCGGCGACTGGTTTTCAGAGGTTTACGCAGCAGAACATTGTCATCAATGAAAACCAGACGTTTGGCTTGAACCCGGTGATTAAGGTTGGAAGCCAGAACGACTCGGTGACTGTGACTGAAGCGCCGCCGCAACTGGATACGGCGAGTGCGACGCTAGGGGGAACAATTTCGAGTGGCGAGTTCGCCAATCTGCCAGTGATGGTGGCGGGAAATCAGCAGCGCGACATTACTTCGTTCTCGAATCTCTTGCCGGGCGCGCAGCCTGGCAGCAGGTCGTCGCTCTTTTCTGGCACGGCGAACCGGGTTCAGGAGGTTTATCTGGACGGCATTCCGCTGACGACGATCAGCCAGATTGGGGACAACCGTCCAATCTTCAATGTCGTACCGTTTGAGGGCATCGACCAGGTAGGTGCGCTGACCAGTGGGCAATCGGCGGAGTACCAAGGCGCGGGTTCAGTGAACTATTCGATGAAGACGGGCACGAATCAGTACCACGGAACCGTGGCAGATTTTGTGCGCAACACGATCTTTGACACATGGGGATTCACGGCGATCAACGCGACCACGAAGAAGCTGGTGAATGGCGTCATTACGACGGTTCCTGCGGGCAAGCCTGTGGACCACCAGAATGAACTGGCAGCGTCGTTCGGTGGGCCGGTCAGAATTCCGTATCTATTCAATGGACATGACAAGCTGTTTTTCTTCGTGGCGTATGACAAGGCCCATGGGCGAGCAGCGCCGAGCTATACGACGGCTTCGGGGCCGACGACCCTGATGCAGTCGGGCGACTTCACGGAGGTGCCCTATTTGATCTACGATCCGACGACGCAGTCCTGCAGCGGGAGCAGCTGCACTCGTAAACCGTTTATGGGGATCAAGAATGGGTTGCCGACGCAGAACGTTATTCCGGCGAGCATGATCTCTCCCATCTCGCAGAAGATGCAGTCGTATTTGCCGGCACCGTCGGTCTCCGGCATTCAGAACAACTACTTCGGTGGAGTTCCGAACGGCTATGACAACTGGCTTTATTCAGCGCGTGGTGATTACACGATCTCGCCAAAACAGACCTTATCGGGAACGGTGACGGGCGGGAACCGTCACGCCGTACCCTATACGTCGGTTACCGCAGCAGGCACGGTCCTTCCTTTGCCTTACCTGGCGAGTACCTTCTCGACGGTTGCCGGGCACTGGGCTGATCTTTCGGACTCGTACACCATCAAGCCGAACCTTGTGAATCAGTTCAAGTTCGGGTTCAGCAACTTTGGTGGTCCGCCAGTCCAGAACATTACGCAGAACACGCAATATGCCGCGAACCTGATGGGGATCAACTTTAGCGGCGTTCCTGCCAACGGCCAGGCGGTTACGGAGTTTCCGACCTCTATCTTCGGCGGCAGCAATGCGCAGCAAGAGTGGGGAGGGCAATCAGGTTTAACGGCGGTCACGAACACCACTGTCACTAATACTTTCACCGCGGTCGACAATCTTTTCTGGAACAAGGGGCGGCACAATGTGACCGTTGGCATCCAGGTTCAGTGGCTCCAATACCAATCGTCCTCTTACGACGGACCTACCTCGAATCTGACGCTGAATTGGGGAACCAATGAGACAGCGCAGGAGAGCGGAAGCACCTATGTGACCAACACCGGCTACTCGTATGCGAGTTATCTGCTGGGCGCGGTCGGCAGCACCGGAATCACCCTGCAGCCATTTTCGGTGCTGGGCGGACGGTACCGGCCGATTGCACCGTATGTTCAGGACGATTTCAAGGTCAATTCGAAGTTGACGCTGAACCTTGGGTTGCGCTGGGACTACATCCCTACTTATACCGAGGTTCAGAACCGATATTCGTACCTGAACCCAAATATTCAGAACCCGGTGACGGGCAATATGGGAGCGCTCGAGTTCGCGGGCAGCAACGGTGGCCCGAGCGTGAGCTGCGGATGCAAGACCCCGGTCAACAATTATTGGAAGAACTGGGGACCGCATCTGGGTTTTGCGTATTCGATCGATGACAAGACCGTTGTGCGGGGCGGGTTCTCCACGTTGTATTCTCACGGCGGCGGCACGGGCGGCGCAGGGAACGCGGGTACCGGGCCCTCTCAAATGGGCTTTACGAGTGCTCCTTCCTTTCCGGACGGCGCCGCAGGACCGGCTGCGGGGCCGGCGTTCTATCTGAACACCAGCGCGGGCTTCTCGGCACTCGGATTGTCGAACGCGAACTTTGGCGGACCGGGATATTCCGTGCCGGCGATTACTCCGCCTGGAGCGATTAGCCAGACGCTGAATGTGGGCAATACGGTCAACAGTTCGGGTGGTTTCGTGCTCGCGAGCAGTGCGCCCGCTTTTGCTGATTTCTATCTCTCCGGGCGGACTCCGGAGTTCAACTTCTGGAATCTGGGAATTCAGCGCCAGGTCTTGAAGGATACGACCTTGATGGTGAATTACGCGGGGAGCGAGAGTCATTTTATCGCTGGTGCAAGCAATATGCGCGGGCTGCAGAGTGGCCAAATCAATCCGATCTATTGGGCGCTGGGGAGCTTGCTGACGAAGCCGGCTACCGCTGCGAATATAGCCGCCGCCAACGTGATTGCTGGCGCAAACAACCTTCCGGCGGTGACCCTGCCTTACGCCGGATACGGGCTGGCCGCGAATACGAGCTCGGGCGCGGGCCAAGCGACGATTGGACACATGCTGACATGGATGCCGCAGTACTCAAGCACCTCGGACATCTGGGGAAGCCAATCGGCGAATGCGAATTATCACTCAGTGCAGGTTTCGCTGGCTCAGCGAATGTCGCATGGGCTTACGTTGAATCTGAACTATACCTACTCGAAGAACCTGGACGATGCGGGCACGATGCGCAGCGGATGGGCGATTCCCGGGAACCTGCTTCTCAGCGGGAAATCGTGGAAGGTGAATCGGATCGACAGGTCGATCAGCGCGAATAGCGTGCCGCAGAACCTGGCGATTTATGGCGTTTACAACCTTCCCTTTGGCAAGGGCGGGATTGGAAACGACAGTTGGCTGGTGCGGAACCTGGCTGGCGGATGGACCTTCTCGAGCGTGTTTACCTACATCTCGGGTACGCCGCTGCTTATTACTTCTTCCTCCTGCACGAGCAGCTTCCAGCCGACGGCAGGGACGTGTATGCCAGACCTCAATCCGAGCTTCACCGGAAAGACCATTCGCACGAATGGAAGCTGGGGCAAGGGCCTAACCGCCGCTACTCTGGGGAGCAAATCCTATCTCAACGGCTATGTTGCCACTGCGAGTGCGGGAGCTGGAGGCGCGACCAGTTCGGGTGCGGCGATTCCCTGTACTTCTGCTTCTGGTCCATTCTGCAACCCTGGGCAGTTCATGTTCGGCGATGCGCCGCGCGTGATGTCTTTCGATGGGATGCGCAATCCCAGCGTGTATAACCTGAATGCCAGCCTCCGTCGCAGCTTCAACCTGACGCCGGAGCGGGTAAAGTTTATCTTCGCTGTGGATTGCCAGAACGTAACCAACAAGGTGACGTTTGGTGGTATCGGGACCAGCATCAACGCCTCCAACTTCGGGGCACCGACGAGTGCCACAAGCAATACTGGTAGCCGTGACTTCCAGTTTTCGGGAAGGCTGAACTTCTAGTTTGCTTCGAATTGTTTTGCCTGGAGCCAGGTGCCACGGAATGTGAGCACCTGGCTTCGGTTATTTTTGGATTTGAGATGAGGTGCGGGATGTTGTTGCGAAGTCAGTGGTGGATGAGTGCCGTTGTGGCAGGAGTTTGCTGGTGTGGGGTAGGGGCGCAGATTGGTGAGGCGCAGCAGGTGTCGTACGAACATGCGACGCCGCAGGTGCTGGCGGGGATTGCGAAGGATAACTCGCGACACTTTGGGGACGATCCTGATGATGGGGGGCCGATTGCTACAGACCTTTCGCCTTCTCTTGATTCCGCTGCAGTCGGGAAGGCGATGCGGAAGGTTGGGGATTGGCAACTGGCGCGATCGGAGCAGTATTTTGACCGTATATGGACGTGGAGCGTGTTGTACAGCGGGTTTATGGCTGCTTCTGATTCGCTGGGAGACGCGAAGTATCGCGACGCGATGGAGGCGATGGGGAAGAAGTTCGATTGGCAGCTTCGGTCGCACCTGCCGGACGCGGATGACCAGAGCGTCGGGCAGACTTATCTGGAGCTTTATCTTCTGAAGAAGGATCCTGCGATGATTGCTCCGACGCGCGCGGAACTGGATGCGCTTTTGCCGGAGCCGCATGTTTCGAAGAAGCCAGGGAAGTCGATTGTGTGGTGGTGGTGCGATGCGCTGTTTATGGCTCCGCCGGCGTGGGCGAGGATGTATGCGGCTACGGGGGACAGGAAGTACATCGGGTATCTGGATGAGGAGTGGGCTAAGACTTCGGACCTGCTGTATGACAAGCAGGAGCATCTGTACGCGCGGGATGCGGACTATCTGACGAAGACCGAGGCGAATGGGAAGAAGATGTTCTGGGGGCGTGGGAATGGCTGGGTGATGGCCGGGCTTGTGAGGACGCTGGAGTTTCTGCCGAAGGATGATCCGGCGCGAGGGAAGTATGTGACTCAGTTGAAGGAGATGGCGGCGCGGGTGGCTTCGCTGCAGGGGCCGGACGGGCTGTGGCGTGCTGGGTTGCTTGACCAGGGGAACTATGCGTTGCCGGAGATTTCGGGATCGGCATTGATGACTTATGCGCTGGCCTGGGGCGTCAATGAAGGGGTTCTGGACAAGAAGACTTATCAGCCGGTAGTTGCGAAGGCCTGGGCGGGGATGCTGAAGCATGTTTATGCGGATGGGCGGCTGGGGTGTATTCAGCAGACGGGAGCCGAGCCGGCTCCTTTTAAGCCGACGGCGAGTTACACATACGGGGTGGGTGGGTTTCTGTTGGCCGGGAGTGAGATTCGGCGGATGGAGGGTGGCGCTGGAAGGATGAAGAAGAGTCACTGAGGTGGGTTCACCCAAATTGGGTTGTAGGATGAAGGAGTCTTGCAATTCCAACTACGCAGGTGTTGTGGATGAAGGTGGATAGGGAAGAGGCGCTGCGCGTGCATCGGCAGCGCTTTGGACAGGTGGGGCGGGTGTACGCGGCTCCGGCGCGCGTGAATCTAATTGGCGAACATACGGACTACACGGGTGGGTTCGTGATGCCTATGGCGATTGATTTTAAGACGATCGCTATTGTGAGTCCGCGTCAGGACGGTCGTGCCGTGTTTTATTCGGCGAATTATGAGGAAGAGGCGGTGTTCGATGACGCGCGTCTGCAGCGTGCGCCGAGGAGACATTGGAGTGATTATCCGGCTGGAGTGCTGTGGAGTTTACAGCAGGAAGGGATTTTTCCGCGTGGATTCAATGTGAGTTTGGCCGGGGATATTCCTTTGGGCGCGGG
>Ga0209624_10000269_pt1 | contig 46297 bp, 44 predicted proteins | sample JacPinW_OM2H0_O1_FD_188565 | JGI IMG/M metagenome (GOLD analysis project Ga0209624, IMG submission 188565) | Forest soil microbial communities from Algoma, Ontario, Canada - Jack Pine, Ontario site 1_JW_OM2H0_O1 (SPAdes) (version 2) | ecosystem: Environmental > Terrestrial > Soil > Boreal...
ATTCCAAGACGCAGGCAGGACGAGCGCGGCCCACGCCGTATGCGTAAGGGGATGTACATTCTCCCGTCTTTGTTTACCACGGGGAATATGGCGGCCGGCTTCTACGCCATTCTCGAGGTGGTTCACGCCAGCGCGGCGAACTTCGCACATTTGGACAATGCCGCCAAAGCGATTGGGTTTGCCGTCTTGTTCGACGGCCTCGATGGACGCGTCGCCCGCATGACCGGAACCAGTAGCGACTTCGGCAAAGAGTTCGATTCGCTGGCGGACGTGATCACGTTTGGAGTGGCTCCGGCAATGCTGGCTTGGACCTGGGGATTTCACCTGATGCCGCCGGTGGCGCTCACGGAGTGGGAGTGGAACATCAAGCTCACTCAGTTGGGTGCGATTGCCGCCTTCTTGTTTCTGATGGCCGGAGCCAGCCGCCTGGCGAGGTTTAACATCACGACCAACCCACAGCCTTCGAATCCCGGCCGCCCCGGGAAGAAATATTTCGTCGGCATGCCCATTCCGGCGGGTGCGGGGGTGATTGCGGCCGTGGTGCACTTTCAGTCAGGCGTTCCGCTCGAATCCTGGTATACGGCGATCACCTGGTTGGCGATGGTGGCCGCGGTGGGCTATCTGATGGTGAGCACCTGGCGTTTCTATAGCTTCAAGGACATCGATTTCCGCTCACGCCATCCTTTCCGCCTGATCATTCTTTTGGGCGCTCTGTTTGCCGGCATCTGGTTCTTTTCCAAACCGGCGCTGTTCGGCGTTGCGCTGCTCTATACATTCTCTGGAGTGTTCTGGCGATTGCAGTGGATTTTCCGCCGCCGGAATCAGCCTCCGCCACCTCCCTACAAGGAGGCTTCGCAGACTTCATGAGTACGCCGTCTAAAATCGTGTCATCGTCTCCGTCTGCATCTGCGCGCGGGCCGTTGTTTCGCGCTGCCATCGTGGGCGCGGCTACGCTCAAAGGCAAGGAAGTCGCCGAGATGCTTAACGAGCGGAACTTCCCGGCGGTGGATATTCGCCTGCTCGACGACGATGAGTCGATTGGCCAGCTCGAGGCAACCGGCGACGAAATCAACTTCATCCAGAGCGTGCGCTCGGAGCAGTTTACCCACGTGGACTTTACCTTCTTTGCCGCGGACGCCGAGTGCACGCGGCAGAACTGGAAACGCGCCCGCGATGCCGGCAGTGCGATCATTGATCTTTCCGGCGCCTTGGAAGAGGAACCTGGCGCGAACGTGCGTTCTCTGTGGATCGAACGCGAACGAGGCGAGATGTGGCAGCCCGAACTGCAGCCAGCGCCGTGCATTGTGGCTCATCCTGCCGCTGTGACTCTGGCCTTGCTACTGCTGCGGGCGCGCAAGGCTGGCGCGATTCGGAGCGCGGCGGCTACGGTTCTTGAACCCGCGTCTGAGCAGGGACAGAAGGGCATGGACGAGTTGCATCAGCAGACCGTCAATCTATTGTCGTTCCAGCCCCTGCCGAAGGACATCTTCGATGTGCAAGTGGCATTCAACATGGTGGCGCGTTACGGCCAGAATTCGCAACTGTCGCTGGAGTCGCTGGAAACGCGCGTGCGGCGCCATTACCGGGAGATCGCCGGAGCGGACGCGCCGCACCCCGCAATGCTGCTGTTGCAACCGCCCGTGTTTCACGGGCATACGCTCGCCATCTTCCTCGAGATGGAGCAACCCGTTGATCAGGAACGATTGTCGCAAGCCCTGGCCGGAGATCATGTGACCTTGGCGGGAGCGGAAGACGACTCGCAACCGAGCAACGTGAATACAGCAGGTCAAGCCAACATCCTGGTTTCGCTCAAGAGGGAAGCGGCTCGGCCGAATGGAATCTGGCTGTGGGCAGCCGCCGACAACCTGCGCATTGCGGCCATGACCGCGGTCGAGTGTGCCGAGAGCATGATTGCAACCCGTCCGCTGGGAAAAATCCAATGAAGGTTCGGCGGGCTGCCTGGCTGCTCCTGCTTGCAACCAGTTCCGGTTGCGGATATCACACGGCCGGCCACGCGGTGCAGCTCCCGGAAAACGTCAAGACCATTGCCGTTCCTGCTTTTGTAAACGAGACTACGACTTACCGCATCGAACAGCTGCTGACTTCATCCGTAATGCGCGAGTTCACCACGCGCACGCACTATCACATTCTGAATGATCCGGGCGAAGTGGCCGACGCCACGCTGCGCGGTACTGTTCTCTCGGCTTCTTCTTCGCCGCTTACCTACAACACCGCCACCGGACAAGCCGCCAGCGTCTTGGTGGTGGTGAGCGTGAGAGTGTCGCTCACCGATCGCACGGGCAGGGTGCTCTACCAGAATCCCTCGTATCTGTTCCGCGAGCAGTACGAGGTCTCGCAGGACCTCACCAGCTTTTTCGAGGAAGACTCGCCCGCCCTGCGGCGGCTGTCGCAGGATTTTGCCCGTACCCTCGTCTCTAACATCCTGGAGGGCTTCTAGATGGTAGAGTTGCGAAAGGTCGTCAGTCGCACTGCGGAGAACTTCTGATGCGGGCTTTCGCCCAGGCGGATCGGTTTGTCAGCGAACTCGAGTCGCGCAAGCTGCGTCCCGCCTATGTGTTCGTGGGCGACGAAGCATTCTTTCGCAAGCACTTTCGGGACGCGATTCTCGAGCACCTGGTTCCGGCCGATCTGCGCGATTTCAGCGTATTCGAGTTCGATCTTGCGGAGAACGACCTGGCTGAAGTTCTCGACCGAGCCCGCACGCCTTCACTGATGGCGCCGTTCCAGGTGTTTTTCGTCCGGGGGGTGAAGAATCTTTTCGGCCGCGGCTCGAATGAGGAGAAGCTCGCCGCGATCGAAGAGTATTGCAAGAATCCGAATCCTGACGCGATGGTGGTTTTCGTTGCCGACCACATCAGCATCCCCGCTGACGTTCGTCGCATGGAGATGCAGGACAAAGACCGTTACCAGCGCATCCGCGAGACCATGGGCCAGTACTGCGGCATCGTCGAACTGGCGCGGGTGGAAGAAGGTGAGGCCGTACGCTGGATCTCCGATTACTGCACCAGCCGCGCCGTGCCAGTGAAGATCGATCCCGACGGCGCTCGGGAACTGGTAGACGCTCTCGGCGGCGACATGATGATGATCTCGAACGAACTGGAAAAGTTGATGCTCTACGTCGGCGCCCGCAACCGTATCACGCTTGGCGACGTGGAGACCATGGTCCTCGCCGCCAAGCAGCGGTCTTTATATGAGTTGACCGACGCCATTTCTTCTAAGGACCGGGTTCGTGCGCTGGAAGTGCTGGATGCGATCCTGTCTTCTGGCGATGGCGAGGAAGCCTCCATCGGACACATCTACATGCTGGCGAAAACCTTTCGCCAGATGCTGGTAATCCTCGAACGCAACGTGCGCGACCAGCGCATGCTCTGGGCGGCGTTGTGGCAGGGCTTTCGCGTGCCTCCATTCGCCGCCGACGACATTATCAAGCAGGCCCGCCGCTACAAATCCCGCCGCGATCTGACGCGCGCGATCCGCCTGGTGGCAAAAGCTGATCTCGCCCTGCGGTCGAATCCCGTGAGCAAACGGATGGTGCTGGAACGTCTGGTGATGGATTTGACTGCCGAGGCTAGACTCGAAACGCCGGGATGGATGCAGGAACAGTTGCCGGTGTGAGAAGCAGCTACTTCATCGCGGTGACGCGGGCGCCCAGTCGCGACTTGTAGCGCGCTGCCGTATTCCCATGCAGCGTACCCTTCTGAATCGCCTTGTCCAGCGCGGAGACAGTCTCGCGATAGGTCTTCTCGGCAGCTGCCTTGTCGCCCTTCTCGATGGTCTCACGCAGAGTGCGCAGTGCGGTGCGCAGGCGGGAGGTGTTGGCGCGATTTGTGGCGGTGCGTTTCGTGGTCTGACGGGCGCGCTTTAGCGCAGAAAAATGGTTAGCCATAGTGCTTCGTTGCCCTTTGTGTGTACTGCGAGATATTCCGGTGAGTACCGAATAGGCTATTCTACGGGACTAAGTCTCGGCTGGTCAAACGGTTGGCTCGCCATTGACTCCCACCCCGCCGCGGGGTACGCTTTACTTAATGGTAGTGACTTGCCTTCTGGGCATGAGCATCCCGGCTGGTCCCGTCTCGAAGCATAATCCTGTTTTGTCATTTTCCTGGCATATCCAAGAGATTGAATGAAGAAAAGCATCGGGATTAGTCCCAACATCGAGACCCTGTTTGGCACGCGCGACGAGAATGTTCGCGTGCTGGAAGACGGCCTGAACATCACGATTGACCTGCGATCAAACGCGATTGAACTGGAAGGCGCGGCCCGCGATGTGGCCCGCGCCGAGCAGGTGTTTGCGGACTACGAGAGCTTGCAGAAATCCGGATACAGCTTCAACAACGGCGATCTGAACAGTATGCTGCGCGTGCTAACGGCGGATTCGAGCGCAACCCTGCGAGGCCTGGCCGATGCCGGCCGCCAGCGTTCGCTGGGACGGCGCATGGTGCAGCCGAAGAGCGTGAATCAGCGCCGCTACGTCGAGGCCATCGAGACGCACGACATGGTTTTCGGGGTTGGTCCGGCGGGTACGGGCAAAACTTATCTTGCGGTGGCGATGGCGATTTCCGCGCTGCTGGCGAAGCGCGTGAACCGCATTATCCTTGCGCGTCCGGCGGTAGAAGCGGGCGAGCGTCTGGGCTTCTTGCCGGGCACGTTGCAGGACAAAATTGACCCTTACCTGCGCCCTTTGTACGACGCGCTGTATGACATGCTCGATCCGGAAAAAGTCGACCGCTATCTCGAGAAGAACGTTATCGAGATTGCTCCGATCGCATTCATGCGCGGACGCACTTTAAATGATTCGTTTGTGATTCTCGACGAAGCGCAGAACACCACTTCGGAACAGATGAAGATGTTCGTCACCCGCCTCGGATTCAACTCCAAGGCCGTGATTACCGGGGATATCACGCAGATCGACTTGCCCAACGCGCGCCGCAGTGGATTGCTGGAAGCGATTGACATTCTGAAACGGGTCGAAGGCTTGACTTTCGTTCATTTCGACGAATCCGACGTCGTGCGTCATCATCTGGTTCAGCGCATCATCCGGGCGTACGATGAGCACAGAACACATGTCGCCGAGCAGCAGATGCTGTTGCCGGCGGCCGGAAGAAACGGCGAGGCAAAGAGTGTTGACATGAAGGGTGTTGACCTGAAGAACCGGGAGACGGCGAAAGCGGACGACCGATCCCGAGAAGCCTCGGCAGAATAAAGTCGCAACACGGAGGGAGGGCTGAAACCGGGCCCTCCTGTTTATTTTGCACGCTTCGCACTACTAAACGGGCTGGAGCAACAAGGTGGTTATCCTCCGAAAAAGAATCGTGGGGCTGAGTTCGTCGACGCTCGAACGGTTTGTGTTGCGGGCGAGGCGCGCGGTCCGGTTGCGTAACCCGGTGAATGTCTTGCTCACCAGCAGCGCCGAGTTACGATCTTTCAATCAGCGATTCCGGGGAGCGAACAAATCCACGGACGTACTGTCGTTTCCGGCGGCGGCGCCGACGGACTTACAGGCCAAACGTTTTGCCGGGGAGGTGGCGATTTCCGCGGACATCGCGCGGCAAAACGCCGGGCGCCTGGGTCATTCTGTGGCGGACGAGGTGAAGATTCTGGTGCTGCACGGCATCCTGCATCTGGCAGGCTTCGATCACGAGCGCGATAATGGCGAGATGGCCCGCAAAGAGAGCCAGTTGCGGCGGAAACTGAAGCTGGAGGGTAGTCTGATCGAGAGGACGCAGGCCCGCGGTCGTTCACGCGCCACAAAGCGGAGAACCGCATGAACTGGGCTGTCGCACTCGCGCTGATCCCATTGCTCGGCCTCCTAGCCCTGGCTTCCTACGTGGACCGCGTTTACCAGGAGATTGGCAAATTCCTCTCGCGCGAATTTCAGGACAATATCGACGTCTTCGAGCAGAAGGTCGAGCCCAAACTGCACGTCAGCCGCGCTCGCGCATCGCTCTCCATGGCGGTGCTCAAGCAAGTGACCACGGCCACTATCGCCTTGCTGGTCGGCTTCGCAGTCTTCGGCGACCAGCGCTGGAGCATCTATGAAATCCTGCAAGCCGCCATCAGCTTGATTCTCATCATCATTGTGTTCAACCAATTCCTGCCGTTTGTTTTCTTCTCGCGCACCAACGGCGCATGGCTCATCCGCTGGACGTGGCTCCTGACCGTGCTGATTTATCTGGTGCTGCCGGTAACCATCGTTCTCGGGTTCCTGCAATCGGTGGCATCCCTCACTCGCCAAAACACGCGCGAGGAGCCGGAAAGTGCAGCCGAGGCTGTGGATGCTTTGATCGAAGCGGGCCAGGAAGAAGGCATCATCCAGGAAGGGGACCGCGATCTGATTCAGTCCGTGGTGGAATTCAGCGGCAAGACGGTGCGCGAGGCCATGAAGCCGCGTCCGGAAATCTTTGCCGTGCCCGTGGATACCACGGTCGAGCGCTTCATCGAGATGCTCCGGACCAAGCATTACTCGCGGGTGCCGGTGTACGCGGAAAGCATTCATAACATCCGGGGCATTGTCTACGCCCAGGATGTGTTGCAAGTGACAGACAGCGAAGCTTCCAAACGCACTCTCGATACGCTCATGCGGCGTGACGTGTATTTCGTGCCTGAGAGCAAACTCGGCAGCGACCTTCTGCGCGAGATGCAGAAGAACAACATACGCATGGCCATCGTGGTCGATGAATACGGCGGCGTCGCCGGGCTGGTCACGATTGAAGATCTTGTGGAAGAGATCGTGGGAGAAATTCGCGACGAGCACGAGAAGCCCGAGATCGTCCGAGAGAATGATCACTCCTACATCGTTCCCGGAGGAATGGATGTAGACCGCCTCGCCGAACTGTTCGGGACAAAACCGGAAGGAAGGGAATCAGCCACCGTCGCGGGCCTGGTCAGCGAACTCGCGGGACACATCCCGCAGCGCGGAGAAACAGTGGATGATGAAGGCCTCCGCTTCGAAGTTCTGGAATCGACGGACCGCAAAGTGGAGCGCGTCAGAATCACTGCGATGCAGCCCCGGCAGCTGAAGCTGATATGACGGTAGTTTCTAGCTGCTGGCTCACTTTTCCAGTGACGCGTTCTCACTTTCGTCTTTCGTGAAATACTGTAGGTGAGGATGAACTCTGCCTCGCTAGCAGCTTTCCTTATGCCTTTCCGCTCCGGTTTTGTCTGCATCCTCGGTCGTCCTAACGCTGGCAAGTCCACGTTGCTCAATGCTCTTGTGGGCGAAAAGCTCGCTATCATTTCGCCCAAGCCGCAAACCACGCGCAATCGCATCCAGGGCATCGTCAATCTTCCCAAGGCCAAAGGCCGGGACGCTGCTCAGATCGTCTTGATCGACACTCCGGGTGTACACAAGCCGGACAGTTCCCTCGGCCGCAAGATGATGGTCGAAGTGCGGGAGGCGCTGGAAGGCTGCGACCTTGTTTTGCTGATCATGGATGCCACGCGGAAGCTGGATCGGCGCGATGAATTCGCCATACAAATGCTGAAGCACTCATCGACGAAAGTTTGCCTCGTCCTTAACAAAGTGGACCTGCTGCGAGGCGGCAAGGGCAAGCTGCTGCCCTTAATCGAGCAGTACAAGAAGCTGCATCAATTCCAGGAAATCATCCCAATTTCTGCCTTGAAACGCGATGGACTCGATGTACTGCTGAAGCTGGTGACGGCCGCGTTACCGGCTGGGCCACCTTACTTCCCGCCCGACCAGGTCACCGACCAGCCGACGCGCTTCATGGCCGCGGAAATCATCCGCGAACGCGTACTGGTCGAGACCGAGGAAGAGCTGCCCTACGCAACCACGGTGATCGTCGACTCTTTCGAGGAGGGCGCCAGGCTCACGCGTATTGCGGCGACGATCTACTGCGAGCGCGAAGGCCAAAAGGGCATTCTGATCGGCAGGAAGGGACAGATGCTGAAACGGATTGGCACTTCGGCACGGCTGCAACTCGAGCGCATGCTGGGAATGAAAGTCTTTCTGGAGCTCTACGTGAAAGTGCAGCCCAACTGGCGCGAATCGCGCGGTTTTGTCGAAGAACTAGACTGGAGAAAGCAGTTGGAGCACCTGACCGACGGGCCGGTTGAGCTGCCAAAACCGCTGCCCCAGACGTGAAAACGGGCCCAGGAAACGAGGAGCGACAAACGCGACGACATAGCGGACTTGTGCTCCGTGCCCGTGTCGCAGCTTAAGGCTGCGATCTTTACTGATACCTCTGGGTTTGTCGGATTGAGCCTTGCACAGCTAGAATAAGCCGATAGCAGCGCAGAATCGTAAACGAGCCAAAACATGCCACTGTCGGATTCTTCCGAGGAACCTCTTCCCGAAAAAGATTTTGACCCTGATCAGTTGCATTTGCTTTTGCGGGTAACCCTTTCCGCCGACCGCCGGGCCGTCGATCCGGTCGTGCAGGAAGTCATGGGCGTGGTCCGACAGATGAAAGGCGTGGACGGCAAGGAAGACGCGATCGAGTTATCAGTGCAGGAAGCGCTGGCCAATGCCGTGATTCACGGCGCCAAAGAAGACCCCACCAAGACGGTGGAGTGCCTGGTTAGCAGCGACGACGATCGTGGCGTGCTGATCGTGGTGCGCGATCCAGGCCCTGGCTTCTTGCCTGAAGCCATTCCGACGTGCACAGTCGGGGAAAACGTTTATTCGAATCACGGGCGCGGGATTTTTCTCATCAACCAACTGATGGACGAAGTGGAGTTCAGAAAGAACGGCACTGAAATTCGCATGGTGAAACGGTAACGCGGACCCGCCCCGCCCCCTTCTGGTTTATTCCTTCACCGTAATACCCAGCGTTTTCATCTTGCGGTAAAGATGGCTGCGCTCCAGGCCAAGCACCTCGGCCGCGCGGGTAACATTGCCGTGGTTCTCGTCGAGCTTCTTCAGAATAAAATCGCGCTCGTAAGCGTCGCGGGCCTGGTGCAGTGTAGAGAACTCACGCCGTGCCGCGCGGCGATGGCCGTCCCGGTAAACCAGCGGAGGCAGTTGCTTGCGGTCGAATCGGATGGTCAGCGGATTCATGATTACAATGCGCTCGATCACATTGCGCAACTCGCGCACGTTGCCGGGCCAGGAATAGCGCATCAGGGCCTCGATGGCATCGTCGGTGATTTCTCGCGGACGCCGCCCGTAAGTCGCGGCCAGATCTTTCAGGAAATGCCGCGCAAATAACGGAATGTCCTCCTTCCGCTCGCGCAGCGGAGGCACGAAGAACGGGATCACGTTCAGCCGGTAAAACAGGTCTTCGCGAAAATTTCCCTTGGAGATTTCCTCTTCCAGATCTTTGTTGGTGGAGGCGATGATGCGCGCATCCACCACGATGGTTTCGTCGCCGCCGAGAGGAGCCACGCGTTGTTCTTCGAGTGTGCGCAGAACCTTCGACTGCGTTTTCAGGCTCATGTCGCCCACTTCATCGAGAAACAGCGTTCCTCCGCTCGCCTTTTGAAACTTGCCTTCCTTGTCGACGGCCGCACCAGGAAACGATCCTTTGTAATGCCCGAACAGCTCGCTCTCGATCAGGTCTTCGGGAATGGCCGCGCAGTTGACCTCGACAAAAGTCTCGTCCTTGCGCAGACTCTGCGCATGGATGGCGTGGGCCACCAGTTCCTTTCCGGTGCCTGATTCGCCGTAGATCAGAACCCGGCCGTTGGTGGGCGCCATGAGCGTAATCTGCTGGCGCAGAGCTTTCATCGGAATGCTGTCGCCCACGATCACACTCTTGGCGTGAAGCTGCTTCTTGAGGTCGACATTCTCGTGCCGCAATTTCTTCGCTTCGATCGCGTTCTTGACCAGGATCAGGGTTTTGTCGATGGAGAGCGGCTTTTCCAGGAAGTCGTACGCGCCCAGTTTGGTTGCGCGCACGGCGGTCTCGATGGTGCCATGGCCGGAGATCATTATTACTTCGGGAGGGTTGTCGATCTCACGGATTCTTTCCAGCGTTTCCAGTCCATCGATGCCGGGCAGCCAGATGTCCAGCAGAACTACGTCAAAACTGTGGTCGCGGCGCAGCAGCTTCAGGCATTCTTCACCGCTTTCGAGCGCCGTGGTTTCATAGCTCTCGTCCGCCAGCACTCCCTGCAGCGATTCGCGAATGCCGGTTTCGTCGTCAACAATGAGAATTTTATGCATGCTGCGCCGTAGCGGCGGCCAGCGCGGGCTCGGGAACCACCGGCAGCTCCACGATGAAGCGCGCTCCAACCGGCTGGTTCTCCTCCACGCGAATGGACCCGTGATGTTCTTCGATGACCCGGCTCACTATGGCCAGGCCAAGGCCGGTTCCGCGCTTTCTGGTGGAAAAATACGGCAAAAAGAGTTTTTCCTTGAGCTCGCGGGTTACGCCATGACCCGTATCTGCGACCGTGATTTCGACCGCATCACGGCTGGCGACCAGCGAAGTTGAAATCTGGATCTCGCGCACCAATGAATCCTGCATCGCCTCAGCGGCGTTGTCCACGAGGTTGGCGACAGCACGCTTAATCGCTTCCGCATCGGCCATCACTTTGGGTAGATCCGCCGCGAGCGTCTTGCGGAGCCCGATGCCGTCCAGTCTTCCATTAAACATGCCAAGCGCACTCTCGATGACTTCATTGATGTCGGCCGGGTGCGGATTCGATGCCGGGAAGCGAGCCAGCGCAGAGAAGTCGTCCACCAACCGGCGAACCGTTTCGACGGCGCTCGCTATGGTTTCGGCGCAGGAACGAACAATATCTAACGATGCTTTGTCCGGAGGAGACCCACGCTCTAGATGACGCTGAATGCGTTCTGCAGAAAGTGCGATTGGCGTTAACGGATTCTTGATCTCATGCGCGACCCGGCGTGCCACCTCGCGCCAGGCAGCCTGCTTTTGAGCCTTTAGAAGATCAGAGAGATCCTCGAACACGATCACGTATCCCGAGCGCTCGTCCTGATGATGCAGACTCGCCACTGTCACTGCCACATTCAGAGACGCGCGCTGCAGCGGCATCTCCATCTGGCTGGTAGTCATGCCCATGCGATCGGCGCGGCGCAGCAGCGGTTCCAGATCCTGCAGCACCTCTGGCGGAAATACGTCCGCCAGGTGCGCCCCGCGAAGCAGGCGCTCTGCGTCCGTATATCCCTCGGGGTGGAACATGCGCAGCAGGGCGTGGTTGGCGTGAGTAACGCAGCGCGCGGCATCAAGAGACAGCACGCCAGTCGGAATGCTTTCGAGGATGGTCTCCATCTGGCGGCGGCGCTGGTCGAGTTCGGCATTGGCAGCGCTGGCATCGCGGCTGGAAGCCTCGATCTGCCGCCGGCTGGTTTCCAACTCCCCCGCCATGCGGTTGAAGGAGCGGACGAGATCCCCAATCTCATCGGCAGCTCGTACGTCGATGCGGTAATCAAGACGCCCGCGGGAGATTTCCTGCGTCGCCTCGGCCAGCGCAGCCAGCGGCCGAGTCACGAGCTTCGAGAGAAACAGCGCCAGCCACGTGGTCACGAACAGCACCATCATCGTGAGCAACAGCAGGAGGCCCATATAGGTTTGACGAACGTGTTTGCGCTCGCGACTGAGCTGAAGATAACGCTGCTGGCTGGCTTCGATTTGCCGGACCGTCTTCGAAAACTCCGGCGGCAACGGCATAGCAACCAAGATTACGCCGTCCTTCCCTACCGATGCGCTGCCCAGCGTGTACTCAGTTTGCTCCCAGGTGAAACGGGCGGGCTGGCCGGCCGCGGCCTGCGCCAGCGGCAGCTTCTCCTTTAACACCGGCCACGGGGCGGGAACTCCGAGGCTGGCCTCGGGAATTCCGTTTTCTACCGCAAGGGCAAATCCACCCTGCAAGGCGGGTTCGTAGCTGCGAAATTCCTCGACTGCCGAGGAGAACCCGTGGCCCTCGAACGATCGCTGCACTTCCGGCGAGGAGGCAATGGAAACCGCCTCCGCGCGCGCGTTTTGCGATGCATAGTTCGCCAGCAGAGAAGCCATGGCATCCGTATCTTCTCGCACTTCCTCGACCGGGGTAGAAAACCATATATTGATCGAGCGGTTCATCAATCCGTACGCAAACCAATACATCACCATGACGGGAACGAACGAAAGCAGCAGAGCTCCCACCACCATCCGCGTGCGGAACTTCGACCCCAGCACGCCCAAACGGCGCTCGGCAAACAACTTGAGCAGGTTGCGCGCCAGCACGAACGTAAGAGCAACGAACAGAAGAGAAATCAGCAGTGAGAGCGCGTAGAAGACGACCGCCTGCTGGTTGGTATCGGGGCGCAGGATAGTTTGGTTGAATGCCGTTTGCGAAACCAGGATGGCGAACAGGAGAAAAACCGCAATCGCCAGCATGATGATGACCCGCTTGCGTCTTGAGGTCTTGGGAGGTCGAGTTAGATCGGTCTGCGCCACGCGAGTCCAGCGGTCCAGCCGAACGGACCGGAACTCATTATAGATGCAGACGCCGCTGGGGGAGATGACTCAATCGGAGTCGCCCCAGTTACCCAGAACCGGGTCGATCAGTGAAAATCTCCTGATTTCGCCAACAAGGGACTTCGAGCGCGAAGTTGGATAGACTGTTCGGTCATGGGTCGAAAGGTTTTTGTCCTTCATTCCGCCCTTGCTCCGAATGCAGTTGCTGACGCCTTGCGGCGTTCGATTGACGAACCGCGATGGACGTTGTTCTCGCTGTCCGGTTACAAAGGCAAACTTCCTCTTCTCGGAGAGGTGCGCGAGACTACGTTCGAAGTGCAGAAGCGCAAGTATTACCGGAATGACTTCGCTGGGCGGTTCTACGGTCGATTTGCTCCTGAATTGGGTGGTACCAGAATCGAAGGCTACTTCGATTATCCCCGTTGGGCGAGATACTTCATGCGGATTTGGCTTGCCTTCGCTGTGTTGGTGGGCACGCCCCTTTTTGTCGGGGCATTGAGTGACGTGATTGCGGGGAGCAATTACGTCAGCGGCGACAAGTGGGTTGGGCTATTAGTACCTCCGGCGCTGGTGCTGTTCGGTACCGTGCTGCCGAAGGTTGGGCGTCTACTGGGGAAAAGCAACGAGCGGTTTATGTTGGAACACATCCAAAACACGCTTGCTGCACGCATCGAGTAGCGCGAGTCACGATCCGAGGATAGCCCGGACCGCTGATGACTGGCAAAAAATCGCCATTACACTCATTGACCGTCATTCGCGCTCGCGCGTCAATGACCGGGGGATCGTCCCGCCGAGAGCTCTTCCCATATCGCGTGGTAGGCGGACTTGGGCTGGTACGCTCGATCAAAAGGCAGCGCGTGTCCGCGAGCGCCGTGCGAATGGGATCCAATCCAGGAGTATTTGTCGGTGAATCCCCAGGTCTGGATCGCAGTGCATCGGGGATTGTTCAAGCAAGCTCTTACGATGCTCCGATAAACCTCGGCCTGCCGAGTCAAGTCTTCAGCCCGAGGGGCGCCGCCGGAATCGAGCGGCAGAGAAACGTCCAACTCCGTGATGTGAACCTGCACTCCCAGCGCCGTAAGCCGGGCGATGTTTGAGGAGATGTCCGAGGTGATCGCCAGTCTCTCCGCATCGAGCGTGGGTATGTGCATCTGCAATCCCACGCCATCGATGGGAACTCCTCGGCGCTTGAAATCCCTGACCATGGCGCAGATCGCGTCTGATTTGCGGTTCAGTCCCTCGCCTTCTGCTTCGTTGTAAAACAGCAACGCGTGTGGATCTGCCCGACGCGCCCAGCGGAACACCTGCTCAATGTATGCCGTCCCTTTCCCTGACAAGCCAATGCCGGGCTGGTCGTACCAAAGAGAATCGCGCACAGATCCATTCTCATCCAGAGCTTCGTTGACCACATCCCAGGCGAACACCTGTCCGGCGTAATGCCTCATCACACGAGTAATGTGTTCATGCAGAAGCCGCGACAGTTGCCGCGTCGTGTAGTGACCTTGCGTGAGCCAATCCGGGTTGTAGCGGCCCCAGACCAGGCAATGGCCGCGGACCTTCATCTGATGGGCCTCGGCGAAGCGAACCACTTCGTCGCCCTGGCGAAAGTCGTAGGTCGCTCGATCCGGTCGCAACACCCACCACTTCATGGCGTCTTCCGCCTCTACCATGCTGAACTCGCGAGCCAAGGTGGATTCGTAGGCCGTCTCCGAAAGTTGCGAGGGGCGGACGGCTGTGCCGATGAGCAGTCCCGCGTTTTCCGCCTCCTGCCGCAACGACTGAGCGGAGCACACAGAAACCATCGCACCCGCCAGAATTGCCAACTGCCAACCATGTTTAGATAAGGAGTTTTTCAAGACCGAATACCCTAGACCCGAGATCTTCTCTACTTAGACCTAGGCAGGAACTTCTGTAAAGGGCACTCGTCACAACGAGGCTGTGATTTTCTGCAGTAATTCTTTCCCACTCCCACAATGAGACCGTGCATCTCGTTATAAACCTGGGCCTGATCCGAGCGTTTTGCCTGGCTCATCGCTGACGGAGGGTGTGCTGCGCCGGGAAACCCGGTAGCCAAAGGCGGATGCCAAGTTGCTTCCCCGGTAACGGACTCTCCCAAAGGAATCAGCGCTTTCTCAAACAGTTCTCGAATCTCTTCATAGTTCGTTGTTTCCGGCAGAATCCCGTGACGGGCGAGAATCCTCCGCGTATAGGCATCTACCACGAAGACCGGATGGTTCCCGGCATAGAGCAGGATAGAATCGGCGGTTTCGGGGCCGACCCCGTGCAGATTGAGAAGTTCTTCGCGAAGTTCCTCCGTGGGATGGGCAAACAACTTGGCCAGAGAGCCTTGGTACCGTTCGTCGAGAAACGCGACAAAAAGTTTCAGTCGTTTGGTTTTCTGGCGAAAATATCCCGCCGGGCGAATCAGGCGCTCGATCTCAGCCAGCGATGCCCGCCGGATCGCACTCACGGTAAGCAGGTGCGCCGCACGGAGATTCGCCAAAGCCTTCTCCACATTCGTCCAGGCCGTGTTCTGTGTGAGATAAGCCCCGACGATCACCTCAAACCGCGACTGCGCCGGCCACCAATGCTGCGGCCCCCACGCCTGAAATAAAGCACGATAGTAAGCCTGAATCTGATGCTCTCTAGCGTCAACCCGCAAAGTTAGCCAGCCCTCATCGTTGAGTTTACGCCGGGAGTGCACGCTGGCCGCAAACCGGCCGCACTGATCACGCCTGAGCCGGCGCTTACCGAAGTGCATGTACCTGAGCCCTGAAATTTGGGTTTTGCTGCGGAAAAAGCTCATCTGGCGCGGGTTCTGAAACTTAGCTCGCAGCACCCAAGGGATAGCGACAAGTCCAAGTACCACGGTAACTGGTACGGTAATCGACTTGCTGTGACAATTTGTGTCACCACAAAGACACTGCTCTTCTCCCGCAATAAAAGCAGCGATTTGTGTAAATGCCGGTGAAGCTGCCGGGCATTCGTTCCACCACGTGGATAGGAGATCGACGTATGTCTCAACGGCTGGGTGACCTTCTCGTCAAAGAGAAGATCATAACCCCAGAGCAGTTGGAGCAAGCGACCAAGGCCCAGAAGGAGCAGAACTGCCGCCTGGGGTCTGCCTTGGTGAAGCTCGGCTTCCTCACGGACGAGGACGTCACCAATTTTCTCTCCCGGCAGTATGGCGTCCCAGCCATCAATCTCTCGTATTTTGAAATCGATCCCGCAGTAGTCAAGCTGATTCCGTTCGAGACCGCGAAGCGTTATCAGATTCTTCCGCTGAGCCGCGTGGGCGCATCGCTCACCATCGCCATGGTCGATCCGACCAACGTTTTCGCCATGGACGATATCAAGTTCATGACCGGCTTCAACATCGAGCCGGTCGTGGCCTCTGAAAGCTCGATCCTGACGGGCATCGACAAAGCCTACGGGGGTAAGGCGGAAGAAGATCTCGAAACCGTAATGCAGTCGATGTCGGAGATGAACGAGAGCGACATCGAAGTGCAGGCGGAAGAGCAGGAGATGGAGCTGTCGCAGCTGGAGAAAGCTGCGGACGAGGCTCCGGTCGTTAAACTCGTGAATCTCGTGCTCACGGACGCAGTGAAGCGCGGAGCCAGCGACATTCACATCGAACCCTACGAAAAAGAATTCCGCGTGCGTTTCCGTATTGACGGCGTACTGCAGGCAATCATGTCGCCGCCGATGAAGTTAAAGGACGCGATCACTTCCCGCCTGAAAATCATGGCCAAGCTCGACATCAGCGAGAAGCGGCTGCCACAAGACGGCCGCATCATGCTGAAAATGAATATCGGAGGCCGCAAGAAGCAGCTCGACTTCCGCGTCAGCACTCTGCCCACGCTGTGGGGCGAGAAAATCGTGCTCCGGTTACTCGACAAGGAAAACCTCCGGCTCGATATGACCAAGCTCGGTTTCGAACCGGAATCTCTGGTCAAGTTCGAAAAAGCCATTCTCAAGCCGTACGGCATGGTGCTGGTCACCGGCCCCACGGGCTCCGGTAAGACCAACACGCTCTATTCGTCCATCTCGCGCCTCAACCAGCCCGACACCAACATTATGACGGCCGAAGATCCGGTCGAATTTCAGTTGGGCGGCGTCAACCAGGTGCAGATGAAGGAACAGATTGGATTGAATTTCGCCGCAGCCCTGCGCTCCTTCTTGCGGCAGGATCCCAACATCATTCTGGTCGGCGAAATCCGCGATTTCGAAACGGCAGAAATCGCCATTAAAGCCGCTCTTACCGGCCACTTGGTTCTTTCCACTCTGCATACCAACGGCGCGCCGGAGACCATCACGCGCCTGATGAACATGGGCATTGAACCCTTCCTGGTGGCGACCTCAGTTCACCTGATCTGCGCCCAGCGCCTGATTCGGAGGATTTGCAAGGACTGCTCCGAGACCGTGGACGTTCCGGTCCAGACTTTGATCGAAGAAGGATTTTCGCCAGAGGAAGCCAAGACCATCAAGATCCAGAAAGGCAAAGGCTGCGGAGTTTGTAACAACACCGGATACAAGGGCCGCTGCGGTTTGTACGAAGTCATGGAAGTGGACGATGAAATCAGGGAACTCGTACTGGTCGGCGCTTCGGCCGTCGAATTGAAAAAGAAAGCCATCGAGCGCGGCATGATCACGCTCCGGCGCAGCGGTCTGATCAAAGTGGCCGCGGGCATCACCACTTTGGAAGAAGTTGCTCGCGAGACGATTCACTAGTTCGCGAAGATTTAAGACGTAGGGAAGGGAACACGATTATGGGTCTGTCATTAAGTGATTTGCTGAAACGCATGCTGGAGATGAATGGCAGCGATCTCCACATCACCACCAATTCGCCGCCCCAGATCCGCGTTCACGGGCACCTCGTGCCGCTGGATCTTCCCCAGATGACGCCTGCCGAGACCAAGCAACTGGCCTACAGCGTCATGACGGATTCCCAGAAGCACCGCTTCGAGGAAAGCCTCGAACTCGACTTCTCTTTCGGATTGAAAGGCCTGGCCCGCTTCCGCGCCAACGTGTTCAACCAGCGTGGCGCCACGGCGGCTGTGTTTCGTCTGATTCCTTTCGAGATCAAGTCTTTCAACCAGCTCGGCCTGCCCGCCGTGGTGAGCAAGCTGTGCGACAAACCGCGCGGTCTGGTGCTGGTCACTGGCCCAACCGGCTCCGGCAAATCCACAACCCTCGCGGCCATGATCGACAAGATCAACAGCGAGCGCCACGACCACATCCTCACCATCGAGGACCCAATCGAGTTCGTGCACATGAACAAGAACTGCGTGGTCAACCAGCGCGAGCTGCACGCCGACACCAAGAGCTTCTCCGACGCCCTGCGCGCCGCTCTTCGTGAAGACCCGGACGTTGTGCTGATCGGCGAAATGCGCGACCTTGAAACCATCGAATCGGCCTTGCGTATCGCCGAAACTGGTCACTTGACCTTCGGCACGCTGCATACCAATTCGGCAACCTCCACGATCAACCGTATCATCGACGTGTTTCCCGCGCACCAGCAGCCGCAGATTCGCGCTCAGCTTTCACTGGTGCTCGAAGGCATCATGTGCCAAAGCCTGCTGGCAACCCCAAGCGGCAAGGGGCGCGCCATGATTATGGAAATCCTTATTCCCAACCCCGCGGTGCGCAACCTGATCCGCGAAGACAAGATCCATCAGGTTTATTCGTCCATGCAGTCCGGACAAGACAAGTTCGGCATGCAGACGTTCAACCAGGCGTTAGCCACGGCGTACTTCCAGAAGCAGGTTACGCTGGAAACGGCCATGGCACGCTCCAGCAATCAGGAAGAGTTGCAGGAAATGATCAACCGCGGCGCCAGCTTGTTGAACCGGGGCGGCGCGGCGGGAGCGGCAGCGCGAGGAGCAGGTTCGAAAGGCTAGAAGATTTTTTGACGGCACACCGCGCCTGGCGGCTGGCGCGGTAGGCAGTGCGCAACAAGTTTGAGCCGCAAGAGATTCAGGAATCAGCGACGACACTGAGGAGAGGCTAACACCATGCCAGTTTTCACATTTTCCGGCAAGGATGCCTCCGGACAGAAAATTTCCGGAGAGCGCGTAGCACCAAACAAGCAGGCGCTGCAGCAGCAATTGCGGCGCGAGCACATTACACCGGGTGCAGTCCGGGAAAAGGGCAAAGAGTTTGTCATGCCCACCTTCGGATCGAGCAAGGTCAAGGTCAAGGACATCGCGATTTTCTTTCGCCAGTTCTCGGTCATGATCGATGCCGGCCTGCCGCTGGTGCAGTGTCTGGAAATCCTGGCGGCCAACCAGGAAAACCCGTCTTTCCAGAAGACGCTGACCGGCGTTCGGACCACGGTCGAAGGCGGCGCCACGCTCGCCAACGCCATGCGGCAATATCCCGCCGTGTTCGACGACCTCACCACAAACATGATTGAAGCGGGCGAAACCGGCGGTATTCTGGACATCATTCTGCAACGCCTTGCGATCTACGTGGAGAAGGCGGTTCGCCTGAAAGCTGCCGTGAAGTCGGCGTTGATCTATCCCGTTTCCGTCATAAGCCTGGCTACGCTGATTGTCGGTGCCCTGCTCAAATGGGTCGTGCCGATCTTTTCCAACCTTTTCGCAGGCCTGGGGGTCGCTCTACCGCTTCCCACCCGTATCGTGATGGGGTTGAGCGGGTTCGTGCAGAGTTTCTGGTGGGTCTTCATTGTGGCCATAGTGGCTGCGGTCTTCGGCCTAAAGGCGATCCGCAAGAACCCGAAGGGGCGGTATTACTTCGACAAATTCCTGCTCCATCTGCCCATCATCGGCTCTTTGCTGCGTAAGATCGCTGTAGGCCGTTTCACGCGCACCTTGGGCACTTTGATCACATCGGGCGTGCCGATTCTGGAAGGTTTGGCCATCACCGCACGAACCTCCGGTAACGCCGTGCTGGAAGAAGCGCTGATGAAAGTGCGCAAAGCCATCGAAGAAGGCCGCACCATCGTCGATCCGCTCCGGGAATGCGGAGTCTTTCCCAACATGGTGACCCAGATGATCGGAGTCGGCGAAGCCACCGGCGCCATGGACAGCATGCTGCAGAAGATTGCTGACTTCTACGAAGAAGAAGTGGACGCCGCCACCAAGGACATGCTCGCCATGTTGGAGCCGGCCATTATCGGCCTGCTCGGTGTAACCGTCGGCGGCATCGTAATTTCTCTCTACATGCCGCTGTTCGCCATGATCGCGAAATTGGCCGGCTAAGAAAACGATTCGGTTGGCAGGCGGTATGGTCTTGGACCGTCCTGCCAACCTTTTCTCGAAGCCATTGGAACCTCGATGCAATCGACATTCGACGAGCGGAATTGGCTGGCGTGGCTGGTCAAAGTACGGATCCTGATCCTCACCTTCCTGCTCGGAATCCAGTTGGCGGTCGCAGAGTTGACACCTACCCGTCTGCCACTGCGCCTTTTCCTCAGCACCATGCTGCTGTGGTATACCGTTTCGCTCTTTTATGTAGTCCTGCTCTCTTTCTGGCGCGAGCATCGCTTGCAGGCGTCTTTGCAGGTCCTGACCGACCTCATCATGGTCAGCCTGGTCGTCCACGAGACCGGAGGTTGGGACAGTTCACTGAACTTCCTCTACCCTCTGGCCATCATAGTCGCCGGCATCTTGCTGCCCCGAGTGTGGGCGCAACTCGTGGCAGCGCTCGCTTTCATTCTTTACGGCACGGTCCTCGAACTCAACTATTACGGACTCGTGCATTCCTACTGCACGACACATCCCGAACTCAAGGTGCTGCAGGCGATCATTTTCGTGAACCTGTTTGCCTTTCTGGCGGTCGCCTATCTTGCCGGCCTGCTGGTCGCCAAGCTGCGCCAGGCGCGGGTAGAGCTGAAAGACACCAGCGGAGCGCTCGAAGATCTTCAGATCCTGCACGAAAACATTATTCAGTCCATCAGCAGTGGATTGATCACCACCGGTCTCGATGGTCACATCACCCTGGTCAACAATGCGGCGCTGAAACTTATGGAGCGCGCACCCGACCAGTTGCTGGGAAAACCGGTCGCCGGATTATTTCTGGATGCCCTGCCTAACGCCGAGTCGCGAAACCATGCTGAAGTTCGCTTCGACACGGTAGGCAGTTTCCGCAGAACGGTTCGAGTGCGAGTAGCCGCCTTGAACGGGCCGGAGCGCGGGGCGCTCGGCTACGTCTACGTCCTCGATGATCTCACCGAGATCCGCCGACTGGAACGCGAAGTTCGCATGCAGGATCGCCTGGCGGCCGTGGGCCGGCTGGCGGCGGCCATCGCCCACGAAATCCGCAATCCGCTCACTTCCATCGCTGGTTCGGTCAGCATGCTTTCTGGCATCCCCGAAATGAGCGAGGAACACCGTCACCTGCTCGAAATTGTCACCCGGGAATCGCAGCGCCTGAACGGCATTATCACCGACTTCCTCGCGTATTCCCGCGGCAAACAGTATCACTTCGAAAAGGCCGACCTGGTGCGATTGCTCGAGGATACCCTCACCCTCATGCGTCACCGCATGACTGCGGAGAAGACCGCCATCTCGATTGAGAGCCGCTTTGCCGTTCCTGAGGCATGGGTGCTCGCTGACGGGGACAAAATCAAACAGGTCTTCTGGAACTTCGCCGAGAACGCGGTCCGCGCCATGCGCAACGGCGGCACTCTGCTAGTGGGCATCGAACACCTGGGAGACGATTGGCAAGTCAGCTTTGCGGACACCGGAACAGGAATGACGCCGCAGCAGACAGAAAAAATCTTCGAGCCCTTCCAATCGAACTTTGAAGGCGGCACCGGACTTGGCTTGGCGGTGGTTTACCAGATCGTACAAGCCCACGAAGGCAAAGTGTGGGCGCGGTCCAAGCCCGGGCAGGGGACAACTTTTATCCTGAGGCTCCGCCGACTGGATGCAGAACGGCAGGCAGCGCGAGCGACCTCGGCTGAAAACTTCGCTGCAACGGCGTTGCCGGCGGCTGCGCCTGCGCAACTCGCTGTCGTCGCTGCGGAAGGGAGGCTGCGTGGCTAACATTCTGGTTTGCGACGATGAGCGCTCCATCTGCGAAATGCTCGACATCGCCCTGCGCCGCGACGGTCATCGCGTCGAAACCGTGAATTCCGGCCAGGCCGCCAAGAACAAAATCGACGGCGCTCTTTACGACCTCATCATCACCGACATCAAGATGCCGAACATCGATGGCATCGAAGTGCTGCGCCACGCCCACCGCGTTTCACCCGACTCCCCGGTCATTCTCATTACTGCAGTGGACGACTACGAAGCCGCCGTGGAAGCGGTGAAAGCCGGAGGAGCCTCCGATTACATTCGCAAAAGCCCTGGCTTGGTCGATGAAATCAAGCTGACGATCAATCGGGTGCTCGAGAACCTGTCTCTAAGCAAGCAGAACTTCGCCCTGCGCCGCGATGCCGCGTCGCACAACTCGCTCGACAATATCATCGGCTCCAGCGCGCCCATGGAGAAGCTGAAGCAGACTCTGCGCACCGTCGCTTCCACAGCCAGCACGGTCCTTATTCATGGAGAAAGCGGTACAGGTAAAGAATTAGTAGCCCGCGCGGTTCACATCTGTTCGCCGCGCGCCACTGACCCCTTCGTCTCGGTAAACTGCGGAGCCTTCCCCGAAACTCTGCTGGAGAGTGAACTCTTCGGCTATTTGAAGGGAGCCTTTACAGGAGCCAATCAGAACAAGCGGGGACTGTTTGAAGTCGCCGGCGGCGGCACCATCTTCCTCGACGAAATCAGCGAAATGACGCTGGCCATGCAGGTGAAACTGCTCCGCGTATTACAAGAACGCACAGTGCGCCCAGTCGGCGGCACCAGCGAGATTCCCATCGACGTGCGGGTCATCGCCGCCACCAACCGCGATCTCGACAAAGCTGTTGCTGAAAATCTTTTTCGCGAAGATCTCTACTACCGTCTCAACGTGATTCCCATCCGCGTGCCGAACTTGCGCGAGCGCCGCGAAGACATCCCGCTGTTAGCCAATCATTTCCTGAAGAAATATGCGGCCGCCGCCAACCGAAGCATCCTGCGCGTCAACAAAAATTCGCTCGACGCTCTCTGCGATTACGAATGGCCAGGCAACGTCCGCCAACTGGAGAACACAGTCGAACGCGCGGTCGCCCTCGAAATGACGGACGAATTGCACGTCGAACTGCCCGCCGAACGCCCCAAAGCGCGCGCGGCCGCAGCCGGTGTTTCAGCAGGAATGTCCGAGGTAGCGCCGGGCGCCGTGCTTCCCGAAGGTGTGGGCATGGAACTCTACGTGGCCAACATCGAGCGCACGCTGCTGCAAAGCGCTCTCGACCGTTCAAACGGCGTGCAGACCAAAGCCGCCGACCTGCTCGGCATCTCCTACCGCTCATTCCGGCATTTGATGAAGAAGTATGAGCTGTAGCTCTCAGCTTAAATCGGAAGTCTTGAACTGATAGCTGACAGCTGAAAGCTGAAAGCTGAACGCTAGCTCTTCTTCAACTGCTGCTTCCATCCCAGGACCCGAGCCTTTGCTCCCTCGGCCTCAGCCTCCGGAATCATTCCTTTCTTCTGATAAAGCACCGACAAGCTGGTGTGCGCGAGCACATCATCCGGATCCAATTCCGCAATCCGCTCCGCCACGCCGATTGCCTCATCGTAGCGTTGAAGATCTTGCAGAGCGCGGGCCAGCCCGTGCATGCATTCGGTGAAGGAAGGGTCTACAGCCAGCGATTCCCGATACGCCGCGACCGCCTCTTCCAGCTTCCCATCCGCCATCAAATCAAGCGCGGCATAGTAGCGGTCTTCGGCCTTCTGGCGGGTGTCTGCGTCGGACATAGAAAGGAAATCCCTGGCGGAGACAGGATTCTAACATGGGTTATCATGCTGCCATGCGCTACCGTCTCCGCTTTCTCTGGAATGCCACCAGGGGCCATCGTCTTGCTCCGTGGCGCAGCCCCTATCTGCTGTGGCGCATCGAAACCTACTGCGGCGTCAAGATGACGCAGATCGGGTTTCTCGAGTTCTGGGAGTTTCTCTGGCGCGAGCGCGCCAGCCTCTGGCGTTTTCTGAAATGGACAGGCGAGATGGATCGCTACGCCCACCCCAAACCGAAAAGCTAAAGCAGTGGCCAGTGATCAGTGTTCAGTAAAATCTGTGGCGTGGTCCTGTGTTTCACTGGCCACCGACCAGTGATCACTGCCCACTGCCCTATGCCTTGCCTGCTGCTGCTGCCTCGCCCAAAATAATGCTTACTTCGTTTCCCTTACCGGCTCCGGTCAACTGCGCCGCAGCGCCACGGTTTGCGGCAATCTCCAGGAAACCCATACTCCCGAGGATGGCGATCACCTCTCCAGGAGCCCCCTCGGCATAAGCATTGCGGATTTCCATGATCTCGCGGCTGCCCACAACGATCTTGAACTTCTGGGCTTCGGCTCCGAAAAGCATGGGAGCGTCTTGCGGAGTGATGTTGGTAATGAGATTGCCAAACCGGTCGACCTTCAGCACCACCCCACGCAGGCGGTTTTCCTCGACGGCTTTCGGTTTTGGAGCATTAAAGCGAACGTAGTCTTCAATCTCTTCCCCAAACTTTTGCGAGTCAACCTCTTTGGCCAGCCACGCCGCCACGGGAGAGAAGATATCGCGCGCGTGAAAAGTATTGCTTACCGGCTGCAGGAAGTAGTGTTGGGAAGTGATGTGCCGCACATGCATGCGCTCCTCGCGTGCGTACACCAGCGAAAGCACGCCGTTGTCGGGCGCGATGAAATGATACTTGTCACACGAGGCCAAAATCGGACGCCGCTCCGTGCCCACGCCGGGATCCACGACCACCACATGTACGGTCCGCGTGGGGAAGTAGGAATACGCCTGCGAAATGGTCAGCGCTCCATCCAGCACGTCAAAGGCTTGCACGGAGTGGCAGATGTCGACAATCTGCGCCTCCGGCACAATATCCAGAATGACGCCCTTCATGGTTCCTACGAAATGGTCGTTGCTGCCGAAGTCGGTGGTCAGAGTAATAATCGGACGGGCCAAGATTCTCCTCGCGGGGGGAAACGAAGTGCTCCCAGAATGTCGAAAGTAACTGCTGCTGACTGCAGAGTCAAGACACGGAGGTAATGAGAGAAGAAAGTGGCCAGTGGCCAGTGATCAGTGGCCAGTAAAACCTTGCTCATGTCTTGCTTTGGTTTTACTGACCACTGGCCCCTGATCACTGACCACTGCTATTCGATATGTATATCGCCCGATCCCGTCCGCAGAGTAAGCAACGGTCCGCCTCCGCGCACTTTGCCGACGATCTGCTTGTGCGTCTCCTGCACCCGTCCCTGCACAGTCATCGTGATCGGTGCATCGACGTCCAGCGTGCCCGAACTGGTGGAAAGATTGGCGTCGAAAGCGGCATTCGCTGGCAGGCGCACGCGTATATTGCCCGATCCGGTGCGAATCTCCCACCCGCCCATCTGCGTGCCCTCGGCCGTAATGTCGCCGCTGCCCGCTTCACCGCGAAATGCGCCTTGAATGCCCCGAACCGTAACATTACCGGACCCGGTGTGCAGATCAATGTCGCCCGCTCCAGCTTCTTCCAGCTCAAGGTTACCGCTGCCCGCGCCTCCGCGTACCGGACCTGCAATTTCGCGCGCCTGCACATCGCCCGAACCAGTCTGCACCCGAATCTCCCCCGTAAGCCGCGAGAGCTTCATATTTCCAGAACCACTCTGCAGATCGGCGTTGCCATGAACGTCTTCGATAACCTGATCTCCCGAGCCGGTGTGGGCGTGGACCGTGGTGTCGACCGGAACTGTGATTTCATAGTTCACGGAAATGTCGCGGGCATTCACGTAATCGATGCGAACGCTGTTCCCATCCTGACGCAGCGGAGGATGCTGTTCAATTTCGGCGACCTCGGCGTGCCGGTTTCCCGCCAGCCAGCGGTCTCCCACGTAGATTTTCCCACGAATCGCGACCGACCCCGCCGGTCCGCTGCGCACAATAATGTCGCCGGAGCGGGTTTGCACCTCGAGATCCACCGGTCCGCTGACCTGAAAAGTTTTTTCGAATGATCCCTGCGGCGTGGAAGCCGCCGCAAAAGCGGAAGCCAACAGCACGATCGCCAGAATTGAGGACCGCGCCGAAATAGAAACTGGAATGTGCAAAATCGATTGCTCACTCATGTCGTAGCGACTCCCTGGAGTTTCGGATTCTGCGTCGGGCGACTTCGCTAAAACTTGTCTTAAGGCCGGAAGCCAAGCGCCGGAAGCCGGACGCCGCTCTCTCTACTGCAGCACCACCTCTTGGCCTTCTTTCAGCCCGCTGAGCACTTCCGTCTTCGCGCCGTTCGAAATCCCGATGTTGACCGCGATCTTATCCTTACCGTCCTTGCCCTTCGGGTCAGGGATCTCCACCGAGGCCTTTTTGTCTTTGTCGTAAAGAATCGCGCCTTCCGGAATCTGCAGCACGTTCTTATGTTCTTCGAGGATAATCTCGGCGTTAGCAGTCATCTCGGCCTTAAGTTCGCCGCCCGGATTCTGAATCGAAACCCGCACTTCAAACGTGGTGACGTTGTCCTTCTCCACACCCATCGGAGAAATCTTGGTCACCTTGCCGCTAAACGTTTTGTCCTTGAACGATTCCACCTTGATGCGCGCCGGCTGCCCCAGATAAACCTTCCCGATGTCGCTCTCGTCCACTTTCCCCTTCACATAGACCTCGCTGGTATCGCCCAGCGTCATCACCAGCGTGGCCGACGAACCCAGCACCAGAATCGAACTCACGGCATCGCCCATCTCCACGTCGCGTGACAGCACGATGCCGTCGATCGGCGACACGATGTCGGTATAGCTCAACTGCTCCTCTAACTGCGTAAGGTTGGCTCGGTCTTGCGCGACCTGGGCCTTCGACTGCGCAATCTTCGCTTTCAGCACCGTCACTTGCGCTTTGGACACGTTCTGCTTGTTCAAAGCCATTTCATAATTCTTCTCGGCGTCGTCCAAGGCAGATGCCGAAACCACGCCATCCTTCGCCATGCCTTCCGCACGGTCATAGGCGCGCTTCAACAGCGGCACGTCCGGACCTTCCGCGTCCACCTTGGCGCGCTCGAAGTCCGCCTCCGAGCTGTTCATGTTGGCCTCGGCCGCATCCAAAGCCGCGCGCGACTGCGCCACCTGCGCCTCGATCTCCACCTTGTCGAGCTGCGCCAGCAACTGTCCCTTCTTGACGTTGTCGCCGTAGTCCACCAGCAGCTTCTTCACGATGCCGCTGGCTTTCGACTTCACTTCAACCTTAGTGATGGGCGTTACCTTGCCGGTCGCCACCACACTCTTGGCCAAGTCGCCTTTTTCCACCTTTGCCAGCTTCGTCGGATCAATCTTGGTGCCGCCACGCGTGGCAGCAAACACCCCGATCGCAATCAGCAGGACGATTCCGATCCCAATTCCGCCATAAATAAACAGTTTGCGACGCTTCTTCTTATTATGTCCGTTTCCGTTCACAACTGCCTCCTGAGTGCCTGCTGGAAATGCTTGCTGAAATTTTCCGAGTTGCTTGACAGAGAAGCGCGCCGTCCCGCGCTCGCATTATCTTGTACGCAGCCGAAGTCGTCTTTGTTCCAGAGATTTCGGTCTAAAGATTGAAATGGTGACGTAACCCGCCAGCCACCCGTCAGTTAGACCGCGCTCAGGGAAAAAAGGTAGCCTGCCAACCCCAAAAGTTTGTCCTGTATTCTGGAGCCTGTCCCGAGCGCAGCCGAAGGGTGACCCCGTGGTAAAGACCTTACGCCGCCATTACAAGCTTTCTCCAGTCCTGCCAGCCCCTTTGGAATGTTAGAATTGCCCATCAGAATTACCCATAAATGATCGCTTTCGTGCTGCTCCGCGTGCTCCTGATCCTGCTCCTGGTGGCGGCAAACGCGTTCTTCGCCGCTGCGGAATTCTCCCTGATCAGCGTCCGCGACACCCGCATCCAGCAGCTCATCGATTCCGGCCGCGGCGGCGCCCGCATCGTGCAACGCCTCCATCTGCATCTCGATGAAGTAGTCAACGGCGTGCAACTCGGCATCACCATGGTCAGCCTAACCCTGGGCTGGATCGGCGAACCCATGGTCGCCCGCCTGGTGGAGTCTCTCCGCTTCGTGCAGGAAGTTCCGCACGCAGCGGTCTATGCCCACGGCATCGCCATCGCCATCGCTTTCAGCCTCATCACCTACCTGCACGTCCTGCTGGGCGAGCTGGTTCCAAAGACCCTGGCCCTGCAGCGCGCCGAGCAAATTGCCCTGGCCGTGGCCGCGCCCATGGAAGCCTTCCTCACCCTGACCCGCCCCGCGCTATTTTTCATGCGCCGCTCTGGCGGCCTGGTGCTGAGAATGTTCGGCGCCCGCGACGCCCGCCGAGGCGGCGCCGTCCACTCCCCCGACGAACTCAAACTCATCGTCACCGCCAGCCGCCAGTTCGGCCAGATCCCCGAGTCGCAAGAAGAAATGATCCACAACGCCATCGAACTCGACAGCATCACCGTCCGCGAGGTCATGGTCGCCCGCCCCGATATCTTTTCCCTGCCCTCCGACCTGACACTAGACGAGGCCCTCAATCGCGTAGTCGAAGGCCAGCACTCCCGCATCCCCGTCTACGACCCGCAGCGCGGCCCCGAGCACATCGTCGGCGTCCTCTATTACAAAGAGCTAGTCCGCTGGGTAAGGCTGCGTCTGGTCAATCTGGGACAGCCCCTGGCCTCGCGTATCGCCCGCACCCAAATCGGCCACATCATGCACGATGTGCTGGTCGTTCCCGAGACCAAGGTCCTGGCGGAACTGCTGGCCGAATTCAAAGAACGCCGCCGTCACCTGGCAGTAGTGGTAGACGAGTTCGGTTCCACGGCTGGCGTAATCACAGTCGAGGACATCCTGGAGCAACTGGTAGGCGACATCGAAGACGAATTCGACGTTTCCCCGCAGGAGCCTACACTCGAAGATGAGTCCATACTGGTGCTGGAAGGCGCAGTAAGCGTTCGCGACCTCGAAGCCCAGCACGGCTTGCTCCTGCCCCGCGACGCCGGCTTCGAAACCCTAGCCGGATTCGTGCTGGCCCGCCTGCAACGCATCCCGTACCTGGGCGAGTCCTTCGAATACGAAGGTCACCGCTACACCGTAGAAGAGATGGAAGGTCACCGCATCGCCAAAGTAAAGATCGAGAAGTTAGAAAACATCGAGGGCAAAGCAGAATCTGTAAAGCACGCCGGAGATTGAAGATGCAAACCCCTGTCATCCTGAGCGGAGCGAAGGACCCCTTACCCGCGTGCAGCGCCACCAGCGCCGCAAGGAGTTTCTACGACGTGCTCGCCGTTAGAACTGGCAACTGGCAACTGGGTACTGGCAACTGAAACTCCTCCTCCAACGCGTCCTCTACACCATCCCGGTAATCTGGCTTGTAGTGAGCCTCGTCTTCTTACTAATCCACCTGGTCCCCGGAGATCCCATCCAGCAAATGCTAGGCGAAGGCGCGCCACCAGCCGATATCCAAGCCACCCGCCACGCCTACGGACTAGACGCGCCGCTAGGCGAGCAATACCTTCACTACTGGAAAGGCGTCTTCCACGGCGACCTCGGCCCCTCGTTCCGCTACAACCAAAGCGTGACGCGCCTGCTAACTCAGCGCTATCCCTACACCCTGCAATTAACGCTGGCTTCACTATTCGTGGCGATAATCCTGTCGATCCCCGCCGGCGTGCGCTCCGCCCAGCGCCGCAACCGCTGGGACGACCGCCTCCTCAGTGTAGTCAGCCTCTTCGGCCTTTCGTTCCCCAACTTCGCTCTAGGCCCAATCCTGATTCTCCTCTTCGCCATCAAGCTAGGATGGCTCCCCGTATCCGGAGCCGGCTCCTTCGCCAACCTAATCCTGCCAGCCATCACCATGGGCGGAGCCCTAGCCGCAATCCTAACCCGCATGGTCCGCACCTCCATGCTCGAAGAGCTAAGCCAGGACTACATCCGCACCGCCCGCGCCAAAGGCCTGCCCGAGCGCACGGTAGTCTACCGCCACGCGCTACGTAACGCCATGATCCCCATCATCACCGTCCTAGGCCTGCAATTCGGCGCGCTATTAGCAGGCGCAATCGTGACGGAAACCATCTTCTCCTGGCCCGGCATAGGCCGCCTGACCATCCAGGCCATCTCGAACCGCGATTACTATCTAGTCCAAGGCTGCATCTTGGCGATTGGATTAACGTACGTCGCTGTGAATTTTCTGACGGACGTGCTGTACTCAGTGGCGAACCCGAGGATCAGGCAGTAGGCCCGACGTCTGGTTTTCCACCGCTGCGAAGTTCATCCGTCACAGACATCCCACTCCAGACTGGTCATCCTGAGCCCAGCGTGCTCCAGCGCGGCCGGAAGCCACGAAGCGAAGGACCTATATATTTTGTCTACATCATGACGAACCGCTCCAGGAGCCTATACATAGGCGTCACCAACAACCTCATGCGAAGAGTGCGAGAACACAAAACAGGAATCGGCTCAGGGTTTACCACGAAATACAAACTCGACCGGCTGGTCTACTTCGAACGCTTCGAAGACGTTCGCAACGCAATTGAACGCGAGAAGCGCATTAAAGGCTGGCTGCGAATCAAGAAAATCTCCCTCATCATTGCGATCAATCCAGTTTGGGGAGACTTAAGCGACGGTTGGTACGACCGTCATCAATACCAACCGCAGAGCGCCTAAGGGGGCCGAGGCGGAGCATGGCTGCCCCGCCTCCGTCCCAATCAACCTACGCTGCCGGCATCATCTTCTTCATCCGCTCTGCCATCTCCGAGGGCGACACATCTTCCACGTGAGTGGCGACGCCCCACAGGTGTCCGAATGGATCTCGAATGAAACCGTTGCGGTCTCCGTAGAACTGGACCTGCACGGGCTTCAGGATGGTCGCGCCCTCGGCCGTCGCCTTCTTAACCACGCTATCAACGTCGGGAAGGTATACATACAGGCTCACGGGGCTTCCGCCAACGGTGGTCGCGCTGGTGTGTCCCTCCCCCATGCTGGGATTCTCATCGGCCAGCATGATGTGCGAATCGCCAATCTTCAACTCGGCGTGACCGACCTTGCCGTCCGGGCCATTCATGCGAACGGTCTCAGTCGCTCCGAAAACTTTCTTGTAGTACTCGATCGCCTGGGCAGCGCCCTTGACGATTAGGTAGGGAGTGACGGAGTTGTAGTCCTTGGGAATGTACGAGACTTTACTCATGATGTTTCCTCCTTGGAAATATGGGCTAGAGGTCGAGGTTTACGGCGCGAATGCCGAACGCAGATACGATTCCGGCACCACCCTATGGAAACACAACTGGTGACCGATCTCAAGGGCGGGACTGTTAATCTTCCACAGCTCCATTGTGACATCTAACCTTGCCATCCCATCGCAATTAGCCCATCATGGTCAAGGCGGAGGCAGTACAGCCCGCCGGGAGCAAAACGGGCGTAAGTCGTGCGTTATCTAGATTTTGACCTCTAAGCTCTTTGCGATGAAGATTTTGCACAGACTTTTTGCGAACCCCGCGCCCATCAAGCCTTTCCGGGGGTGGGGGAGGGGGGGTACCCTCGAAATGAACGAAAATCGCCCTGGTCGACAGTAGTCGCGAGGCAGCCGCCCCGGAATTATTAACGAGTAGAATTCCACAGGCTTACTTGTCCACCACCGCCATCACGTTCGGCCGCTCGATAGCAGGCAACGCTCGCCACAATCCGCTGGCGGCAACAGGCGTCGTGCTGGTCATAGTCTTCGTGATCTTCGCCCTGTTTGCGCCCTGGATCGCTCCACAAGATCCAGCTGCCATCAATCTTCCGACACGCCTTGACACGCCATCGCACGCGCACTGGTTCGGCACCGACGAACTCGGCCGCGACATTCTCTCCCGCATCATCTACGGCGCGCGCATTTCCATGCTGGTAGGAAGTTGCGTCGTCCTCACCTCGCTCTCGCTCGGCCTCATCATCGGCTCCATCGCCGGCTATTACGGTGGAGGCATCGACCGCTTCGTCAACGTTGTCCTGATGAACGCGTTCCTCTCGTTCCCCGGGATCCTCCTCGCCATAGCGTTCGTGGCCTTCCGCGGCCCCGGCATATTCAATCTCGTTGTCGCGCTCTCGCTCGGAGGCTGGGTCGGCTATGCGCGCTTGGTGCGTGGACAAGTCCTCGCTGCCCGCGAACGTGAATTCGTCGAAGCCGCCCGAGCCCTCGGCGCCAGCGACCTCAGAATCATCGTGCGTCATATCCTGCCGAACATTATTCAGCCGGTGATCGTGCAGGCGGCGATCGGCATGGCTGGAGCCATTCTCGCCGAAGCGACGATGAGCTTTCTCGGACTCGGAGTCCCGCCACCGACGGCAAGCTGGGGAGCCATGCTCAACGACGGCCGTGCGCACCTGTTCGACGCACCCCACCTCGTCCTGTTCCCTGCGTTCGCCGTAATGCTGGCCGTGCTGTCGTTCAACTTCATCGGTGACGCCCTGCGCGATTACCTCGATCCGCGTTCCCGTATCGAAGCGGGACTCTAACCTCTCGCAAACCCTTCAAAACACGCCCAATTCAGTTCTTGACTGACATCGCAAATTGCAATATAAATATCCCGATCTGAAATATGAAGCTGGGAGAGAAAATTCGCTACCTGCGCGAGGTGGAAGGCTCACTGCGCGGCCTGGATCGTCCCATGACGCAGCAAGAGATGGTGAAGGCCATCCGCCAGGAGCTGCGCAAGAGCATCAGCCAGTCGTACCTGTCGCAGATCGAAAATGGGGCGCGGCCGCACATGACGCAGTCTTCGCGCGCGCTGCTGGCGAAGTTCTTTAAGGTGCATCCCGGCTTTCTCGTGGATGACCCCGAGGGCTACCACACGGAGCTGACCTCGGACCTGCGTACGACGGAAGGTCAGCTTGACGTCTGGCTATTACAGGGATCGGAGCGGTTTGTCAGCGATCCGGAAGTAAGCGATGTACTGATCAAAGCCGCGCGGGAGAAAGACACGAGACGGTGCCTGCTGCTGCTGGGCGCGATTCTCGATACGCCGGGGCTGGCCGACCGTCTGCTGGACGCGTTGCGACCGGAGTTGATGACGACAGGAAATCATCGCCGCGAAAGTCTTCGTCATGACAATCGCGCTCATGACAATCACGGTCGCGACAAACACGGTCGTACCGCGAATGGAGAAGGGAGGAGAATCCGATGAACTACTCGATGACCTGGGCGGACTTCTACTTGATCTGTTTCGCGCTCGGCTTCTGCCTCAGCTTCTTTTCGTTCGTGTTCGGAGGCTCGCGCACGGGCCGGCTGCATCTGCCGCATTTCCATGGGCACGCTGGTGGCGCACATTTGCCCGCGGTCGGTGTTCCGGCGGCACACGGGCCCGTCACGACTGGGCACGCAACGGTTGCCGGGGCTACGAGTGCAGCCAGCACGCACACGCAGCAGGCGAGCGGAGTTTCTCCGTTCAATTTCGTTACCCTGACGGCGTTCCTGGCCTGGTTTGGGGGTACGGGATATCTGCTCACGCGCTACTCGGGCCTCTGGGTCGGCTTTGGATTGCTGGCCTCAGTTACCAGCGGACTGGTTGGCGGAAGCATTGTGTTCTTGTTCCTGAGCAAGGTGTTGATCTCGGACGACGAGAATATGGACCCCGCGGACTACGAAATGGTGGGGGTGTTGGGTCGAGTCTCCAGTTCAATCCGCGAAGGCGGGACAGGCGAGATCATTTATACGCAGATGGGAACGCGGCGAGTGTGCGGGGCCCGCGGTGACGACAGCAGCGCGATCGCCAAAGGAACTGAGGTTGTAGTCACGCGCTACGAGAAGGGAATTGCTTACGTGCGGTTGTGGAGTGAGATGTCTGGGGAGTGAGAAGCAAAGCGTTGGCGTGATGATTCAGTAGAACTGCATTCGTAAGAGGAGGCGTTATGCCAGAGATGTCAAGGATGGTCGAGATATGGATTTTCGTCGGGCTGGGAGTGATGGTGCTTCTGTTCCTGATGAGCGGAATGGCCAGGCTCTATCGCAAAGCGGGGCCGCACGAAGCACTCATCGTGTATGGCCTGGGCGGAACACGCGTGGTGCAGGGACACGGCACCCTGGTACTTCCGATGGTGCAGATCTGCCGGGATTTGTCGCTGGAACTGATGTCGTTCGATGTTGCGCCGCAGCAGGATCTGTACACCAAACAAGGCGTCGCAGTGACGGTCGAAGCCGTGGCGCAAATCAAGGTGAAGTCGGACCGGGAGTCGGTGCTGACGGCTGCAGAGCAATTTCTGACCAAGAGCGATCAGGAGCGCGAAGGCTTGATCCGGCTGGTGATGGAAGGCCATCTGCGCGGCATCATCGGTCAGCTTACGGTGGAGGAAATCGTGAAGCAGCCGGAAATGGTTTCCGACCGCATGCGCTCTACTTGTGCGGAGGACATGAACAAGATGGGGCTCGAGGTAATCTCGTTCACGATCAAAGAAGTTCGCGACAAGAACGAGTACATCACCAACATGGGAAAGCCGGATGTGGCGCGCATCAAGCGCGATGCCGACGTGGCTACTGCAGAAGCCGATCGTGACACCGCGATCAAGCGCGCTCTGGCGCAGCGAGAAGCGGCTGTGGCTAAGGCGCAGGCTGATCAGGAGCGCGTTCTGGCGGAAACGTTGTCATTGGCCAAGCAGGCGGAGTCGCAGCGCGACCTCGAAGTGAAGAAGGCGCAATTCCTGGAAGTCACCAAACGCCAGCAGGCGCAGGCGGATAAGGCTTATGACATTCAGACCAACATCATGCAGCAGCAGGTTGTGGCGGAGCAGGTAAAGGTGCAGCAGATCGAGAAAGAGCAGCAGGTGAAGGTGCAGGAAGCGGAAATCAACCGCCGCGAGAAGGAACTGATTGCGACGGTGTTGAAGGGAGCTGAGATCGAGCGTCAGCGGATTGAAACGCTGGCCGCGGCTGAGAAGCAGCGCCTGATCGCAGAAGCCGAAGGGCATGCTTCCTCGATACGGGCGCAGGGCGAGGCTGAAGCGGAAATCATTTTCAAGAAAGGCGAATCGGAAGCCAAAGCTATGAACGTAAAGGCGGAGGCTTATCAGGAGTACAACCAGGCGGCGGTGATCGACCGGCTGTTCACTGCAATGCCGGAGGTGGTGAGGGCGCTGGCCAGTCCGCTGGCGAACGTCGACAAGATCACCATCGTCTCTACCGGGAACGGTGATGCTTCCGGGATGAACAAAATCACCGGCGACATCACCAAGATGGCGGCTCAGGTGCCGGCGTTGTTCGAGACGCTCTCCGGCATGCCGCTGGCGGAACTGCTGGGGAAAGTGCGGCAGCTTGGAGACAAAACGGCGAAGCCGGAGGCTGGCGCGGCGAAGTAATGATCCGAGGGACGGGTTTCGGCTCGTCCCTCTTCCGTTTTCTTGGCAGGAGCACGGAGATGGCTAACAAATCGAAACTCACAGGATTGGGCATCGCGCTAGGAGCGGCGCTGGGAGCGGTCGCCGGAGTTCTCGTCGGACACATTGCGATCTGGCTTGGCATCGGAATTGCGATTGGGATGGCGCTCGGCGCGTCCTTTCATCGTGCGGAGGAAAAGTGTCCGGAATGCGCCGTGATCCACCAGAAACATGAAACTGGAACCAGACAGTTGGAGAGCTGAGGGCGGTGGTCGGAGTGCTTTGCGGAGCCGAGAGTTGCGTAAAGGGACAAGGATTCTTCGACTCAGCGGCTAGCGCTTCGCGAGCCGTCCACTCCGCTCAGAATGACAGTTCAAAGCTAGAGTCAAGAAGCTGAAAGCAAGAAGCCGAAAAAAAGGAGTCCATCATGGCATTACTCGAGCGCGTTTCCACATTAGTTCGGGCCAACCTCAATGACCTGATCGATAAGGCCGAGGAGCCGGAAAAGATGATCAAGCAGGTGATTCTCGACATGCAGAATCAACTGCTGCAGGTGAAGACGCAGGTGGCGATCGCTATTGCCGACCAACACCTGCTGGAAAAAAAGCAAAAAGAGAACGAAGACAAAGTGGCGGAGTGGATGCGCAAGGCCGAGCTGTCGGTCGACAAGAAACAGGACGACCTGGCGCGGGCTTCGCTGCAGCGCGTGGAAAGTTATCGCGACATGAGCGAGAGCTTCCAGCAGCAGGTGGCTGACCAGAAGGCGCAGGTGGAGAATTTGAAGTCGGCGCTGCGCCAGTTGGAACAGAAATTGGCCGAGGCGCAGGCCAAGGCCGATCTGCTGATCGCGCAACATCGCCGGTCCCGCGCCGTGGGCAAAGCCAGCGACGCGCGCCTGGCGCTGGGCGATGGCTCAAAAGCCGCGGCTTTTGACCGCATGAAGCGCAAGGTGGCGCACTCTGAGGCCGTCGGACAGGCGAAAGCCGAGATTGCCGGGGACAATATGGAAGACCGGCTGGCCGCGCTGGAAAAAGAGGATCGCATTGAACAGTTGCTGGCGGAGTTGAAGACGAGGCGAAGGGCGTAGTTTGCGATCGGAAAAACATGTTTAGCGATTGGATCGCAGTGTGTGGCAGGATCGCGAGGGTCTGTAAAACAATGCGGGCCTGAGGGCCCCGCGGCGACCTGCGCTCAGAATCGCAAAGGGGGCTTACATCCATTGACCTCACAGCCCGCATCTCTGTAATCTTGAACGAGCAATTCTAGATCAGCATCCGGGCTCAAGGACAATTCATGAAGCAAGTTGCAATTCTGCTGCTGATGGCGATCATGCTCAATGGTTGCAGCAGCACGCGGACTCTTCAGTCGACGACGAGCGGGATCTTTCAAGCGGTGATGTTCGGCGGCGTCGGTGACGCGTCGGGGTTCAGCTTTATCACGCAGTTCACGGTGAACACCGATTTCACGCTGAATGTATCGAGTTTCCAATTCCTTACTCAAAACAGCGTCGACAACAACCCCTGTTTCCCCATCAATGGAGGAACAGTATCCGGAAACATCGCCAACTATCTGGTGAATTCGAACGACACTGTGAGCGGTACCCTTACATACACGGTGAAGTCGGGTGGCAACACCCTCACACTTACTGGAGCAGTGACCGGGACGGCGACTGTGACGGGGACCGGGACGAATACTTCGACTACACTCACCAGCGCCTCGGTCGCCGGCAATTGGGCGATGACCGGCAGCGGTACGCCCGCGGGATGCGTTAACGCGGGCGGCCCTTTCACCATGACCGAGTCCTGAAGTTGGCTGAACTCAGAACCATTCGCTGCGGTAAGCAACCCACCATGACATGAAAGCGATGGGAACAGTTGCGGCCAATCCCCACCAAATCGGCAGCAGGTAAGTCGGCAAGCCGAGCACCGTAAAGGTTATCCAGAAGACCTTCCTTTGCATAGACTGATTGTAGGCTGGCGGGTGCCGGAAGGCAGCAGTGCGGTCGGACCTGCACTTTCGTCACGTCCCTGGCCTGCTATAGCCGGTCTGCTATAGAGTGAGAGCCATGAAACGCTCGCTGCGACAGATTGCAGAGGCAGTCGAAGCCCGACTGCAAGGGGATGGGAGCGTCGAGGTCGGGAGCGTTGCCAGCATCGGATCGGCTTCTAAAGACGACCTGGCGTTTGTGGAGGAGGAGAAATATCTTGCTCGTGCATTGCAGTCTGGGGCGGGAGCGGTGATTGCAGGGGAATTCGCAGCCGCGGCATCCGGCAAGCCGCTGCTTATCAGCCGTCATCCTAAGCTAACCTTCGCGCGGGCAGCACGCTTTCTAGCGGACGGGAATCGCGACGGGAGTAACTCGGGGATACACCCAACTGCTGTAGTGCCTCCGTCGGTTCGTCTGGCGGCGGGTGTGGTGGTGGAAGCATACGGCGTCGTCGGAGCAGACGCGGAAATTGGCGAACGTACACGAATTGGCGCGGGTTGTGCGATTGGGCGAGGAGCGACCATTGGGCGGGAGTGCGAAATTTATCCAAGGGTTACGATTTATGCCGGGACCACGCTGGGAGACCGCGTGATTGTGCACGCGGGTGCGGTTCTGGGAAGCGACGGTTTCGGATACGTGCGCGACACGAAGAGCGGGCGCTATGAGAAATTTCCTCAGGTGGGCAAACTGGTGATCGAAGACGACGTCGAGATTGGCGCCAATACCACGATCGATCGCGGGGCGCTCGATGAAACACGGATTGGGCGGGGAACGAAGATCGACAACCTGGTGCACATCGGGCACAACTGCAGTCTAGGGCAGAATGTGGTGATCGCGGCGCAGACCGGGCTTTCTGGCAGCATTGTGATTGAGAACGATGTCGTGCTGGGAGGGCAAGTCGGGATTGGCGAACATGCGCGGATCGAAGAAGGAGTGATGCTGGGCGGACAGGGTGGTGTGCTGCCTAATAAAGTGCTGCGCGGCAAGGGTGTGGCCTTCTGGGGAACTCCGGCGCAGCCGGTTAGAGAGTATCTGAAACAGTTGGCGGCTCTGGCGCGCCTGTGGAAGAAGAGGTAGGCGTGGCCATCGTGGTGATTGGCGGGCACTCGCGAAGTGTGGGGAAGACCAGCGTGGTTGTGGGGCTGATTTCGGCGTTGCCTGAATACGATTGGACTGCGGTGAAAATTACTCAATACGGGCACGGACTCTGCTCGGCTAATGGGGCGCCATGCGATTGCGCGACAGACGATCATAGCTGGGCGATTTCAGAGGAGAAAGATCGGAGCGGGGAGTCGGACACGTCACGCTTTCTGGTAGCGGGGGCGGCGCGAGCTTTGTGGGTGCGCACCGAGCAGGGCAGGTTGGCCGAAGCTATGCCGGCGGTGCGGCAAAGGCTGGAGCGGGCGCGGCATGTGATCGTGGAATCGAACAGCGTTCTGAAGTTCATGCGGCCGGACTTGTATCTGACCGTCCTCGACCCGGGCACGGAGGACTTCAAGACTTCAGCTCAGGAGTTTCTGGACCGCGCGGGTGCGGTGATTCTTCACCATGGTTCGAAGAGTGTGGACGTTGCTTGGCAGCGCGTTTCTTTGAAGCCAGTGGCGGAACGGCCGGTGTTCCGGATTACGCCTCCGCCGTACGTGACGCCGGAGATTGTCGAGTTCGTGCGGAATTCTGTGGCGCCGCATGCGACAACAGATTCCTCTGCGCTGCGCGCTTCGGAATGACAAAGTTCAAGCCGGGTGGCAGCAGACGCTCGACGGCGGACGACTGACTGCTGGTTTGTTATGCTTGGCGGTGCGGCAAATTCATTTCAGCGCCTGGTTGCTAGTCGTTCTCTCAACCATCCTGCAGGTCCTCATTTTTCCGCTCGCCGGGCTGTACGTCTTGTCATGGTTGGCCTTTGCTCCGCTGATCGTGGCTCTGTTGCGTGCGCGACCGGTGGGATTGCTGGAGATGGATGGCTCTACCAACCTACGGGCCGCGAAGCCCGGGCAGGCTTTTCTGCTGGCCTACGTTTCCGGAATTCTCTGGTACGCAGGCACGTGTTACTGGATCTACAACACGATGCACGAACACGGCGGGCTGAGCGTGCCCGCGGCTCTGCTGGCTCTGTTTCTCTTCTGTCTTTATTTAGGGCTCTATCACGGGCTGTTCGGTTTGCTATTGAGCCTGGCCGTTGGACCTGGGCGTGACAATCGTCGCGCCCTGTTGGCCGCGCCATTTCTGTGGGTTGCTGTGGAGTTGGGGCGAGAGCGAATCACCGGCTTTCCGTGGAATCTGCTGGGGACGGCGCAGGTCGACAACATTTCGCTCAGCCGCATCACCACGTGGACCGGGGTTTATGGAGTTTCGTTCGAGATCATGCTGGTGAATGTTGCGGTGGCGGCGGCGTTTCTGGTGCCGAGGAAGAAACGAACCACCTTGTTGTTGGCGTCGCTGGCGGCGGCGGCGGTTTTGCAGGCTGGCAGGCTCGTGGATGCTCCTGCGATTCCCGCAGATCATGCGGCGCTGCTGGTTCAGGAGAACATTCCGGTCGATGAAAACTGGACGCGCGATACATTTGAGCGCACGCTGGATGAACTGACTGATCTCAGTGAGAAGAGCAGCGTTTCCAAGTCGTCTGCCTCCCGCGAGACCAAGCCGGGGTCAGGCAGTGTTGATTTGATCGTGTGGCCGGAATCTCCTGCGCCTTTTTTCACGAACGATCCGCTGTTTCGGGAACCAATCAGCCAGATGGCCCGCAAAGCGCATAGTTGGGTGGTGACCGGCGCGATTGGCAGCGCTCCTGCCATGCAAAGCGGCAGATCGACTTCGCAGGTGTTCAACTCGGCCGCACTCGTCAGCCCGTCCGGAGATTGGACCGCACGTTATGACAAAGTGCACTTGGTGCCGTTCGGAGAATACCTGCCGTTTCCCAAGCTGTTTGCATTTGCCGGCGGCTTAACCAAAGAGGTGGGAGAGTTTTCGTCGGGAGAGTCCCGCGCGCCGCTGGACGCGGGAAGCGCACGGCTGGGGGTTTTCATCTGCTACGAGTCCGTGTTTCCCGGCGAAGTGCGGCAATTTGCCGATCAGGGTGCGCAAGTGTTCGTGAATCTATCGAACGACGGCTGGTATGGCGACAGCGGTGCTTACGCGCAGCACCTGAATCAGACGCGCATGCGTGCCATTGAGAACGACCGCTGGATATTGAGTGCGACGGACACAGGAGTGACGGCATCGATCGATCCCTACGGCCGGACTGTGGCGCGGCTTCCGCGCAAAGAGCGGGACGCGCTGGTTGCTCCTTACGCTCTAACTTCCGTAACCACGTTCTACACGCGGCACGGGGATTGGTTCGCCTGGCTGTGTGCGATAATTTCAGCAGGGGCGCTGCTTATGCGTCTGGTAATTCGAGAGAAGGCAGAAACATCCTCATGAATCAAGAGCTCGAGCAGGAATACGGGTCACTGAACAAGAAGGTGCGCGAACTCCGGGAGTATCTTTGACGCGGAGAAGCTCCGTCCGCAACTAGCCGAGATTGAGAAGCAGGCCGCCGACCCGAATCTGTGGTCGAATCCGCAACGATCCCAACAGGTGATGCGCGAGAAGAAGCGCCTGGAGCATTTGCTGGCTACGGACGCCGATCTCGCTCGCCGCGGCGATGACATTGCCGCTTACTTTGAGCTGGCCAAGGAGGGCGAAAGTGTCGACGGCGAATTGCGCCGCGATATCGACTCTTTGCGCGAGCTGGTCGACAAGTTGGAGACCGAGACTCTGCTCTCGGGTCCGAACGACGCGCTCAATGCGATTGTGACCATTCATCCGGGGGCGGGCGGGACGGAATCGCAAGACTGGGCGGACATGCTGCTGCGTATGTATTTGCGCTGGGCAGAGCGGCAGGGATTCGAGACCGTTCTTTACGACTACCAGCCCGGCGAAGAAGCGGGCTTGAAATCAGCCACCTTCGCGGTGAACGGCGAATATGCTTTTGGGCTGTTGAGCAGCGAAATCGGGGTGCACCGCCTGGTGCGGATTTCGCCATTCGATCAGGCCAAGCGGCGTCACACTTCGTTTGCCAGCGTTTATGTTTCGCCGGAAATTGACGATAGCATTGAAGTGGTGATCAAGCCGGAAGACATTCGTACAGACACCTACCGATCGAGCGGCAAGGGCGGCCAGCACGTCAACACAACGGATTCGGCGGTGCGAATTACGCACATTGCCACGGGCCTTGTGGCGAGTTGCCAGAATGAACGGTCACAGCACAAGAATCGCGAACGGGCCATGAGCATGTTGCGCTCCAAGCTCTACGAATTTGAAATGGAGAAAAAGCGCGCGGCCACGAAGAAAATTGAAGACTCAAAACTCGACAACGACTTCGGCTCGCAGATTCGGTCTTACGTGCTGCAGCCTTACCGCATGATCAAAGATCATCGCACCAAGACCGAGGTTGGGGACGTGGATCGTGTGCTCGACGGCGACCTGCAGCCGTTCATCCGGGCATATTTGCTGGCACGGCGCGGGGAGAAGTCATGACCGCGGCTGTCGCCGGAAAAAAGCACAGGCTAAAGCTTGGGGTCCGGTTTCTGCACGCGTTTCAGTTTGCCGCCGAGAAGCACGCCGGGCAAACGCGCAAGGCCTCAAGCACTCCTTACATCGCGCACCTGATGGGGGTTGCGTCGTTGGTGCTGGAGTTCGGCGGTGACGAAGATATGGCAATCGCGGCGCTGCTGCACGATGTGGTCGAAGACTGTGGCGGCGCGCCCATGCTGAAAGAAGTGCGACGGCGATTCGGGAGTCGCGTCGCGAAGATTGTGGATGGCTGCACGGATTCGGATACCGATCCTAAGCCACCGTGGCGGGAGCGCAAAGAAAAGTATATCCGACATCTGAAGAATGCCGATGCGGAGACCAGGCTGGTCTCGGCTGCAGACAAACTGAACAATGTGCGCTGCATTCTTTCCGACTACCGGGAAGTTGGAGAGTTAGTCTGGGACCGTTTCAGCGGCGGGCGCGAAGGAACCCTTTGGTACTATCGGGCTTTGCTGGAGGAATTTCTTCGCAAGCCGAACCGGTTGATTCGAGAGCTGGAACTCGCGGTCCGAGAGCTCGAAGCCAGAGCGAAGCTGGCCCATCCTGATAGTTCGAGGAGGTGAACATATGCCACGGCAGATCGATCTAATTCGCGCTTCCAAGCTGCCATCGAACATGATGCAGTTCGCGGCGAAGGGCGCGTTGTCGGTGCCTCCTGACGAAAACATCGAGATTCTGGTTTACCTCGCGAAACACAATAAGATTTTTGGCGACCTCGCCCGCATGACCTTGGCGGGCTGGGACGAGAAGGCCTCGCTGGCGGCGGCTTCCGACCCGAAGACTCCGAGGGAGGTGCTTGACTACCTGATTTCGCCGGAGAATCTTCGTCCCAAACTGCTGCCGGCGTTGCTGGGTAATCCATCGGTTGCCGAAAGTGAGTTGGCCAAGTTCGCCGTCTCCGCATCCCCCGAGGCCATTGCAGCCATGCTGGAGAGCCCGCGGGTGCGGGCTTCCGTGGGCATTCTGGATTGTCTTTTAGGAAACCCATACTTGAAGGCCACCGAGACCTCCACAGTCGCCGCACTGCTACGGGTGTGCAAGGGTGAAGCACCTTCCGTTGCCGTAGCCGAGGATGGGCCGCAGGTTGTTGAAGCCGTTGCTAACGTTCCCGAAGCTCTCCAAGAAGCGGTGGCGAGCGACGAAGGAGGAGAAGTTCCTGAAGAGGCTATTTCTGCTTATCTCGCCGAGCATGCGACTGAGATTGCGGTGGAGCAGGATAAGCCGTTCAAGCCGGTTGGCGGCATCGTGGAATTGCTGGGATCTGATTATTTCCCGGTGTCTGAAAACAAGGAACTAACGGAGAATGCAGAGACCGTGGAGAAAGCTGCCGCGGAGGCTGCCAGCGCAGCTTCCGCAGTCGCGGCAAAGGCCAGGCCCGCCGTGCCCCCCAAACCTGCCCAGCGTGACAACACTTTGCAGAAGATCAACCGCCTGGATGTAAAGGGCCGCATCCAACTGGCGATGAAAGGCAATAAGGAAGAGCGGTCGATTCTGATTCGCGACGGTACCAAGGTGGTGGCATTGGCGGTGCTCGATGCGCCTAAGATTTCCGACGGGGAAGTAGAAAAGTTTGCCTTGCAGAAGAATGTGCTGGAGGCGGTGCTGCGGCAGATTCCTCTGAAACGCCGCTTCATGAAAAACTACATTGTGGTGCGGAATCTGGTATCGAACCCACGCACGCCGCTCGATCTCGGACTGGGACTGATGAAGCATTTGCAACCCCAGGACCTGAAGAACATCTCCGCTAACAAGGAGGTTTCTGAGACCGTTCGCAAGCTGGCTCTGAAAATGTACAAGCAGAAGATGGACGCGGCGAACAAGAAATAGAAAGGAAGGCATGGCTTCTTTCCCGCAAGCCGATCCGGTAACTGAATTACTGCAACGTGCAAAGACTATCGCCGTGGTCGGGCTCTCCGACAATCCGCTACGTCCTAGTTATGGCGTCTCGGCCTATATGCAGACTCATGGATACCGCATTGTCCCGGTGAATCCGCGGATCGAGTCCTGTCTCGGAGAGAAAGCATACACTTCTTTGCTGGAGGCGCCGGAGAAAATCGATATCGTGGACATTTTTCGGCGGCCGGAGTTTGTGGAAGAGGTTGTGGATCAGGCCATCCAACTGAGAATTCCGGCGATCTGGATGCAGGAAGGCGTGATTCACGAAAAGGCCGGCGAAAAAGCGCGCAAGGCTGGAATGTTCGTCATAATGGACCGCTGCATCCTGAAGGAGCATCGGGCGCGATTCCGATGAGCGGCAGACTCCTTAGCGCTTGACCGAGCGCTTGGCTGATTGCTTAACCTGATTGTTTTACACCGACGAAGACCACGGTAGCGTCGTCGCGCACGCCCGAGCCATTCGCAAAGCCGCGGACGTCGTCAACGATGCTAACGGCAGATGCCTCGGGACCAGCCGCGTGTTCTGCCAGCCTTTCCAGGCCGTACTCTTGTTCCTCAGCGTCTACGGCTTCAGTGATGCCATCGCTGTAGAACACCAGTCGCGAACCCTTCGACAGAGTTACGCTACTTTCGGAATAATCTCCGCAGCCTATGCCGAGCGGCAGTCCGCGCTCGGTATCGAGAAACTGCGCACCGTTGTCATCGATAAAGAGCGGATGCAAATGTCCTGCGTTCGCAAAGACCACATTTCGAGTCGCCGGATCGAGCACAGCGTAAACCAATGTCACGAACTTGCCCGCGGGAAAGTCATCCACCAACAAGCTGTTGAGCTTGGTTAAAACCTCGCCCGGCGTGCAGCGGGCTTCCGCCAGAGACCGCAGCATCCCGCGCGTAGCCGACATCAGGAGAGCGGCCGCTGTGCCTTTTCCGGAGACATCCGCCAGCACTAAGCCCCAGCGGCCATCGGGAAACGGGATGAAGTCGTACCAATCTCCGCCGACTGCGCTGGCAGGGACGCTGAGACCAGAAATCACAAAGCCTGGTATGAAAGGCGAACTCTTGGGCAACAACGCCTGCTGCATGACACGGGCGTCCGCGGCCTCGCGGCTCATGGTTTCGCGCTCCGCCCGTTCCGACTGAAAGCGGCGTGCGTTGTGCACTGCCACGGCGACGTGGTCGCACAGAGACTGGAGAATTCTCAGTTGCTGACGAGGGAACCCGTCCAACTCGGGATGAGATGCGGTGAAGACACCGACGAGGTGTTCGCCGACATGAAGTGGAATCGCCACTTCGGAGAGTGTGGACTCCTCACATGCGATGTAATAGTCGTCCTTGCGCACATCGGGGGCATAGCGCATCTGGCCGGTTGACGCGACGTAGCCGACCATGCCTTCCTTGCCAATCTTCAAGCAATGGCCTTTATGGTTGACGCTGCAGCCATGCACGCCGGCCAACACGATTTCCCCGCGTTCTTCGTCGTGCAGGTAGATGCCGGCTTCCACGCATCCGAAGGAACGTGCCACATCGTTCACGATGTTGTCGATGAGTTGATCGAGGTCGAGGATCGAGGTGATCTTCTGCGCCGCTTTCTGCAGTTTTTGCAGATCTTCCACTTGATCGATGCGCAGTGGGGGAAAGGGAACGGCGGTGACGGCTCCAGGAATCGCGGCCATAGAATTCAGCCCCTCTTAACTCGCAGGTGGGACACGTTTGTTCTTCTATGAGATGCCGCGGACCATATCTAAGATTCTTTCTTGGGGTGTGAGCTTTTCGTCGCGGCGGCGGGTGCGCGCAGTTTCTTGATCTCTTCCATCCGCTCGCGGATGCGCTTCTCGATGCCTTCATTGGTCGGCAGGTAATAGACTCGGTCGCGCAGATTGTCGGGCAGGCATTGCATGTTGGCGACTTTGCCTTCGACATCATGCGCGTATTGATAATCTTTGCCGTATCCCAGGCCTTTCATGAGCCCTGTGGGCGCATTGCGCAGGTGCAGCGGGACGGGTTCGGCGGCGGTTTGTTCGATATCCCGTTGCACAGCGCCGTACGCGGTATAAAGTGCGTTCGACTTGGGTGCGACCGAGAGATAGACGACGGCCTGCGCGAGCGCGAGATTACCTTCTGGCATGCCGATAAAATCCACCGCATCGCGCGCGGCCATGCATAACGAAAGTGCATTGGGATCAGCCAGGCCGATGTCCTCGACCGCCATACGCACCACGCGGCGAGCGATGTAGAGCGGATCTTCGCCGGCTTCAATCATGCGTCCGAGCCAGTAGAGAGCGGCGTCAGGGTCGCTGTTGCGCACCGACTTATGCAGGGCCGAAATCAAGTTGTAATGCTCTTCGCCGGCCTTGTCGTAGAGCAGAGTGCGCTTCTGCAGCGCATCGCGAACGATGCCCTCGGTAATTTCCGCGGGCCGGCCGCCGGACTGCTGCGCCAGGCCGGCTGCGACCTCCAGCACGTTGTAGGCGCTGCGGGCATCGCCGCTGGTGTAGCTGGCGACTCTCTTGAGAACATCGTCGGAGGCGCGCAGTTTGATTGAGCCCAGTCCGCGCTCTTCGTCAGTTAGCGCTCGCTTCAGAAGTTGCACGATCTGATCTTCGGTCAAGGGCTGGAGCACATAGACCCGGGTTCGCGAGAGCAGCGCGCCGTTGATTTCGAACGAAGGATTCTCGGTGGTGGCGCCGATCAAGCGGATGTTGCCTTTTTCAACGTGGGGCAGAAAGGCATCCTGTTGGGCTTTGTTGAAGCGGTGAATTTCATCAATGAAGACGATGGTGCGCGTGCCATACTGGCGGGCGCGTTCGGCATCGGCCATGACCTGCTTGATCTCTTTGATTCCGGCGAGGACAGCGGAGAACTCAATGAACTCTGCCTTGGTCATGCGGGCGATAATCTTTGCGAGCGTAGTCTTGCCCGTGCCCGGCGGTCCCCAGAAGATGAGCGAACCAGTGTCGTCGCGGTCGATCTGCGTGCGTAGGGGCTTGCCGGGACCGATCAGGTGTTGCTGGCCGGCGAACTCTTCAAGCGTGCGCGGACGCATGCGGTCGGCCAGCGGCCGGGTGCGGTAATCGGA
>Ga0209624_10000270_pt1 | contig 46220 bp, 33 predicted proteins | sample JacPinW_OM2H0_O1_FD_188565 | JGI IMG/M metagenome (GOLD analysis project Ga0209624, IMG submission 188565) | Forest soil microbial communities from Algoma, Ontario, Canada - Jack Pine, Ontario site 1_JW_OM2H0_O1 (SPAdes) (version 2) | ecosystem: Environmental > Terrestrial > Soil > Boreal...
CCGTCGCAGGCCGCCGGCTCGCCTGATCAAGCTCAAGCCAGGCTCATCCTTCACGCAACCCACCTTCAACGCGGCGGCGTCAATCTTCAGCCGCCCAGACTCCTAGCCGGGCATCCCGACGCGCTCGGTAGGGCACATCCCTATTAAAATCGGTGACGCTTTGACGCCGGTCACCAAAACGTCAAGACGTCACCGGATTTTATGGCGATACCGGCCCCGGATCCCGTCGGCGCGGAGATTAACGGTTTTTAATAATCCGACCACTCGCGTTTAATGGCCTGGGGGCCAGGGTGGCGGCATGAAATGGCACCCCTCAGCCTTAGGCGTTCTCGGCTCTGTAGGGGCATTGCTGACCGCCTGCAGCGTGGGGCCCGCCTACCACCGGCCGGACATCGCCCCGCCCTCCCAATGGCACGAGACCGCCGGCGGCGGCGCCTCGGCCGCGCTCTGGCCGGCGGCCGATTGGTGGCATGGATTCGGGTCGCCGAAACTCGATGAACTGATCGCAGAAGCCGAGCGCAACAACGACGATCTGGCCGGCGCCATCGCCCGCGTGCAAGAGGCGGACGCGCAGGCTCGAATTGCCGGCGCCGCCCTTCTGCCCTCCCTCGACCTGGGTGCGACCGCGACCCGTCAGCGCGCCCAGGTCACGGGTTTGGGACCCCGGGTGTACAACACCTTCAATCCCGAGTTGACCGCGAGCTACGAGCTCGATTTCTGGGGCAAAAATCGCGCCTTGCGCGACTCCGCACGCGCGGCCGCGGCGGCCAGCCGCTACGATCAGCAAACCGTTGCGCTCACTGTCGTCAGCAGCGTCGCGACCACTTATTTTCAGGCGCTCGAACTGCGCGATCGCATCCAGGTGGCGCAGCAGAATCTCGATAACGGCGAGAAGATCCTGCGGGGATTCCGGCTCGAGCGATCGGCAGGGACGGCCACGGGACTCGATGTCGCACAGCAGGAAACGACCGTGGCCCTGCTGAATGCGGCCCTGCCGCCGCTGCTGCAGCAGTTTCGCCAAACCGTGTATGCGCTCGCCGTGCTCATCGGCAGGACGCCCGAGTCGGTCGACGTCGATGTGGGCACATTGGCGGACCTATCGATACCGGCGGTCGCCGAGGGCCTGCCCTCGCAGCTGCTCTCGCGCCGCCCGGACGTGGCCGAGGCGGAACAGCAATTGATCGCCGCCAACGCCGACATCACCGTCGCCCGCGCGGCGCTGTTTCCCAGCATCCAGCTCACCGCCGGCGGCGGCTATGAGAGTTCGGCACTGACGTCGCTGGTCAGCCCCGCGAACCGCGTGTACGCGCTCACCGGGGGTCTGATGCAGCCCATCTTTCACGGCGGGGCGCTGCGCGGCCAGGTGGACTTCAGCAAGGCGCGCTACACCGAATTGCTGACGACCTACCACAAGACGGTGCTCACCGCTTTCGGCAATGTGGAGAGCGCGCTGGTGGCTGCGCAACAGACCGCCGAGCAGCAAAAGCGCCAGCAGGATGCGGTTGCCACCGCCCGGCGCGCCTTCGAGTTCTCTCAAACCCAGATGTCCGCGGGCATCGTGAACATTCTGACCGTGCTCAACACGGAAAATGCGCTGTTCAGCGCACAAGATGAATTGGTACAGGTGAATTATTTGCGTCTTCAGGCGCTGGTGGACTTGTTCACCGCGCTTGGCGGCGGATGGCATCAAGGGTGACGACAATGATCGATTCCCGGAAAATCGGTAAGCGCGGCTGGCTTGGGCTCATCGCCGCGGCGGCGCTGCTGCTGATTGGATGGCGCGTGTTCATACACGAACCGGCGGACGCCGCTGCGCGCAAAGCTCCGCCCGCGATCGCCGTCGATACGGCGGCGGTGACGAATGCGGACGTGCCCATCTATCTCACGGGTTTGGGAACGGTTCAGGCCTTCTACACGGTGACCGTGACCGCGCGCGTGGACGGCGAACTGCAGAAGATCGGATTTACCGAGGGTCAGACGGTGCACAAAGGCGACCTGCTCGCGCAGATCGACCCGCGCCCGAACCAGGCGGCGTACTCGCAGGCGGTGGCCACCAAGGCCAAGGACGCGGCGCTGCTCGCCAATGCCAAGCGCGACTTCGAACGCTATACCCTGCTGCAGCCGCAGGACCTGGCGAGCAAACAAACCGTCGATACGCAACGCGCACTGGTCGACCAGCTCGCCGCCCAGATCGACGTCGATCAAGCCCTGATCGACAATGCCCGCACCCAGCTCGATTACACGCGCATCACCTCGCCGATCGACGGGCGAACCGGAATTCGTCTGGTGGACCCGGGCAACATCGTGCGCGCGGCGGCCACCACCGGCATCGTGGTCGTGACGCAGGTCCAACCGATCGCGGTGGTGTTCACCTTGCCCGAGGAGGAGTTGACCGCCGTCACCACGGCTCTCGCCGCCGGACCCGTCACGGTGACGACGGTCTCGCGCGACGGCGGCACCGAACTCGATCAAGGCACTCTGACTCTGGTCGACAACGAGATCGACCAGAACACCGGCACCGCGCGGCTCAAAGCGACCTTCGGCAATGCCCACAACACTCTCTGGCCCGGGCAGTACGTCAACGCCCGTGTGTTGGTGCGCGTCGCGCGCAACGCCCTGACTCTACCGACGCCGGCCGTGCAGCTCGGACCCAACGGGCCGTTCACCTACGTGGTGAAGGCGGACTCGACCGTCGAGGTTCGGCTGTTGAAAGTCGGCGATGAAAGCGGCGGCATGACCGTCGTCAACAGCGGTCTCGCGCTCAACGAGCGCGTGGTGACCACCAATCAATACCGGCTGCAGCCGGGCACGCACGTGCGCGTCAATGCCGCGAATGCGTCCACCCGACCGGCCCGGCAGCGTTCCGAAGCCTCATGAGCATTTCAGAGCCGTTCGTCCGCCGGCCGATCGCCACCTCCCTGCTCATGGGAGGCATTTTTCTGGTCGGCCTGGTGGTCTTTCCCTTGCTGCCCGTGGCTCCCCTGCCCCAGGTCGATTTTCCGACCATCGTCGTCACCGCCCAGCTGCCGGGCGCGAGCCCGGAGACCATGGCGTCGGCGGTGGCGACGCCGTTGGAATATCAGTTCGCGGAAATCTCGGGCTTGACGCAGCTGACCTCGACCAACGTGCTCGGCACCAGCCAGATCACGCTGCAATTCGACTTGAACCGCAATATCGACGCGGCCGCGCAGGACGTGCAATCCGGCATCGATGCCGCGGGCGGCCAATTACCCAAGAACCTGCCCACGCCGCCGTCCTACCGCAAGGTCAATCCCGCCGATTCACCCATCTTGATTCTGGCGGTGCACTCGGACGTGCTGCCGGTCACCACCGTCGACGACTACGCCGAGAACATCCTCGCTCAGCAAATCTCGCAGATTCCGGGAATCGGGCAGGTCTCCATCGGCGGCCAGCAAAAGCCCGCGGTGCGGGTGCAAATCGACCCCACCAAGCTCGCGGCGCTCGGGATGCAGATGGAGGACATCGCCAATGTCATCAGCGCCGCCACGGTCGACGCGCCCAAGGGCTCGATCAACGGCCCGACGCGGGCCATTACGATTTACGACAACGATCAGCTGCTGAAGGCCGCCCCCTGGAACGACGTGGTGGTCGCGTACAAGAACGGCGCCGCGGTGCGCATCCGGGATATCGGCATCGCCGTCGACGGGCCGGAGAATAATCTGATGACGGCGTGGCAGAACGGCCATAACGGCATTCTGCTGCTGATTTACAAGCAGGCCGGCGCCAATGTCATCGAGGCTGCCGAGCGCGTGGAGAAGCTGCTTCCCCACGCGATGGCCTCGGTGCCTCCGTCCATCAAGGTCGATACGGTTGCCAATCGCACCACCACGATCAAGGCCTCGGTGGGCGATGTGGAATTCACACTGGTGCTCACCATAGCGCTGGTCGTCATGGTGATTTTCCTGTTCCTGCGCAATGCCTGGGCCACCATCATTCCCGGGGTCACCGTGCCCCTGGCGCTGCTCGGCACGGCGGCGATGATGTACGTGCTCAACTACAGCCTCGACAACCTGTCGCTGATGTCATTGACCATCGCCGTCGGCTTCGTGGTCGACGATGCCATCGTGATGTTGGAGAACGTCTATCGGCACATCGAGGACGGCCTTTCCCCTTTGGAGGCGACGCTCAAGGGCTCCGGCGAAATCGGCTTCACCATCATGTCCATCAGCATCTCGCTGATCGCCGTGTTCATCCCTCTGCTGCTGATGGGCGGCATCATCGGCCGGCTGTTTCGCGAATTCGCCATCACCATGACGATGACCATCGTCATCTCCGCATTCGTGTCGCTCACGCTCTCGCCGACCATGTGCGCGCTGTTCCTGCGCGACGAGAAGCACGCCGTACACGGCAAACTCTACATGCTCGTCGAACAAGCCTTCGATCGCATCCTCGCCTGGTACACGCGCGGCCTGGACCTGTGCCTGGATCACAAGCGCATCACGCTCACGGTCTTCCTGATCACGGTCGCAGCCACCGTGGTGCTGTACATCGAGATTCCCAAGGGATTCTTTCCGCAGCAGGACACGGGAATCATTGCCGGCGTCTCCGACGCGCCGCAGGACATCTCCTTCGATGAAATGGTCCGCCGCCAGCACGCGCTCCTCGACGTGGTCGCCAAGGATCCGGACGTCGCGAGCTACGGCACGGGTCTCGGCGGCAGCCGGCCCATCAACAACGGCTTCGTGATCATCGGCCTGAAGCCGCGCGATCAGCGCAGCGCCAGCGCCGACCAGATCATTACCCGGCTGCGGCCGCAATTGGCCAAGGTCCCGGGCGCCACGCTGTTCATGCAGGCGGCGCAGGACCTCAACGTCGGCGGCCGCACCAGCCGCACGCAGTATCAATACACGCTGCAAGACTCGGACATCGACGAGCTCAACGAATGGGCGCCGAAGATGCTCGCGAGGCTGCAGAAGCTGCCCATGCTGCGCGACGTGGCCTCCGATCAGCAGACCAGCAGCGGCATGCTGGCGCTGACCATCGACCGGGACCAGGCGTCGCGTTTCGGCATTCAGCCGGCCGCGGTCGACCAGGCGCTGTACGACGCCTACGGCCAGCGACAGGCCGCCCAGTTCTTCACCCAGGCCAATAGCTACCACGTGGTCCTGGAAATCACGCCCGCGCTTCAGGCCGATCCGGAGTCGCTCAAGAAGCTGTATTTGAAGTCGGCATTGAACGGAGCGATGGTGCCGCTCTCCGCGATGATGAAGTACGACACCCAGCACGTCACCTACCTGTCGATCCAGCACCAAGGGCAGTTTCCGGCGGTGACGCTGTCATTCAATCTCGCGCCGGGTGCGGCGCTCGGTCAGGCGGTGGACGCCATCAACCGCGCCTCGGTCGAGATGCGCCTGCCGGCGACCATCACCGGGAATTTTCAGGGCACGGCGCAGGCCTTCCAGAGCTCCTTGAAGAGCCAGCCCTACCTGATTCTCGCGGCGCTGGTGGCCGTGTACATCATCTTAGGGATGCTGTACGAGAGCTACATTCATCCGCTGACGATTCTCTCCACCCTGCCCTCGGCGGGCGTGGGCGCGCTGCTCGTGCTGTTCATATTTCACATCGACCTGTCGGTGATGGCGTTGATCGGCATCATTTTGCTGATCGGCATCGTGAAGAAAAACGGCATCATGATGGTCGATTTCGCCATTCAAGCCGAGCGCGAGCAGCACCTGTCGTCGCACGACGCGATTCGCCAGGCCTGCCTGCTGCGCTTCCGCCCCATCATGATGACCACCATGGCGGCATTGCTCGCCGCATTGCCCCTGGCCCTCGGTCACGGTACGGGCTCGGAGCTGCGCCAGCCGCTCGGCTACACCATGGTCGGCGGTCTGGTCTTGAGCCAGGCCCTGACGCTGTTCACGACTCCCGTCATCTACCTGTATCTGGACGAGCTCAGCCTGCGCTTCAAGAACCGCCGCCGCGAGAAGCACCCCGGGGCACCGACGCTGGAGGCGCACTCGCGGTCGGCCAAACCGGTGCCCTCGCTCGGAGAAAGCACGTGAAGATACTGCTGGTCGAGGACAACGAACGGGTCACCCAATTCGTCGTCAAAGGCCTGCAGGAAGCCGGGCACACCGTGGACCACGCGGGCAACGGGCGCGACGGCATGTTCCTTGCGGCGAGCGAGCCCTACGATGTGATCATCATGGACCGCATGCTGCCGGGCGAGATCGACGGCCTCGCCATCATCGAAGTACTGCGCAAAGCGGGCAAGCGCACTCCCATCCTGATCCTGAGCGCGCTGTCCGAGGTGGACGACCGGATACGCGGGCTGCGCAGCGGCGGGGACGACTACTTGACCAAGCCCTTTGCCTTCGGCGAGCTGTTGGCGCGTCTCGACGCGCTGCACCGCCGTGCGGAGGGCATCAATACCGAGGCGCCGCTCAGCGTCGGAGACTTGCATATGGATCCCCTGACGCGCAAGGTGACTCGCGGCAGCCGGCCGATCGCATTGCAACCGCGCGAGTTCAAGCTGCTCGAGTACCTCATGCGCCATGCGGGCCAGGTGGTCACTCGAACCATGCTGTTGGAGAACGTGTGGGATTATCACTTCGATCCGCAGACCAACGTCGTCGACGTGCACATCAGCAAACTGCGGCAGAAAATCGACGCCGAGTTCGAACGTCCGTTGCTGCGCACCGTTCGCAACGCCGGCTACACGGTGACGGCGGATGAATAGCATGCTGCGCTCCTCGGCTGTGTCGCTGGCGCTCGGCTATATCGCGCTGGGTATCACCGCTCTGGTGCTGTTCGCGGCTCCGCTGTGGTATGCCTGGCAGGTCACGATCCAAGAGGGCCGCATCGAGATCCTGCAGGTCGATGCACAGCGCCTGGCGGAGGTCTTCAGGCGCGAGGGCGCGGACGGCGTGAGGAGTTTCATCGACGCTCGCGTGCGCATGCAAATCGCCTCCGAGAGAATATTGCTGCTCACCGACGAGTCGCTGCATCCCTTGTCGGGGAATCTGCCCGTGTGGCCGCCCGACGTGCCTCTGGTCCCCGGCAATTACAAGGTGAGGATGGAATTGGGCGATCAGAGCACGCAAATGGCATTGGTGCACGTCGCCACCTTGGGCAACTACCACCTCCTCGTGGGCAGGGACAACGCGCTGTTTGCGCCTTTGCAGACGCGTTTCTGGTACGGACTGGCTGCCGGCATCGCCGTCCTCTCGATCGCAGGGCTGCTGATCGGACTCATCACCCGCCGCGCGCTGATGTCGCGGGTCCACAGCATCCGCCAGACCGTATCGGCCATCATTCACGGGGACCTGAAGCACCGGCTGCCGACGCACTTGAACGACGACGAGCTGAACACCTTGTCGCGCACCATCAACGGCATGCTCGAGCAGATCGAGCTGTTGGTGCATGGCGTGCGCAACGTATCGAATTCCATCGCTCACGACCTGCGCACGCCGCTGGCGGAATTGCGTTCGCGGCTCGAAGAGCTGGCCCTCATCCGGCCGTCCCCGGAAGAGACCTTCGCGGAGGTCGACGGCGCCGTTGCGGACGTCGACCGCGTGATCCGCATATTCGACGCGCTGCTGCGGCTCGCGGAAATCGATGCGGGAATGCGCCGGTCCGGCTTCGTACCGCTCGACATCTCCGACCTCACGGCCAACGCGGTGGAATTCTACGCGCCCGCCGCGGAACTCGAGAACATCGATCTCGCCGCCCACTCGGACGGAGCGTTGACGGTGTCCGGCGATCCCGTGCTTCTCGCCCAGGCGCTCAGCAACTTGATCGACAATGCGCTCAAGTACGCACCCGAGAACGGTGCGATCAACGTGACGGTGCGCAATCGCTTCGACGGCAGCGTCGAGGTGTCGGTGTCCGACAACGGCCCGGGAATCTCAGATTCTGAAAAGAGCAAGGTGATGGAGCGATTCTATCGGGGCGATGCAAGCCGCGGCACTCCGGGAGTGGGTCTCGGTTTGAGTCTCGCGCAGGCCGTGGCCAAGCTGCACGGCAGTACCCTCGAGCTGTCGGACCAGAATCCGGGATTGCGCGTCGCCTTCTTGCTGCCGCTCGAGGAACCGCAGACGCCCGCTCACGCGGCCGTGCCGCAGAAGTCCGCCGCCGCCGAGGAGGCTGCTCCGGCAACCCTCGCCTCCGGCTGAGCCCGCGGCGCCCGGCCTCGAGCAGGCCTGCGTCGGCCGACGCATCATCTGCGCGCGCGGCCCCAGGTCAACATCATGGTGATCGCGTAATTCCAAACCGCCCCGACGAGAATTCCCGCGATCGCGGCGGGAAACCATCCCCTTCCCAGGCCGTACACGGTGGATGCGACTCCAAGGTTTGCAAATCCGCCGATGCTGCAGGCGAGCACGAACGACACCCAGCCTCGCAGCCACAGAACGCCGCGCAACCGCAGGTCGCGATACGTCAGAACATTGTTGACAGCGTAGTTGAACGTCATGGCGCACAGCGTGGCGACCGCCTGGCCCATGACGAAACTGCGGTGCAGGCCCTGGAACACCAGTGTGAGCACCGCAAAATGCACGGCCACTCCCACCGCGCCGACGATCGAAAAGGCCAGGAAGCGCACCGGAACCCAGCGGCCCACGAGCTTGTCGAGCAGCAGCATGAGATAGTCCCACGCCGTCACGGAATCGAGCTTGCTCTCTCCCGCCTGCCGCACCCTGAACCGATAGGCCAGCTCCGTGAAGCGCAGCGCCCCGTTGTGGGACGCGAACAAATCGGCCAGGATCTTGAAACCGATCGCCGACAGTCCGCGCACGCTGCCGTCCAGCACGGAGCGGCGCATCATGAAGAACCCGCTCATCGGATCCGTCAAGTCGCCGGGAACCACCAGCCGGCTGAGCCGCACCGCGAAACGGCTCATGCGCGCGCGCCGCGCGTCCCAATCGCCGATGTCGGCGCCGGGCGCGTAGCGGCTGCCCACCACGATGTCGGTATCGCCTCGTTTCAGGGTGTCGAGCATCTGCGGCAGGAGCCGTTCGTCATGCTGCATGTCGGCATCTATCACCGCGAGGTAGTCCGCCGTGGTCGCGAGCATGCCCTCGATGCAGGCGGAAGAAAGGCCGCGGCGGCCGATTCTCCGAAGACAGCGGATGCGGCTGTCGGCCTGCGCGTGCTCCCGCACCAGATCCGCCGTGCCGTCCGGAGAATCGTCATCGACAAAGACAACCTCCCACGAACGGTCCCCAAGACACTCCACCAGGCGCCGGATGAGCTCCGCGATGTTGCCTCTTTCGTTGAACGTCGGCACGATGATCGCCAATTCCGGACCGGAACAGAGCGGTGCCATCGCCCGCGTCGGAATCGTAGCGTCCAAATAATGCTCCAGCGGTCCGTGGTGTTCGACAGCGTTCATCTCGTGCGTGGGCTCCCCTCTCCTGATTCGCCGAGCGGCTCTCGTATATCGTTGTTACTATAATCATCCCGCGGCGCCGACGCACGATAATGATGACATGAACCGCCACATTGCAACCGCGCTGCCGCCGCTGCTCGACATCGCCGTTTTTTGCGTGTTGACCGCCGGCGGCACATCGTTGCTGTCGAGCCATATCGCCGGTTTCACGGCGGCCATGGCGTTGAATTACCTCTTGAAACTTCGTTCAACGTTAGTTGCGCAAGGGCGAGCGAGGGATCTGCGGTTGCACGGCCGTTTGCTGCTGGTGGCCGCCATGGCGTTTCTGATGCGCGGCGGCGTGCTCGCGTGGCTGTCGCTGGGCTGGGGCTGGCCCGTGCAGGTTTCCATTCTGTTCGCGGTCGCCGCGGGCGCGGCAGTGACGAGGCCGGGAATTTCCATCGTCCTGTCGCCGGGCGGCCCGGAAATACGCGGCCGGGAGCTCGCGATCGGACTCATCGTCTACGCGTTCGCCCTGCGCCTGGTGTACTTGGGTTCAGTGGAACTCCTGCCCGAGGAGGCTTACTACTGGAACTATTCGCACCATCTCGACATCGGGTATCTCGACCATCCGCCCTTGGTGGCGTGGTTGATCAGGCTGGGCACCGCCGTTTTCGGCCAGACGCAATTCGGCGTGCGTTTTGGCGCCCTGTGCTGCGGAGTGGTCACATCGGTCTTTACGTACCGCCTGGCGCGCAATCTCTTCGGCGAGGCAAGCGCGCTGGCTGCATTGGTGTTGGCGCAGGTCCTGCCGTTCTTCTTTCTGGCCGGGCTGCTCATGACCCCGGACGCGGGGCTGACCGCTGCGTGGGCGGCGTCGCTCTACTACCTAGAACGCGCGCTCGTCGCCGGCCGCCCGTCGGCCTGGTGGCGCGTGGGAATCTCGATGGGAATCGGAGTGATCTCGAAGTACTCCATCGGTTTGCTCGCTCCGGTGATCCTGCTCTTCATGTTGAAGGACGGACAATCGCGGCAGTGGTGGCGGCGCCCGGAGCCCTATGTCGCCGCCGCGCTTGCGCTCGCGATTTTCTCCCCGGTCATTCTGTGGAACGCACAGCACGACTGGGCTTCCTTCGCATTTCAGACTTCGCGCCGTCTTGCGGAAGCCCCGCGATTCGCGCTTCACAAGTTGATTGCCTCCGCCTTGGTGCTGATCACTCCCACCGGTGTGCTGGCGGTGGCGTTATTCTTCGTGGGCGCACCTCGGACGGCTGCGGCTCTTGCCGATCCGGCGGGCGCCGACGCGGCGCGGCGCAGGCTGTTCACCTCCGCGGCGATTCTCGTCCCCCTGACGGTGTTCGCAATCTTCAGCCTGCGTCATGAAGTCAAGCTCGACTGGACCGGAGCGCCGTGGACTGCGGCGCTCCCCGTCATGGCATCGAGCATGGTCGCGGCCGGCGCCGGCTCAAAGGGCATTCGTTCGTGGCTGCGGGGGGCGTGGCCGCCGACTCTCGTGGCCACGCTGCTCATCTGTGCCGCGGGCCTGCACTATCTCACGCTGGGCCTGCCCGGTCTCGGCTACGGCAAACACACGGAACTGGTTCCGGTCGGCTGGCGCGAATTGACTCGGAGGATCTCCGATGCGGCAGCGCGAGTTCGCGCAGAGACCGGCAGCGAGCCGTTGCTGGTGGGGATGGATCGCTACGCCATCGCCAGCGAACTCGCGTTCTACGCGGATCCGGCACAGGAAATCTCCAGCGCGCATTTGTTCGGCGGAATGGGTTTGATGTATGAACGATGGACGCCGCCTGAACACCAAGAGGGCCGCACGCTGTTGTTGGTCGCGTGGAACGCCGGAGACCTCACCGGCAGCGCCGTCGAATCCCATGCCGAGCGCTGGGGTCCGGTCGAAGAAGACGTGCTATCGCGCGGCGGTCACGTAATCCGCCGCTTCTACCACCGTGTCGCCTACAATTACCGTAGAATTCCGCGCTCGTGACGGGAGGGAAATTCGATGAGATCGACACCTTATTGCCGGCTCGCGGCGGCCGTGCTGGCGGCGGCAGGCGCGGCAAGCGTGATGCATCATTCGCCCGCTGCCGCGCAGACTCCCGAAGAGACAAAAGCGTGGGAGGCGCAGCGTGCCCAAGCGCAGGCGGAGGAGAAGATCAAGGCCGAGCGCCTGGCGAAGCAGCGCGAGGCCCGCAGGGCGGATCCCATGTCATGGGTGCGCACATTGGATCCGATGTCGGCCGGGGGCTGGGTATTCAGGTCGGTCGGCACGGATGGATCCTGGGCGACCTTCAGCACCGAGCATCAATTGAAGCGGTCAGGCCACCTCGTGACCGCGTGGCTGAGGCAGGAGTACCCGGAGCAGCAACGAACCGCCGCGGGCGACGTGTACTCGAGCGACGTCGAGAGGGTGCAATACGACTGCGCCAAAGAACAGGTCCGCACCCTGTTGGCCATCTATTACGCCGGGAATAATCTGACCGGCAACCAGCAAAGCGAACAGGTCGATCCGAAGCAGGCGGCCTGGGACCCGATCGTTCCGGGTACGCAGAGCGAAATCACTTTTCATTGGGCCTGCGGCGCCGGCTCAGCAGCGGCGCGGCCATGACAAATCGATGGTGAGACCCAAGAGTTTCGACCGGTCCGCGCAGGGGCCGACCAGTATCTCCACTTGACCGGGCTCGAACAGCGGTTCGAGGTCGGGGCCGAGAAAACGCAGATCCGCGGCGCGCAGAGACAGCGTCGCCGTTCCCGATTCACCGGGCTCCAGCGTGATCTTCGCGAATCCCTTCAATTCGAGCAGCGGCCGCGCCACGCTCGCGACCATGTCGTGCGTGAACAAAAAGACGGTCTCCTGCGCCGCCCTCGGGCCGGCGTTGCGCACATCAACGTGAATGCGCATGGTGTCGGTGTCCTCGACATCGACCGGGGTCACGCACAGGTTGGACAGAGTGAAGTGACCGTAGGTGAGGCCGTGCCCGAAGGGAAATAGCGGCTCGTTCGGCACGTCGAGATACTTGCTCGTGAAGCGGTCGTTCATGTTCACGGGCCGTCCGCCCGGACGCTGACCGAAGAACAGGGGAATCTGCCCCTGCGCCCGCGGCCAAGTGACCGGCGTACGGCCGCTCGGGGAGACTCGCCCCGTCACGACATCGCCGATCGAGTTGCCTGCCTCGCTGCCGAGAAACCATGCGGCGAGCACCGCCTCCGCCTTCTCCACCAGCCAGGGCAGAACCAGCGGTCGGCCCGAGAACAGAACGACGATCACCGGTTTCGCGCGGGAACGCGCACGCTCGAATACGGCCTCGGCGAATTCACGCTGCCTGCCGGGAAGATCGAGGTGGGCACGGCTCGCGGCCTCCCCGCTCATGCCGGCGGCTTCTCCCACGCAAAGCAGGATGGCGTCGGCAGTCGAACACAGATCCAAAGCCGCCCCCATTCCCGACGCATCGCCGCTTTGGATGTCGACGCCCGGCGCATGCGCCACGCGGGCAAGCGGCAGGGAGGCTCGCAGCCCCGCGACCACGCTGACGGCGCCGTTCTCCTCCGCGGCGCCCCACCACGGGCCGCGCATCTCGGAGGCGGCATCCGCGAGCGGCCCCACCACGGCGATGCTCCGCACGCTGCCTGCGAGCGGCAGGGTATTGCGCTCATTCTTCAGCATGACGATGGCGCGGGCGCCGACGGTGCGCGCCAGTTGCCGCCGACTTTCCCGTGCCGCCGTGGATTCCGGCACCCTACCGCGGCGATACGGGTCGTCGAACAGACCCAATTGCTCCTTCAGCCGCAGCACCCGCCGCACCGACTCGTCGATTTCGGCCATGGCGACGAGCCCACGCTCGAGAGCAATGGGCAACCCGCGGCGATAGGCATCGGCCATCATGTCGATGTCCACGCCCGCCTTGAGTGCGTGCGCGGCGGCCTGCGCGAGGTCGGCGGCGATGCCGTGGTGCACGAGTTCCGCAATCGCGTTGTAATCGCTGACGATCACGCCCTTGAAGCCGAGGCGGCCGCGCAGCGCATCGCGCAGCAACTCCTTGTTCGCGGTCATGGGTATGCCCGCAAGATCCGTGAATGCCGGCATCACGGCCGCGGCGCCCGCGACGACGGCCGCCGCAAACGGCGGCATGTACACCTCGCGCAGCGTCCGTTCGGAGACGTCGGCGGAGGCATAGTCGCGCCCCGCGGTGACCGCGCCATAGGCGCAGAAGTGCTTGGCCGCCGAGGCCAGGGTGTCCGCCGCGGCGAGGTTCGCACTCTGAAAGCCGCGCACCTTCGCCTCAGCAATGCGCGAGGCGAGCCAGGGATCCTCACCCGGGCCCTCCGCGACTCTTCCCCACCGCGGATCCCGCGCCACATCCAGCATCGGTGCGAAGGTCATTGCCAGACCCTCGGCAGCGGCCTCCTTGGCGGATTCGCGCGCGGTCTGCTCCCAGGTCTCGGGATCGAACACTGCGGCCTCGCCGAGGGGGATGGGAAACAAGGTGCGGTGCCCGTGCACGACATCGTATCCGATGAGCAATGGGATGCCGAGACGCGACTCCTCCACGGCGAGGCGCTGCATGTCGCGTATGTGCGCCGCTCCAAGCAGGTTGAGCAGATTCCCGATGGTGCCGGCCTTGATCGCTTCGGCAGAGTCGCCGACGATGATCGGGCCGGTCACCGCGGAGCCGCAGGCGGTCATGGTGAGCTGCCCGAGCTTTTCCGCCAGAGTCATGGCGCCCATCAGCGCGTCGATGCGGCTCACTAATTCCACTCCGCCGCGGCGGCGTTGACCGATAATGGCGTTATCACACTGCTCCAGAGATGTCCGCATGAACCGCGAAACGACTACCGAAGAGAGTGCCAATTCCGGCCTCGTGCCGCAACTCGGCATGATGATCCGGGCCCTGTGGGCCGCACCCGTGCGCAACACGCTATTGCTGCTGTCGGGCGCGCTGTTCGCGGTCGTCGCGGTGACCGCCTATGGACAGATACGCCTCAACAACTGGAACCAGCCCTTCTATGATGCGCTGTCGCGCCGCGACTTTGCGCAGTTCCTCACCCAATTGGGCGTCTTCGGTCTGATTGCAGGTGCTCTCCTGGTGCTCAACGTGGCGCAGCGCTGGCTCGGTGAAACACTGAAGCTCAAGCTCCGTCAAGGCTTGGCGAAGGATCTGATCGGCAATTGGCTCAAGCCCGGCCGGGCGTTCCGGCTGGCCAACGCCGGTCCGATGGGCGTGAACCCGGATCAGCGCATGCACGAGGACGCGCGCCATCTCACGGAGCTGTCGGCCGACCTCGGCATCGGCCTGCTGCAATCCTCGATACTGCTGGCCACGTTCGTCGCAATTCTTTGGAAGCTGTCGAGCGACTTCGTCTTCCACATCGGCAACCGGAACTTTGCGGTCCCGGGCTACATGGTGTGGGCCGCCATCGTCTATTCCGGGTCGGCCTCGCTGCTGAGCTACTGGGTGGGCCGAAGTCTGGTCGATCGCAACGCCGATCGCTATGCGCGCGAGGCCGACATGCGCTTCTCGCTGGTGCGCGTCAACGAGCACATCGACGCCATCGCGCTGAGCGGCGGCGAGGCGGACGAGGAGCGCCGCATCGAGATCGATCTGGCGGCGGTGCTCGCCGCCACGGCGCGGCTCGTCACCGGCGTCACCAATCTCACCTGGGTCACCGGCGGCTACGGCTGGTTTACCCTGGTGGCGCCGATACTCGCCGCGGCGCCGCTGTATTTTGCGGGAAGCATCACCTTCGGCGGACTCATGCTGGCCTCGGGCGCGTTCATGCAGGTGCAGGGCTCTCTGCGCTGGTTCGTCGACAACTTCGGCTCGATTGCGGATTGGCGCGCAACTTTGCTGCGCGTGGCGGGATTCCGCGCCGCAATCCTCGACACCGATGTGCTGCACGACGTGGAGAGCCGCATCGCCTTCGGCGAAAGCGAGCCCGGCAAGATCCACATCGACGACCTGGAGATCGCATCCCCGGCGGGCGCGATCATGCTCCAGGAGAAGAAAATCGAGATCAACGCCGGCGAACGAGTCTTGATCGTCGGAGAATCGGGAACGGGAAAGACTCTGCTGTTTCGGACCCTGGCCGGACTGTGGCCGTGGGGCGCCGGGAGAATCGCCCGCCCACCGGGCGAGGAAGTGCTGTACATGCCGAGAACCCCCTACCTTCCTCCCGGAACCCTGCGCGAGATACTCGCCTACCCCAGGGCGGCGCAAGACTTCGAGGCGGCCGCCTTCGCCCGCGCATTGACGCGGCTGCAACTCGACCGGCTGGTGCCCCTATTGGACGTATCGCGGCGCTGGGATCGGGAATTGAGCGAGGACGAGCAGCAGGCGGTTGCGTTCGCGCGAAGTCTGCTGCATGCGCCGCCGTGGCTGCTCATCGACGAGGTGCTCGATTCGCTGGACGAGGATGCACGCGAACGGGCGGTGGATCTGTTGGCGAAGGAGTTTCCGCGCACCGGCATCATTCACATCGGCCGCGCCGATGCCCACGATCATCTCTTTTCGCGCGTCCTGCATCTGGTCAAGGATCCGACGTTGCGCAAGCTCATCAGAGGCGAGGCGCAAACCGCGGCGCCATCATCCCCGGCCGCCGCGCCGGCCTCAGCCGGTGCGCCGTCTTGACTCCGATTCATCGGCTTCGAGCGAGACCTGAGACCGCAGCAGGAGATCGCGGAAGGTGCCGGCGGGCACGGCCGGACTCATCAAGAATCCTTGAACGGCATCGCACGACTCGGCCTGCAGAAACTGCAGCTGGGCGTGCGTGGTGACGCCTTCGGCCACGATCTTGAGATCCAGGCTGTGGCCGAGCGCGATGATGGCGCGGACGATGGCCGCATCGTCCGGGTCGTCGCTGATGTCGGCGACGAATGACCGGTCGATCTTGAGCGTGTCGAGCGGGAAGCGCTTCAGGTAGTTGAGCGAACAGTAGCCGGTGCCGAAGTCGTCGATCGCCAGGGCAAACCCGAATTCCTTCAATGCCAGCAGCGACCGGCGGCCGGCCTCGGCGTCCTGCATGAGCACCCCTTCGGTCAGCTCGAGCTCGAACAGCGACGGCGAAAGGCCCGCCTGAGTCACAGTATCCCCCAGGCGCAGCAGCGCTTCCGGATACATGAAATCGCGCCCCGACACGTTCACCGCCACGCGGGGCAGCTTCAGGCCCTCGTCGCGCCACCGGCAAAGATCGCGGCAAACCCGCTGCAGCGCCCAGCGGCCGATGTCGCCGATCAACCCGGTCTCTTCGGCCACCGCGATGAAATCGGCGGTGGGAATCTGGCCCCGCTCCGGGTGGAACCAGCGCAACAGCGCCTCGCCTCCCAGCAACTTCAGGCCGCGAGTCTGGTACTTCGGCTGGTAGTAGATCTCGAGGCTGGAGTTCTCCACCGCCCGCCGCAACTCCATCTCCAGGGACAGCCGCTTCAGGGCGCGCACGTTCATGGCGCTGTCATAGACCCGCAATTGATTTCGGCCGCTCGCCTTGGCTTCGTACATCGCCCCGTCCGCATTCTTGAGCAGGCTCTGCGCGTCGCCGCCGTGCTCCGGATACATTGCGATGCCGATGCTCGGCGTCACGACGAACTCATAGGTTTCCTGCTGAAAGGGAGCGGAAAGAATCGACAGGATCTGCCGCGCCGTCCGCTGCGCCTGTTCGACGTCGGTGCGGCCGGTGAGCACGACGATGAACTCATCGCCGCCCACGCGGGCGAGGTGGCCGCGAGCGCGCTCTGAACCCGCGGCGCCGGCGGCGCCGAGATTGAGCGGCACCGCGGGCTCTGCACCCTCGGCTTCCAAATCCAGGCCGGAACGCAGCCTGTCCGCCACTTGGCGCAGAAGCGCGTCTCCGGTCTCGTGACCCAGCGTGTCGTTGATGCGCTTGAATTGATCGAGATCGACGTACAGCAGCGCGAGGCTGCGATTCGAGTGACGCGCCTCGGTCAGCGATAGCGCGAGATAGTCGTGGATCCATTCGCGGTTGGGCAAGCCGGTCAGGCCGTCGAAGTAGGCCAGCCGGTGGATGCGGGCTTGCGCCTCCTTTCGCGCCGTCACATCCCGAACGATGATCAGCACCACGCCGTCGGAATTGGGCAAATAGCGGCATTCGAAATGGCGGCTCGATCGGCCTTCCCCGTCCACGGAGAATTCGAGTACCGCCGCTTCGCCGCGCAGCGCGGCATCGAGACAAATCTCATCGCGCGCACGCGCGCCGGCGGGAAGGAGATCCCGAAAACACATCGATTCGAACCGGGTACCCGGCGCCACGGCGAGTCCGGCGGTCGGACTGAAGCAGTGCTCGATCGCACCCCGGGCGCCCACGAGAAATATGCCGTCGGGAATGGCTTTCAGCAGCGCCGTGTTCTTCTGCTCGCTGAAACGAAGGTCGAGGATGGTGCGCGCACCGCGCAGCACATAGCGGATTCGATGCGCCAACAGCGCCCAATTGACCGGCTTCACGACGAAGTCCGTGGCGCCCACCTCGTAGGCTCGATCGATCGACTGCGTGTCGTCGCATCCGGTCACCATGACGATGGGCAGGTCGGCGCCGCCCGGCAACGCGCGAATGGCGGTGCAGGCCTGGTAGCCGTCGCCGTCCGGCATTTCCACATCGAGCAGCGCTATGTCGGGGAGACAGAGCGCGCAGGCTGCGACCGCCGCGTCGCCGCTCGCCGCCGTTTGCACCGTGAAACCCGCCGCCCGCAGCATGGCGCCGGCGATCTCCCGCAATATGGCGTCGTCGTCGGCGACCAGGACCCGGATCGGCGAAGCGGCGCCGCTCATGCGGATCTCCGCATCGCGAATTCCAGCTCATCCCGCACGCGCAGATGCAGAGCGCCGATTTGGGCGTAGATTTCCCGGGCCGCCGTGAAGTCTCCTTGCCGCGCCGAATCCTCCAGTTCCCGGCAGAGCCGCGCCAATGCGTGCGCGCCCACGTTGCCGTTGTACGAGCGCCAGGCGTGCGCGGCTCGCGCCAGGTCCACCGAATTTCCGGCGTTCAAGGATCCTTCGATCGACGCCACCAGGCCTCGGGAATCGGCCAGGTACAACTCGCCGATGTGGCAGAGCATGTCCTTTTCACCGCGGCGCGGCAGTGCGCGCAGCGCATCGAGTGTGGCTGCATCCAGAATCGGCTCGATCGGCGGCGCCGATTCCTGCGCCCGGCCCGCGGCCGGGCCGCGAGCAGCCTGGGCCCGCGACTCGGGGGACCCTGAAGTCTCGCCGGCGGCGGTATTGCCGCCCAGCCATCGAGCCAGCGCGGCATGCAGTGCCTCGCGCCTGAAGGGTTTTGCGAGGTAATCGTCCATACCGGCCGCGAGGCAGGCCTCACGGCCGGCGGCGGTCGCGTCGGCGGTCAGTGCAATGATCGGAATGTGCATCCCAGCCGACTCGCCGCGGCGGATGGCGGCGGTTGCGGAGAACCCGTCCATCACCGGCATTTCGCAGTCCATCAAAACCGCATCGATGTGCCCTGTGCGCAGCACGTCCAGCGCCTGCCGGCCGTGATTCGCAGTCTCGACTTGAAGTCCGAGGGACCGCAGTATGCCGATGGCGACTTCACGATTCAGCGGCTGATCTTCGACCACCAGAACCCTGCCGGACAGGCTCGTCAGACTCGTCGCCGGCGGAAATACATTGGTCGCGGTGAAGGCTTGAGTCTGCTCGTGCGCTCCGCTCAACGCCTCATGCAGCTCGGCGAGGCGCAGCGGTTTGGTGATTTCCGTGTCGAAGGGGCCGCGGGAAACACTCGAATCGGGCGCCAGGCTAACGAAACTCAGCAGGCGAACCGTACGCAAGCTCGCCGATTGAGATGAGCGCAGAGCACTCCACAGGCCGTCGGCTTCGTTGAGCAGCCAGTCATCGATGATCACGGCGTCGTATTTCGCCGCCGCAGACTCGGCCACGGCCTCCGCCAAGGACCGCACCATCTTCGGCAGCGCCGCCCAATCGGACAGCGCCTTGGCCGTGAGAGCGCGCGCGGCCGCATTGTCGTGCACTACGAGCACCCGCAGTCCGTCCAGTCCGCGCAGCGGTGCCGGCGGCTGTGCCGCCGCGTCGGCCAGCGGCAGCGTCAATTCGAAGGAGAAGGTGGATCCCTCGCCCGGTGCGCTGACCAGGGCAAGCCGGCCGCCCATGAGCTCGACGATTTGCCGGGAGATCGCCAACCCCAAACCCGTGCCGCCGAAGCGGCGCGTGGTCGAGGCGTCTTCCTGAGCGAACTCCTCGAATATGCGCGTTTGATTTTCCCGCGCGATGCCCACTCCCGTGTCGGCCACCTCGAAGCGCACCGTGAGCGCGCCGTTCTCCGTGCTCGAGGGAATCAGCCGCAGTATGACTTCGCCGCGCTCGGTGAACTTGACGGCATTGCCGCCGAGATTGACCAGCACCTGCCGCAGGCGTACCGCATCCATGCGCACGCGGGGCAGCCGCGTGGTGGGAGGATCGCACAAGAGCTCGATGCCCTTGGTGGCGGCGCGCGCCGCCAGCATTTCCGCCGTCTGTTCGACCAGCTCGATCAGATCGCATTTCACGGGATCGAGCTGCAGGCGGCCCGCCTCGATCTTCGAGAAATCGAGAATATCGTCGACGATGGCCAGCAGCGAATCCGCCGAACGGTGGATGGCCTCGGCGAATCGCCTCTGGACCGAGTCGATGCGGGTGTCGAGCAACAGGCTGGTCATTCCCAAGACACCGTTCATCGGCGTCCGCAGCTCATGGCTCATGCGTGCCACGAAATCGCTCTTGGCGCGGCTCAGCACCTGCAGCTCCCGATTTCGCTCCTCGAGTTCCCGCGTGCGCGAGTGCACCGTTTGCTCGAGCTCGCGGCTGTAGCGCAGCTCCCGTTCGCGGCGCAAACGCTGCAGCCGCCAGAGATATCCGAAGACCAGCAAGCCTAAACCCAGGTACGCCAGACGCGCCGCCGGGGTCTTCCACGGCGCCGGTGCCACGTGCACGGGAACCGCCAATTCCTGACTGCTCCAGATGCCGTCGGCATTGGCGGCACGCACCCTGAACACATAGTCGCCCGCGTCCAGGTTGGTGTAGGTCGCGCGGTGAAGCGGTCCGGCGTCGATCCAGCCGCCGTCGAAGCCCTCGAGCCGGTACGAGTAGTGATTGTTCGCGGGGGAGGTGAAGTCCAGGGCGGCGAAATCCAACGTCACTAGCTTGTCGTCGTAGGCCAGCGACAGGGGCCGGCCCGGTGCGGGCAACTCCTGAGGCGCCAAGGGGCGATTCAGCTTGGCCGCCGTGGTCAGGACGACCCGCGGCGGGGAGGCGCTCGCGGTGATGGCTTCCGGCGAGAATGCATTGAAGCCGTTGTTGCCTCCGAAGAACAGCGTGCCATCGGCACTCTGATAGTGGGCGTTGAATGTGAATTCCTCATCCTGCAATCCGTGCACCTGGTGAAACCACTTGATCGAATGCGAATGCGGATCGAAGCGCGCAAGGCCGTTGTTGGTGCTCAGCCAGAGCCGGTCGTCCCGATCCGACTCGATGCCGTACACGACCTGGCTCGAAATGCCGCCGAGGCCGGCTTGATTCTCGAAGCGCACCGCTCCCGGCTGCGCGGAGCTGCCGATGACGCGGTCGAGGCCGCCCCCGGCGGTGCCCACCCACAACTCACCGTGGTGATCCAGGTGCAGCGCGTACACGGTATTGTCGCTGAGACTGGTGCGGTCGCGATCGTCGCGACGATAGGTGTAGAAGCGGCCGGCTTTTCGGTCCAGCAGGTTGAGGCCGCCGCCCTCCGTGCCGATCCACAAATTGCCGATCGCATCCTCGACAATGGCGCTCGCGCGAGGACTGCTCAGCGAGGAGGAACCCGTGCCCCCGTAGGGGTAGCGAGTAACCTTGCCGCTGAGCTGATCGATGCTCGCCAAGCCGCCGCCGAATGTGCCCACCCAGAGCACGCCGCGCCGATCCTCGAACAGCGACATGACGCCGTTGGCCGGCAGCGTGGCGGGATCGTCGGGACTCGAACGAAATACCTGCAGCTTCCCCGTGGCAAGGTCGAGTTGATCGAGACCCCCCGTCATGGTGCCGATCCAGAGCGCCCCCTTGCGATCGTAGAGCAGCGACATGACCCGATCGTCGGTCAGACGCACGCTGCTGTCCGGGCCCGTGCCGTAGCGCCGCTCGCTCCGATTGCGGGTGTCGATCTCGATCAACCCCGACCCGATCGTGCCCACCCACACCTTGTCGGCGCCGTCGTCGGCGAAAGCGAGCACCTGGGTGTCCCGAAAAGCATCGCTGCGGTAATGCCCGAACAGCCAGCTTCGCGGGTTCCAATGACTGGCCCCACCCAGGCGCGTGCCCACCCACAGCACTCCGCCGCGATCCTGATACAGAGACATGATGTCGCTGTCGCGCAAACTCTGCGGATTGTCCGCGTCGCGCCCATAGCGCACGAAAGTGCCGGACTTCTGGTCGAATAGATTCAGCCCTGCGGCCGTCCCCACCCACAGCCGCTGCTCGTTGTCCTCCAGCACGGTCAACACGCGGTCGCTGCTCAACGAATGAGCATCCTTTTCGTCGTGGCGAAAGACGGTCAACCGGCCGGTGTCGGGTTCGAGGCGATCGAGTCCGCCGCGGTAGGTGCCGATCCACAATGCACCCCCATGATCTTCGCGGATCGCGCGGACGCGCAGATCGCTCAAGGGAGTGCCGCTCGCGGCCGTTCCGTAGTTGACGAAGTCGTTGCTCGACACCTCGTAACTGCTCAAACCCCCGCCGGTTCCCACCCATATCCGGCCCTCGAGGTCCGCGTACAGCGCGAGAATCCCATCGCCGGCCAATGAACGGGGGTCGCCGTCGCGGTGGCGGAAATGGCGCACGTCGCCGGTCGCAGGGTCGAGGACATCGAGGCCCTGGTCCAATGTGCCGGCCCAAATGCGCCCTTTGGCATCGATGAGCAGCGTGCGCACGGCATCGCTGGCCAACGAGCCGGGTTTTTGCGCGTCGTGCCGAAACTGCTGGAATTGTTCGGTGCGCCGATCCCAGCGCGCCACGCCGCCGCCATCGGTAGCAACCCATAGATCGCCCCGTGCATCTTCCGCAATCGACCAGATGTAATCGCTGGCCAACCCATGCTCGTTGCCCCGTTCACGGCGGTATTCGCGTATTGAGTTGCCATCGTAGCGGTCAAGGCCGCTCTCGGTCGCCAGCCACAGATAGCCCTGCGAATCCTGCAGGATATTGTTGACGGTGCTCTGCGAAAGACCGTCGCGCATCGTGAGATGCTCGAAATACATGGGCCGCACTGCGGGCACCGGCCCGGCCGCATGCGCAATGCCGTACCCCGCCGATGCAACGCAGGCTGCCAAGATACCAAGGATGCGCCTGCGCCTTTGCATTGAGAAACGCTACTGCTGCGGCGGAACGTCTATACCCGTGTAGCCGTCGCTCCAGGCATAGCCGTCGCTCCAGGCGTAGCCGTCGCTCCAGGCGTAGCCATCGCTCCAGGCGTAACCATCGCTCCAGGCATAGCCGTCGCTCCAGGCGTAACCACTGCCCGACACATAGGTGCCATTCCAGAGAAGCCCGTCGCCGATCAAGGCCACGTCCTTCACCAAAGGACCGACCAAGGGCACCTTGGCGGTGAGGGTGGCTGCGCTGTTCAGCACACCGTCGGTCAGGCCGACCACGCCGCCCAGCAAGCCGCCGACCAGAGAGGGCGCGGCGGCACTGGCCGATCCCGGAGCCTGCGCCATGATGTAAAAATTCCCGTTGGAATCTTCGTTGGCGCGCCCGCCGTAGTGCTGCAGTCCGGCCGTATCGAGAAGTATGTTGAGCCCTTGATTGGCGCAGCCCGAGGCGGTGCTGTAGGAAGCGTCATGCGCGTCGACCAGCCCCGCTCCCTGTTGAAACACCGTGTAGGCAAGGTTGCCGCTGGAATTCACGGCGGGATGCGCACCCGACATCAGCCGGCACTTCACTTGATCGGGAGTCAATCTGGGATTCACATCGAGCATCAGGGCGACGACGCCGCTGACGACGGCCGCCGCCTGCGACGTGCCGGACATGGTGAAATCAGGGTAGGGTTCGACCACCCACTGCGGATACTCCGCGGCCAGCGTGCCGTTGTCGGGCGCGTACGCCAGCACGTGGCCGCCCATCCCGAGCACGTCCGGCTTCACGAAGCCTTCGAAAGTCGGGCCCGCCGAGGAGAAGGACGAGAGGCTGTATTTCGCGGGCTGCAGGGGCGCATAGTTGTCCGTAACCGCACCGACCGTAATGACGTACGGAACATTTCCGGGCGCATTGATGGTCAGAGGTCCGGGACCGCGATTGCCTGCGGCGGCAACCACAACGATGCCTGAGGACCAGGCCGCCATGACCGCTTGATTCAGCGGGTCTTCCCAGTAGGGCCCGGACGGGGGAGCACCCAACGACAGGTTGAGCACGCGGATACCGTAGCGCACGCGCTGATTGATCACCCATTGAACGCCGCTGATGACGTCGGAATACAGGCCGGCGCCGGTGCTGTCCAGCGCCCGCACCGAGACCAGATTGACGCCGGGTGCGACGCCTTGAAACTTGCCGGTGACCGCCACGCCGCTGCTCGCGATGATGGACGTGACGTGGGTGCCATGGCCGTAGGGGTCGGTGATATTGCGGGCATATGTCTCGAAAGGCGCCGGCGCATAGTAGCCCGGCTGCTCGCGCGCCAGGATCACATCGTATTGCGCAAGCACCCGGCTGTGTCCGGTGGGCGAGTATTGCAGGGGCCCCTGGTTGTTCCACAATCCCGAATCGACCACGGCCACGGTCACCCCGCTCCCGGTCAGACCGCCGAGGTGCAATTCGCTGGCATCGACTTCGCTCGGGTAATAAGTCTCGGGAAGCGCGCCCGCGGCGGAGCTGGCCGTCACCGGAGTATCAGTGAAAATCTTCAGGCGAAAATCGTGCCGATCGCGCAACCGCGCCAACTCGCGCTCATCGAGTGCGGCACCGACCGCGCGAATCACGCCAAGATCCGCAGTGACGGCGCCGCCCGCTTCCCGCACGGCGTCGCGAGCCGCGTCGGTACTTTGTGCCTGCACGATGTAGCGCTTGCGCTCGCCGATCTGCACGGCCGCAGGCGCCGCCGCCGGCAACGAGATCTTTGGCTTCGCCGGTTCCAGGTTGCCTGCCGCGGCGGGTGCCGCCGGGCGATCGATTCGGAGGCGCGGCACCAGGATCGTCACCAGCGCGACGAGAGCGGCCACTGCCAGTAGCCAATGCGCGCGGCGAATTTTCTTCAACATTGTGATTTCCGGGTGCCATCAGTACCGTTCGTACTGGCAGCCATTCTCCGCGAGCGCGGGTGTCCAAAAATAGAGACACTCACCATAACACCCGTGATCCAGGTCTCAGTTCCCAGCGCCAGCGGAGATATGTCAATCGTTATTTGCGAAAGCAGCCGCGTACACGCTTCTGTTGCGCCTTCGACGCGCGAGTCCTATGCTTTCTTGAAAGTGCGCGGATCATTGGCCCTCTGTCTTCTGCTTGCCGCCGGCAATGTCGTCGCCGGCAATGCCGTCGCCGGCAGCATTCTATTCATCGGCAACAGCTACACCTACGCGCAGGGTTCTCCCGTCCGCTTCTACCGGAGCGACACCGTCACCGATTTGAATGGTCTGGGAATCGGCGGTGTACCCGCGCTGTTCAAATCGTTCACCGTTCAGGCAGGCCTACCCTACGAGGTGTACCTGGAAACCGAACCGGGCGTCAGCCTCGACTGGCACGTCGATCACAAGCTGGGCGTCATCGGCCGGCGAGCATGGGATACCGTGGTGATGCAAGGCTATAGCACTCTGGATCCGCGAAAGCCCGGAGACGCGGCCGCCGTGACCGCCGCCGTGCGGCAGTTGGCCGCATTCCTGCGATCCAAAAATCCCGCCGTCGACATGCGCCTGATGGCGACCTGGTCGCGCGCCGATCAGACCTACGAGCCGACGGGCGCCTGGTACGGCAAACCGATCGAGACCATGGCGCGGGACGTACGCGCCGGCTACGACCTGGCGGCCAAAACGACTCCCGGCATCAAGGTGGTACCCGTCGGCGAAGCCTGGACGCGAGCCATGCAGACCGGAGTGGCCGATCCCAATCCGTACGACGGGATCGATGCCGGCAAGGTCGATCTATGGGCCTACGATCACTACCATGCCAGCACCTATGGCTACTACTTGGAAGCCCTGGTGCTGTTCGGCAGCATCGCGGGCCGCGATCCTCGCTCGCTGGGCGAGAGCGAATGCTCGGGCTTCGAGCTGGGATTGTCCACGGCGCAGATCGGCGCCCTGCAGCAGGTCGCCTTCGATCAACTGGCCGCCGAGGGCGTCGTGAGCGCGGCGCCGCGGGTCATCGGCAAATCCGCCGAGCCCGCACGGTGCGCGCGATAGAAAAACTGCCGATCGCTTCACAGAGCCTTTCCAAGAGCTGTGGGATGGTTATTGAATGGACGAACCCTTTGCGTCGGGTCTGCGCAACATCCGGCACGCCATCGAATCGAGACTCAAGGATTCGGGCATCGAAAGGCTGACCCTCGGGGATACCTCCCGCGGCTGCGTGCGCCCCGTTCCCGGAATGGTCATCATCGATGTGGGCGGCAACGACAAGACCGCTCGGGTGACGTTCACACGGGACGAGGTGGAAGACTGCTGCCATTGCGTGGATACTCATTGCGTGCGGTCGAAGATCGATCACGTGGTCGACGAACTCCTGAGCTCACGGTATCCAGTAGTGCCTCCTTCGCACTACTGAATGGACGGAAAAATCCGCACGCTCGACAATCGGCCATGGGCCGTACTCGTCACAATGTATTCGCACAGTCGAATTCACAGCGCTACGTCGTCACCTGGGATCCGCAGTGGCGAATCATCGATTGCCTGCGGCCCTCGCCCGGCAGCGACCCGCGCGCGGCTTTCGCGGATGCGATTGCGCGGCTCGTGCGCGATGGCTGGGCGGCACAGAGCGGCGCCGAATTCGGTTTCACTTTCCTGACGCGCGCCGATGAGCGGCGGCTCGTGACCATCACGGGGCGCGATCCGTTCAATTCGGCCGCACAATCGTTCTCGCCGTTCTAGGCCGCGCGATTCCGCCCGGCTTACCCGCGCACGATATACTGGCCGGCAAGAACGCGTCACGACCGGAGGAAGGGCAATGAATTGGCGGATGCTGCTCGCATGGGTCGCGGCGGCCGCGGCGCTTGGCCCTGCGCAGGCCGCAGGGGCCGCCGTCAGCAGCGCGGCATCGCCGTACGGTCTTGCCGCGCGGACTGCGCCGCGGGCTTACCTGAACATGCCGCGGCTCGCGGACGGCAAGCTCCCCCTGCTGCTCTCCGAGACCGGCGCCTTCCGCGATACGCGCAATCTCATTCCCGCCGAGGGTCTGATCCCCTACGATCTGGTGGTGCCCTTTTGGTCGGATGGCGCCGCCAAGCTGCGCTGGGCGGCGGTACCGAACGGAAAAATAAACTATTCGCCCACCGGCGACTGGGTATTTCCCAAGGGCACCGTGTTCGTCAAAACCTTCGAGCTGCCGACCGACGCGGCCAACCCCGCCGTCAAGCGGCGGCTGGAGACGCGCTTGCTGGTCTGCGACAGCGCGGGCGGGGTCTACGGCGTCGTCTACAAGTGGCGCGCGGACGATAGCGATGCGGACTTGCTCGACACCAACCGTACCGAAGAGGTGGCGATCAAAACGGCCGCGGGAGAAAGCCGCTCTCAGACGTGGTACTACCCCAGCCGGCCGGATTGCCTGGCCTGCCACAATTTGCACACCAGCGGCGTGCTCGGCCTCAAGGCGCGGCAGTTGAACCGCCCCTTCACCTACCCGTCCGGGGTCACGGACAACGAGCTGCGCGCATGGAATCACATCGGGATGTTCGCGCCGAAGATCGATGACGCCGAGCTCGCGGACATTCCCGCTCTTGCGGCCGCCGACGACGCGGCACGCAGCCTGCAGGACCGGGCGCGCTCCTATCTGGACGCCAATTGCTCGCAGTGTCACCGGCCCGGAGGCACGGTCGCTTATTTCGACGCCCGTTACGACACTCCCCTCGAGAAACAGGAGCTGATCGACGGACCGGTGCTGATCGACCAAGGCATCGACAGGCCGCGAATCATTTCGCCGCACGATATCTGGCGCTCGATCGCATTCATGCGCGTGAACACGGTGGATGACATCAAGATGCCGCCCGTCGCCCGCGAGACCATCGACCGGCGCGGCGTGAAGCTGCTCGAGGATTGGATTACCAGCCTGCCCGGACGGGCGGTGCTGGATCCCCCCGCCATGTTGCCGAAAGGCGGGACGTTCAGCGCTCCCGTGGAGATCACGCTGAGCGAATCGGAACCCGGCGCCGACATACGCTACACCCTGGATGGGAGCGTGCCGGGACCGTCGGATCCGCGCTACGAAAAGCCGATCAAGCTGACCGAACCCGTGGTCCTGCGGGCGCGGGCCTACAAGGACGGCTTCACTCGAAGCATCACGGCGCAGGAAGTATTCATCGTCGGCAAATAATGCGCGCCGACCGCGCTCACGGTGCGCTGGGCACGACCGCGACTCCCCAGGGGCTCGCGCCCGCTTTGACCCTGGCAATTTCCATGTTGGCTTCGAGGTCGACCACCGAGACGTCGTTCGACGGTCCATTGGCCGTGTACAGAAACTTCCCATCCGGCGACAGCGCCATGCCCCAGGGGCGGGTGCCCACCTTGATCGTGTTCAGCAATTCATACGTGCGGCTGTCCAGTACCGAAACCGTACCGGCGCGGCCGTTGCTGACATAGACCCGCCGGCCGTCGAGCGAGACTTTCACGCTCATGGGCCGCGAACCGGGCGGCAGCGCGATCACCTTCGTCACTTTGAGACCGGCGGTATCGACGACGTTCAGTTCGCCGGTGGATTCCGAGGGAACGAATCCCACGTCGGCATTCGGTAGAAAATCCATGGTACGCGGGCGAACGTTCACCTTGAAATGCCCGACGGTGGTATAGCCGGCCGTCTCGACGGCATATACATCGCCGCCGGCTTCGCAGGTGATGTAGAAGCGCCTGCCGTCCGGCGTGGTCGCCACTCCCTCGGGTTCCTGACTCACCGCAACGATGTGTTCCACTTTGCCGTTCGCAATGTTGATCACACTGGCGGTCTTCACGTCCTCGTTGGACACGTAGAGCCTCTTACCGTCCTTGCTGAGCGAGAATTCCTCCGGGTCGGAGCCCGCGGAGATCTTGCCCGTCAACTTTCTCTGCGCAACATCCACGACGCCGATGGCATCGGCCGATTTATCGGCCTTGACGCTGTCCTCATCGTCGTCATCCTTGCCCCGTTGAAAGATCGGATTGCCCTTGGCATCGAGCTGGGGTGGGGCCGCTATGGGAGTGCCGCTCACCGCCACATACACCGTCTTGCCGTCCGGGCTCGCATGGATGCCGCGGGGCCGCTTTCCCACCGCGATCGTCCCGAGCACCCGGTGGCCGCCGCCGCCGTCGATGACGGTGACATCTCCCGATCTCTCGTTGGACACATAGATCTGGTATTGCGGGGCGGCCCGCCCGGTCAGGGGCAGCCAGGCCGCGAGCACGAACCCGAGCGCGTGTAAACCATGGAATCGAGCCTTTCGACCAATCGCGATCATCGGCAGCCCTCCCCCGGATCTCTTCGGTGAATAAGTATAAGCGCGCCCGATTCGGAATCCACGGCCGCCCGGGCTCAAATGACCCCCGCCGGTCAAGTTAGCGCGAATTGGGCCGATAGTTCGGTCGACTCATGCCAGCTTCATACACACCCGCCGCTGCCTCGTTCGGGCGCCGAATTCGCATCGCGTATATTGCCGCTTCGGTGCTGCTTTTCGCCTCGAGAATGTGGACTGTGCACGGTGTCCATAATTTTCTCGAGTTGGACTCGGGGCACGGGAAAATCATCAGTTTCGCCGGGCTGCTGCGGGAACAGTCGATGCAGGTGACGCATGCGGCGTTTGTCCGCGTCTACGCGCCGCAATCGTCCGCGGACGCGGACCTCGAGGGGGCAATCGGCGCCTGGGTTGCGCAGCAGGCCGCCGTGGCGCGGCTGCTCGCCCCAGCCTGCGCCGCCGAGAACGCGCTTTGCGTCCGCTTTCGCGGGCTCGAGTCGCAAATGAGCGGGGTCGCCGCACGCGCGCGCGCGGCCGTGCAGGCGCCGCCCGCGGGACGCGCCGCCGCACTCGATGACCTCACCCACCTTGAATCCGCTTATGGAGCGGCGGCGGGAGCCTGGGTCGATGACTTGGCGATGCGATTCGCGGCGGACACGAAGACACAGGGCCGCACGCTGCGCCTGTGGGCCATGGCGCAGATACTCGCCAGCATACTGGTGCTGGTGGTGATCGTGGAACCCGTGATTCGCAAACTGCAGCGCGAGCGCTCCGAAGGCGATCGGATCGCCGATGGACGCCAGGAACTCCTCGATCGAATGCAGAAGATGGGATCGCAGCTCCCCGGCATGGTGTACCAGTATCGGATGCGGCCCGACGGCACCACGCACATGCCCTACTCGAGCGAGGGAATCCGCGAGATTTACGGCGTGTCGCCGGAATCGGTGCGGGAGGATGCGGGTGCCGTGCGCGCCATGATCCATCCCGACGACGCGCCGCGGGTGCGCGAAGCGATAGAATATTCCGCGGCGCAGCTCACGCCGTGGCGCGATGAGTATCGCGTGCGCCGTGCGGACGGCGTCGAGCGATGGGTGCTCGGCAATTCGACGCCCGAACGGGAATCGGACGGCAGCGTGCTATGGCACGGTTTCATCACGGATGTGACGGAGAGGCGCAGCGCGATTCAGGCGGTCGCCGATGCGCGCACGCTTCTGCAGAACGTTCTAGACGCGGCTACCGAGGCGGCAATCATCGCTACCGACGTCGGGGGCGTCATCACCGTATTCAACTCCGGCGCCGAGCGCATGCTGCAATACAGATCGGCCGACATGGTGGGACGCCCCAACCCCCTGGTCATTCATCTGGAGACCGACGGCCGCTCGGAGGCGCGCGAAATCACCCAGCAGGCCGAGTTCTCCGCGCGCGAATGCGTCTACGCGCGCCGGGACGGATCGAGGCTCACCGTGAATCTCAGCGTCACGGCCATTCGCGACGCCGGCGGCAACGTCACCGGCTATCTCAGCGTCGCCACCGACGTCACCGAGCGGCGCCAGGCCCGGGATACCCTGCAGGCGGCGAAGGACGCCGCGGAGCGCGCGAATCGCGCCAAGAGCGAGTTCGTTGCCACGATGAGCCACGAAATCCGCACGCCCATGAACGGCGTGCTCGGCTTCGCCAATCTGCTGCGCGACACGCCGCTCAATGAAGAGCAGCGCGACTTCCTACACAACATCGAAAATTCCGGGCAGAACCTCCTGGGGATCATCAACGACATCCTCGACTTTTCCAAGATCGAGGCCGGCGCCATGACCTTGGAGAGCATCCCGTTCGATCTGGCGGACGCCGTCGACGAAGTGGTCGCGCTGATGGCCGGTAAGGCCGAAGAGAAGCACTTGGAGCTGGGTTTGTCGATCATGCCGAAAGTTCCGCAGCGGGTGGTCGCCGATCCGGGGCGGCTGAAGCAGATACTCGTGAACCTCGTGGGAAATGCAATCAAGTTCACGAGCTTGGGACACGTGCACGTCGAAGTCAGCGCGTTCGGCGTGGGCCCAAGGACCGGGCTGCGCATCAGCGTGCGCGACACCGGCATCGGAATTACGCACGCCGCTCAGACCGCGCTGTTTCAAAAATTCACCCAGGCGGACGCCTCCACCACCCGGCGCTACGGGGGCACGGGCCTCGGGCTCGCGATCTGCCGCCAACTCGTCGACCTCATGGGAGGCGCCATCGGCATCGACAGCACCCCGGGGTGCGGCTCGACGTTCTGGTTCACCTTGCCCGTGCTGTCGTGCGATGCGGCGGACGCCCCCGCGGCGCCCCCGGAGATCGCCGGGCGGCGGGTGCTCATCGCCGACGATCTGGAGATGAACCGGCGCGTGCTCGAGTCCGAGCTCGAGGGCTGGGGCGCCGACTGTACCTGCGTCGGAGGCGGCCGCCAGGCGCGCGCCGTCCTCGAACAGGCGTGGAAGTCGGGCCGGCCATTCGACGTCGCCCTGCTCGATCACTCGATGCCCGATGTGGACGGCGCCGAATTGGGCGAAATGCTCCACGCGGATCCGCGGTTCGCCGACTTGAAGCTCATCCTGCTCACATCGGGTGAGAATCTCGGCACCGCGCGCGAGCTGCTGGGGCGCGGTTTCTGCGCCTATCTGACCAAGCCGGTGGTGCGGTCTCGCCTGCTGCGCGACGCATTCAGGCGCGCGCTGCTGCCCGCAGAGCGCCACGCGCCGTCGACGATTGCCCCGCCGTCCGCATCCGCGCCGGCAGGCTCTGCGGCGGGGAGTCTCATCCGCGTGCTGGTGGCCGAGGACAACTCGGTGAATCAAATGGTCGCGGTGCGCCTGCTCGAGCGCCTCGGGTGCCGCGTCGATGTCGCCGGAAACGGTGCCGAAGCGGTACAGATGGCCACGAGGCTGCCCTACGGTCTCGTGTTCATGGACTGCCACATGCCCGAGATGGATGGGTTCGAAGCGGCGCTGGAAATCCGCCGCCGAGAGCGCGAGCTGGATCTCAAGCCCACGCCCATCGTCGCCCTGACGGCGAGCGTGCTCCAAGAGGACCGCGATCGCTGCGTTTCGGTGGGTATGGACGAGGTCATCGGCAAGCCCGTGCAGCCGGCGGAACTTGCCGAGGTACTGCGCCGCTTCGTGCCCAGGAACGAAGGCGAACGCCCGAACGGCGAATGCGTGCGGCCGTACAAGGTTGAGAGCGCATGATCATGCCCGAGGCCGCAACAGCGTCGGTCGGCAAGCGCAAGCCGGCGAAACCCGAGGAGCGATCCGCGGCCCGGTGCTTTCTGCGCGGCCTCGCGGCTGAATTGTCCGCGGGCGCAGTCGTTCTTCCCAGCTTTCCCGACGTCGTCGTTCGAATTCGCGCGGCTTTGGCCGATCCGGACACCGGACTGACCGAAACTCTCGAGATTGCTTGCGCTGAACCTCGATTGGCGGAGCGATTGCTGCACGCGGCCAACTCCACGGCCCTGTGCCACTCGGGGCCTCCCTTGACGGATCTGCGTGCGGCCATCACGCGACTGGGGGCTCGGGCGGTGCAAAGTGCCGCGCTGGCCTTTGCGATCGAACAGGTGCGGCTGGCGCCCGCGCTGCGGCCCATCTCCCGGCGGTTGAATTCGTGGTGGGAGGAATGCATTGGCGTGGCCGCGCTCTGCCAGGCACTCGCCAGGCGCACCCGATCGAGCCCGGACGAAGCGTTCCTCACGGGATTGCTCCACGGAATCGGCCGCCTGTACATCATGATTCGCGCGGCGGACCAATCGCCCTCGTTGAGCGGCGACCCAGCATTCGAGGAATTGGCCGATCGGCGGCATCCGATCATCGGCAAAGCGGTACTCGAGAATTGGGGTTTTTCACGGAGCATGTCCGACGCGGTCGCGCTGCAAGGAGACTACGATCCCGGCAGCGGGGAGGCGGCGGATCTCGCCGATGTGCTCATCGCCGGCGTGGCGCTCGCTCCGGCCTTGCGCGACCCAGAGACGCGGCTCGTCGGCATGGAAGGCATCCCCTCGTTTGGCCGGCTGGGCCTGACGGCGGAGGATTGCGCCGCCCTGGTGACGCATGTCGAGTATCAGCTCGGCGCGCTGAACGACGCCTTGGGCTAGCGACGCCTCGGGCTAGCGACGCCTGGGGCTAGCGCGCGAATCGCCGCTGAATCTCGCCCACGAAGCCGCGCCGGAAGGTCATCACGCAGACCACGAAGATCACCCCGATGATCACGGAGACCCAGGAGCCCACGAGGTCGGAGAGGTATTCCTGCAGCGAGACGACGACGTTCGCACCGATCACCGGTCCGAGAAAGGTTCCGCTGCCGCCGAGCAAGGTCATGAGAATCACCTCCCCGGAAGTGCCCTGACTCACATCCGACAGCGTCACGAACCCCAGCACCAATGACTTGAGGGAGCCGGCCAATCCGGAAATACCCGCCGACAAGACGAACGCCAGCAGTTTGTAGCGATCGACCTTGTACCCGAGCGACACGGCGCGCGGCTCGTTGGCGCGGATCGCCTTGAGCACCTGACCGAACGGTGAGTGCACGATACGCCGGATGCATACATACACCGCGACGAACACCGCCAGCACGAAGTAGTACATGGTGCGGTCGTGCCCGAGGCCGATCAGCCCGAACAGGCTGCCTCGCGGTATTCCCTGCAGGCCGTTCTCTCCGCCGGTGAAATCAGCCTGAAGGCAGATGAAGAACACCAACTGCGACAACGCCAATGTAATCATCGCAAAGTAGATGCCCTGGCGGCGCACCGCGATCGCGCCGATCAGGAGTCCGAGCAGCGCGGCCACCGCAACTCCCGCGAGGAGCCCCGCGATCGTTCCCCAACCATGAACCGTCACCAGCCACCCGGTGACATAGGCCGACGAGCCGAAGTAGGCGGCATGCCCGAAGGACAGCATCTTGGTATAGCCGAGCAGCAGATTGAACGCGCAGGCAAACATTGCGAAACACAGGAGCTTCATCAGAAATACCGGGTACAGACCGAGGAAGGGCGCGGCCAGGGCCAGCATCACGAGGACGGCATACACCATGCGGGCACGCATTCCCTACTCCTTGCCGAACAGCCCGGTGGGCCGCCACATCAGTACCATCGCCATGATGACGAACACGACGATGTTCGAGGCCTCGGGGTAGATGACCTTGGTCAATCCTTCGACTAGACCGAGCACGAGGCCGCTGACGATGGCGCCCAGGATCGATCCCATCCCGCCGATGACCACCACCGCGAAGACCACGATCACCAGCGACGAGCCCATCAGAGGACTCACCTGAACCACCGGGGCCGCGAGCACGCCCGCGAGCGCCGCCAGCGCCACTCCCGCGCCGTAGGTGCTCATGACCATGATCGGCACATTGATGCCGAATGCCTGCACCAGCCGCGCGTTCTCCGTCGCCGCGCGCAGCCTCGAGCCCAGCCGGGTGCGCTCGATCAGAAACCAGGTCGTGCCGCACACCGTCACGGACGCAAGGATCACCCAGGCCCGATAGATGGGCAGCACCATGAATCCCAGGTTGAATCCTCCCCGCAAGAGCTCCGGTACCGGATAGGATTTGCCGGACACACCGAACAGGCCTCGCATGCACCCTTCAGCGATCAATGCCATGCCGAAAGTCAGCAGCAAGCCGTACAGAGGATCGAGCTGGTACAAATGCCGCAGGAACAGGCGCTCCACGACGATCCCCAGCAGCCCCACGGCGAGCGGCGCGAGAATGAGCGCACACCAGTAATTGACGCCGAGGAACTGCAGACCGACGTACGCGGCAAACGCGCCGAGCATGTAGAAGGCGCCGTGCGCGAAATTGACCACGCCCAACAAACCGAATATCACCGCCAGGCCGAGGCTCAGAAGGGCATAGAACGATCCATTGACCAGCCCCAGCATGAGCTGGCCCAGGATCGCCGGCAGCGGCACGCCGAACACGGCCGTCACGACGCCCCCGCCGTCAGGGACCGGCCGGTCAACTGCAACGCCGCGGCGCGTTCATCGGCAAGACCTATTTCTTGGCCAGGGTACAGGCCGGATCGGGCTGTGCCCCGTCGGCTTCCTCCCCCGACATCACCTTGATCACCTTGTAGTAGTCCCACGGATACTTCGACTCCGCAGGGGTCTTCACCTGCATGACGTACATGGTGTGCACCATCAGGCCGTCGGCGCGTATGTACCCGTTCTTGGTGAACATGTCGTTGATCTTGGCCTTCTTGAGCTGTGCCATGACCAAGTCAGGATCGGTCGACCCTACCGCCTTGACCGCGTTCAGATACTGTAGCGTGGCTGAGTAGTACCCCGCCTGGTCCATGGTGGGCTCCTTCTTCATTTTCCCGAAATAACGCTTGCCGAATGCGCGCGTCTCGTCGTTCAAGTCCCAGTACCAGCCCGTCGTGAGGTACAAGCCCTGCGCAGTTTGCAGAGTCAGGCTGTGTATGTCGCTGATGAAGGCCAACAGTGCCGCCGGCTTCATCGTCTTGGTGATGCCGAATTCGTCGGCCGCCTTCAGCGAATTGGAGAAATCGGTTCCGGCGTTCGCCAATCCCAGAACCTGTGCGCCCGAGGATTGAGCCTGGAGCAAGAATGACGAGTAGTCGGTGGTGCCGAGCGGCGCGCGTACGGCGCCCAATACCTTGCCGCCGTTGGCGAGGACCACGCGCGTCGCCGCCTCCTGCAGCTGCGTGCCGAATGCGTAATCCGCGGTCACGAAGAACCAGCTCTTGCCCCCCTGTTTGACGATGGCGCTGGCCGTGCCATTGCCGAGTGCGGTGGTGTCGTAGGCATAGTGCACGCTGTAGGCCGTACAATCGGCGCCCGTCAGGGACGAGCCGCCGGCGCCGATCTCGAACAACGGCACCTTCTTCGCGGCCGCCACCTTGGACATGGCAATGCTCACGCCGGTGTTGGATCCCCCGAGGAGCATGTTCAGGCCGTTCTGGTCCGCCCACTCGCGAAACTTCGAGGCGCCGATATCCGGCTTGTTCTGGTGGTCGGCGCTGAGAAACACGATCTTCCTGCCCAACACCGTGCCTCCGAAGTCGGCGATCGCCATGTTGGCGGCTTCGATCGCGCCCTGGCCGGCGGCGTCCGCGTAGACGCCCGACAAATCGTCGATGTCGCCGATGACCACCGGTTCACCGGCCGCGCCGGCCTGCGAGGCTATGCACAGGCTGAGAAACGCGCCCAGCGCGGCAGCCGTTGATTTGAGGACCATGTTGATTCCTTTGTTTTGTTGATTCACACGCCCAGATATTCGTGCAGCAATCCCATTTGCGAAGCAAGCTCGGATTGCTCGAACTGTTTGACGATCTTGCCACTTTCCATCACGTAGAACCGGTCCGCCAGGGGAGCCGCAAAACGGAAGTTCTGCTCCACCAACACCACGGTGAAGCCTTTCGACCGCAGCGCGCGGATGACATCGCCCAGTTTGTGCACGATCACCGGTGCAAGACCCTCCGATATCTCATCCAAGAGCAGCAGCCGCGCTCCCGTGCGCAGGATCCGCGCCACCGCCAGCATCTGCTGTTCCCCTCCGGACAGGCGGGTGCCGGGACTGGCGGCGCGCTCCCGCAGGTTCGGAAACATACCGTAAATCTCCTCGAGAGACATTCCCTGGGCGCCCTCGAGCCGCGGCGGAAGCAACAGATTCTCCTCCGCCGACAGCGCCGAGAAGATGCCGCGCTCCTCGGGGCAATAACCCACGCCGATACGGGCGATGCGGTGCGTCGGCAGATGCACGGTTTCCATGCCGTCGATCTTCACCGACCCCGTGCGGGACCCGACCAAGCCCAGGATGGCGCGCAAAGTCGTGGTGCGCCCGGCTCCGTTGCGCCCCAGAAGCGTGACCACCTCCCCTTCCTGCACCGTGAGCTCGACTCCGTGCAGGATGTGCGATTCGCCATACCAGGCCTGCAGGCCCGAGATTTTCAACATCTCCCGCGCCATCAGCTCGAGGCCCCAAGCTCGCTGCTCGGCGTACCCATATAGGCTTCGAGAACCTGGGCGTTTTTCGACACTTCGGCATAGGGTCCGGCGGCGATTACCCGGCCTCGTTGCAGCACGGATATGGTGTCGGCGATGGAGGAGACTACGCTCATGTTGTGTTCGACCATGAGCACGGTGCGATCGGCCGACAGCTGCTTGATCAGCTGCGTGACGTGCGATACGTCCTCGTGCCCCATGCCCTGCGTGGGTTCGTCCAGCAGCATCAACTCGGGCTCGAGCGCCAGCGTAGTGGCCAGTTCCAGCGCACGTTTTCTGCCGTACGGCAGATCGGCCGCCGGGGTGTCCGCCCATTTCTCGAGCCGCACTTCGGTCAAGAGCCGCATGGCTTCGCCATCCAGGCTCGACAGGCTTTTGTCCGAGCGCCAGAAATAAAAAGTCGTCGAGAGGCCGCGCTGCAGCGCGACACGCACGTTCTCCAGAACCGTAAGGTGCGGAAATACCGCGCATATCTGAAAGGAACGGACGATGCCGCGGCGGGCGATATCCGCAGGCTTCTCCCGGGTGATGTTCTCGCCGCGGTAGAAGATCTCCCCCGAGGTCGGCTGCAGGAATTTGGTGAGCAAATTGAAGAACGTCGTCTTGCCGGCACCGTTCGGACCGATCAGCGCGTGGATCTCTCCGCATCGCACCTTGAGCGACACGCCGTCGACCGCCACGAATCCCTTGAACGCCTTGACCAGCGACCGCGTTTCCAGGATGACATCTCCGGCCGTCAGACCCTTCATTCGTGCTCATTCTCTTCATCGGCGTCCGTGACCTTCTCATCGGCGTCCGCGACCTTCCGATGCGGGGATCCCTCGTTCTTGAAGTCTTCGGGATGCAGCCGGTACCGTGCGAGCAGATTGTAGAAGTCCGTGCGGCTGCGCTTTGCGAGACGCGCGGCCTGCGCCACGTTGCCGGACGTGCGCCGTAGGTTCTGCGCGAGGTACTCGCGCGAAAACCGGTCGCGCGCTTCGGCGTACGTGGGTATCTTCCCCGGCTGACCGTCCAACGAATCCTGCACCAACTCCTCGGTCATGACCTCCCCGTGCGCCAGGGCGATATTCCGCTTCACCAGGTCGAAGAGCTGCCGCACGTTGCCCGGCCAATCCGTGGTCGCCAGCAACTCGATGGCTTTGGGCGTATATATTTTCTTCTGTCCGCCCGGTTCGGTGGCTTGCTCCAAGAAATGCGATACCAGCAGCGGTATGTCTTCGCGGCGACGGCCCAATGGGGGAATCTCGATGGGCAGGATATCGATCTGGTCGTACAGATCCTTGAAGAACGCGCCGCTATCGGTGAGCGATTTGAGGTCGCGAGAAGTGGTGCAGACGAACCTCACGTCATTGCGGGCGGCGGCCACGCCCGATATCGCGGGAATTTCATCCTTGGCGAGCTCCTTGGCGAGCGCCACCTGCAGCTTCGCGGGCAGCTCGCCGATCTCATCGAGCAGCAGCGTACCGCCGCGCGCCCGCTGCAGGGCTCCTTCCCTGGTCGGCGCCGACGCGCCGGGTTCGTCGGATTCGACGCCGAACAGCGCGGCCTCCAATTCCTCCGCAGCGGTGCGTCGGCAGGACACGACGACAAAGGGCTGCTCGCGGCGCACGCTGGCCGCGTGGATGGCGCGCGCAAACAGCTCCTTGCCGGTCCCGTTTTCACCGGTCAACAGGATGGGCACTCCGCTGGCCGCGGCTCGATTGGCAATTCTCAGCCGGTCTTCCATGAGCTGACTGCGCGACATGAGATTGGCCCGCCAGTCGCCTTCGGCCGCCGTGAACGAGGAGTCCGCGGTCGCCCGTTCCACCTGTCCCAGCAATTCCTCCTTCCCGACCGGTTTGACCAGGTAGCCGAATGCGCCGCTTTGAGTCGCCTGCACCGCCTCAGCGATCGATCCATGGCCCGTCAGAATGATCACGGACATCTGCGGCCATCGGCTCTTGAGTTCCTTCAGGAAGCCGATGCCGTCCATGTCGCTCAATTGCAAATCGGTAATCACGAGATTCGGGCGGGAAAGCACGCAGGCATCCAGTGCGGCACGTGCGCCGTCCGCGGTAGCCACGGCATAATTCGCCGCACCGAGACGGTTGACCAGGAGGCGGCACAGCGCCGGGTCGTGATCGACCACCAGAATCTTGGCCTTGCGCGCCGCGGGCGAGTCATCCGCGGCCTGAATTTGGCGCTTGGATTCGCTACCTTTAGGAGTAATCCCAAAACCGAGCGACGTCGTCGGGGGTGGTGCTTGCCGCTTCATGGGTACCCAGTTTACACCGATGAGTCGGGGACCCCGGCGGCGAGTCGCCCTCGGGGTGAGTCGGGGGCTCCGCCGGCGAGTCGACCCCAAGGGCATTTTGTAAAATACCACCGCCGAAACTCACTGTTTCTTCAGCGCCTCGAGTTCGTCCAGAGTCCGCGGCCAATCGGCCCCGAGCAGACGGGACAGGGCACGGTCCGCGAGCAACTTTCCACCCGTCTGGCAGCGGGCGCAGTAGTTCGTCTCATTGTCGGCGTAGCGGATGCGCTGAACCGGATCCCCGCAGCGCGGGCAGGGCCGGCCGAAGCGCCCGTGCACCGCCATGTCCGGCCGAAACGCCGTGACCTTTTCCGGAAAGCCGGTCTGTGCCTCCCCGCGAAGACGGCCGATCCACGTTTCCAGAGTCGCCCGCGTCGCCGAATACAGGCGCTCCCATTCCTCGGGCTGCAGCTTGTGGGTGGGTGCAATGGGGGAGAGCCGCGCCGCGAAAGCTTTACCCCGGGTGCTCGCCAGTGCAGCCTGCCGGCAATCATGAGATGGATGACCATCCACAAATCGTTGCCAAGTCCGATGGCGATGCGCTTGCCGATTCTTCGCAGTTCACGCACCACCTGACCTTGAACTGCCGCGATCGGCGGCTCCGCGGTGCGCAGTAAGAACGCGCTCACCACGCGGACCGTTTGCAAGGTACGGCCGACGATGCGCGATTCGAGGGCGCAGAGGTAGGCATCGATATCGGGAAGCTCGGGCATATGAGTTGCAACGGCGACTATGCCACCCGCCGGTGAAAGCGCAACCCGCCGCGTCGCAGATGCCGGCCGCGGATCCGCGCCGGGCGGACCCACGCCGGCAAGTTGCCTCTGCCCTATTCCGTGAGCCGTGCGTAGATGTTCTTGAACACGATCGCCAGCGCGGCACCCGCCAGCACAATCCCGATATTGGCAATGATGGCGCCGACATACGGTCCGATCGCGGGAATGGTGTCGAAGGCGTGACCCAACAGGTTGAGCACCAGAGCCGACACCAGCACACGCACGTGCGCGTCAGCCGGAGCAGCGAGACCGATGGGAATGCCGAGCAGGGCGAGAAGGAGTGTCGCGTACGGAAAGGCGACGAAAGCTGCAATTACGGCGACGGCAATGGCGACGAGTCCAACGATTTTTCTTATCTTCATGGGAACCCTCTGTCTATTGTTATGATTCTATGACCCGGCCCCGGTATCGCAGGGCCGCGTGGGAAGGCTAGCGCATTGGGATCATGGCGTCGAACGGCGCCGGATCCGGCCGCCGCCACATATATCACCCGCGGAACAGCCCTCGCGGCCGGGAGATCCGGGTCATTCCGCCGGGTCCTCGGCAGGCGCTTCAGCCTCGTCGAGTTTCAGCGGCGGCCGCGTTAGATTTTCGCGCACGAACTGCATGTGTTGACGCAGTACGTAGAGCTGCTCCGCGTGCGACCCCGGCATCTTCAGGGAAATTACCGATTTCTCGATTTGCGCCAGCCGAGTGACCAGCAGTGCCCGATGCTCCGGAGTCAGATCCTCGAGCGACTGACGCTCGAGAGCCATGAGTTGCCTATATCGATGGTCGATACGGCTCTTGATGCGCCAGTTGTACAAGGCGGGCAGATAGCGCAGGAGCGGAACTATCACGATCAGCGCGGGCAGCAGCACCACCACTGCCCGATCGAGCAGGCTCGCAAGCCAGAACGGCAGGTAGCGGTACGCAAAGCTCTTACCCGATTTGTAGTATCGGGCGGCGTCGGTACTGATCGGATAATCGTGCACCAGCGGGGCCGGGAATTGTCCGGCGTTCTGCAGCAGCGTCGCGCCGCCGTGAACCTCGGTGGCCGCTTCGATCAGCAGGTCGGACAGCGCGGGATGCAGACTCGAGTGCGCCAGCAGGTCGGCCGTCGGCGCCAGCATATTGATGGCGGTCGGCGGAAGATTCTCTCCCAGGTCGAAAGATCCCGGCGGCAGTTCAAGTTTGCTCAGATAGTGAAAGCGCCGTACGTAGGCATCCGCCTGAGCGAAATCGAACATGCGGACCCCGGCGGTGTGGAGCATTTCGCGGATGGTCTCCGGCGGCGCCGAGTCTCCGGTCAAGAATAGGGCATCCACGCGGCGCTCCAGCAGCGCCGTCCTGGCCGCCTCCCCTTCCAAGTCGACGAGCTGCGTCGGCCCATGCTCATCGATCTCGTTGGCCTTGAGCAACGCCAGCGCAACGGCGCGCGTGCCGCTGCCGGGCGATCCGATTGCGATTCGCTGGCCGCGCAATTGCGACAGCCGCTCGATCGGCGTCGGGCTGCGATAGAAAACGGTCAGCGGAACGTAGAACACGCTTCCGAGGGAGATCAGATCGCCGGTGTCGCCGGGAGGCGCAACGCCCGACTGAACCAGTGCGATGTCCACGCGACCGGTCGACAAGCGATTCAGATTATCCAGAGACCCTTCGGTGGAGACGACATTGAGCGTGATGCCGTTGCGCTTCAGGATCTTCTGGTACTGCTGGGCCGCCAAATTGAACCGGCTGCCCGGCACGCCGGCCGCGATGGTGAGTGTTTTCGGCGGCGCCGGGCGCACGAAGTGCAAGGCCGCGAATATGACGATGGCGCCGATCACGATCACCGGCCCCACCGAATGCGCGAAATCCCACAGGAAGACACGAAGATTCTGCGGCAGCAGGCGAGACAGGAATGCCTTCCGCGGGGACGCTCGCTTCGCCGCCGGAATATCTGCTTCCATAGCTCTACTCACATGGCCGATCTTTGTCGATAGTATATTCGAGTATCCCACGGCGGGCGCAAAGCAGATGGGAGGTTCAATGTCCCGTACCAAGCAACACTTGATCACCACGCTGTCGGCTGCCCGAACTGCTCCGGCTGCGAAGCTCGCCGCGCCGCTGCTGGCCTGTATCGCGCTGACAGGCTGCTCGCTGCTGACGATCAAATCTCCAGAGATTCCGCTCACCCCGCGTGAACAGGAAGCTCGGCTGCTGACCCGCGATTACGCGGCACACTTTGCGACGACCACCAGCCATTTGATCGACGATGTGGCGCGCGAGAATACCGATCCTGCAATTCGCTTGCAGGCCCTTCGCCTGAAGCTCGGCGCCGTCACCGAGATCACGCGCGCATCCACCGGGCTGTCGCCGATGGGGAGCTTGCTCGACACCTGGGCATTTTCTCTGCAGTTTCGCGAATTTCTCGCCGCGGCTCGGGCGCCAATCTCTTGGGCAGCGCACAGCCCGAGGTGACCCGCGGCGCCGCAGCGCTCGGCGACGAAGCCGACGCGCTGGCCCGCAAGGTGTGGGGAAGCGGATGCGCATCTACAGCGAGCGGGTCCCCGCCATGAGTCTGTGGCAGGCCGAACTGGCGCTCGACCGCGCCGGATTCGACGATGCCTCGTATCGGACGGCTCTTCGCAACATGGATGCCCAACTGGAGCGAATTTCCAAACTCGCGGATACCAGTCCCGAATTGGCGCATGAGGCGATCGGCGAACTTCGCCGCAGCCTTCGTGAGTTGTCGGGCGCGAGCTTCGCAAGCTGGTGCGCGAAGCGCTGCTGCTGACGATTCTGCTCGCGGTGGTGCTGCTCGGCTTGCCCTTCACCGCCGGCTACTGGGTGGGTCGGCGGCGCGACGCTGCCTCCCGCGGCTGATGCCGGGAATGCTTGCTGATGCACCGAATTAGTACATAGTCGTAACTCGTTGAAATATTTAATACATTTTCAGACCGCAATGCCGTTCCAATCGATGCGATCGTAAGCGGCTCAAATCTCGCGCAGCCGAGATGGCGATTGGGCTCCAAAACCGAGAACTAACGATGGGTAATCAACCTCCGCCATCCACTATGGTGAGGGGACGGAAATTGTGGTTTGGTACATCGCAATTGGGATGCCGTCATGTTCCTCACCCGCCTAAGCGTCTCGGCCAGGTTCCTGTTGGTGTTGGCCATCGCCTTCACCTTCCAGGCCGGCATTTCCATCGTGTCGCTCCTGAACCAAAGGAATGCCCTGATGCAGGATCGGGCGAGCGAGGTCAAGCATCTGCTCGAGACCGGGTACAGCGCGGTGGTCTATTACCACGATCAGGCGGCGAAGGGGCTCATCACCGACGCGGCGGCGCGCCGCGCGGCAGCCAATGCTCTGCGAGCCATGCGTTACGATGGGAAAAACTATTTCTGCATCTGGGACCTGAACGGCACCGGAATTGCCCATGGCGGCAGACCGGAGTTGGAAGGCAGGACCTTTGTGAACTCGGCGGATGCGAAGAAGAATCCCGTCGTCGCCAGCATGGTGAGCAAATTGCTTGCGGTGGCAAAGACCGAAAAGAAGGAAGGCGCCGTTTCCTATCTCATTCCAAAGGCCGGCCAGACAACACCGCTGGTCAAGATCGCCTACACCCGGGTGTTCGAACCCTGGGGCTGGTCTATCAGCACCGGCGCCTACATCGACGATATCGAGGACGCGTTCCGGGCCCGGGCCCTGGCGGCCTTGTCGGTTTTCCTGGGCCTGATTGCCGTGGCGAGCGCAATTACCTTCATCATCGGCCGCGACTTGGCGCAGGCGATGAACCGCCTGTCTCGTCGGGTCACCAGCGTCGCGAAGGGCGAATTGGATGGCGAGGTTCCCGACGTCGACCGCGGCGATGAGGTCGGCGTCATGGCGCGCGCATTGATGGTGCTGCGCGACACCAGCAGAGAAGCCGCAGAACTCAAACTCGATCAGCTCACCGGGCTGCCGACGCGGAAGCTGCTGATGGATCAACTCGAGCGGGCGAAGGCCCTCAGCGCCCGCAGCGGCAACTACGGCGCGTTGATGCTGATCGACTTGGACAAGTTCAAAATACTGAACGATACGCACGGGCACGATCTCGGCGACATGCTGTTGCGGGAGGTGGCGCAGCGTCTGACGGCCGGTTTGCGCGAGGGTGATACTGTGGCGCGCCTCGGCGGGGATGAATTCGTATTGGTCGTCGTCGATATCGGCGAAAACGCGGTTGAAGCCGCCGCCGCCGCGGAAGCCGTCGGCATAAAATTGCTGGACCTGCTCAGCCGGCCCTACCACCTCGGCAACCTGACCCACGCCGGCGCCGCAAGCATAGGCATCACGCTGTTCAAGGGAGATGAAGTTTCCGCCGATGATCTGCTGAAGCAGGCCGATCTTGCCATGTATAAATCCAAGGATTCCGGCCGCAACGTCTTCCGGTTCTTCGGACCGCAGATGGAAACCTCGATGCTCCAACGCGCGGTGCTGGACAAGGAGCTTCGGCAAGCTCTCGCCGATGGGCAGTTTCAACTCCACTACCAGCCTCAGGTGGGGCCCGAGGATGAACTGACGGGAGCCGAGGCCTTGATCCGCTGGGAGCATCCGCGCCGAGGATTGGTGGGGCCCGGCGAATTCGTCGCGGTGGCCGAAGAGACGGCATTGATCCTGCCATTGGGCCAATGGGTCCTGGAAACGGTGTGCAAGCAGCTCGCGACCTGGGCGAGCCGGCCGGGGACTGCCGCCCTCAGGATCGCCGTCAATGTCAGCGCCCGTCAGTTTCAACAACCCGAATTCGTCAGCCAGGTTATATCGACGCTGCAACGCACGGGCGCCAATCCCCATCGACTGACGCTGGAGCTGACCGAAAGCGTGTTGGTCCACAACGTCGAGGAGGTCATCGAAAAGATGTCGCAGCTCAAGAAAGAGGGCGTGAACTTCGCACTCGACGATTTCGGCACCGGATATTCATCGCTGTACTATCTCAAGCGCCTGCCGTTGGATCAGCTGAAGATCGACCGCTCGTTCGTTCGCGATGTGCTGACCGACTCGGACGACGCCGCGATCGCGAAGACCATCGTCGCGTTGGCTCAGACTCTGGGATTGAAAGTCATCGCAGAAGGCATAGAGACGGCGGAGCAACGGGCTTTTCTCGCCAGCTCGGGTTGTCATTGCTACCAGGGCAATTTCTTCAGCAAACCGCTGCCGTCGCACACCTTCGAGCAGTTTGTCTCTCACCGCTCTCAACTCCGCCCATCGCCGACGAGCGCGTGGGTCGGGGGCCTCCAGGCAGAGTCGGTCGACTGACAATCGGCCTGCGAAGCCGACGTTCACGGATGACCTTCACAGGTGACGTTGTGCCGCCGCGGAGGTATGCTTTGCCGGCCGGCGCGCTCCGGCCTTGCGCGGTGCCCTCCAATCAAAGCGGAGATGCCATGAATAAGAAATTTGTCATCGCCTGGATCGTTCTTTTCGTCGCGTGGTTCATGGGCAGCTTCGTGGTGCACGGCGTGCTGCTGCGTTCCGACTACATGCAGCTGACCGACCTTTTCCGGACGGAGACTGACGAGCAGCAGCACTTCCCGCTGATGATATTGGCGCATGTGATGCTGTCCGGCGCGTTCGTCTGGATCTACTCGCGCGGCGCCGAGGCAAAACCATGGATGGCTCAGGGAGTGCGCTTCGGCGTTGCGATCGCCCTGCTCACGGCCGTACCGACCTACATGATCTACTTCGTGGTGCAGCCGATGCCTGGGAGCGTGGTCGTCAAGCAGATGATCTTCGACAGCGCGCTAATGGTGATTCTGGGGTTGATCGTTGCCTGGTTGTATCGAAACGCGGCAGCGCCTTCCCGCGCGGCGTGACATAGCGGCGATGCCGCTGTAGGGAGCTCTTAGAAGATCCCGACCGTTTTGGTCGCGGCACTTATGATTCCGACGCAATGGCCGTCCGCCGTCGACGCCAGCCAGTAGGCACCAATGTGGCTTTGCTGGTCGACATGGCCTCCGGGAGGAAGCGAGGCATAAAGTGCTCTTGCGCCCGACAAATCGAGCCAATAAAACCGGACGATCTCGCTGCTTCGATTCACGACGGTGAGTACCGCCGGCTCCGGGGTGGGATGCGATCGGAAGTCGGCTTCATGCTCGCATCGCCCTCCCTCCTTCAATTCTGCGCAGGGACTTACGCCTTCCATGCCTCCCGGCTGATGAATGGCGCAAGAAGTCGTGTAACTTTTTGCGTCGGCGCCTGGTTCCGATTGCGCCGGTTGAAGC
>Ga0209624_10000271_pt1 | contig 46119 bp, 41 predicted proteins | sample JacPinW_OM2H0_O1_FD_188565 | JGI IMG/M metagenome (GOLD analysis project Ga0209624, IMG submission 188565) | Forest soil microbial communities from Algoma, Ontario, Canada - Jack Pine, Ontario site 1_JW_OM2H0_O1 (SPAdes) (version 2) | ecosystem: Environmental > Terrestrial > Soil > Boreal...
AGGGTGCCGGTTCCGGAGCATGGGGCGTCCACTAGAATTCGCTGGAAGAGGACGCCGAACGGGAGTGGCTTTGTTGCGTCCAACTCGAGTAGGCGCACTTGCGTGAGTCCGAGCCGTTTGAATTGTTCGCGCATGGCGCGCAGGCGATGCGCGTGACGGTCGGCAGCTATGACGACGCCTTTTGCGCCTGCGGCACGTGCGAGAGGAGGAGTTTTTCCGCCCGGCGCGGCGCATAGATCGAGGACGCGGTGTCCGGATTTTGTATCGAGCAGCAGCGGGACAGTCTGCGAAGCTTCGTCTTGGATGGAGATCGCGCCGGCGTGGAAGGATTCGGTGCGCGTGGGGCTGCCGCCGCTTACGGCGAAGGCGGATTGCAGAATATTTCCGGGTTCGATGCGCAGGCCCGCGTTTTGCAGCGCGATGAAAATCTCTTCCCGTTGGTTCAGGTCGTGAAGTGCACAGCTTAGGCGCGGGGCACGATTGTTGGCTTCGAGCAATGCGATGGTTTGCGCTTCGCCCAGGCGCCGGAGCCAGCGCTCAACCATCCAGGTGGGATGTGAGTGCAGAATGCCGAGGCGCTCGGCGAGAGGCGTGGTTTGCGGAACGAATTTGGTGGCCGGCACGCGTGCATCGTTTGCGGCGCGGCGCAGAACGGCGTTGACCAGCGTTGCGGCGGAGGTTTTTCGCGCGCTCTTTACGAGTTCAACGGATTCATTCACTGCAGCGCGTGCTGGGATGCGTTCGAGGAAACGCAATTGGTAAAGCCCGATTCTTAGCGCGAGGGCTACTGGGAGATCCAGTCGGGCGACAGGCTTTTTCAATTGCCGCTCGAGCAGAAAATCCAGCAGGCGGCGCCAGCGGAGCACGCCCATTACTAGTTCGGTCGCCAGGCCGGCGTCTTCGGGCTTCACGCGCGCGCCGAGTTCCGAGTGCAGCAGGTCGCTTGCGTAGGCGCCTTCGACTTCGACGCGGCGCAGGACTTCGTAGGCGATTTTTCTGGCGGGGCTAATCACGAGCCGAACCGCTCTCCGGGCACCAGGCGCGCGCCATTCGCGAATTCGCGCGCGGAAATTTTGTTGCGGCCTTCGAGTTGCACGAATTCCACGCGCAGCGCGGTTTCGTCGCCGCACGTTACATGCACGTCGGCGTCGCTTGCGCTGATTGTGCCTGGTACTTGCTGACGAGCCTGAGATGCGGTTGTAGGGGCGGGTCCCGCGCCTGCGGGACCCGCCCCTCCGGTTGCTCCGCCTTCGACTGGTTGATTTGCTGCGGGCTTGCCCCATATTGCGCATTGCTTACCGCGGAACGCGGTGAACGCTCCGGGCCAGGGCTGAAAGCCGCGGATGCGGTTGTAGATTTTCTGTGCGGGGAGCGACCAATCAATTCTGCCGTCTTCCTTTTTCAGCGGGGGCGCGAGAGTCGCTTGCGAATTATCTTGCGGCGTTGGCGTGATCGTTCCGCTTGCGAGCCCGCGGAGCGTTTCGACGATCAGCGGAGCGCCTGCTTCTGCGAGGCGCGCGTATAGCGCTGGCGTCGTTTCGTCGGGCGCGATTTCGGTTTCGTGTTTGAGCAGCGTGGGCCCTGTGTCCAGACCCGCGTCAATTCGCATGGTGGTGAGGCCGGTGCGGGTTTCGCCGCTGGCGATGGCCCAGTGAATTGGCGCGGCGCCGCGATATTTGGGGAGCAGGGAGCCGTGGAGGTTAATCCATCCGAGGCGCGGAATTTCGATGAGGCGCGCGGGAATGATTTGGCCGTAGGCGATGATGACCACTACATCTGGTGCGGCGCTGCGGAAATATTCATAGGATTCTTCGGCGCGAATTTTCTGTGGCTGGTACACGGAAATTCCGGCGGCTACTGCGGCTTCTTTTACAGGTGAGCTCGCGACTTCTTTACCGCGCCCGCGGGGGCGATCTGGTTGTGTGACGACGCCTGCGATCTGGAAGTCTTGTTGGGCAATTAATCCGTGCAGAGAGGGCAGGGCAAAGGCCGGAGTGCCGCAAAAAATAATTTTCAGCGGCGGCACGGAGGTCCTACCACTCGCCGGCTTTTTTCAGCTTGCGGATTTTGCGTTTGATAAGGTCGCGCTTCAGCATGCTGAGGTGCGTGATGAAGAGGATACCGTTGAGGTGATCAATTTCGTGACAGAAGGCGCGGGCGAGGAGGCCTTCGCCGCGGCGTTCGAAGGAAGCGCCCGTCGCGTCTTGCGCGCGGACGGTGACGTACTGCGGGCGCTCGACGTAACCACGAAACCCCGGAAGCGAGAGGCAGCCTTCTTCTTCGCGCTGCTGGCCTTCGGCGTAAATAATTTCGGGATTGGCGAGAACCATTTTCGCTTCGGGAATTTTTCCGTTGGAGACGTCAACTACGGTGAGGCGCAGACCGACGCCGATTTGCGGCGCGGCGAGTCCGACGCCGGCGGCGGCGTACATGGATTCGAACATATCCGCGACGAGTTTTTGCAGGTCGTCGTCGAATTTTTCCACGCGCTTGCCGGGGGTTTCGAGGACCGGGTCGCCGAATTTCACAATCGGATGAATCATTTCTTGGTTTCGCCTTCTTGACCGCTGCGTTTAGAGTGTGCCAGAGAACTGCAAAAGCTGTACTTCAGCGGCCAAAGCCGCTCCGTTTTCGCTTGTTGCGGTGTTGTGGCTAAAGCCACGACCTGCAAAGCTTTCCGCCTCGCGATCCACACTCTTTCGGCGCTGGTTCTTGTGTTTCAAGTTTCAACTTCTAACTCTCAACTTTTGACTCTCAACTAGCAAGCAACATCGGCTGTTTAGAATTCGTCGAGTTGCTTCTGATAGCCTGCGAAATTGCGGCGCGTTTCACCGATGGAATCGCCGCCGAATTTTTCCAGGAACGCTCCGGCCAATCCCAAGGCGACCATCGCTTCGCCGGCTACGCCCCCGGCTGGAACCACGCAAACGTCTGAACGTTCATAGGCTGCTTTGACTTCTTCTTTCGTGTTTAGATCCGCGGTGAGCAGCGGGCGGCGCAGGGTGGAGATGGGTTTCAGGTAGCCGCGCACTACTACGTCGCTGCCGTTGGTGATGCCGCCTTCGAGGCCGCCGGCGCGATTCGAGGTGCGGTCAAAGCGTTTCGTTGCGGCGTCGTAACGGATCTCGTCTTGCACTTCGGAGCCGTAGCTCGCGGCATTCGTCACTCCGGTACCGAATTCGACTGCCTTCACGGCTTGAATGGACATGACGGCGCGAGCGATGCGCGCATCGAGTTTTTCGTCCCACTGCGCGTGACTGCCCAGGCCCGGCGGAATACCGTGGGCGACTACTTCAAAGATGCCGCCGACGGAATCACCGGCGCGCAGCACGTGATCCACTTCGGCGACCATGCGCGATTGGGTGGCGCTATCCACGCAGCGCAGCGGCGAATCTAGATTTTCGCATATTGCAGCTATTTCTTCCCAGGTGGCGGCGCGTTCCAGGCGCGCGTGGCCGACGGCGATGGTGTGGCTGAGGACTTCGGCGCCGAATTCGCGCAAGAATAATTTTGCGAACGCGCCGGCGGCGACGCGGGCGGCGGTTTCGCGGGCTGATGCACGTTCGAGCACGTAGCGCGCATCGTGGAAATTAAATTTCAGCGCGCCGGCGAGGTCGGCGTGACCGGGGCGCGGGGCGGTGAGTTGGCGTTGCGCGCTTTTGGGATCGCTCGAGTCGGCGCCGTCGGTGTCTTCAGCGTACGCAGGGGCTCCCACTGGCAGCGTCTTCTCCCAGTTTTTCCAATCGCGGTTTTCGATGCGGACGGCGATGGGCGCGCCGATCGTTTTGCCGTGACGCACGCCGGCTAGAATGTCGGCGGCGTCTTTTTCGATTTTCTGGCGGCCGCCGCGGCCGTAGCCGAGTTGGCGGCGATGCAATTCGCGCTGAATGATTTCCAGGTCCACGCGCACGCCCGCGGGAAGCCCGGAGATCCAGGCGATCAGAGCCTGTCCGTGAGATTCACCAGCGGTAACGAAACGTAGCATATTAGGTCGGACCTCGCGTGCAGGCACGAATAACAGATTCTACCGGAGGCTTCCAGTTGCGTAAAGGCGCGCTGCAAATTGTGGCGCCGATGTTTGCTTGACGCGGCGCGGACCAGCCGTTACGCTTCCGGGGACTCGACGCAAGCGGCGCATTCGGCCCACCACGCGTCGTCCAAAATGCCCGAATCCAGCGACACCTCGTCTCTGCCCGCGATTCTCGGCGACGCTGCCAAGCGCCAAGTCGCGGCCGTGCAGGATTACACGCTGCTGACCGTGCAGTCGCTGCAGTGCATGTTCTCGCCGCCGTACTACTTTACGGATACGCTGGAGCAGATGGACATCATCGGCGTGGGTTCGCTGCCGATCATTATTCTTGCGGGGCTTTCGATTGGTGGCGTGCTGGTGTTGCAAACGGCGGCGCAATTCCAGCGGTTCGGTGAAACGGCGCTGACGGGAGACGCGGTGTCGCTGGCGCTGGTGCGCGAATTGGGGCCGGCGGTTACGGCGCTGCTGGTATCGGGGCGCAACGCTTCGGGGATGGCGTCTGAGCTTGGATCGATGGTGGTGACCGAGCAGGTGGACGCGATGCGCGCGTTGGGTACGGACCCGGTGCGGAAGTTGATGATGCCGCGGGTGATCGCGACGGTGCTGATGGTGCCGCTGCTCACTACGGTGTTTGATTTTGTGGGATTGTGCGGCGGATTTCTGGTTGCGTACACCACGCTGCGGCTGGGCGCGGTGCAATTCTGGACGCGCGCAATCAATTCGTTGGATATCGGCGACGTGGTACAAGGGCTCGCCAAGCCATTTGTGTTCGGATTGATCATCGCGACGGTGGGCTGTTACTGTGGATTGCGGGTGCGCGGCGGAACGCAGGGAGTGGGGCGCGCGACGACTACCGCGGTGGTTATTTCTTCGGTGTGCGCGCTGGTGGTGGATTTCTTCTTGTCGCGATTGCTGCTGTATCTTTTCCAATAATCTGGTTGTGCCGCGTGCGTGACCTTGCACGGAACTCTCCGCTGGAATCTACTGGTTTCCATCTATAATCGGACGCATGACGCGCGACGTTCCGCCGCTCGGCTCTTCCCTTCATAGCGCGAATGCGCCGCGCCCGCCCTTGCGCCAACCCGCGCAGCAGGAAATACACAGCGTGCCGGGCGAGGCGCTGATCTCTCTGCGCGACATTCACCTGGGTTTCGAGGATCGCGAAGTCTTGGCGGGCATTTCTTTCGACGTGGGGCACGGCGAAACCAAGGTGCTGCTGGGCGAAACGGGCACGGGCAAGACGCTGATCATGAAGCTGGCGGCCGGATTGATTCAGCCGGATGCGGGGCATGTGCTGGTGATGGGGCACGACGTGAGCGAGATGCCGGAAAGCGAGCTGCTGAATTTCCGGCGGCGCATCGGGTTCGTGTTTCAGGAAGGCGCGCTGTTTGATTCCATGAACGTTTTCGACAATGTGTCGTTTCGTTTGCACGAGGAAGAGGTGGACGAAACGGAAATTGACCAGCGGGTGCGCGAGGCGTTGCGCTTCGTGGAGATGGAGGACGCGCTGGAGAAATTTCCTGCCGATTTGTCCGGCGGAATGCGGCGGCGCGTTTCGATTGCGCGGGCGTTGGTGGACCGTCCGCCGGTGGTGCTGTACGATTCGCCGACGGCGGGGCTGGATCCGGTGACTTCACAGACCATCATCACGTTGATATTGCGCGGGCGCGATTCGCAGGATGTGACGGCGCTCCTCGCGACGCATCGTGTGCAAGACGCTTTCGGATTGGCGAATTTTCGTTTCGATCCGGGAAGCGGCCACGTGGTATCGCTCGCTGGCAATGGCAAGGCCGGCGATGGGCGGTCGCTGGCGGAGCGCGAGAAGGACGCGGCGAACGGCAGCGATCAAAACGAGGTGCGGCCAACCAACGTGCTGGTGTTGCGCGAAGGCAAAATTTATTTTGCAGGGCCCGCGGATGAATTGCTGCGCACCAAAGACGATTACTTGAAAAAGTTTCTGGCTTCGGCGGAATGACGGCGACATTCGCAGTCATTGGCTCCGTCGAAGACGCAATCAGGGACGCAATCACTGAGGAGGCAAGGTCATGGCGCAACGCAAGCAACTGACATGGACGGAGCTGCGCGTGGGACTTTTCGTGCTGGTGGGGCTTTTCATTCTGGCAGTGGCGATCTTCTATATTACGGGCGCGGGGATTTTGGGCCCGAAATATCGCCTGTACACCTATTTACCGGAGGTGGAGGGCGTGGCGGCCGGGGCACCGGTGCGTTTGGATGGCGTCTCGATAGGCAACGTGGAGAAGATCGCGCTGAATCCGCATCCCACGGATCGCACGCAGAGCATCCAGCTGATCTTGCGCATTGACAAGAAATTCAGCCCGGAAGTGCGCACGGATTCGACGGCCAGCCTGGTGACGGAAGGATTGCTGGGCGACCGTTACGTAACGATCAAGCGCGGACTGAGCGGCGACGCCTTAAAGCCGAACAGCACGATTCCCGGCGCGCCGGCGGTGGCGATGACGGAGATGGTGGAGCGCGGGACGGATTTGCTGGATACGTTGAACGGTGTGACTGGCGAACTGCGCGGAATAATTGATCAGGTGAAGGAAGGTAAAGGTACGGTGGGGAAATTGATCAAGGATCCGGCGCTTTACGACAACGTGAACGCTACCGTGGCACGGTTGAACTCGATGGTAGGCTCGATTCAAGCGGGAAATGGGACGGCGGGGAAATTCCTGACGTCGGATGAGCTATACACGAAGGTGAACACTACCGTGGATAATGTGAACGATGTGATCGGCGCGGTGAAAGACCAGAAGGGAACCGCGGGGAAGCTAGTTTACGATCCGGCGGTTTACAACAGCGCGAAGTCATTTCTGGATAACGGCAACGCAGTGCTGAGCGATGTGCGCGCGGGCAAGGGCTCGCTAGGAAAATTCGCTACCGACGAGGCGCTTTACAATAATTTGCGCGACGCTTCGGCGCAGGTGCGAGATGCTTCGGCGAAACTGAATTCCAATCAGGGGACGGCGGGGAAATTATTCACGGATCCAAATTTGTACGACAACCTTACGGGGATGACTGGAGATTTGCGTTTGCTGATTGGGGATTTCCGCAAGGATCCGAAGAAATTTCTGCATGTGAAGCTGGCGGTGTTTTAGGGCTGCGGTTTCGGTGGGACGGGAATTCTTAGCCACCAGAGTGTGCCGGAATAGTCGGAGAAGCAGACGTGGCCGCCGGATTCTTCGAGGACGCCCTTGGTGTGATCGTAAAACTGAATAGTGGCGACTATGCCGAGCGGCACTGCTTCGTCCCAGTCTGCGTAGCGGGAGACTTCCACGGTTTGTGTGTTTAGCACGGCCATGATGTGTTTGCGGAGCGCTTCGCGGTCAGGTTTTTCCTGCCAGACGCCCAAGCGACGGATGGTGATGACTTCGATGGGGGCGCCGAACAAGTCCGAGATGGAAACGGGACTGTCGAAATCGCGGTAGCCGTCTTTTGCCGCGCCGAGTGCGCTGCACGCTTTGCCGAATGCCGGCGTGATGGGCGCGTGCACGGTGCTGTCGGTGTTTACGGGCTGTTTCGCCTTTGAATCATTGGCTGGAGCGGGCGTTTCCAGATCAATCACGAACTTCGGGTCTTTCGTTTTGTCTTGCGCGTAGTTGGGCTGGGCTGCTACGGCGGCGAGCGCGAGGAACACGAGAAAATATTGTGGGCTTCTGAGCATGTCGCTTTCCTGGACGCGATGCGTCGTGAAATCGGGATTGTACTGCAAAACGTCTCAGCGCGTGCCCGGCGTCACGCGTCGGCGTCACGTGTGATTGTCACGTAGGTTCACGGACCACAAGCTTGGCGGGCGGCAGCTGCGGGGCGGAAATTATCTGCCTGGAATTCGAGGGACGGGGAACACACCGCTCCCTCGCACGCAATTTCCGCGCCGCTGCGTTCACGCTGCGACTTGTGGTCCGTGCTACGCCTCGTCATTCAGCACGAGCTCGATTTCCCGGTCGCCTTCCTTCTCGTCGCCGGGAGCGACGAAGCCCGCGCGACGTTTCGGTCCGCGCGGAACCAGGGTCCAAGCGATGTCTTCCATCTGGCGTAGAGTTTGCCGGCCCTGCTCCGAGTAGCTCGAGCATTCGCGCACCGGGAAAAACACGGGCATTTCGGGATACGTCGCCTGGCACACTACAACCTGCTCGCTGTGGCGATAGCCCTGGTAGACGTGCGCTCGGAAGCAGGTATCGCAGAGCGACGGACCGTGCGTCGGGGTGCCGTTTTTTATGTTGACGCTCATGTGATTACTCCTTTCTGGAAGCGGGTATTGCGCCGCTTCGAAATTTCGGTTTCTTCGCGCGAGTGCAGAGACACTTGCGCGGATACGCCAGCGTGCGCGGTGCGACAATGGCGCTGCTGCGGCGCTACGGCTGCGCGAATACGAATTGACGGAACCGGGAAATGCGCCGGCCGATGGTTCTGGCTAATTTGTACGCAGTCGAGAGCTAGGGAGACTTACCGTGAGGGATTGCTGAACATACGGCCACAATCCCCGCGGGGCGTCTTGGGCGCTGGCCCTAACTGCGAATTGTGTTGGCGTATGGTCATGCTGTATTTTTCTCCAGCCTGCGCGAATTTACGCGAGGGGCGAGCGGAAGGCAACGGCAAAGTGTTGAATGGCGAGAAATTTAGGGCGAACGGTTTTTGCGGCGAGTCGAAGTGCGAAAGTTGGCGTTTTTGCTCGATCCGAGGTGGCGCCACACGCAGAAGAGAGGTCCTTCGCTCCGCTCCCTTCGCAGAATCACTCAGGGCAGGCAGGATGACGAGCGCATTTGTAAGTCGCGGATCAAAGTCGCCAATCACCCGTAACTCCTCGTCCGTTGGCCATCGCTCGTCACTTGTCACTTATCACTGGTTATTCTGGTTGGCCGGAGTGTTCGAGAGCTACTTCGTGGACGCGGCGGAGGTCTAGTTTGCCGCTGCCTAGGTGGGGCAACTCATCAATGTGGAAAAACTGATTCGCGCGGGGGATCCAGAGATTGGGGAGGCCGGAATTGGCTAGCTTTTCCAGGACTGGCTTCAGCGCGTCAGGTGACAGCGTGTGCAGGACTACGAGGCGCTCGCCCTTTTTTCCGTCGGGGATGCCTGTTACCACGAAAATCTTCTCGACGGATTCGGCCAGCTCGTGGAGTTTTTCTTCGATTTTTATATGCGGGACCATCTCGCCGCCGATTTTGCTGAAGCGGCTTAGTCGATCGGTGATGGTGAGGAAGCCGTCTTCGTCTTCGGCGGCGATGTCTCCGGTGGTGTACCAGCCGTCTTGCAGAACTTCCGCGGTTTTTTCGGGCTTGCCGAGATAGCCGAGCATCACGTTCGGGCCGTGCACCAGCAGCAGACCTGGCGTGCCGAATTCGCGCCGCTCGCGAGTTTCGGGATTAACGATGCGCACGCTGACGCCGGGGAGCGGATGACCGATGCGTCCGCGCTTGGCGCCAACCTGGCGGAAACCTGGGGCACGAAAATCGCGCGTGTTGACGGCGACTACTGGCGAACACTCCGTGCAACCGTAACCTTCGAGCGGGCGAATGCCGAAGCGGTCTTGGAAAGCTAGCGCGAGAGGCTCGGGCAATTTTTCCGCGCCAACTACTACGAATTGCAGGCTGCCGAAATCTTCGGGGAGGCAGCGGCGCGTGTAGGCTTGCAGGAACGTGGGAGTGGCGAGAAGAAACGTGACCTGGTAATCGCGGACCAGTTCGCTGACGGCGGTGAGATCAAGCGGGCTGGGATGATAGGCGACGCCGACGCTGAGAACAGCGGGCAGCCAGAGCGTGACGGTGAAGCCGAACGAATGGAAAAAGGGGAGCACGCCGAGAAGGGCATCGCCTTTGGTGAGCATGAAAGTTTGGCCCATCTGATCAATGTTGGACATGATGTTGTAGTGGGTGAGCATCACGCCTTTGGGTTCGCCGGTGCTGCCGCTTGAAAAAATAATTGTCGCGAGATCGTCGAGCGATTGCGATTTGCCGGAGTTGAGCGCGCGTTCGAGCAGCGGGCCGGGCAGAAACCAGAGCAGCAGGGCCACGATTTTTTCTGTCAGGCGCGGGCGGGCGGCGATTTCTTCCAGCAGGATCTGTTTCCCGGGGACTTGCAACGGAAGTTTTTCGAGCAGCAGCTTGGTGGTGATGACGGTTTGCAGATTGCATTGCTCGGCGCAGGACGCTAGAGTTTCGTTCGATGCGGTGTAATTCAAATTCACGGGGATTTTTCCGCTGAGCGACGCAGCGAAATTCACCAACGCGCCGGGCACGGACGGAGGCAGCAGGATGCCGACCATTTTCTGGCCGGCCCAGACGTTGCGGAGGCGGCGGGCGAGAAAAATGGAGCTGAGCAGCGCGTTGCCCCATTTCATGCGGGGGCGGCGCTTGTCGCCCATGGCGAAGCGGAAAGGATAATGATGCGCGGTGCGGATCAGCGAGCGCGGCAGAGTATGCATACGGCTCTTGTGATGGCGATACGCTTCTGATTGCAATTCCTGAACCGCTTCGCGGACTTGGAAGGCTGTGGCACTGGCTGGCATCGGCGCGCCGAAACTTACTGTGACGGGATACGGGATTTTTCGCGGAAATTTCCACAGGAAGCGGCCGCGTTCGTAGCTGAAGACGCTGCCCCAGACGCCGTCGAGATTCACCGGAACAATGGGTGCGTTCACGCCTTTCATGATTCGTTCCATGCCCCGGCGGAAAGGCAGCAGCTGGCCGATGCGCGTGATCTGGCCTTCGGCGAAAATGCAGACAACTTCGCCGTTGCGGATGGCGTCGCTGGCTTCGCGCAGGGAATGGATCATGTCGCGCGGGCGCAGCTGCGAAGAAATCGGAATAGCGCGAATCATTTTGGCGAACGGCTTGATGTGCGGCTGGTCATAGATGTCTTTGAACATTAGGAAGCGGATGTCGCGGTCGGTGGAGGCGAGCAGGAGGAGCGCGTCCACGAGAGACATATGATTGGAGACGAACAGGGCACCGCCAGATTCGGGGATGTTGTCGCGGCCTTCGACGCGGATGCGGTAGATGGAGTGGGTGATCATGAAGAGGACCAGGCGGAGGAGGGAATCTGGCAACAGGTAAATGGAATAGCCGGTCATGACCGCTGTTAAAATCGCGCCATCGAGAAAGATCGCGGCGGCAGACTGGTGAAAACGCGCCGAAAAAATGTTGTAGGCCGCGGCCGCTACGAATATGCCCACGAACGACCAGAAATTCGCCGCGGCGATCACCCCGCCCTTCTGGTCAGGGCGCGGGCGGTGCTGGATCAGCGCGTTCAACGGAACGGCAAAGAAGCCTCCGAAGAATCCCAATAGCCAGAGATCGGGGATGCGCAAGCGCACGATGTTTACGATGAACGCGCCGACCTGCTGCGCGAGCGGGACGCCAGTGTGCAACGCCGTCAGCTGCAGCCAGCTGCTTAGCGCTTCGGCGGGCCGGTGGAAATACAGCAGAGCGCCGAAAATCGTCATGCCCAGAGCGCCGAGCGGAATCAATCCGTATTCGATTTTGCCCCCAGAAAGATATCCCGCTGCGACGCTGCCGATCCCAATTCCGATTCCCACGGCCGCCTGCAGGTAGCTGATGTGCGTTTCGTCCACGCGCAATACATCGTGGCCGTAAATAATGATCGTGAATTGCAGGAGCGCAGCGAGAAAGAAGAGATACGTATTGCCCATCACCGCCCAAGCCAGCGTGCGGTCGGCGAGAATGGTTTTCATCTGCGCGCCCAGATCGCCAATCGGATTCCATCGCAATTTCTTGGTGGGATCCGCCGCGGGCACCTGCGTGATGCCGAAACTGGTAGTAAGGCCCAGGAGCGTGCACCCCAGGAGGATGACGCCGGCGATTTCTTCACGCCCGTGGTAGCGCTCCGCCAATGCCCCTGCGGCCATTACTGCCGCGATGCTGCCCAAAAAAGTGCCGAGTTCGATGATTCCGTTGGCCCAGGAGAGCTTACGTTCAGGGACCAGCTCCGGCAGCAATCCGTATTTCGACGGCCCGAATAAAGCCGACTGCGAACTGATGAGAAATACCGCGGCGCATTCCAGCGGCAAATTGTGCAGCCAAAGACCCAGAATGGTCACGGCCATTACGAAAATTTCCATCAACTTCGTGCCGATCACCACGCTGCGCTTGCTGTAGCGATCCGCCAGATTGCCGCCGGCCATCGAGAAGAAGATGAACGGCAGTGCAAATAGCGCGCCGACGATGAGGATCAGATTTTCCCGGGTATCCTTCGGAAAATTCATCGCGACGATGATGTAAATCACCAGGAACTTGATGGCGTTGTCGTTGAAGGCGTTCTGGAATTGGGTGACGATCAGGCTCCAGAAGCCGAAGCGCCAGTGGGGCTTTTCTGCGCCGCGGTGCGGCGGAGGCGCGGTTGATGGCGTGGCTTGGGGGGTGGGGGTGGCGTCAGACATTTTTTCTCGCGCCAGCTGCGGGAAATGCGTGAGTCATCGGCGGTGTGGTTCCAGTGGGCCGCGAGTGGCTGCGGCAGGTATCAATTTGCCGGGAGATTCGTTGGGTTTCAATGAGTTTCGGGAGAGAAGGTGCGATGGCGGCGTCCGGGGCGTCCCACAGGCGAGCAGTGACGAGGCTGGTGAGGGAAACTGTCGGCCGGTAATTCGCGCAGAATCAATGCATTGCGCCGCGCCGAACTTGGCATCTCGGTTGCAATTGAGCGTTACCAGCGAGGTGTGCCAATGAAAATAGATAGCAGCCAAGCGCAGTGGGGAATTCGTGTTGCGGGGTTGGTGGGCGCCGGTGCTCTGATTCTGGGACCCGTTGTTTTCGGCACGGCCGCGTCTTTGCCTAATCCGCGCAGGGATGTGCTTATAGCTATTCCATCGGGCGCAGCCACGACGATGTCTGCGGACCGTACCCTGGTGATTGACGCGCAGCCTGAGTTGAAAAAGGACGAAAGTTTCACGAACGAAACGAAGGATGTCGAGTATCGCTTCCGCTTGGATGGCTCGTCGGACATGGTGCATTTGAAGATTTCTGCAGAAGTTGAGCACGGACTGGTTCGCTGGGAATTGATCGATCCCACCGGCGAGGTGCGCGCGAGCATCGGAACCACGGAACGAGCCAGCATGAGCACGTCGAACATCCAGGCCATCAAAGGCGAATGGCTGTTGCGCGTGACGTTGCAGGATGCGACCGGCCACTACAAAATCCAGTGGGAAAAATGACGCGCGGGCTTTTGCAAGCATGTAGCGCTGAAACCTGGGAGGCGCACTGATGAATGCGCTGTGGAAGAACGTGCAGTACGGGATGCGCGTACTGGCGAAGAGCCCGGCGTTCACTCTGGTGGCAGTGCTGACCTTGGCGCTGGGGATTGGGGCGAACGCGGCGATCTTCTCGGTGGTTTATTCGGCGCTGCTGCGGCCGCTGCCTTATTACCAGCCGGACCGGTTGGTGACGCTGGGGGAAGGGCGCACGCAGACGCGCGACAATGAAGGGGCGAGCCGCAACACTTCCATGCCGGATTTCGTGGATTGGAAGAAGCTGACGAAGAATTTCGCGGCGTTGACGGCTTACAGCTTCGATACTTTTACGCTGGCGGGGAACGGCGAGCCCAAGTCTGTGTTCGCGACGCAGGTGGCGCCGAATTTTTTCGCGACGCTGGGAGTGAAGCCAGCGCTGGGTCGAGGATTTGTGGATGGCGATGAAGTAGGCGACGGCCCTCACGTGGCGATGTTGACGTACGGATATTGGCGCAGCGATTTCGGCGGCGATGCGGCGGCGATTGGACGCACCATCACGCTGGATAACAAGCCGGTGACGATCGTGGGTGTGCTGCCGCGCGATTTTCAATTTGCGCCGTCGAATGGGTTTCCGTTGTGGGTTCCGATGCACGCCACGCGGGACCTGCTGACGCGGCGAAATCTGCGCTGGATGAATGTGTTTGCGCGGCTGGGGCCGGGAGTGAGCACGGCGCGGGCGCAGGCGGAAATGGACGGGATTACGGCGCAGCTGGCGCGGGAATATCCACAGCAGGATGGGTCGGTGTTTGTGGCCATCGGTTCGTTGCGGCACAGGATTGTGGGGCAGGTGCAGCCGTTGCTGCTGGTAATTTTCGGCGCGGTGGGATTTGTGCTGTTGATTGCGTGCGCGAACGTGGCGAATCTGATGATGACGCGCGCGGCGGGGCGGCGTAAGGAATTCGCGATACGCACCGCGCTGGGTGCGAGTCGCGGACAATTGGTCGCCCAGATGCTCACCGAGAGCGTGCTGTTGGCCGGGCTGGGAGCGGTGGTGGGATTTGTGGCGGCGCAGTGGGGCGTGAATTTGCTGATTGACGCGATTCCGCAGACCGTGCTGAGCACTTTGCCAAACTTGCGCGAGGCGGGCACGAATCTGCCGGTGCTGGCGTTTCTTTGCGTTGTGACTTTGCTGACCGCGGTGCTTTTTGGATTGGCTCCGGCGCTTTCGATGTCGCAGACGAAAGTGAGCGACGCTCTGAAGGACGAATCGCGCGCAGGAACGAGCAGGGCGCACGCACGTTTGCGTAATGCGGTGGTGACGGCGGAAATTGCGGTGTCACTGGTGCTGCTGGTGGGCGCGGGATTGATGTTGCAGAGCCTGCACGCACTGCTGCATCAGGATGCGGGGTTTGACCAGCGGAACCTGCTGGTGTTTTCGGTGAACCTGCCGGACAGCTCTTATCCCAGCGATAAGAATTATCCAAACGACAGTCCGGCGGCGCGGTTGTTCGAGCACGAGTTCAGCGAGAAGTTGCGCAATATGCCGGGCGTGCAGGGCGTGGGAGTGACCAGCGCGCTGCCGATTGGCGGAAGTGGTGGGACGATACGGTTTTTGGTGCAGGGGCGTCCTACGGAGGCAGGGCAGGAAGATGAATGCGACATTATTACGGCGACGCCTGATTATTTTTCGGCGCTGAAAGTGCCGCTGGTTTCCGGGCGCATGTTTTCCGCGACGGACAAGATCGATGCGCCGTGGGTGGAGATTGTCAACCAAGCCTTCGTGAATAAGTATTTCCCGAACGAACAGGCGGTGGGGAAACGCACGCGGTTTACGTTTGATGCGAAGGAACCTTATAGGGAGATTGTGGGCGTGGTGGGGAATATCGCGCAGGACGATCTGGCCGGGCCGCCCGTGCCGGTGATTTATGTGGCGAACGAGCAGGGGCCTTCGACGTATCTGACGTACATGGTGCGGACGGCGGGCGATCCCGCGGCGTTTGTGGGTTCGGCGCAAGCGGCGCTGCACGAGATAGATCAGCAATTGCCTTTGATTCAGCCGCAGACGATGGAGCATTTCACGGATCAGACTGCGTCGGTATTTTTGCGGCGTTATCCTTCGTACTTGATTGGGAGCTTTGCGGGCCTCGCGCTGATTTTGGCGATGATTGGATTATATGGATTGATTTCGTACACGGTGCAGCAGCGCACGCGCGAGATAGGGATACGCATGGCGCTGGGCGCGCAGCCCGGCGACGTGTTGAAGTTGGTGATAGGGCAGGGGATCGGGGCGGTTTTGGCGGGCGTGGGGATTGGTGTGGTCGCGGCTTTGGCATTAACGCGATTGATGGCTAGTTTGCTGTTTGGCGTGCGGCCGACGGACTTGGTGACGTTCGCGAGCGTCGCGCTGCTGCTAACTGGGGTGGCGCTGGCGGCTAGTTATATTCCGGCGCGGCGGGCGATGCGGACGGACCCGTTGCATGCGCTGCGGCATGAGTGAGAACCTGGAATTGCCTGCCGTTGAATTGCCATGCTCTCCAGGGGTATCGTAGCGTGTGGTCGGAAGGCTCCGGACACTGAGTACGTTCCGTCGGAACTCAGCGATTACATCCGTTGTGCTCGCTTTCCTCGCAGTGTCTGCGCCTGCGAAACGCGTGGACCCAAAACCGGTCGCTCCGGTTACCTTCGCCGGTATCCGGTACACAGCACAGGGCGATGGCAGAGATCAGTATGTCGTTGCAGCGGACTTGTCCAGCGGGAACGAGTTGTGGAGGGTAAAGGTATTTCACAGCCACATCGAGCCCTGGGTAGAGGAAGACGTAAAGTGGGTCTTCATCACGGACCTCAAGCTCGCGGGCAACGCGCTTTTCGTCAGAGATGAAAAGTCGCGGTGTTATTCAATTGACCTCACGAAAAGACGTGTGCAGAAGCTGCAATGCGGTGGTGTTTTCTCACAATAAGTCAGCGCAAAACACAACTTTCAACCCAAACGCCTTACGCCAGGACGCGGAGTGCGGATTTTGCGGCGGCTGTCGCGGCTGGCACTGGGACGCTTATTTCTGGGAGCGGATGTTCGCGCTTGGCGTATTTTGTGGAGATGTAGTCGTCCACTAGTTTTTGGAATGCGGCGGAGAGTTCGTCGTAGTTGCCTTCCAGGGTGTTGAAATGTTTGCCGTCGATGTACACGGGGCAGCGGGGAGCTTCTCCTGTGCCGGGGAGGCTGATGCCGATGTTGGCGGCTTTGGATTCGCCGGGGCCGTTGACGATGCAGCCCATCACGGCGAGCTTCATGTCTTCCACGCCTTCGTAGTAACGCTTCCACTCGGGCATTTTGTCGCGAATGTAGCCTTGAATGCTTTCCGCTAATTCCTGGAAAGTGGTGCTGGTGGTGCGTCCGCAGCCGGGGCAGGCAGTGACGCTGGGCGCGAAGCTGCGCAGGCCGAGCGATTGCAGCAGTTCGCAGGCGGCGTAAACTTCGTCGCGACGATCGCCGCCGGGGCGCGGTGTGAGCGAGACGCGGATGGTGTCGCCGATGCCTTCATCGAGCAAAATTCCCATGGATGCAGAGGACCAGACGAGGCCTTTCGCGCCCATTCCTGCTTCGGTTAAGCCAAGGTGCAGCGGCTGATCGGTTTTCGCGGCCAGGTCGCGATAGATGGCTACGAGATCGTGCGGGCGAGATACCTTGCACGAAATAATAATTTGATCTTTGCGCAGGCCACAATCCAGGGCGAGAGCGGTGGATTCCAGCGCGGATAGAACCATGCACTCGTTGATAATTTCTTCCGAGGATTTGCCGAGGTCTTTGTCGGTGTTTTCCTGCATCTTGCGCATCACCAGTTCTTGATTGAGCGAGCCGCCGTTGACCCCGATGCGCACGGGTTTGTTATGGTCGCGCGCCACTTTGCAGATGGTGGAAAATTGTTCGTCGCGGCGCTGGCCGGCGCCGACGTTGCCGGGATTGATGCGCAGCTTATCGAGCGCGCTGGCGCAGGCAGGATATTTCGTGAGCAGGACGTGGCCGTTGTAATGGAAGTCGCCGATTAGCGGGACGTCGCAGCCGGCATCGAGCAGGCGCTTTTTAATTTCAGGGACGGCGGCCGCGGCTTCGGGAATATTTACGGTGATACGGACCAATTCCGAGCCGGCTTGGGCTAGTTCCAGACATTGCTGGGTGGTGGAGGCGATGTCCACGGTGTCGGTGTTGGTCATGGACTGGACGACTACGGGTGCGCCGCCGCCGACTTGGATTTTGCCGACTTTTACACCTACGGTTTTGTGACGCTTCTGTGTCATGGCTTTACCATTGTATCGAATTGATGCGGTTTGTTGCTAGCGGCTGTTGGCGGAAGTGGTGGGGAGTTCAAAATCACCACTGATGAACGCAGATGAACACTGATAAAGGCAGATGATAAAACGACGGCAGATAGAGTCACCGCGAGTTCGATCTAATACTCGGGGCGGCGGCCGATGTTGGCGGATTTGCCGTTTACGCGTGATGGGGGCGGGGTGATGGTGGCCATTTTGCGGATCATGGCCAGGACGAGTTTCTTGTCATCGTCGGATAAAGTGGTGGAATATTTTTTGATGTCGGCGAGGAAGCGGATCTCTTCTTCGGAAAGTTCGCCGAGCATTTTGCGGGTTTCGCGGTCTCCGGGCGTATCGCTGCCGGGGAAAAAGTCGGCGAGGGAGATTTCCATGGCCTCGGCAATTTTGGCGAGGGTTTCGAGCGAGGGAACGGTGTGGCCGTTCTCGACGCGCGAGAGGTAACAACGGAGCAGGCCGGTGCGGCGTTCGATATCGCCTTGCGATAAGCCGCGGTCGGCGCGATAGGACTTGATCACTTCCCCGATGTTAACCTTTGGTTTCTCTTTGGGCATGGTATCTTTCCTCTAACTAGGACGTATCTTACGAGTAACCCTCGAAATGGCGCAAGAGATATTTCGAATATTGTTCCTCACAGGAACATTTTTTCGATGAAACCTGTCATTGAAACGGGCGCCAGCGCCTTCTGGTTGCAAAATTTCGCGAAGGGAATTGCCACGCCGCACCGCCGGCGCATTGGCTGGGCTGCCGGGCCACGCTCTGTAGACGCTGTCGTTGCTGCTAAATCGAGGACTGCGCAACCGGAGTTTGCAGTGGGGCTACAACCTTGCGCTTTCCGGCGCGTTTATTCTCGTAGAGAGCACCGTCGGCGCGTTTCAAGAGCTCCTGTGGCGTTTCGCCGGGGGCATAATCTGTCCAGCCGCGGGAATATTGCAGGCGCAGCTTCTGATCATCGAATTCGAATTCGAGGCCTTCGAGGCGGGCCAGGACGTGCCGGACTTCTTCGGCGCGACATTCCGGAAGCAGCGCCATGAATTCATCACCGCCCAGACGAACGGCCAAGTCGGAACCGCGAATGGCGCGTTGTAGGCGATCGGCGAAACCTTTCAGCACGGTGTCGCCGGCGGCGTGGCCGTGGCGGTCATTAATTTGTTTTAGCCCATCGAGATCCATCAGCAGAACAGTGAGGGGGCGGCCGTGACGCTGTGCGCGGCTGATTTCCTGAGCCAGGCGCTGTTCGCCGGAGCGCCGATTGTAAAGACCGGTGAGCTGATCGAGAGCAGCGAGCTTGTAAACCTCTGAAGCCAGAGTTTCCACTTTTGCCAGGGATTGCATTTGATCAGCCACCTCCAGACGAAGGCGACTGAGCTGGACTTGCTGATAGACCAAATAAACGCTGAATACCAGAACGAGCCCCACTAGAGCGCGAACTGCCTGGTTCAGGTAAAACGAATAAGTCGCTTCCTCTCGGGTGAGCATGGCGGGGAAGGCGAAAGACGCCACGGCGAGCGTGAGCAACAGAATCACGGCGACGGTGGTGGACCACAGCCACCATTGCTTTTTATCCAGAAGATGCAAATGCTCGCGGATCAGCTCCGGCTCAAAGTGCGGGACGGCCGGACGATCCGTCGGCGCCTCGGCGTGAGCATGAATATCCGGCATAGGTCCTCACTGGTGAATAACTCGACACAGGATGCCAGAGGCGGGAAGGGGTGGATATACGTATGTGCCGCAGGGGTTCCATTGTGGTAACGGCATAATGGCTTAGTAACGACAGTATTAACCTGGTTTGGTCCGCAGTACCTACGGGCCAGTCGCTAGCGCCACGGAGGTGACGAAGCGGTTAGCCGTTCTTGGTTGTGCCGATACTTCCCGCCTGATTTACATATTGCCGCGATTCCTGCTTTGCATTCCAAGCATTTCGCGCCGCGCGACGCTCTGGCCGCGCCTCCCCTGTACGGTCGCAGCGCGCTTAAACGCGCCTGAAACCAAAAAGAGGAGATCGCGATGAACCCGACAGCTAGAGCAGTGGTATTTCTGCTGGTGATTCTTGGCTTGGCGGCGAGCCTGGTGCCCGGCAACTTGTCTTCCCACAATACGTTGACGGCTATGCTTGATGGAACGCAGCCGCCGGTTCCGCCTAAGGCGGCGTTTTTCGACGGTACACAACCCCCGGTCCCGCCCAAAATGATGGCCGTGTTTGCTCGTATGCTGGATGGAACGCAACCGCCAGTTCCCCCCAAGATGACGGGCACGTTCGCGGGGAAGCCGGATGGGACGCAGCCGCCGGTGCCGCCCAAGATGACCGGCACGTTCGCCTGGATGTTCGATGGAACGCAACCGCCGGTGCCTCCCAAGGCGATGGCGGCGGCAGTCTGAGCGAGGGGTTCGATGCAGTGCCGGTGGAGTAAACGGCGGAAAGGAAGGCGCTGATCGGGGGGAGAAAGCGCTAATTCTCCTCCCGGTTTTGTGCTACGATTTGCGCTAGTGACAGACATGTTAAGTTTGCTGCTGTGGCCGGCCGGATTGTTGATTGAATTGCTGCTGCTGGTGCGTTCCGTTCAGACCAAGACGTTCACCAAGTACATCTATTTTTACGCATACATTTCCTGTGTCTTCATTGTATCGGCGGGGCTGTTCATCGGGCACTCGAGGCTGGAATTTTACGAAGCGTGGTATTGGCCGACGCAGTTTGCCACGCTGGCGATGGGCTGCGCAGTGGTGCTGGAAATCGTGCGGCAAGCGCTGGCTGCTTATCCCGGAGCAGAGCGATTTGCGCGGGTGGCAAGCTGGGTGGTGTTCGCGGCGACATTCTGTTACGTGGAATGGCACGTGGCGCGGCGGACGGTATGGTCCACATCGAACGCAACGGTGGAGCTGGAGCGTGATCTGCGGGTGATCGAAGCGCTGGTGCTGGCCACCGTGATGGCGATCGTTTTCTACTATCGAATTGAGCTGGGCAAGAATGTCACCGGCATGATTGTGGGTTTTGGCGCGTACGTGGGCGTAAGTGTGGCGAGCCTGGCGCTGCGGGCGTTTGTGGGGCCGCGCTTCAACGCCGGCTGGGGCAATTTGCAAACGGCATCGTATTTCTTTGCTTTGATCGTATGGACGGTCGCGCTATGGACTTACAGCCCGAACCCCGATCCTCCCGGTGGGGGTGGCGGCGGAGGGGGATACGACGCGCTGGTGGACGGCACACGGGCGCGCTTGGAATCGGTGCGGTCGCAATTGGGCGGGGTGGCGCGCTAATGGTCGGCCTGCTCCTCTACTTGGCTCTGGGTATCGGACTGCTGGTGTTCTTGTGGGCCCTGGCGCGCAGGAAAGGTGCGCCGGTGGAAGGGTGCGGGCGACAGTTCGTGGAGGCACGGCAAGCTTTGCGAACGCTGCAATTCGGATTGCTGCCGGAAAATTTGATCCAGCGAATATTTGATCCGGAAGATTTTCGCTATGTGACGGCGGCGAGCTCGGGAAAAATTGGCGAATTGTTCTTGCAGGAGCGCACCAGGATTTCATTGATGTGGGTGCGGCGGGTGCGCAGCGAAATACGCAATCTAATGCATTTCCACCTGGCCTATTCACGATTGCACGCGAAGCTGAGCCTGCTGACGGAAATCCGGCTGGCGCTGGATTTCGCTTTATTGCTAATGGCGTGCCGCGCGATGCGGATTCTTCTGTACTTGCGCGGACCGTATGGCGCGCGAAGCATGGTGCGTGTGCTGACGGCTACCGCGGGACGCGTATGCGCGGCGTCGGAAAAGTCGCTGGCATTTCTGAATACCCCGGCGCTGGAATCGTTCCGCCGCGATTCGGCCGGGCACGGGGCAGCGATTTAGCCGATGAACACACCAGCGAAACACACCGATGTGCTGGCTGCTGCGGACGATCTGCGGCGCCGCACGCTGGCGGATATGACCCAGCCGCTCGGGCGGTTGATCTACCTGGCTTCCACACGCGATTACAACACCGGTTTGTACTATCACCAGGGACTCGCGTTGCGTTTTTCAGAAGAAGCCGCGTGCGAAGCGCTGGCGGATTGCCACCGCGAAGCGTTCGAGGAACTGGTGGCCGCCTCGCTGGAAGAATTGGTGTATGAGCTGGAAGCCTATTTGAAGAGCACGCGCGTGGCGGCCGGCGATTTCATCGTGGCATGGAAGGGACTGGAACCGTACCGCGTGGCAGTTCCGGTGGGAATCGATTCATTAGCCAGCGAACTGGTATTTTCCAACTTGAAAGTGGCCCTGGCTATTTTGGAGGAGCGTCTGATGGCTCGGCCGAAACCAGGCGCATCGCTACACCCGTTACCTGTCCAATAATCTCCGCTTCATCCGGGAAAGGGAATTGCCGGATGGCCGAACCGGAAAGAGGGTGCGGAATCAAGGTGAGTTCGGAACCGCGCAATTCCACCCACGAACAAGCATAGCTATCGCGCAATTCGATGAAATAAATGGGCCGGTCGAATTCCGTGCGCCAGCGCGAGGGGTGCGTGCGGGTCACATGGCTATCAATCTGCACGAACGAGCCGGGACGAAGCAGCGGATACATCGAGGAATCGTCGGTGCCAATATATCCGTACTGGCAGTGGCGCAGATCCAGCTTCTGCAGGAACGAAATCGGAACTTCGCCCCACAGCTCCACCATCCGCGAAAGCAAGTTAGTCTTTTCCAGGTTGAAGCCGCGGTCAAAACGCACCGGGAAGTTCACGACGTTGCCGTCGGCGGGCGCCTCCAGTGTGGCCAAGTGCGTATTCTGCAGCGGTGTAGAGAGTTGGTAACGCATGGTTTCGTCCAGTAGGACCCCGAAGGCGGCGAGCAGATCGGTGAATTTGGTGCGGTAGATCACGCTGAGACTGAATAATTTATAGATGCTGGGGACGGAGTTGCGGTTCTCGATCTGCGTCAGCCAGGCGTTGGAGATGTAGAACTCCTCGTTTTCCGACTCGAGGGCAATCTTCTTGCTCAGTTCTTCCACTTCCCGCGTGGTTACGCCCAGGCGGCTCCGAAGTTCCCGAAGCTGGTTTCCTGAACGGGTTGCTGGCTCCATTTGCGCGACCTCTCTCCGGAACTCGGCAGTTCCGGCAGCCTAAAGGTGCGGCGGGATGAAGCTGCCCGCCTGCTGAACGATGCTGTTAACCATAATGGCCGCGGGACATGCGCAACGGTCCGCGGTGGCTTGCCTTTTCCGCCCTCGGAATGTGCAAACACCGGCGAAAATCACAAAACACGAAAGCTTGCTTTCAATTGGAAGCAGTTTCCCTTTCGCGCAAAATATTCTTCCGAAATCATGGAGAATCCGCAGCCCCAAAAACTGCCGCCGGCACGGCAGCAGCGAATCCACCAACCTGAGCCCTAGATTAACGCAGGTCCGCGCCGGAGCCAATAGCGGGCCGTCGAGGAAGCGAAAACAGCCGCGGCGGGCATCGGTATAAGTACGGAGGGTCGAAAAAAATACGCCGTTACGCTTTGGTAATAGTATCACGATATAACCGGTTCGTTCGTAGAGTTGCGGGGGCGGCAGCAGCGCATGGCGAAACGCGGGCGGTCGAGCGACAGGTATTCTGGTCCTCTGATCATCCGGTCCCCGATCATCGGAGCAGGCGAATAGAAAGCGAGGGTTCATTTTTGGCGTCAGGCGGGACAGAGAAAGGTGGAAGGGGGCGCGGGCCTGTGCCACTCTGGCACTGGTCTTGGCACGAGTGTGGGTATGAGTTCTGGAATTGGCTCCGGCACGGTGGGAGAAAAGTTCATGGGCGGATTCTCCGGTGCACCTGTTAACCCCGGCGGACCTTATCGCGAGCACCGCGAAGTACCGCGCTTCACGCTGATCGCCAGCATCGAATTGCGCGAACCGCAGACCGATACGCGCATCTCCGGGCGGATTTCGGAGATCAGCCGCAAAGGATGTTATGTGGACGTGCTGATCACATTGCCGGAGGGCACCGGCCTGGACGTGCGCATCTCGCGCGACCAGGGCGTCTTCGAGACGAAGGGCAAGATCGTTTACGTGCAACCCGGCATGGGGATGGGCGTGACGTTCGTAAATCCCGCACCGGAACAGTTGCAGCTGCTGGATACTTGGCTGGCCGAAATATCCTCGTAGTTTCCCCGCGTCAGGTTTATTTGCGGCGAGCAGGTTGAGCTGCAGCCGCCAGTTGGTGAGTCAGCTTCCAATCGCGCGACTTGCGGGACCTAAATTTGACTTTACCTCGATTGAATTTCTATTGTGACCCGCCATGCCTTACAATTCCGCTGTAGGAACCAACCTCACGGAGAACCGGCATGAATAATCTAGATAACTTGCTGCAACGCAACAAAGAATTCGCTGCTCAGCAGTCTGCCGCGGGCACACTCATGCCCTCGTTTCCGCGGGCGATGACCAACGTAAAAGCGATCATCATCAGTTGTGCTGATATGCGCGCAGATCCGGCTCATGTGCTGGGAATTAAACCGGGCGAGGCCGCCGTACTGCGCAACATCGGCGGACGCTTCACTCCGGAGGCGCTGGAGGAGTTGGCTCTACTTGGGCGAATCGGTGCGGTTGCCGGAGCGGCTCCGGGAGGCGGCGGGGAGATTCACCTCATCGTGATGCAGCACACCGATTGCGGCATGGCTCGCTTGGCCGGCGACCCCGCCTTGCTGGCGCACTATTTTCAAATCCCGGAAGCCGAGCTTAAGGCTAAAACGGTCACCGATCCGCGCGCGGCCGTTGCCGGCGACGTTGCTGCGCTTCGGGCGATTCCCGTATTGGCGGCCGCGTGGATACTATCAGGCCTGGTGTATGACGTGGCGACCGGACTTGTTGAGGTCGTTGTGCCGCCAGCGCCGATTCGTACGGCGTAAAACTCCTGATTGGCGCCCTTGCTGGAAAAGTGAAACACCGGTTCCAATGTTCGGTTATTCTATAAGCGGAGGGAGAATCCATGTACGCAGTGAAACTGGAATATCAGCACCGAACGAATGGTCCGCAAGGACGAACGATACAGGTTGACACTGGTTCAATGGCCGCGGCGATCGGCAAGGCCACCAGAGAATTCTTGAAGAGCTTGGATCGGAAAGAACGATTCGACGCCAACAAGAATGGGCTGACGATCGTTTGCAATAAGGTCGCTGAAGAAGCAGCTGCTGCTAGTGCTTAGGGACAGCTGACGTCGTTCGATGTCGCCTGGAGAGAAGTCCAGCGCGACATCGAACGTGAACGTGGCTGCCGGGTTTGGCGCGGACAGCGACTTCGTTCGCGTCCAATCGCAAGTAATCCACACGCGTGGTTGACGTCTTTGCCGGTAACTCACCCTCAGTTTCCGATTGCGCGACCGCTGGGGAGTTAGCCCTATGGCGACTGTTGAGCCGTTCGGCGCTTACTGGACCAACGTGAGGAGCGGTTTGCCTTTTTCGACGATGTAGGTGGAGAGCACCGCGCTGTTGCCGCCGCTGACGTTCTTCGCGGTGTGGATCGTTCCGGCCGGGACGAACAAGACTTCGCCAGGCTTCAGCGTTACCGGCGGCTGGCCCTCGAGCTGAAACTCCAGCGTGCCTTCCAGGACATAGACGATCTCTTCGCCCGGATGCGTGTGTCTGGGGACCGCCGCCCCCGGGGGGAAATCCCCGCGCACTTGGATGGCCTCGCGTCCGGGGATGCTGAGATCGTGCCGCTGGAGTTCGGTGCGCTTGATGGCAGTCTGCTGCGAGTGCGCCACGCGCAGCGCCGAGCCGCTTGCGACGATCAGCAACGCTACTGCGCAGATTCGAACCGTTTTCATGTGAGTCTCCTTTCGTCCTTTCGATACGCTAGTGTGAATCCATGCTCGCTTCTAGCTGGATTCTGGCGCGGGCGCAAGCGTTTCGTTTCCGCTATCAAGGTGCGTAACGCGTGAAGACGTAGTCGCGATCTTTCACGGGAACATGGCAGGGGAAGCAGGTTTCGTGCAGCGCCTTGTCGCCCGGCTTTTCGCCCGTAAAGTCAGCGAATCCCCAGCCGCCGGTCCCGGCGTACTTTTTTGAGTCTTTCACCATGAACTGAACATTCCTGCGGGAGCTGACGACGAAAGATTGAGCGCCGGGGAACGGACCGTCCAGGACTTTGTCGTTGAATTCCGACGAGACGCGATTCCGATGAATCGCGGCAATGATGCTGCCATCAGGGAACGGGAGCGTCCCTTCCTTGTAGGCCTTGATCGCTATATCGTTGCCGAGTTGAGCGCGTATCTGGTCGGTCTTGGGTGGGATTAGAAGGTTGGCTACGGCGATCACTTTCCAATCACGGTAGCCGGCGGGGATTTTCACTCCGTAGATCGGGGAGGAGTCTCCGTCCGACTGCGCAGATGCGCGGGGTAGCTGAGCAATAGTGCCGGCCAAGAAAACGACCGCGAGCAGAAGAAAACCGATCTGTTTCATAGTGTTCCTCCGTTCAGGATTTTGAGCACCACTCCTTCATCTTCGCAGTCACGCGTTCAGTCACTTCGGCAACTCTGTTCCGACCTGCTCGGCCACCATATATTTAGCGTACCAGTCGGACCAATTCGCATCTCGCGCGCCGGTGCGTTTTTCGTGCTCGCCGTGCGCGGCCTCGGCGCGCCGCATGGCGTTCGCCAGATCGCTCGCCGATGCGAAGGTTGTCGTCGCGGCGTCAATGCGACCGGGCAGGCGCGTGGTGATTTCCTGGAGCAGCCAGCCGTTGCCATCTGGATCTTTGAGGGAGGCGAACGAGCGGTAGCTGCGATGTTCGGGATCCGGGCCGCTGACGCGGACGCTTCCAAACAGGTATGTCTCGTCCTTGCCCGCGTATACGCCAGCGTTGTGGAAGACGTCGCTGACTTGGACACCGCGTTCGAGCAGCGCTTTGCGGGCGGCCGCGATATCGGCGACGATCAGGTACAAGCCCTGCGCGGAGCCAGGCGGCGCCGGAGTGACGTTCTGACCGAAGATGACCGAGCAGCCGGAGCCGGGCGGCGTGAACTGAATCACGCGGAAGTCTTTGCCGTTATCGAAGTCGGCATCGAGCCGCCAGCCAAGCTTGGTGTAGAAAGCTTTCGCGCGGTCAGCATCGGAGACGGGGATGACGACGATCTCGAACTTCATGTCGCCCGTCGCGGCGGTGGGGTTGATGCCAGGTGCTGCGTTCGTGCTCATATTTGCCTCCCGAGTTGGGTCGTTACATTGCGTTCATGGCCATCGCTAGTGGGCCTTGGGAGTATTTGTTTATGCTGCGGTTCATTGGTTGGGATGCCGAAGACGGCGCGGAGGATACAGTCTATTTGACTCGAGCGGCTGCGACTTTTACTCAGGTCATTCGCATTGTCAAGAGGAGGTCGGGCGCACGCGGCGGCCGCAAGGTTCGAAAACGCGCGTTGCCTGTGAAGCGGATGCCGGGACGACGCTTGAACCGCCTATTGCTTATAAACTACGCGGGGTCCACTAATTTGCTTGGCTTGTAGGGCGACATCAACCTCAACGCGGTCGGCAATTTTTATGAAGGGAATGCCGCTATTCATCCCGTACTGCTTGCGATCGAAGGCCATCGAGCCCTTGATATTGCCGGTGCCCGTACCCTTGCCGGACAACGTGAGGCTCAGCGTCTCTGGTTTCGACACTCCGCGAATTGTAAACGTGCCGGGAATATCAAAGGTGGTGGGACCCGTCTGTTCAATTTTCGACGAATGAAATGTAATGTACGGATTGTCTTTGGCGTCGAAGAAATCTTTGCCCTTCAGCTTGCCGTCCTTCAGGCCGCTGCCGGTATTCACGCTGGCGGCGTCCACCTTGATGTCCAAAGCGCCGGTGGTGACATCTGGAGACGTGAATTTCAGAGTGGCCTCCCACTTCTCGAAAACTCCCTCGATAGGCACGGAGGCCTTCACGTTGAAAGTAATCTTGAAGCCGCCGGCGGGTGGTGTGACTTCGAAAACGGGAACGTCCGCAGGTGCCTGTGCTCGACTTGCTGAGGAAAGCAAGATGAACGCCATGAGGCACGAAACTTTTAGTCGCATGTTGTAAGTCCTCTGACGAAACGATCGGCTGGCAGTCCGAAATCGTTTCGGGGTTCCAAGTCTACATCAGTGCGGAGTTCGTTCCCAACCCGTGATCAACCCGCCAATCGTAGAATCGTGCGACTTCAGGCGAAAACATTGAACCCGGTCAATTTCCTCTGAGCCGTTATAATGTTTGCATGACGGATTCGCCCGCGCAGCACATGCAGTGCATGGAGGTCTGGGGCGGCAGCCAACTTACCTCGAGCGGTGTCGAGCTGGGTGGGCTGGATGTGTGGGTTTACAGCAAGCCATTCGGCGAGGCGCAGCGCGGCGGCGACGTTTATTACGTTTCCAGTTGCGCCTCTGGTCGCATCAGCCGTTTGCTTCTTGCCGACGTTTCCGGCCACGGCCAATCCGTCGCTTCCACGGCTGCGGACCTGCGAACGCTGATGCGCCGCTTCGTGAACCGACTGGACCAGAAAGAAGTCGTGCGCCTTCTGAATGAGCAGTTCACATCGCTTTCCCGCCACGGCAGCTTTGCCACTGCGGTTCTTACTACGTTTTTCGCGCCCACTCGGCGGCTCTCACTTTGCAATGCAGGCCATCCGCGCCCGCTTCTCTTTAGCGCGATTGAGGGCCGCTGGTCGCTTCTCGGTCATGGCCACGACCACCCGGAGAAGAAAGCGTTGAGCAACATTCCGCTGGGAATGTTTCAGATTGCCGATTACGAGCAGCTTGATGTGGAACTCGCTCCCGGTGACTGCCTGGTCAGTTATACCGACGCGCTGATGGAATCCTGCGACGCCGACGGCGAGATGCTGGGCGAAGAAGGACTGCTGCGCATCGCTAATCTGCTGGGAAACGTCCCTGGGGAGAAACTAATCCCAGCGCTGCTGCAGGAAATCGGCGAGCGATTCCCGCAAAATCTGGCAGCCGACGATGTAACCCTGCTCGTCGTGCGCGCCAATGGCCGCACCCTACATTTCAGCTTTCGAGAAAGACTTGAGGCGTTCGGGCGGTTCTTGAAAACCCTGTTCCGCTCGCTGAATCCCCGAGCAGAGCGCGCCCCGTTCCCCGACGCCAATCTCGCCAATCTCGGCGGCGTAATCATTCCCGCGCTGGCGCGTCGCTGGCGTGCTCCTCGCCCAGCCTCGAAATAATTTACGAGACACAGCGCCTTTGAGCTGCAGTCTCGTCACAGCGCCCGCGTAGTGCGGAAACCTGAAAAGTGAAGTGCTACTTGATATGGAGGGTCGCGCGACTAACCGGGCAACTGGAATTCAATCGGTAAACACAAGCGCGTTTCTCGGTAGCAATACCTCCGCCTTAACTTCCGAATAGCACCTCACCCGGGCGCAATTCCACCACTAGAGCCAGTGAGTTTCACGGTTTGAACGACCTGCCCCGGATCAGCTAGAATTCATTCCGGATCTGACCCACACCGATGAGCTTCGAACCGATTGAGAGCTATGGCGTGATTGGCAATATGCGCTCGATTGCGCTTGTCGGCGTAAACGGCTCAATCGATTTTCTCTGCTATCCAAATTTTGATTCTCCCACCGTGTTTGCAGCGCTACTCGATGATGAGAAAGGTGGCTGTTTTCAGATTCAGCCGCAACTCAGAAAAACGCAGGTTCGACAGCTATATTTGCCCGATACGAACATTCTGCTCACGCGATTTCTTGCGGAAGAGGGCGTGGCCGAACTGACTGACTACATGCCCATCGGGACCGACGGGAAAGAACCGAATGAGATTGTCCGTACCCTAACCGTGATCAGGGGTGAGGTCGAGTTCAAGATGCGGTGCCAGCCACGATTTAACTATGGGATGTGTGACCACACCGTGAAAATCGAGGAAGGGTGCGCGATTTTCTCGCCAGCGAGCGATAACTGTGCGCCGCTGGCGTTGTACTCCACCATTGCCCTGCAACAGCACTCCCAGGATGTAACCTCCGAATTCAGACTTCGAGCGGGCCAGAAGGCGACGTTTGTCTTTGGTGGAGTTCGCCCTCAAGGACAGCAACCCGAAATGGAGTTCGTGAAGCAGCGTTTCCAGGAGACATCACGTTTCTGGAAGGAATGGATCGCGAAATCAAAGTACAAGGGTCGCTGGCGCGAGATGATCAACCGGTCGGCCCTAATGTTGAAGTTGCTGATCAGCCGGGAGCATGGATCGTTGATCGCAGCGCCGACATTTTCCCTGCCGGAACAAATTGGCGGAGTGCGCAATTGGGATTATCGCTTCACATGGTTGCGAGATGCGACATTTACGCTTTACGCGCTGATCCGACTAGGTTTTGTCGAAGAAACCGAGGCGTTCATCGACTGGTTGAAGGAGCGGCTTGGCGACGATGCGGAAAGGGGACCATTACAGGTGATGTACGGGATTGACGGCAGGCAGAAGCTTGATGAGCTGACGCTTGATCATCTGCAGGGGTATGAACATTCGGGGCCCGTGCGCATCGGGAACGCGGCCTATCAGCAGTTGCAGCTGGATATTTACGGCGAAATGATGGACGCCATCTATCTCGCAAATAAATACGGGGACTCGATTTCGAACGCCGGTTGGCGGGATGTTCAGCGCATCTTGGAGTGGCTGGGCAAGAACTGGCAACGCCCCGATCGAGGCATATGGGAGGTTCGCGGCGATGCGCGAGAGTTCCTACACTCCCGTCTGATGTGCTGGGTAGCTTTCGATCGAGCCTTGCGGCTTGCACAGAAACGCTCCCTGTCCGGGCCATTCGACGCTTGGCTGCGAACGCGCGACGCGATTCGAGAGGACATCTTTGCGAACTTCTGGAATGACGATTTGCAGTCATTTGTACAGTCGAAGGGGGGCAAGGACCTGGATGCGTCGGTCTTGCTTATGCCACTCATGCGGTTCATTAGCCCGGTCGATCCGATGTGGCGCTCGACAATGAAAGCGATTGAAGCACGGCTCGTCGAAGATACCCTTGTCCGTCGCTACGAGCCGGAACGCACCCACGTGGACGGGCTTCCGGGCGCCGAGGGCAGCTTCACTGCCTGCTCGTTTTGGTACATCGAATGCCTGGCGCGCGCTGGAGAGCTGGAAAAGGCTCAATTGTTGTTTGAGAAACTTTTGGGATACGCGAACCATCTTGGGCTCTACTCGGAGCAAATTGGTCCAAGCGGGCGACACCTCGGCAACTTCCCACAAGCATTCACACATCTGGCTCTGATCAGCACCGCGACATATCTGGACAGGGTCCTTTCTGGCAAGGATGACTCAGTGTGGCGCTAGCGCTTTAGGGGAAACGGCCCCATCGGTGCGTGCACGTTTCCGACGGCTGTGAAACTAAACCCTCTCCTCTACGACAGATTAAAGAGTAGGACGAGTTGGACTTCCAAATCATTTCCAGCGGCCCGTAATCGTTGAGGAAGTGATCCGGCAGAATAACTGGACGAATTCCCTAAACTGACCCGCTGTTGGCCGTTGCCCCGATTTCAGGTTTTGCTGGCGCTTGCGGTAAGATGACGGCCTGCATCTGTGCGGAGGCCATTAGTGGGGTTTAGTGCTAGTACCCGTCAATTGGGTAGCGTTACGGTGGTGGATGTGCGCGGAAGATTTACGCTGATCGAGGGCGAAGCGGTCCACGAACTGCTGCTGGACCTGTTCGAGGACGGACGCAAGCGCGTGCTGCTGAATTTTCGCGACGTGTCCTATCTCGATAGCTCCGGGATCGGCCAGTTGATTCGCGGACTGTATTCGGCGCGCAAGAATAATGCGGAATTGCACGCCGTGGATTTGAGCCCACGAGCGCGGGAAATTCTGCACATGACGAATCTGCACACGGTGTTCACCGATTTTCCCGATGAACAGACCGCGCTGCGCACGATTGATACGCAGTAATTCTGCAACGCCTCCCGGCTGCGCGCGACGAGTTATTTCCGGACCGATATTTTTTGGACCGTAACTTCTGGACCGTTATTTCTGAATTACGCCGCAGGCGATTCGCGCGCCGGAATTTCCGGCGGGGTCGGTCTTGTAATCGTCCGCGCTGGCGTGGATGACGAGCGCTGTGCCGCCGGGCTGGAAGAGCGAAGTGGGGCCGTCGCCGAGCGTGACGTTCGCGTCCAGCAGAGACGCGGTGCCGTGGCCATCGGCGCCGATTTCCAGATTCAGCAGATCACCGTTGTGGGCGCCTTCCGGATTGTCCTTGCCGTGCTTTTTTCCTGCTGGATTGAAATGTCCGCCCGCCGTCTTGAAATCGGGGCCTTCGCATTTTCCCACTGCGTGAATGTGGATGCCGTGCGTGCCGGGAGGCAGTTGCGTCACGTCCACATCAACGCGCACGCCGCCAGAGGTTGGGGAAAATGTGGCCGTGCCAATTTTCTGGCCGGTGGCGTTGACGATGTCCGCGTGGGCGGATTGGGCCGTTTGCGCGGATGATTTCTGTGGCGTGGTGGGCGTGGTGCGCGCGAATGCGGATGGTAGCGCGATGGTGCTGCTGCAGAGAGCTATGGCGAAAATTGCGGTCTGGATTTTCATTGTATAACCTCTCTAGTTTGGGCTGGCGTCATCCACTTATAGCTGCGGCTGGGCCGGAAAAGCAACTGAGAATCTTTGGGTGGCGGGACGGTGCCAGGCGCATCGTCAGAAGCGCAGGACGATTAGAGTCATGTCGTCGTGCTGTGGGGCGCCGGCTGCGAATTGATCTGCTGCTTGCATGATGCGGATGATGATTTCGGAAGCGTCGCAGCCTTGTGCAGAGCGCACCGTGGCGATCAAACGTTCTTCTCCCCATTCTTCCAGCGCGGTATTCATGGCTTCGCTGACGCCGTCGGTGAAAATCACCAGTAGATCGCCGGCAGCGAGCGTAAGCTCCGCTTGCAGGTAGGCGCACTCCGGAATCAATCCGATGACGGGGCCACCCTCGTCGAGCCGTTCGATTTTCTTGCTGCCGAGGCGCTCGATTCCGGCGGGTCCGGCGGCTCCCGCGCATGCGTCAGAGCGAAATAGCATTGGCGCGCAGTGGCCGCCGTTCACATAGGTGAGGCGGCGCGAAGCAGGATCGAATTGCGCGTAGAAAAAAGTGGCGTAGCGATCGGCCGAGGAAGCTTCGTACAAAGCCTGATTGACCCGCGACATCAGCGCGGCTATCTCGTTGCCGGCGCGCATGGCTTCGGCGCGCAGCGAAGCCTGCAAGCTGGCCATCATCAGCGCGGCGGGAATCCCTTTGCCAGAAATATCACCGAGAGCGACGCCGAGCATTCCTCCCGGTAGCGCCAGAAAATCGTAATAATCGCCACCGACGCCCAGCGCCGTGCGGCAGCGCCCGCAATAATCCACTTCGGCAACAGGGGGCAGTTTCTGCGGGAACAAGCGTTCCTGCACTTCGCGAGCGATTTCGATTTCGCGGTTCATTTTTTCGCGGCGGCCCACTTCCACAGCGATAGCGCTGGTTAGCTGCGCGTTGGCGAGCGCAAGCCCGGTTTGCGTGGCGACGGATTTCAGCAAGCGCAAGTCGGTGCCGGAATAAGGCTCTTCCGAACGTTTTTCGCCGAGTGCGATCAGGCCCAGGAGCTTTTCCTTCATCGAAAGCGGCAGCAATAACTGGGGACGAAGATCGGTGATCGTGCGCCGTTCTTCATCCGAAACAGCGGAGGAATTGATCCAGGAATCCTGGTCTTCGAGATAAATCCGCTCCGGGTCAGAAGCCTGGCGTAAGCGCTGAATGGTTGCGGCGGAATCCGGCAGGATGCCGTCGGGCGCTGGTGAATAGCCCATAGCGTAAGCGGGTTTGTACCAAGCGCCGTCCTGCAGCAGCACAGCGACGCGCGGCACATGCAGGGATTCAGCGATGCGCTGCGCCACGCGTTCTAGCAGTGGCTTGGTCTCCACGATCGAACGGACCTCGTCGCTGAGGCCGGCAAGAATCTGTTCGGCGTTGTAGGCGTCGCGGAAAAAACGGCGGTCAACCCACGCGCGCACAGAAACCGATAACCGGCGCAGCCACAAGATGGCGATGAAACTGAGGGAAATGATCACGATCTTCTGCGGCCGACTGCGCTCGGCGCCGCTTTCCAGAGTGACCGCCGCCGTTACGATGATGATGGTGAGGATGATCTGCAGAACCAGGACGCCGCGCCGCGCCAGCGCGTACTGCAGGCCCTGGCGAATCACCACACGCACATCCATCGCGCGCTGCACCACGATCGCGTAAGCCAGCGTCGCCGGGAAAAACATCAGCAATAGCAGGCAGCCCAGCACCAGCCATCCCGGAAAAATCTGCTCGAGCGGCCGGTTCCTGATGGACTGAACGACGGAGAGGATGAAAAGCGGCGTCAATGCCACCGTCGCGCCGGCATAAACCAGATTGAAGCGGCGCTTCACGTCGCGCGATGCCGCCAGGCTCGATTTGATCTTCATGGACGCGAAGAAGCTGCCCACGCCAGCGAACGTGAGGAGGAAAATCAGGGGGTTCATGCGCTCCAAGACCGCGTCCAGGCGCGCAACCGCGGCGAAATTCTCGACTTCGCCGACTTGTTCGATTATCGTCAGGACCGCCGCCAGGATCAGAGTGGGAATAAAAATGGTCACGGTCCAGCGCCACCAGCGAGGATCTTTCCGCTCCGGCGCGCGCTCCGGGAAATACAGGCCGAACAGGAACATGGATAGCGGCCAGCCGGAATTGAGTCCGACGCGGTAGATCGTCGCCAGGTCGCGAATCCCGGGCCCCCAGCTTTCGATTCCGGCACCGTAGAGCGTTGAGAGAAACAGCAGCACCGGCACCAGTAGCCACGCCGATGGATCGCGCGGGCGCACCGCCGCCACCCAGAATCCCAGCAGAATGCAAAACACCGGCAGGACAATCTTCAGCATCACAGCCGTCACCGTGACGGCGCTGCTCAAATCGAGGCGGTGAGGCTCGATGGTCACGTTGACGTTGCGCGGAGTGGCGTCACCGGGCGTGCGGACGGTTACTTGCATCGTATCGCCTGTTTTGGCGCGTGCGATTGCTTCGCCGAACACGGATGTGCCGGTAACGGGTCGTCCGTTGACGGCGACCAGGACGTCGTTCTCCTTTATTCCAGCGCCACGCGCGTTGGGCTGCACAAAATTCAGGTGCGGCTCGCCGGCGTTATATGCGGGAACGAAAGGCCAGCCGGCCGTCCGGTGAAACATATCGGGGAAGTAGTAGAGCATCGCGCGGGTTTGGTAGACGCAGGCGAGCACGAAGAGGATTGCCAGGCAGATGTATTGCAGAGTAGGTGGCTTCCGGGGCGCCATGTCAGGTCGAGGTGGAGGATATCATTAGTTGCGGCGGATGGAAGCGGCGAGCGAGTTCACTTCGAAGCTGGGAAATCGAAACGGATTCCGACGCAGTGCACCCAGCGAAAGGTCAGGGCAAATACGTCCGTCCCGCAACGGCAGGATGGACGCTATAGGATCAAAAGGAACTACTCACCGGTGTTACGCGACGCTGGCGGGACTGGCGCGGCGTTCAGCGTGGTGGCTGGCGCGGTCTTCGGCACGCGGCAGCCGGCTGCGGTGGTGGACTTCAGCGGATGGGATACGTTGGCGCGGAACGGGCCGGTTTCTTTTACTCGGGTGCGGATGCCGTCAATCGTCGCGGGGATGGCGCCGTGCGCTTTGCCTTTCAGCACGTAAACTATCAGTGCCGGATCGCCGGGGCCATCGAGGCTGGCGCTGACGCCAACGCCGATTACCGCGGGGTCTCTCATCAGGTCCGCCGCATGCTGCTCTTTGATGGATTTGGTCTGCGCGATGGCGGCGTCGGAGATGGTGATGGTCTGCGCCTGCGCTGATTCCGTTGCGAGTTGCGCTGTCTGTTGCGGGGTCAAAGGACCGTGCGCGGTTGGGGAGTTCGATTCGATGAGGCGCGTACGCACGCCGTCGATCGTCGCGGGAATTCCGGCGTGCGATGCTCCCGGCGCGACGACGATCATCACGGCCGGCTCTTGCGGGGCATCGAGGCTGCCGCCTCCGCCATATGCCGAGACGCCTGGCGTACTCATAATTTGCGTGCTGTTGCTGCTGGCGACTGTTTGCGCGCGCTGCGAGGCGCTGTTGGGAAGAGTCGCGGCTGCCGATTGTGGCGTCACCGTCACTGAGCTAAGGCCCGGCAGCGAGCATCCCGGTACCGTGTGCGTGGCGCCGCCGACAAATGTGAACGTCGCTCCTCCAGTGGTGCTCTTCAGAGCATTGAGAACGTCGCCGACGGGATTGCCAACGGCGTCGGTGTCGCTGCCCGCGAACATTAGCGCCACAGGCTGCGCGGTAGCTGCGTCCACAGCGAGGGAACCGGAATCGCCATCGCCGATGAAGTTCTGGCCATTGGTCATGTTGCCGACCACGACTTCGTCGTTGTAAGTGACGTTGAAGGAAGTGGTGGTTGCGCAGCCAATTGAATAGCCGACCTCGATCATGGACGCATCAATGGCCTCGACCGTCGCGCACGTCAAGCCTGTGGTGCGTCCGCTTTTCGCCAATAATTGGCCGACCGTGGCCGCCATGCCGGAACCTGCGACTGGCGGAGCGGGCTGCGGCACTTGCACGCCGTTGACCATGCTGAGCGTTCCCAATTCCAAAATATTGTCGTTGGGGTCCACTTGTCCGTTGATGATCTGCGCGGTGGTCACGTCCACGGGAAACGCCGGGATCGGTTGCGTCTGCAGATTGATGATGTTCGATACGTTCGCGACAGTAATCGTTCCGGTGGTTGAGCAGTTCGTTTCAATGACGCCGGGTTGCGTCACGCCCTGGCCGTTGGCGCCGCCGTCGCTGAGACCAAGGACGTGGTTATTCGACAGGACGTAGGTTTTCCCGCCACCAGTAACCAACGAACCCAGCGTTCCGCCGAAGCAAAATCCAGGCGCGGGGGTTAGGCAGATCGCGTCCACATTCGAACCGGACGAGCCGAGCTTTACGGGAGCCATCAGCGGCTGCATGTTGAGCGAGTCAATGGTGAACGTCCCGGTAGTAGCAGAAGCGCTGGAGTCGGCCTGCGAAGTGGCGGTGACGATCAATTGGGCGGGATCGGTGCTGTCGGCGGTTGCAAGCGTCGGGACGGTGTTTGGCGCGACGTAAAGGCCGCTGGCGGACAGCGTGCCGCAAACTGAGGCCGGAGTCGTATTGCAGCTGAGCTGCCAGGTGACGGCGGTATTCGTAGTGCCAGTGACGGTGGCGGCGAATTGCACGGTCTGGAAGGTCTCGATATTCATGACGTTTGTAGTGATGGACACAGTGACTGTGGCCGGGGGCGGGGTGCTACCACCACCGCCACCGCAGGACACTATCGTCATGGCCGCGGCCACCACCAGGATGCTCAACAGACAGGCACGCTTGATCATGGAATTATCCCTTCCATCAGAAGTGGAATTCACCCGTGGTAGCTACCATTCAGTTCTTTTATCGGCCAAACAGCCATCCGGCGTGACCGCACCGGGGAATTTTGTGCCTTACCGTCTGCAAACCCGAGCCGCGAGCTTTTGATGCGAAATTAAAGTGAAAAAGTTTGGAGCTTGGCTTAACGCATGTGTAGCAGATGCGATCGTAGCAAGCAAGGTTACCTGGGCCAATCCGATGTGACAAATTTCTAACAAGTGAAGACGCGGAAAAGGTACGGGCCTTTCCGGTCCGGCAAGGCGCTGCGATTGTGGCTGGACGGGAAAGCCTACCTTCCGAGTCTGGCGGCGCACCGGGGAAAAACGGGCCAAGCTGCGGCAAAACTACACGGCGGCTCGCCGGACAGCTGCAAGCAGGGCAGGCCTGCGGAGCGGCGGATGTCGCTCTCCCGGCTCAACTTCAAGATTGGCGGAGGCGCTGGCAAGCGCATTGCGTGGGTACGCTGTGGACGTTCAAACGCGATCATGGGAAGTGGCTCGCGAGGGGCGAGCGGGCGCGAATCAGGTCGCAAAGGGGAAGACCATCTATGAACTTCGAACAATTAGAAGGGAAGTGGAAACAGTACAAGGGACAAGTGCGCGAAAAATGGGGACACTTGACCGACGACGACCTGCAAGTGATTGGCGGCAAGCGCGACAAGTTGATCGGGCGCATACAGGAACGCTACGGCGTCGCCAAGGAGAAGGCTTCCGAGGAGGTAGACGCGTTCATGAGGACATTCAACGAACAACCTGCGCACAATATTCGAGACCCGGATGAAGCGTACGGCGAGGAGCGCGGCGGACGCGCGCGGAGCCATACGGCGGGAGGGAACTAAGCTGGAGGAAGTGGTTGGGCGCCTACGGCGCGGCCAAAGATGACTTCGTACGACTCGACCCAGCACTGCGGACGACCCAGGATTGCCCGTGGTGTTGGGCCGAGCGGCGGAGTCCTGGCAGTATTGTTGCGGTTGCGCCGGATCGAGCGCTTGCGGATTAGCTTTTGAACTTTGTAATTGATCTTCGCTACTGACGTTGGTTCCTGGTCTTCGCTACTGGTCCTGGTCGTCGTATTTGCTGGGCACGTCGTCTTCGGGAACTTGCTTGGTGGTCACTTCACCCTGGTCGGGGTCTGGGGCGTTTTCCACGCCGCTGATCACTTCGGCCTCGTATTCCTGACCTTCTTCCGTCAATTCTTCCACGCTTTCGGAGTCTGCTACTTCCCGGCGCGAGAGGCCTTGGTTGTCGCCGGATTGTCCGCCGGCGCCTGGGCCCAGGCCGCGGCCGCGGGGCGAGGAAATCGGATTGGAAATGTCGGCGGGCGTGCGGCGCGCGGGTTTCTTGCCGCGTGCGGGCTTCTTTTTGGTGGCGCTCTTTGCCGGGGCCAGCTTTTTCTTCAGGATTATTTTCTTTTTGGGGCGAACTGGTTTCTTCGCGGATTTCTTTTTGCGTGTGGGTTTTTTCTTGGCCATGCGGTGAGTCTATCATCCGTGCTTGGGCGAGACAACTGGGGCGAGGCTTGGTGGCAACCTCAAAAGGTTTAACATCGAGAGCTTATAGAACGGTGGAGGACACAGAGGAAGCGATTCTGGCGAAGGTTGGGCGGCGCAGGCGGTGAAAAGAATTTCAAGGTATAGTTAGGGATGCTTGGAAGACAAACCAGTCCTGGCGTGGAACGCATGGGCAATCGTATGGAGCGCCAGGAAAAGAAGAATAGCGGCGACGGCAAGCCGGCGAAAGCGAAATTCGACTGGAAGCTGCTGCCGGACGTGCTGGCGCTGATCAAGCCGAGGCGCTGGGTGCTGGCTGCGGGCTTCGGTCTGATGGTGATCAATCGCGTTTCCGGATTGGTGCTTCCTGCTTCTACAAAATATTTCCTCGACGACGTAATCCTGAAACGCCAAGCGCGCCTGCTGCCGGTGATCGTCCTGGTGGTGGTGACGGCCACGGTTATTCAGGGCCTCACTTCCTACGCGCTGACGCAACTGCTCTCCAAATCTTCCTGGCGCATGATTTCTGAGCTGCGCGAAAAAGTGCAGGCACACATCGGGCGTCTGCCGGTGTCGTTTTACGACGCGAACAAGACCGGGGTGCTGATTTCGCGCATCATGAGCGACGTGGAAGGCGTACGTAATCTGATCGGCACGGGGCTGGTGGAATTCGCGGGCGGCATTCTGACGGCAGTGTTCGCCATGGTGTACCTGCTGCGCACCAGCGTGAGCATGACGGCGCTCGCGTTCGTCATACTTTTTATTTTTGGAGTGACGCTGAACCGGGCGTTCAAGACCATTCGGCCGATTTTTCGCGCGCGGCCGAAGATCAACGCTGAAGTGACCGGCCGGCTCACCGAATCCATCGGCGGCGTGCGCGTGGTGAAGGGGTATCACGCGGAAGCGCGCGAGGAGAAAGTTTTTGGCGAGGGAGTGCAGCGGTTGCTCGACAATGTGCTGCAAACGCTTACGGCCACTTCTTTGATGAGCCTTTCGGCCACCAGCCTGATGGGAATCGTCAGCGCAATGATTATGTTCCTGGGCGCGCGGCAGATTCTCGCTGGGACCATGACCCCTGGAACTTTCTTTTCGTACACATTGTTTCTGGGATTTTTGATCGCGCCGGTTTTCCAGATCGTGGCGATCGGGCCGCAGATCACCGAGGCCCTGGCGGGGTTGGAGCGCACGCGCGAGGTATTGAACGAGAATCCAGAAGACGAAGATCCTAATCGGCGCGAATCGCTGGAGCGCATTCGCGGCGAAGTGATTTTCGAGAATGTGAGTTTCTCTTACGACACTGGCAAGGAAGTGTTGCACGAGATCGGATTTAATTCGCAGCCGGGAACGGTGACGGCACTCGTTGGTCCTTCGGGCGCGGGAAAATCCACGGTGATCGGATTGATTGCAGCGTTTTACGTGCCGACGGCCGGACGCGTCCTGGTGGATGGCGTGGATCTGGCGAAGGTGCGCCTGAATTCCTACCGCACGCAGCTGGGCGTGGTGCTGCAGGAGACTTTTCTTTTCGACGGCTCGATTCGCGAGAATGTGGGATTTTCGCGACCGAATGCGACGGAGGAAGAGATTCTGGCGGCGTGCCGCATCGCGCGCGTGGATGAATTTGCGGAAGGATTCGAGAAGAAGTACGACACGGTGGTGGGCGAGCGCGGCGTAAAACTTTCCGGCGGGCAGCGCCAGCGCGTATCCATTGCGCGCGCAATTCTGGCCGATCCGCGCATCTTGATTTTGGACGAAGCGACTTCGAGCCTGGATTCCGAATCGGAGGCGTTCATTCAGGAAGGCTTGCGCTATCTGATGCGCGGACGGACTACGTTTGTGATCGCGCACCGGCTATCCACGGTGCGGCGCGCGGACCAGATTCTGGTGCTGGAGGCTGGGCGGATTATCGAGCGCGGCACGCATGCGACGTTGTACGCGGCGCACGGACGGTATTTTGATTTGTACACGAAGCAGCATGGGCTGGAATCGAATTTGTTTCTCGCGCCGGGTGAAGGCGGCGATGGATCAGCGGACGCGCAGGATGGAAATGGAGCCGCGCCGCGCGGCGGCCCGGGTGGCGGATCGCCAACAGAAGCTGCAGCGCTGCCAGAAGCAATTCGTCTGATTCGCGGCGGCAGCGGAGGTTAGTTAGTCGAGCCACTCCGGATTTTGAATTGTGCCGTCGAAATTGTGGGCGGTTTTGTATAGCTCGTGCTCGCCGTTCTGAGCAACTTTTTCGGTTTTTGCCAGCAGCGCGGCCACGTATTCCTGGCTCAGCGGGCGGAACGCGCGCGCGGTTTGCAGCGCCTGCTGCAGAATGGGAAGTGAATCGCACCCGGTAATGACCACGCTGGTGGGCAAATTCAGCGCGTACCGGAGGCAGTCCACCGCTTCCACTGTTTTAGTTTGAAGAATCAGGCCATCGCCCATCGGTTTCATGCCCAGCACGCCGATGTTGTGCGCCAGCAGCACGGGCAGCACTAATTTCTCGAAGCTGTCGTAATGCGCGTCCATCACATTCAGCGGCATCTGCACGGAATTCAAAGTGAATTTGTGGGCGAAGGCTGCGTCCAGCATTTTCAGGTGAATCTCCGGGCTTTTGTGTCCGGTGAATCCGATGTAACGCAACTTACCTTGTTGTTTCGCGGCGACCGCTGCTTCCATGCCGCCATTCGCGGCGAAAATAGCATCGGGATCAGTATTGCGAATCACTTCATGAAATTGCAGAAGGTCCACGTGGTCGGTTTGCAGGCGGCGCAGTGATTCGTCTATTTGCTTGGTTGCGCCTTGCTTGGTGCGGCTGTCAATCTTGGTCATCAGGAAAGCTTTCTGGCGGTAACCATCCTGCAGCGCTTTGCCCATGCGGATTTCGCTTTCGCCACCGTTGTAGTCCCAGCAGTTGTCCAGGAAATTGATGCCTTCATCGAGCCCGGTGCGGATGATCCGGACGCTTTCCTGCACGTCACTTTGCCGGGCGAGGTGATATCCGCCGAGGCCGACGCAGGACACCTTTTCGTTGGTGTTGCCGAGCGTGCGGTAGGGGATGCCGTTCCGCACGTCGGCGTCCGCAGCGGGTGCATGCGTATTCGCGTTGGCGTGCGTTAATAAACCACCAGCCATCGCGGATGCGACAGTGGTGCCGACCGTGCTCTCCAGAAAGCGGCGGCGCGTCAAACCTTCGTTCGGTTCTTGATTTTTACTTTCCGGCGTGGAGTTTTTCATGCTGCGCTCCGTGGAGGAGGGAATTACTTTGTGCGCGATGGGCTGGCGCAAAAGTACAAATGGTGCTCGAGGAGGGAATCGAACCCACACGGCCTTGCGGCCACCGGATTTTGAGTCCGGCGCGTCTGCCAGTTCCGCCACTCGAGCACTCAGGCAGAAAGGCAGAGTAACACGCGAGCTTGGTCTGGCTCAACTGCCGCCGACTTTCACGCGGAGGCGGTCGGTGGCGAACGCTACCGGGCCGGAATAATTCACGCGAATCGAACTGCGCACCTCGGTCTCGCGGCCTTCGACGTCTGGCGCGGTGTGGCTGAGCAGCAGGCTCTTCGCGCCGCTTTGGTGCGCGGCCTCGCCGATTCTGCGGGGCGGAGTGTGCAATTCGTACAGCGGCTCGGGCGATTGAGGTGGATCGAGCACTGCACAATTAAATATCAATAGGTCTGCGTTCTTTGCGAGGCGCACCAGATTCGGCAGCGCGGAGGCGTCCATGTCTCCTGAATAAACCAGCGTGACGCCTTGATACGTGATGCGGTACGCCACCGACGGGCAATCGCCGTGGTGCGTCGCGACCTCTTCGATTACCAGGCCATGATCATCGAGAATCGTGGTTCGCGCCGAATCCAGATTGATCGCCAGATCCTTCACGATGAACTTCTCGTCTGCGCCAAAAGTCTTTTGATACGGAAACACGCCTCCATCGCCTACGAGCAGGTCCACGAAGCGCGATGTCTTGGGGAAAAGCCCGCCGCCATCGGGGCCAAAAATGCGGTAGGTGATGGGGCCGTCGCTCGAGAGAGCACGCGCATTGAAGAAGGCCGCGAGATCGCCGCTGTGGTCAATGTGCAGGTGCGTCAGCAGGATGGTATCCACGCTCGAGAGGTCCAAACCCAATTCGCCGATGCGTAGGAAAGCGCCGGGTCCCGCGTCCATCAGGATTCGCGGCGTGCCATCAACCATGACGATGTAACTCGCGCTCGCGCGGCCGAAGGGGCGCGGTCCGCCGGAGCCGAGTACCACAACTTCGAGTGGAGCTTTCGCAGCGGATGCCGCCGTAGTTGCTGCCGAGGTCGCGTGCGGGAAGAGTGCGGCGAGGATGAACAAGAAAGCTGCTAGAAGTTTCATGCACGACCATCCCGTCGCCGGATTCGAATCAGAAGCCGGCTGAGATTATTTTTCGTCCGCAGGCTGCGCGAATTTTCGATTATCAACGATCGCGCGGAAAACTTTGCCGCGCCCCAAAACTAAATCGCCGGATCGCGCTTCCACTTCGAAGACCAAAAAGCGGCCTTGGTAGCCGACCAGCCTCGCGGCAGCACGAACGGTGGCGCCATCGGTGACCGCCTTCAGATGATCCACTTCGATGCGCGTGCCGACCGTGATCGCGCCGGATGGCAGTTCCGGTTGCACGGCCTGCAATGCGGCGATTTCCATCATGCCGATCATCGCAGGAGTGGAAAGCACGGGTGGCAGGCGCGGATCGAACGCGGCGATCGTCCACTCGTGCGGCACCACGCGCTGTACGGAGGATTCCAGACCGATGCGCGGCATTCCTGCGACTGGCGCATGCGAAATCGCGGAGCGTTTTGCTTTTTTCGCTGGGGCGCTGCGTTTGCGTGGTTTCACTCGACGTTTCATTGCGTCATTGCGCAGGTTCTCGGTCGCTGGCAGGAGTTGGTGCGCCACCTCGCCCACAGACGATCGTGCGCGGATCAAGGAAGCTGCGCGTGAATTCCGCGACGGTGATGCCCAGCTGAGCCCACAGCCGGCGCTTCAAGCTGCGATAATCCTGCGAGCCGCTGAAGACGTCGCGAATCAAACCGCGAAATGCCGGTGAATAATTCACCAGTTGCACCATGCGCGTGGTGATGGCGCTGCCCAGAAAATTTCCGCGAAAAACTTTTCTCGCGATGTTGGCGGCGAATTCCAAGTCCGCAGAGAAGGCGGCGCGCAATTGCGCGGGATAAAGTTCGGGCTGACCTGCGGCGATGGCCTGCGCCAGCAAATCGCCGGAGCGCAACGCGTAATACAATCCTTCTCCGGTGATGGGATCAACCGTGGCAGCCGCGTCTCCGGCCATAGCCCAGTTGCGTCCCATGATTTTGCGGCTGCGAATGGTTTTGGCTTGCGGCGAAGGAAGCACGTGACTGTAAAACTGCGCGCCCGCCCGTGGAATTTTTTCTTCCTCGAAGAACGCATCCAAGTGGCGACGCAAAACTGGCGTCGAAGTCTGGCCCATTTTCGCGCAGATGCCCACGGAAAGATGATCGGCGCGCGGGAAAGACCACAGATAGCCCTCGAACTGTTTGAGAAATTTCACTTTGATGATGTCTTCTTCGGTAGGCACGAAATAGCCCATGGTGACTTCCAGATCTTTTGCGCCGAGGGCAGTGGTTTCCGGCAGCAATTGATTGCGCGCTCCGGCGGCCAGCACGATAAAATCCGAAAAGCGCTCTTCGCCCGCGGCCATCAGGCTGACGCGCGCGCCGCTGGTGTTGACGTTGGTCACGCGCGAGCAAACCGCCGTGCATCCCGCAGCGATGGAGCGGTCGAGCAGCAGGCCGTTCAGGACTTTTCGCGCGTAAATCACGATCGGATGATTCATTTCAAATTGCGCGCGGTGGCCGCTGCTGGAAATCAGTTCGGCTTTGCGCACGATTTTTTTAGGCTGTGGGGAATCGAGCAGGAAAGGATAAGCTTCGATGGCTTTATGAGTTAAGCCGCCACCGCAGGGCTTTTCCCATGCGAGACGCTCGTCGTAAATCGTCACCTGAAAACCGGCGCTGGCCAGACGTTCGCCACAAAGCGCACCGGCAGGACCGCCGCCGACAATCGCTATTTCTTTCATGTCCCCTGCTGTGACCTGGCTCAAGTTAGAGGGAAAACACCGGCAATGAACCAGGAAGCGAGTATAGCACCAAATATTGCCGCGGCTGTGGCGGAGCCTGTGCGCACCCGTAACGCATCGGTAGCAAGCCTTTGCAGGATCGAAAACGCCGCCAGGAACACGAAAAGAAGCGGGATTAGCACCTGTCCGCTGGCGAAAAGATACCAGGCCAGGGTGCAGGCGAGGAATAGTTCCAGGCGCAGGAGGAGGAAAACTGCGAAGCGTACCGTGCGTTCGAGTCCGTGATGCACGGGGCCTAACGCGACTTCTTCGGCGAAACAGTAAATCCATGTGACTGGCAGCAAGCCGACGAAGCGGAGCCAGCGCGGGGCGTTGAGCCATGCGTCGTCGAGCTGCCAATTTAGCCATGCGCCGATGGCGAGGAACGTGGCGAAGGCTAAGATTGCGGCGACGGCGAGCGGCTTGATGTGCAGGGATGCGTATTCCATCGCAAAGCCGAAATTGAAAATGAGCAGCAGGATACCGACGATCAGCAGCAGCGACGCGAGGTATGCGCCGGTATATAGATGCAGGAACCTTAGCGGCACGCCGAGGACCAGCACAAGCACGCCGACCATTGCGCAGAGTGCGCCTTCGCCGAGAAGCAGGCGAGCAGAGGGATGATTCCCTGGCGATTCGATTTGCGGCGCGGCGCTGGCAGTCGCGGCTGAGGGCGGTGCGAGTTTTGACGCCAGGCTTACGACCATCGGAAACAGCAGCAGTATGCCGAGGAAACCGAGCACGCCACCGGCGAGGCGTCTGCGTCCTTTACCGAAAGTTTCGTAGGTGGCGAGATCGAGATTCAACGTGAGCGTGTCCGCGGCAATATCGGGGAACAGCGTTTCCATCGCCCATTTTTCGGAGTCGTGCGCCACGCGGCGGTCGGAAAGCAGGCTGGTGTGCGTCGAACGCGGCAGGCGGCGCAGTTCGAACGCGCGTTGCTGCACGAAATCTTCAGGAGCGATGCGCTCGCCGCCGGCTGCGTCGGAGAGGCTTTGCGCCACGCGTTTCAGGATGCCCAGATCCGCGCTGGCGCTGAACACCAGCAAATTTGCGGGCATACGTTGCGGCGTAGTCATCGGCGCGGGCGATAGCGCGATGGTCGCGGCTACAGGATCGCGATCGGCCATGCGGATGGCGATGGCGCCGCCCATCGAGTGACCCAGCAGGATCGTGTTTTTAGGGTCGAGCTGGCCGCTGTGAATCAAGGATTCGACCGCGGCGGTGGCGCAATCCTGTGCGTGGGCGAACGAAAATGCGTCGCGGCTATCGCCGTGACCGGGGAGATCTAACGCATACGCGCGAAAACCGTGGCCGGCAAAATCTTCGGCTAGATACATCATCAGGCGGCGATTGGCTGAAAGCCCGTGCAGCAGCACGACGCTGCCTGCGGGTTTTACATCGGCGGGCGGGTCGAGAACTGTCATCGGCGTGTGGCAGCCGCCTGCGTCGAGCCACAGTTCCTGCTTCGGCAGCTCCGCGACGCGAATCCAGCGCGAGCCAAGCGCTAGAAATACCACGCCGATGATCGCGAGAATAATCTGCCAGAGCTTCACTGGGCGCTCCGCGGCATTTCCGAGCGGCATGATAGAATGATCTGTTTGCGTTTTTCCGCTCGGGCGGAATGAGGAATGG
>Ga0209624_10000272_pt1 | contig 46115 bp, 52 predicted proteins | sample JacPinW_OM2H0_O1_FD_188565 | JGI IMG/M metagenome (GOLD analysis project Ga0209624, IMG submission 188565) | Forest soil microbial communities from Algoma, Ontario, Canada - Jack Pine, Ontario site 1_JW_OM2H0_O1 (SPAdes) (version 2) | ecosystem: Environmental > Terrestrial > Soil > Boreal...
CTCTCCCATGGGCCTGCCTCTGTGCATGGATTGACGGAACCGTTTGCACTCTCGCAGCAGATGATTTCAAAACATATTGCCTACCTGGTGCGGGCGCGGATTGTAATCAAGACGAAGCGTGGACGAGAGAGTGTGTGCACGCTTAGGCCAGCGGCGATTAAGACGGTCAGCGAGTGGGCGATTAGCTATCGCCGATTCTGGGAAGAGAGTTTCGACAAACTGGATGCAGTTGTAAATCAAATGAAGAAAGAAGAGGCCAGAAATGACAAAAAACACGGTTAGCGAAATTGAGCGGATGGTCGTGACAAGAGTTTTTGATGCCCCACGCGAGTTGGTTTGGAAGGCGTGGACAGACCCGAAGTACGTGATGCAGTGGTGGGGACCGAAGGGCTTTACTGCGCCGGTTTGCCAGATGGATTTTCGCGTTGGAGGAAAATTCCTCTGCTGCATGAAGTCGCCGGATGGGCAGGAGTTCTGGAATGCGGTTGAATACCACGAGATTGTTCCGTACGAGAAGATCGTTTCCTTGATGTACTTTTCCGACTCGAAGGGAAACAAGATCGAGCCTGCGCAATTAGGAATAGAACATGAGGCTATAGAGGGTGCGTACGACGTGACCATCTTTGAGGATCTCGGAAACGGCCAGACGAAACTTACCTTCATTGGAAATGAACCCATGGAGAGCGCGAAAAATAGCGGTCAAATGGAGGGCTGGAACCAGATACTCGATAAACTTGCCGCAGTTGTTACGAAGCTAGCGCAGGCGAAATAAGAAGTTGGAGTTTTGTTGATTGTCATGCGCGAGATCTGAACATAAAGCAACGCGGGTCCGTTCCGGAAACCTAAGGGTGGGCGGGGCCCGGCTTTCAAACTGCAGAAGCCACCACAGATGGGGGCGCCCCGTCCTTCGCGTAGGCGAAGGGCGGGTACGACGACGGCGTACACAACGGGTGGTGCAGAACGGACAGGAGTTGTCCCGCCGAGCAGGTGATTGGTCACCGACTTCCAGAATGACTCCGGCAGCTTCTCTTGGGGTTCGAGCGCCCGGAAGGATTCTTGGGCGAATCGTACATACGCTTCTTCGATGCCAGCGAACTAATCCAGTGCTGGAGGATGTCTGATGAATGGGCGAAGGGCTTCGTCCCTTTTGCCAGTAATGGTGGAGGCGAATGGTATGGCTGTGATTCACGAACGGTGCCGCCCGCTTTTGTGCTCATGCCCATGATCGGAGTCGAGTGGGATGTGGCGATGTTCCTGTCCGACACATGGGACGGATTTCCTGAGGCTCTGAAGGCTGGAAGACTTTTCGACAAGCCGTACCAACGCTCTAACGACAGCGTGGGCGAGAAGTGATCCGTCATTCAAAACCGGCCAGACTGGCTCCCTTTTAAATCGGCGTCTCACTGGGTATACGGGCTGACCATCTCCTCGCGAGGCGAAACAAGGGGCGAAAGTCCGCATAAAACGCCGTCCCGGATTTCACCCTTGCAGACTAGGGGGCTGAAAGACCTCGAAGTACGCCAGCCATCGGCCCTGATGAGATAGTCGTGTCTGGCTCTCAGCCGCCGATTGATTTCCTGTCGGGTTTCTTGTTCCCGCTCCGCGCGACCCGCGCCTTCACCAGTTTCTTAATGAGCGCAATCGGCAGTGGCTTCTCCAAAGGGAATTGGATTGTGCCTTTAGATGTTATGAAGTCCTTAAGTTCGTTCTTGAACTCCTCGATTACGGACGCAGTAGGGAACAAGCTGCAACGGTCGGAAAAACGCGGCGAACCAGACCAACACCTTCTTATCTTTGAACGCGGGAATACCATAACTGATGGTCTCGATAGCCTCCGGTGGAACAACGGAACGAATGGCTGCGCGAATCTTTTTCAAGTTGGTGCGGGCGGGACACCGACAAAGTATTCATCAACATTCTTCGGGGCGGCGCTGGCTCTCACCGCAGAACTGCGACTGCTAGATTTAACTTTTTTCATCCGGACGATGCTACGAGAACTTGCATTTCAAGTCCATGCTTCGGATCGTTTAGCGGCGGGGCTTCTGTTTTTTCGAGATTGATCGAATGACCAGTTTTCCTCGACCCCTCGCAGGCAATGGGTTCTCAGCCTGTGCAATGGCAGCAACGATGAGGTCCTCAACTCCCGGATTCAATAGCGTTGCCGCCGACTCCAGTCCGATAAAACGGTTTTGGCTCCCACTGCCGAGGAGTAACTTGTGGGGATCGGGCAGAGACGTTCCATAATAAAAGGACAATCCAACTCCATTGGCCCCTGCGGCGATGGAGACGATGCAATCGGACGGCCTTTCGGTTGAACAATATCCGACGACGAAGAAGTTGTAGTTGTCATAGACCAGTTCGTTCGCGGTGGGCAAGCGCTTGCGTAATGCTTTGCGCACCGAACGGATCAGAGCAGCGTGCTTTGGATCAAACTTGTCGATAAAGCTCGCTAGCTGCTCCTCGGAGGTGCCAATCTGTGGCGCAACTTCTGTTGTCCTAGTCCTCATGTGGATTCAACAACTATAAAAGAGCTTATCGCAACCATGTAGTTGACGAAAAGACGATTTCACTCAGAACCGCGCCGCCGATCAATCACTCGGGAACAGATGGCGACCGCCGCCACGGGAAACAACAGGAAGTCCGGTTTCGCGCCGTGGCATCGATCCTTGCCGAACAACCTCCGGCGGGCATATACGGTTTCAATCGGAAGGCTAAGCGCGAAAGCAGCTACCACGAATACAACGAGGCCGAACAGGTTGAAGTGAGGAACAGTTGGGATGGCTGCCAACCGAACCAACGCGCCGTAAATACCCATCACGAACAGTCCGCAGAGCAGTGCCATTAGTGATACTGAAATGGCCGCAACCATACCGAACGCGAGCGGTGTCTTGAAGAACATCTTGGTACGATGATTCTAACGGCTGTTCGATAATCGGCGAAGCTCTGAAATTGTTGACACTAGCGGATTAGACTCAGAAGCCTACTGCCGAAAGATTTCACGAACGATAGCGGCAATTTGTTCTCGTCGCCATGTGCCCTCCAAGCCTTCAGCCAATTCAGGGCTGTTGTGAGCTTTGGCGAGCGTTCTAAGCAGGGCAGCGGCCTCTTTGTTTGGCCGTTGGTTTGAAAGGTGAAATTCAAGCCAGTCCGCCATCTCTCGCGGACTGCCAAAGTTCTCTGCATCGCCATCGGGTATTTCAGTTCCGAAGATTTCCTCGATGAGCATCACAGCTTCAACGAGGTCGAGGCTGTCCATCGCTTTGGGAATCATCGGAACATTTTAGCGTTTAGAGTTCCTCGGCTGTGGGGGCGCTGTGCAGCGGGACTCCGGCGACTCCTAATAGGCGCAAACGCCTTAACGGCAGTTAGCCGTTGGCTCTAGAGATTTTGCCAGACGCTCCTATCGAGCTTGTTAACACTGGGGTCATCGGGACGAAGATGTGTGTCGGGTCCGGCAGATCGCGGAACTGCTGGAATGTGCCCATGTCGTGTGAGGTTTCCACGAATTGGGTCTATTTGAAGATCGAGTTTTGGTCTTCCACCTCAATCCAATCCCGAAGGCCTTCGGCGTGCTGTCGGTCGGAGCCGTTGGAAGCTTGCGCGCTTCCCCATAATTACAGAGTGACTGTTCGCGAGTATGTGCTCAGGTGACCGAAACAAATATGGGCGACGGGATGAAGCCGTTACGTCCGTAATGGCGACAACCCGTGCAACCTCAGCAGATATCCAGTCATCGAGGTTCGGTTGCTGCTCCAGCACATGGCATGAGCACTGCCTACTGCGCAGCATCGGGCGCACTGACCCCTCGTAACTATGGTGACCTTCTAAGCAGGAGTACGGTCAAATCGGGAGAGAACGTTTTGTAAAGCGCGATCCGATTCTGAGGCTCATCATGGCAATCGCATTTGCACTTCTGGTGTCGGCCGAGCCCGTGACAATCGGGAAGTTCAGCCTCGCCTTGCGAGAATTGTCTATTTCGCCTGATATATGTCGGGGGGCGGAAGGTGCGGTTCGCCTCCTGAACCACCGAAAGTTCGATGCTGTTGTCGTCGATCTACAACTAGGACAACAGTGCGGACTGGTTTTGGATGGTTTGAATCGCTCCTTATCGAACCGAACAGCGGTGACGTTTGCCATCAGCGGCGGTGATGCAGACGCCTCGGCAACCTTCAGCAGAAGGACAGGTTTTGTCTTTGTGCGGCCTCTTTCTCCGCAGTCAATCCGCAGCACCCTCAAGCCTGCTTACGGGCTGATATTGAGAGAACAGCGGCGCTATTTCCGATGTCCAATCTCGATTCCAGTGACCGTCCTGATAAAGAACATGCCCGAGGTGCACTGCCATAGCGTGAACATCAGTGAAGGCGGTATTGCCTTGAGCACCTCTGTTCCGCTCAGCCTCGGCGAGGAAGTACAAATTCAATTCATTTTACCGGGTTCCAAAGTTCCGTTCTCGGTAGAATCGAAAATCTGTTGGCTGAAAACGGACCACTTTGGACTCCGCTTTGTGTCTCTTTCTCGGGAACACAAGTCGGAACTACAAGAGTGGCTATCACGCAAGCTGGAAGAGCAGCTTCCGGAATCCATTGCGCGTCAATTCCAGAAGGCGGAAAAGCCCTCCCTAACGGTCTTGGCGATTGAGAGCAGGATTGAGAGTCTGGATACACCATGATGCTCGTCCGAAATCGGGTTAGGCAGCCCGACAGCGCCGCTGTGCGATTCGTAGGCGCAGTGACCCCTTGTACCTGTGACGCTGTTCCGCACAGGAATACGGTCAGATTTGACGACAGATTCAAGAGTGAGGCAACATCCATGAAGAGTTTTGTGAAGGGCCTAATGCGCAGCACGAGTAGCTGTGTCTTTCTGGTAGCGATGTGCGTGGCGGTCGCTGCTCAGCACGGAAGTGTGGCTGTTGATCAATCCGCTAGGGTTCTGTCCCTTGAGAACGCTTGGAATCAGGCAGAATTCACACACGATGCACGGGCTCTCAGTACGCTGGTTGCGGAGGCCTTCGATTTCACGGATGACGATGGGCGCTTTATGAACAAGAGCCAATGGCTGGCCAATATCAGAAACCGAGTCGATCATTATGAGCAACTGTCCAGCAGCAGTATGGCGGTTCACATGTACGGGAATGTTGCCGTTGCTACCGGGATGTACCAAGACAAGATAACTGAGAAAGGAAAGGGGGTCATGCACTCCGGTCGTTTTACCGATATCTGGATTCAGCAGAATGGCGAGTGGAAATGCGTGGCGAGCCAATCGACACTCATCAGTCACTAAGTAACAGAGTGCGGCGTTCGCGAGAAGTACTTTTCCCGAGCCGCACCCGCAAGGGGCGTTACCCTCTCCGACGTTACTCACCGTTCCCCCGGATTCCGACCAGTGCTTGCCCAAGCAATTCTTGCACAGATTTCCTGACGGAGGCAGAGTGAGCAACCCCACTTCATTTGGCAAGCGGGCCGGGATGTATGCCTTCGCCGAGGACGAAGCTAGACCCCACGCAGCCCACAACCGTCGATGCTCGTGGCTCGATTATTTTTCGCCCGGAATGAATTGGATTTCCTGACTGGGAAAAGAAGTAAGAATCACGCGGCGGCGGGTAGAGCAAAGCCCGGGCCTTGTCGATTAGAACCGACACATTCTCGGACTTGGAGACCATGCTCGAAGCTGGATGGTGCTACGGATGGCGAGAAGCTGAGATACGGAACCTTCGCGTGCGCCAGTTCGACCCCGTGGCCCGCATTTTCCTTCTGGAACCGGGGGAAACAAAAAACGACGTTCCACGACAGACGCCTCCGATGGACGAAACAATCTATCAGTTGGTTGTTGCCTGCACTGTAGGGAAGAGCCCGGATGATTTCGTCTTCACCAGAGACAATGGCGGGCCGATCAAAGATTTCAGGGATGCTTGGTGGTTGGCATGTGTTGCAGCGGGAGTCGGCGTTTTCCTGTGCAAGGAATGCCGCCAGATCGTCACCGGTGCGAAGTGCCAGTCGTGCGGTGGTGAGAAAGAATACGAGGGGCTGTTCTTCCATGATCTCCGTCGAACTGGGGTCAGAAATATGATCCGTAACGGTATTCCTGAGAAGGTCGCGATGACCATCTCGGGTCATAAGACCCGCAGCGTGTTCGACCGATACAACGTCACAAATTATGCTGATCTCGTGGACGCGGGTCGCAAAATTCGTGAAGGTCGAGAGCGAATCGAACAACACGCCAAGGGGTTTGACCACAGAACAGCCACAGTGGGCACTAAGAACGGTGTGGATGACAAAGGCAAAGAGATCAACTAAACTTTGAAATCAAGCACTTGCAAGTAGAGCCGGGATGGCGGAACTGGCAGACGCAGCGGACTCAAAATCCGCCGGGCTTCGGCCCTTGGGGGTTCGACTCCCCCTCCCGGCACCACACTCAACCCACTTCGATGTTCCACGTGCCGTCAAAGCCGTCGCTGTAGAGTAAGTGTTCGACCAACACACGTGTCCCAGAAGGAGCATCTGTGCTGAGGCGGTGGGATGCTAAGAGCATTGAACAGAACCATCCCCTCGACAAGCAAGAAGAACCGTCCCCAAAGGCCTCGTCGTCGGTTCGCGGATACTAACTGGGGTTTCTTCACAAGAAAACCGCCCGCGAGCGGCTTTTCTGTGCTGGTTTACTCACGGAGTCACTTCGCCGCTACCGCTGTAATCTGAGAGGCAGCTACTTGCGCTTTCACTTTCCATAAGCTCTCGCGAGTCTGGCCGACCTCAGCCTCCAGGCTTCGCATCGCTACGCTCTGCGCACGAAGCAGACTCTGCTGCTCTTTGATCTGACCGAGAGCCTTGGCCAGCTCAGCCTGCTGCTGTCGGAATTCCCGCTGCTGTTCTTTGATCGCATTCAGCATTGCCCAGATGATCGGATCGTTGTTCACCAGCAGGTAGCCTTTGCTGTTTTGCGTCACCGCTTCCGGGATGACTCGCTGCACATCTTGCGCGACCACTCCGATATGTTCGTCCGTATCGCGAATGCCCATCGCGTTGTCGGACTTGTAGCGATAACGAACCGGGTTGAGCTTCAAGACCTGGCTCAGGCCGGAGTTGTAACTGCCGTTAAGGTTCTTGAGCCGGCCGTCGGAGAAGGTACCCCACGAACCGCCGCCGGGCTTGTCGGCGCTGCCGTTCACCGTAAGAAGGCTGTCAGGACTGGCGGTTCCGATGCCCACGTTGCCGTGCTGCTCGATGGAGATCCGGCGGGCAAAGTCCGTGAAAAGGTCAATCCCATATTGATTGGGTCCCTCTGTGCGCGAAGAGGACATTCCTTCTCCGGCGTTGAGGCCGAACGTCAGATCGATAAAGTTCGTCCCGTTATTCAGGCCCGTGGAATCGACGGCAACGGTGCCCGCCACGTCCAGTAAATGCCCTGGGGCTGAAGTGCCGATGCCGACGTTGGTGTTCGAGCAGCCGTTGAGTTTGCACATAGGTGACGATGCAAACCGCGAGTGTCGCTGCTGATCCTGCTGGCCGGTCTGATTATTATGTTTCAGGGATGGACGTTTTTTCGCGCCGTCCTCTTTCCCTGGGCGTTTCTGATTCTGATGATACCGATCTCGGCGCTGATCATGAACCGGGTCACTTTTCCGCTTCAGTTGCTCGCCGCAAAACGAGTTTCCACCTTCGACCAGAATCCCGAGACGCAGGCGCTTGATCTGCGCCGGCTCGCGGGACAGCGCGGCTTTGAAATCGTTCACGAATACACTGACCGGATCAGCGGCGCGAATGCGAAGCGCCCCGCACTCGACCAGATGCTCGCCGCTGCCCATCGCAGGGAGTTCGACACGGTGTTGGTGTGGGCGGCGGACAGATTGGCTCGAAGCGTTCGGCATTTTCTCGAGGTGCTGGACACACTGAACCATCTGGGCATCGAGTTCGTTTCGTTTCGAGAAAATCTCGATACCGGCGGACCGCTGGGCAGGGCGGTCATTGTCATTGTCTCCGCGGTCGCGGAGCTGGAGCGCAACCTTATTATAGAGAGGGTCAGAGCCGGTCTGAGGCGTGCACGGCTCGAGGGTCGCGTGCTGGGCAGGAAGCCGATTGAGATTGATCGACGAGCTTTGCTCCGCGACCGAAATCGCGGTTTGAGTCTCGCTCAGCTCGCCAAGGCATACAAGATTTCCCGCACCAGCGTGGCGAGGGCGTTGAAACAGTCCGAGGGCGTCGCACCGGAACTCCCGGTATCCATCAGCTTGGGCTAAATGAGCCCCACTCTTAAATGTTCCTGGGCAGGAGGCTGCGCGGGTGCGATTTTCCTCCCTCGCCAAGTTGTTATAGGGCTACTCGAAACGAGGGGTCTCGCGCTAGGATCAACGGACTTCTGGCGATTTCGACCAGATTGGTTTCCAGTTTCACGACATCTTCAAAGAGCGAACTTGCAGGTGGTTCAGGACTTATGTCCAATGCCATCTGCCGGCACCATTCCAAGCTGACGCCGGACAGTCTGCAGCGGAATTGCAGATATTGCCACGCGGAAAATGGATCTTGCCATGGCCAAACCACCTCCGCTTCAACCTGCAGCCCGGGATGTTTCTGTTGAATTTGCGAGGCTAGTTCTCCCAGGGCGTGCGAGGACTTACCTTGAGCAACAAAGTGGAACCCCGCTCCCAGGCTAAGAGCCGCCTCCTTGATCAAAGCTGAGATCGCTCGCACCGCCCCAACGTCTGCAGCGCTGCTTCGGTGCGCTTCGACGATGTTCCCTAGATCTGCATACCAACGCGATGCCCAAAACTCCTTCACGTAGAAGGTCACCCACTCCTTGCCGAGATACAACGGAAAGCGCATGGCGGCCACCAAGACAAGCCGCAGAACGATGAAAAAGGGATGCAACCCCCACTTTGGCAGCCAGCTCCACTCCTGCATGCTCGCGTTGAGATTTCTCACGACATCGTTCGCACCTTCACTCGTTGAAAGGAATTCTTTTCGTCCCTCGGTAAGAGAAGCGTGGAGATCAAGGAGCGCCTCCCCTGCCAATGCACGGAATTCGACAATGCTCAACACAGAACTGGACGGGAGTGAAAAACACAATACCCCGCCTTCTAGTTCACCATCCGGGCAAAACACTGTTCCGACGATCCTAAGCAATGATGGCTGCAAACCGAGCAGGAAGTGACGGGGCAGAGGAACGTGGAGATCCTCGCTAAGCTCCCGCATCACCGTTGCCAGCTTTGGATGATCTGTGAGTTGGATCCGCAGTGCCCGCAGGGTCACATAGGTGCCTGGTTTTTCGCCTAAGCCACTGCTGAACAGCACTCCCGTGCCGAAAATCGCACCCCCGGCCACAAATATCCCCCACACCCAGAGTTGCTGCGGATCTGCGACGTAGAGAGCGAGAGCCAGTACCGCGCCCTGAGCCGGGAGGAGGAATGCGAGGAGAGCAAACGTAACATACAGCCCCCGCCTGAATGCGGCGGCGAGGTCCTGAGGTCGCTTGCGGTATCGGCGTGCCCAGATCAGCACTAGCAACAAAAAGCCAAAACCGAACCCAACTACAACGTACACGGCGGTAGTCAACGGCACGATCAGTCCGCTCGACGGGTTCGACAAAGAATAACTCGCTGAAGAATTGGTCGCCAGTAACAAGGCGAAAACCGGATAAGTCAGCAAAAGAAGAGGTAATTTCGATCGAGTCAGAAACGTACGTATTCCAACCATACAAACGTCTCTCCATGCAAGAACCCGCGCCGCCGCTTTTCCGCCGTATGCACGGATCGCACCCCTTCTTCATTCCCCATCATTCGGCGCGCCATATGCTGGCTGGCGTCCATGGACCCAGTCTCGTCGGTGTCGTGAGCGCCATCCTAAGTCCCGAACGAGTGTCGCCAAGTGTATCCATAGTCGAACACCCACACAACCACACGGTGGCTTGCGCGGATTGAGACCTTTCCATTGAATTCAGTTGGGTTGACGGGCCACAGGAAGTGATCCTCGGTGCCGGGTTATTTGGCTTGTACCAAAATCCCGTTCCACCCGCTCCCGCCCGCGCTGAGAACACTCCGAATCAGGAACGATATCCTTACTTCTTGATTGTCGCGCAGAACCGGATTTTCTTTTAACCTTTGTTCAAATGCGTTTATAGATTACCTTTTCGTGGATGTCGGAGCTATGTTTCAAAATAGATTTGAGCCAAGGATCATTGAGTCCTATCACAATCGTCCCGAAGTGACGGTAAATGTAGTCCCGATGAGGAATAACCTCTCGATGCTGAGGCGGTACAACAGGCGTGTGATTGAGCAGTGTTATGAACACGTATATTGCGCGACGCCGGATGGGTTCCCGTTGTAACGGGACGAAACCACCGGTTGCGGCGACCCTGAAGGGGCTGATTTATGAACCGGGGCAGATCAGCCGGGAGGAATTAAACGAGCCCCGGTATTCTCATCCCACGTTTTACGCAATCGTGGTGGGCGTGATGTTCATTGCGCTAAACATCGCATTTTTCTAAATCGTACGTGTCAAGAATGTCTCACCCACTCGGGCAAGAGATTTGACGTACGCCGCTCCCCGTCCCAGCTGAAGTTCGCGCATAGGCTGGGTCGTAGGTTCCTGCCTCGGGCTGATAAGTATTGAAGTCTAGCGATACGCTGCTGGCGGAGCCTGCGCTCTGGTTGTCGGACAAAGCTGGAAAACTCCCAGGGTCCCCCCGCCTTGGCTGCACAAAAATCTCAAGGAAAGCGGTTAATTATCACGCTCCAGGAGGGGTCCGTCGCGATTCGCGAGGGAAGGACGAACTACAGAAGTGCTTTGTTTTCTGGCGTATAGGTGAGACCAAATCAATCTTGATATTTTTTGAGAACTTTCTAAAGACTCCTGCGCCTCATATGCGGCAGAGTGCCTCCCGTTGGACAAGGCCGGTTCGGAGGAAGTCATGAAGAAACTGAGCGATCGACTGCAATTCTTTTCAGTGCTGTTTCTGATTCTGTGGGTCTCAACGACGATGTACGGGCAGCTTACACCGAGCCAGGATTCCTACACCAACGCCGCAGATCCCACCACGAATTACGGCGCCAAGACGCTGCTCGATGTCGAGAGTTCGCAGACGACTTACATCCAGTTCAACCTGTCATCAATTCCGGCGACTTATAGCAGCGCTGACATCACCAAGGCTACGCTCAAGCTCTACGTCAACACAGTGACTACGGCGGGCAGCTTCAATGTGGATTATGTCAACGGCACTTGGGCGGAGTCGACGATTGATGCCAGCAACGCTCCGGCGATCGGAACCACGATTGCCGCGAGCGTGCCGCTCGTCACCGCCGACAAGAATCAATTCATCCTCGTCGATGTAACTGCGGCGGTGCAAGCTTGGTTGAGCGGGACCGCCAATGACGGCGTCGCTCTCGTCGGCAACAGTCCGGTGAATGCGACCTTCGACAGCAAGGAAAGCACAACCACGAGCCACGCGGCGGAGTTGGATATCGTGTTCGCCGGAGGCGGCACAATCACGGGGCTAACGACCGCGAGCGGCAGCGGGCTGACCGGCGGTGGCACCAGCGGTTCGCTGAACCTGGCGCTGACGAATGCTTGCGCGGCGAATCAGGTACTGCAATGGAATGGCAGTTCGTGGATCTGCGCTGCGGTTGGCACTGGCACGATCACGGGCGTGACGGCGGGAACCGATCTCACCGGTGGCGGCTCCAGTGGCAACGTGACATTGAACCTTAACACGACGGCTCTGAATGCTACATATGCGCAACTGGCGGCGGCGAACACGTTCACAGGCAACCAGACGGTCAACGGATCTCTTGGCGTCACCTCCGCGGGCACGACTGTCGCCAGCGTCACTACTGGAGCGGGACAGGTCGCGGTATCTGGCCTTGCGAAGTCTACTTCCAGCAATGGCGTGGGCGTCGCAGGCATCGGCGAGGCCAGTGGCGGAGCCGGCGTTGGTGGCGCGAGTCCAAACCTCGGTGTTTACGGAATCTCAAATGGGGGCAGCGCGCAGGGAGAGGGAAGTGGGAAGGCTGGCGTATGGGGCGACGCCGGGGGTTCGTCCGGCGCTGGCTACTATGGGGTACTGGGCACCGCCGATGCAAACTCGGCCGGTGGGTTTTATAACAACGGAGCTTATCCAACGTTGGTTGCGAAGAACAACGCGGCGAGTGGCACGAACGTGATTGCCATTGAAGGCCAGAGCTCTTACATCGCTGTTCAGGGCGAGAGCTCCGCCATCGGAATTCACGGAGTGTATATGGGCGGCGCCGGGGGGTTTAATCCGGACGCCGTTGGCGTGTGGGCAGACGCGGGGGGGCCGGACAATGACGGCAGTGGGGGACTGCTTGCGACTGCCAACGAGAACTACGCCGGTTATTTTGTCAACAACAGTTCCGAGACTGACACGGTCTTTATGGACAACGACGCCATATCGAGCAGTTCGGCAGTCATCCTCGAGGCTTACGGGTACAAGTTCTACGGCGATTGCACAATTGATGTCAGCGGCAACCTGAATTGCAACGGCAAAATAGGTGGGGTAGTTGGCGTTGACGGCGGTTCGCGTAAAGTTGCGCTCTACTCCATGCAATCGCCGGAGAACTGGTTTGAGGATTTCGGCTCCGGCACGCTAAGTGGCGGCGGAGCCACTGTCATCCTCGACGCCACCTTTGCGCAGACCGTAAACACAGGAACGGAGTATCACGTATTCCTCACGCCCAACGGCGACTCCAAAGGACTCTATGTCAGCCAGAAGACGGCAACGTCGTTCGAAGTGCGCGAGCAGGGCGGCGGGACATCCAACATAGCGTTCGACTATCGCATCGTGGCCAAACGCGTAGGGTCCGAGAATCTTCGCCTCGAAGACCTGACCGAGCAATTCAAACAGCGGGAAGCCCAGCATAAGAAGATGCAGATTCGGGTGCATCCGTCGGCTGCGCCACTGACAAGTCCGAAAGTTGAGAAACCTAGTCCAGCGCTGCGGCCAGCGACGATGCCGGGGAAGCGGGATTATCCGGAGCGCGTGGTTATTCCCCAATAAATTTCGGCATAGGAGCACTGCAATGAAGCAATCGCTTAAGAAGCAAACAACAAAGCAGCAATCCATCAGACAGCTGAGTATTGGGCTGGCATTGTTCGCGGTCGCGCTCGTCAATCAAAGTGTTGCACAATCCTCGCCGCGAGCAGTTGCGGGAAATGGTTGGCAGGCCTTGACCAAAACCTCGCCGACCGTGGTCATAGGCCAGAACCAGACGGAATACATAGCCTGGAAGGGAGCCAATTCTCCCAATGTCTACTACTCGATTTTTAACGGCAGCGAGTGGACGCCGCAGCAGGAGGTGAGCGGTGCAAGTTACGGCTCATCCTGGAAAGCGCAGACCCTTGCACCACCGCTTCTGGTGATCGACGTCGTTGAAGACGTGTTTTTGTGGTGGCAAGACAAGACGGGGGGAGCGATCATGTATTCGGAGTGGGATGGTGCGTCGTGGTCCTATCCCGCAGAGGTGAGCGGCTCGAACTGGACGGCTACGACCAACGCGACGCCAGCCGTAGATATGCCCGCGGGATTAGTGGTGTGGAAAGACGCCTCGAGCGACACACTTTCGTACACCTATGACTATGATGGCACCGAAAATGACCCCGTTTGGTCTACGCCGCAAACCGTGGGCGGCACGGCCTGGACGGGCGAGTCGAATGTTGGTCCAACCCTCGAAACTTTCTCCCAGGGTCTAATCCCATGGCTGTTTTGGAAAGGAGCATCGTCCGATCACATCTGGACGACTACAGTACCGCAATACGAAGGGACTTGGGTCCCGCAGACCAAGATTTCCTGCACCGATCCAGAGTGGACGGCCGAAACCAGCCTCTCGCCAGCCGCGGCTGGATTCGCACCCCCGGGTGTTGACGCGCTGTACGATGTTGTCTTTTGGAAGGGATCTTCGAGCAATAAGGTCTGGTACACCTACGACAACACTGCCCAGTGCGGTCGAGACACTTACGGTTGGGCCGATCAAGCGCCGGTCAGCGGGACTGACTGGGCCGTGACTGGGGAAAGCAACGTTGCGCCTGCCCTGGCATTTGCCTGCTACCTTTGTGCTAACAACACGACAAACCCGTTCGTCGCGATTCTCGCGTGGAAGAACGCGACCGACAACACCATCTGGTTTATCAATCCCTTATATCTGCCTGGCCTGTCGAATCTCGCGGGCGGCGAGCTTCAGAGCAAACGGTGAATCGGACGAGAGATTTGGGATTACTAAGCGTAGGCAATAATAATAAAGACGGGCGATAACAGGAGCAGATTATGACAAACTCAATGCAGCGGCGATTCGTAACACGAGTTATTCGAGCGGCGGTTAGTCGAACGGCAGTTAGTCGAGCAGCAGTTAGCGGAGTAAGTGCGGCCTTGGTCCTGGTTATCTTCGCAGCTTTGGCCTTGGTTACCGTGCCGCGCGCCGTCGCGCAGACTTACATGTTCAATCGCTCCGATTTTGCTACTGGCCAAGGTCCGGAGACGGTGGCGGTGGGCGACTTCAATGGCGATGGGCGGATGGATGTCGTGGTCGGAAACACGCTGGCCATATCGAGTTCGACCATCTCGGTATTGCTCGGGAAAGCGGACGGAACTTTCGCGCCCGCCGTGGACTACACGGTAAATGGAAATCCGTACAGCGTTGCGGTCGGTGATTTTAACGGCGACGGCAAGCTGGATATCATCGCTATGTCTGGGCCTGCGAATCCACAAATCAGCGTTCTTCTGGGAAACGGTGACGGAACCTTCAAGCCCTTGATTGCGTCCACGCCTGGGGCGGGCGGATACAATATCGCGGTCGCCGATTTTAACGGCGACGGCAAGCTCGATATCGCGATCGCCGACAATCTGGAACTGACGGAAGGCGTCGACGTGATGTTGGGAAATGGCGACGGCACGTTCAAAGCTCCCGTTACTTATGCAACGGCGAATGATCCGAGGATGGTGGTGGTTGCAGACTTCAATGGTGACGGCAAGCTTGACCTCGCTACGATCAACGATCAAAGCGAGACCGTGTCGATATTGCTCGGCACCGGCACAGGAACATTTGGAGCGCACACGGACTTCCCTACTAAGCAGGAGGGCTGCATCAGTATTGGCGCAGGCGACCTTCGCAATAAAGGATTGATTGATCTGGTTGCCGGATGTCAGACGTTGGGACAGGTGGTGGTGCTATTGGGAAACGGCAATGGCACTGTCAAAACTCCGAAAGATTACGCCGTCCCCGCGGGCGCGGATATGGTTGCGCTCGGCGATTTCAATGGCGACGGCAAACTCGATGTTGCCGTCACCAATGGCGCATCCACCGGTTCGGTGTCGGTGCTCACGGGCACTGGCTCGGGAACGCTGAAGGCGGCGATTTCGTTTGGGACGAACTTTGGGCCGGTGGGCGTGGCAGCGGCCGATTTCAACAGCGACGGAAAGCTCGATTTGGTAACCGCCGATAGCGGCAGTCCGTTCGGAATTGCGATCGGGGAAATTTCAGTTCTGCTCAGCAATGGCAAGTCTTTGTTTGCCGGGCGCACCGACTACAGCCTTACCAGCGCGGCCACGTCCGGCGCCTACGCAGGCATTGCGGCCGCGGATGTAAATGGCGACGGAAAGCCGGATTTGATTGTTCCCGTCACTTTCGCCAGTCAGCTCTCCGTGCTGATCAACAAGGGCAACGGAACCTTCGATCCATTTGCCACTTACCCGCTGCCCGAAAATCCCGAGGCGGTGGCGGTCGGAGATTTCAACAACGATAAGAAGATCGACGTCGCGGTGGTGACTTTAGGCAGTGGCAGCATTTCCGTGCTGCTGAACTCGGGCACTGGCACCTTCGGCAGTTACACGCAGTACAACACGAACGGATATGGTCAAGGCATCGCCACCGGCGACTTCAATAAGGATGGCAACCTCGACATCGTCGTAACCGATTTCAACGACAATACAGTATCTGTTCTGCTCGGCAATGGCACCGGGGCATTCCCGTCGTTCGTTACGTATCCGACCGGAGCTTCTCCATACGGTGTCACGGTCGCGGATTTCAATCATGATGGATTTCCTGACTTAGCGGTTGCCGATCAGGGCGCCGGGACGGTCTCGATTCTGATTAACAAGGGGGACGGCACGTTTCTGCCGAAAGTGGATTACACCGTGGGAGGAAATCCGTTGTCGGTTGCAGCGGGGAGTTTCCGGAATAACGGCATCATCGACCTGGCGGTTGCCACCGACCAGGCTTTTGGCGGAATCGCAATTCTGTTAGGGAACAATGACGGAACCTTCCAGAAAGCGGTAACCTACGATACTTTGAACAACGCCTATTCGATCGTTGCGGGTGATTTCAACAACGACGGCAATCTGGATATAGCGTTCACGCTACTCAATCCCGGCAACCCTGGCTTCGTTACGATCATGCCCGGCAAGGGCGATGGAACTTTCGGAAACGGCGTGACGCTGACCGCAGGCACACTGGCTTACGGAATCGTGGCTGCGGATTTCAATAACGATGGTGGCCTGGATCTGGCGACGGATAACGGCTCGACCAGCGACGTGGGTTCGGCGAGCGTGCTGCTGAATGAACCGGTGATGGCGTTGTTGCCTCCCAGCCTTACCTTCGCAGCGCAAAAAGTCGGAACGACCAGCGCCGTGCAGCAAGTGACGCTGAGCAATCCAGGAGCGACGCCGCTGAAAATTACCAGCATCAAAATCAGCGGTGACTTCGCCGAAACCAATAGCTGCCCTAAAGAACTCACGACTGGCAAGAACTGCACTATCAGCGTGACCTTTTCACCAACGGCGACTGGCGCCCTGGCTGGAACATTGACGATTAAAGACTCGGCCCTGAGCAGCGCTCAACTGGTCGCGCTGTCGGGAACCGGAACTTAAGTCGGTTCTGCATCGCAGCGTTCTGCATCGCGGAGCGGCCTGGGACTAGAACACTGCCCGCTGCTGGTGAAGTGTCGTTGGAGACGTTTGTGCGGCTATTTCAGTTTGGCCAACTCTGCTTTCGCTTGCTTCAGAATAGGAACGTCAGGATCGGCGTCCTTCCAAAGAGCAAAGAAGTCTTGGTATGCCTTGCGGGCCTTGGCTAGGTCTCCGGAGAGAAGATAAGCGCGGGCCAATCCCAAGTACGCCAGAGCGCCGATCAATTCATTTTGCACGACCCCAGGATGGTCAATAATTTTCTGAAACTCGACTGCTGCGGCAGAGCCTTGCTTCGCGGCCAGGTAGACCTCGCCTCGGACATAGACCGGGTAGAGGCAAGTGCCAGCAGATAACGCCGAAACTCCTAATTCGTAAGGCGCCGCGACCGCGAGCGTTTTTATTGCCTTATCTGTATCGTGGTCCCGCAATTCTCCAGCGGCCCGAATGGTCGGCAGATAGTTGAACTGCACAATCGTGTCTTGCGGAAAGTGTTTGCCGAGGTCGTTGGCGAGTTGCGTCGCCTGCGTGGAATCGCCGGCCAAACTCGCTGCGAAGGCTGACTGGGCTTCAACATCTTTAGCATTGGAGAGCGCCAGCGCCGACTTCGCCTGCTGCCTGGCCAAGGTTGTATTTCCCACCATCGCTTCGCGAATCGCAGAGTCGGCCTCGTCGGCCGCCGCCGACTGTTGATTGCCGGCTCTTTGAGCCGCGTCAACCGCGCCGCGCGTGAACTCTCTAGCCTTGGCGAACTCTCCCCCATAGGCCGCAGTGTCCGCCTCGTAATTGAGTACAGTGGCTCCCCACGTCGGATTGTTCGCCAGTCCATCGGCTTCGCTCTTCATTCCGGCAACATCACGTTGCAGGAAATCAATCAGGTAAAGACTCAGGTGATACAGCGGATCGTCGATGTGGCGGGCCTGGGCGTCGAGCGCCATGGCCCGGGCTTGGTCGAGGCGGTTGACCAGGAGGTAGCACCAGACCAGATTCGCGTTAGGCTTGCTTTCGTCGATCGACTTCCGGGTCATGGCCAGGACCTTTTCAAAGTCGCCAAGCAGAAAGGCAATGGTGCTCAGGTTAGCGGGTGGAATGACGTCGCGCGGGTAGAGTTGCGCCCAGACCTCATAATCCTTTTGCGCCGCCAGCAGGTCTCCGGTTACGAATTGATCGTAATGCGATGCAATATAGAGCTTCTCTCGCTCGCTGACGTGATCGCGCAATTCGTAAGCTCTGCGGATGTTTTCCGATGCTCGCCCCGTTTCGCCGACATTGGCGTAAACCACTCCGAGCTGGGCGTATGCCATGGCAAAGTTGGGATCCTGAGCAATGGCCCTCTGAAACAATGGTATGCAGCGATTGAAATCGCCCGTTCTTTCCTTCATGGCCAAGCTGTAGGAATGCAGCGCCTCCAGCGACGGTGTGGTCACATCCTGCGGAGGAACATCATATTTCTGCACCGATGCGAGCGATTCACCCAGCTTGCTCCGCGTTGCAGAAGCAACGGTGCCCAGAGCTTCGAGAACGTGGTCTTTGTCTCGGGCTTCGGCCGACGTGCTGGCGAGCGTTTCTCCAGTCGCGCAGTCGAGCGTCTTTAGAGTCAGCAGATAGCGTGTGCCGATCTGCGCAATTGAGCCATCGAGCACCGCCGCGGCAGCCGCGCGCTGACAAACTTCCTGCGCCAACGCATGGGTCAGTCGAGCATCCTTGGGCTGAGCCATTAACGCCAGCGTCTGCGCGGTGCGACGCTCGGAGAGCAAGTTGAGAAAAGGTGATTGCTCAAGTTGCGCGGAGAGCCCTTGGCGCAACGTGCCATCGAACACGGGATCGCCGGTAGCATTGGCGAAGTCGGCGATCACGATGGTGTCTTTTTCTGTGAGACGCGGCGCCTTGTGCGACGACCGGTACCAGACAACGGCAAACGCAGCGGCCATGAGAATGGCCGTTACACTAATCCAAGGCCACCACCTGTTCAAACTTTTCTCATTGGTCCCCTCATCGACCACGACGCGCGTGATCGAATGACTCTCGACAACGATATCCTGCTGTTCGGGGACCAGCTGCACTTTCTCCGTAAACCGGTAGCCTCGGCCCGGGACCGTAACGATGTACCGATGATCGCCGGCAGTTTCCGCCAGGGTCTTGCGCAAAACAAAAATGTTCTGCGCCAGGTTCGCCTCCTCGACAAAGGTGTCGGGCCAAACCGACTTCATCAGGTCGTCCTTGAGAACCACGGTTTCGCTATTCCGGACCAACACGAGCAGGGTTTCAAAAGCCTTGAGCGGTAGGGGAACGGGCTGGTTATCCCGCAGCAGGAGCAGTTTGTAGGGGTCGATTCGAAAAGGGCCAAACTGGTAGAACTGTTTTGTTTCCGTAGCCATAGCCAGACCCTGATGAATCCTGAGAACTTCTGATGGTTTCCTGAAGACTTCGTTGGCCCACTTGCGGCATAGTCCACTCCGTTAGGCGAGTGCTACCGGAAGTCGCACTTTGCGTGGCTGGCACTTTAGCACGAGACCCGCACCGGGTAAAGGTTTAGGGGAGGCCGATTATGACGCACAAAAGCATCGAAATCATTATCCAGACCGATCAGATTTTCACCGTTCGCAGCAGTGCCTGCTCCCGTCTCTGGTGCCGGCACTGTGGTTGTGAGGTTGATGTTGTAGAGGCCCAGACTTTGTCGGGCAAGGGACAGAGGATGCTCGACACCGGAACCGAGACCAGGCAATGGCATTGTTTCGAAGCGCCCGACGGGATGCCATTAGTGTGTGTCGAGTCGTTGCTTTCGAGTCATTGCTAAGTGACTTGCGGCGACTTCCGCAGCGCCGGTGCTAGCGCTTGTTCACGGCGAGCCAGGGTATGCCGCGGTAGGAATCCGCCACCACCCAGGCAGCGGCGGTTAGTGCCCACGAGAGCACAGTCTCGCTCCATTGAAAGGCGCTTTTGGGCCCAGGGGCCGCGACGATGGGTACCCACACCAGTAGCGTGAACAAGCCCATTTGCAATGCCGAGAGCGCGGCCGCCAGCCGTGCACATACACCGATAAGCACCGCTACGCCGGCCGCGATGAATGCACCGCCGGTGAAATACGCCCAAGCCACATGCGCCGGCAACCATCCAGGCACCAGCGGGCCAGTATTTTCAAGATAGGTGAAATGGCCCACGCCGAAGGGGATCAAGGCCAGGCCGTGGAACACCCGCGCGATACGCAGACCGTTATCGCCAGCGGCGAAGCTGAGCTGCTGCCTGTCCCAGTCCGTGGAGAACCAGGCATACAGTACCCAGGCAGCCGCTACCATCACCGCGGTCTGGCACCATGGCCAGTAAACATCCACATTGAATGAGCGGAAGAAGCCGGGGACTCTCAACACCATCACCCAAAGCAGGAGAAAGATGAGAAGCATGCGGGCGGCAGGGGCGGCGACGCGCTGCCAGAGCAGGCCGATGCCGGATGCCAGGGAGATGAGGGCGCAAAGATAAGCCAGCATTTCGCGAGCCGGCATAGTCTTTGGCACCGGCTGCCATACTCGGCGGAAGTTTCCACTCAATGTCCCCTAATCGCCTCAGGGATGTGTCCCAAAATCCCGCAGAGGGTTCGGGCCCGTCTGGCCCGTCTGCTGCCCCACTTTGCTGGTCGCGGTTAGGGCGGGCTTCCACAGCATCATTTGGACTTGAGGAGTTACGCGAGCTGCCGACGGCTGACAAAACCGTCCGAACTCCGGAGGGTTTTACCGCAGAATCTTTCAAAAGTTCAGATCGGAACTAGCCCACGCCGGATTCCGAGTGTAACCGCTTCGGTTCGGGTGGAAGCACCGAGTTTGTCGAGAATCGAGCTGATGTGGAACTTGACAGTGTGTTCGGAGATACCGAGCCGCGCAGCGATATCCTTGTTGACGAGTCCCTCCGCTAACATCCTAAGGACATCGGTTTCCCGGGAGGTAATCTCTTCGGACAGCTCACTTTCAGACTCCAGCGACCGATCACCATAGACAGCGGTCAAACTCTCTGCAGCGGGCGCGCCCAGCAGCACCAGTCCGTCATAGGCGGCATAAATGGCGGAGAGAACATCGTCTGGGTCGCTCTCTCTGGACAGAATCGCATGTATGCCGTTCCGGAGTAAGCGCGAGATCGACCTCGGGTCGCTGACGTCCGTGAGCAGAACAATCGCGGCATCGGATACCCGCTCGAGCAATAGATCGCGGATCGAGTCGGAGTCGATGACCACCACATCCAGTTCAGCGTTACGGGCGAATGAGACCAAACTCGCCACGGCGCCAAAACTTCCCGTCAGGTGGAAGTCGGCATGGCTGCGGACGATGTTCTCGAGCCCAGCGCGGCGGACGGCGGAGGTCGCCGCCACCGCAACTCGGATCGTGCCTCCGCCGCGTCGCTTCGACATTCGTTATCGCGCTCTTTCGCCCAGAGTGATCGAAACCGTCTTGATCTCGCCGGCACGAATCATCCGGATCTGCAAGACATCACCGACCTCTGCAGTGGCAAGCGAATCCTGTATAGCATCCACGTGTTCGACCGTCTTTCCCCCCAATTCGAAAAGCACGTCTCCGAGGAACACTCCGGCCTTTTCTGCCGGCCCACCTTTTTCGACATGCATGACAAGCAGGCCGGCTCGCGTTTCAGCAGGCAGCTCCGAGCGCATATTTTCTGGCACCTCCACCGGCTGCATCGCAATGCCCAAATAGGGCCGAGCAATGTGTCCTTTTTCGAGGAGTTCTTCGACAACGCGGTTCACCGTCACCACCGGTATCGTCACGGCTCGTCCATGACCGAAGCCTCGCGTATTGATGCCGAGAACTTCGCCTTTGGCATTGAGCAGCGGTCCACCGGAAAATCCTGGATACAAGGCGAGGTCGAGCCGGATGTGCTGATCGATCCGTCCCCCGCGCCGGCTTCGCCACTCGCCGCTGATGCCGCCAATGACCCCGCTGCTTGCCACTAGATCCCCACGCCGAGTGCGGCCGAGCGCGAGCACGAGATGGCCAAGCCTTAGGCTTGTAGAGTCGCCCAGTTGGGGCGCCAGGGAAGAACCATCCTCGATCCTTAGGACGGCTATGTCGGTGCTGGGATCCCGTCCAGCCAGTTTCGCAGAAACCGCACGACCTCCGGGGAGCAGCACTTTGATGTCTTCGTCCCGCTGCACGCCATGATGGACCGTGACGACCACTCCCTTCTTCCATTCGATGCCGCTGGTCGGCATCCAGCGTCGGGCATGGACGGCAACCACGCTGCCCCCCACCTTCTCAGCAGCAGCCGCAAATTCGTTTGAAATTGTTTCCAAGATTGAATTGGTCATGTTTGGCAAAACCCCTTTTCTGAACTATGAACAGGATCGGGGATAGTGACGAAAGGCGCATCCGCCAGATGGCTAGGTAGGAACCAGAAGATTGGCTAGGCAAGCCACAATCCGAGAAGACACACGAGCGATGCCGCATCGCTGCAGTGGTAATCGGAGGGCGCTCGATGTCGCCGCGACGATTGAGGTTAAGCAAAAACATTGGCGTTGGCGACCATCGCCAAACCATTTCCAACGGTCAGTACAATAAACTGAATGGCTGTGCTGCTCGAACTGCATAACACAGGTGACCCTGGCGCCGGTGCTGAAGTTCGGGTGCTAGTGGAACACGCCATGAGCGCAGGCCGGGAGATTGGCGGGTGTCGATCGTCGGCTCTCCCGAAAACGACGGTTGGGAAATGAAGATCCTGGGACCGAACGGATTTGAGCGGTCCTACACACTGGTTGGAAGTGCGGGAGAGCACCAGCCTTTGGTGATCGCCAATGTGCTGCTGAGATTGCTGCCGGCGAGGGTGGCGCGGGGGTGAGGAGATCAAGGATTGACGATGATGTAGTGTGGAGCGGATTCAGCCCGGTTGAGGTTTTTCTCTTGGAGTTTAGTCCACCCGATTGTGCCACAAATGTGCCACTTCGAACCCGATGAAACCTAACATAACTGCACCAGTCGAGCGTAGTGCTTGCACGTAAATTGCGGAAGCCATTGCGCTTGAATGGTTTCCAAATTTGTCCTACACGACTCAAAATCCGCCGGGCTTCGGCCCTTGGGGGTTCGACTCCCCCTCCCGGCACCAGCATAAACATTGGCGATTATCACGTTTTCTGACCTGCGGTCTCATTCAGTAATTTCCGCCTTGTACCAATTTTTGTACCCACCCTCGGCAACTGTGATGCTGTAAAAACACGCTGAACAGCCTCCTGCTGTGGATGGATATAGCGCTGCGTAGTCGTAATTCTGCTGTGACCAGCAATGCGTGCCAGGACGAACGGGTCATCACCAGCCGCCGCACCCAGCATTGTTAAAGCGGTATGCCTCAAGGTGTAAGGAACAAAAGGCTGCACACCGGAGGCTATCAGCGCCTTGGTGTGCTGATCCTTGGCTACATCACCATTCAGGTGGCCGCTCTTGCTACCGCTCGGGAAAACCCAACCATCCACAGGCCGTCCGGCAGATTCGAACCGTGCGCTAAGAGAAGCGTGAACACGGGGTGTCATCGGCAGCGTGCGCCTCGCGGCCCTCGATTTGCCTTCCGCGATCCTAATGAAGCCTGTGCCGTCATCGTTGATCAGAACCGCAGGCCACCGCAGTGAAAACACTTCACAGGGGCGGAATCCCTCATCCAGGATCAGCGTGGCGACATCCTTCCAAGGCGAAGAACTTCTGTGCAATATAGATCGTATCGAGGCCGCTTCGGTTGGAGTGCTATGAGCAAAACTGAGCAGCAAAGACTGATCACTTCCAGCATAATGTGGTTAGATTCTCACAGGTTTTGACTTAGGAGGGACTATGTTAGGTTACGGTTTGATAGGAACAATTGTCGTAATCGTGTTGATTGTTGTTGTCGTGCGCATTCTATGAACCCAAGACTCGGGGGCGCGGGCAAAAAGCTAGGCCCTAATGTGGGCGTGAGTAGCGCCCCGGCCCGGACTGGCATCCGGGCTTCTCTTTTTATACCTGCTCAAACTTCCCATGCCTTGCTTGGAATCCCTTGCATCGCGGCGTATATCGCGCTCTAGCATTGCGGTAGTGGGCTACTTTGAATGCGGTCGTAATCCGAGGTCGGTTCCGTGTTCGAAGTGACTTTCGACGCCTTCACGACTGAATGGGAATTCTGGCTTGGGCAAAATGATGGAGCAAACGACCTCATTACCGGCAATCTGCGCAGTCAGAAATGCTTTACCGTGCGGCAAGTCATCATAGGTAAATTTCACTAGCTGACCAGCTTGATTCGCTTGTACCCATTCATCTTTCATTTATTCTGATTACGCCAGTATCTAATGCTTTCGACGTCCAGGGCGGGTCGCTACTTTGATTCTTGATAATCCGTGTCTACCAGGGTACGTTCGATAGATTCTGTTTTCTCCAGAGACTTTTGGAGGATGAACAGTTCCTCTCGAATCTGTTCAATTTTATCGATTATCTCTCCGATTGGTTTGGGTGGTTCCTTGACCGTCGCCATCACGCAAACAAGCTACTCTTTTGTGCCAGAAAGGTCGGTACGCTAGCGATCAGAAATTATGCTGCTCTTTCCACCCTCCGCTGTTCGTTAAGGCTGAAAGAGGAGAAAGGCGTGACCACCTTACCGCCGGTTGAACACGCCTGACGGTTGATTTGCGCTGATCAAAATCGACCAGTAGACATCCCCAGACTCGTGAAATGATCGGACTATGGGAAAAAAGAAAACCAAGAAGCAATCAGCCAAAGCCACCCTCGCCGAAGTGGTCAAGGAAATGGCGAAGCCGAGAGTAGCTGCGTCTGCAAAAGAGTAGAATTCCGGTTTTTGTCGGAACGAAGTTCTAGTCGTGGAGAACGATGTTGAGAAGTGAACTGTGAACTTTCAGTCCATCCCCGTCATAGTCAACAAAGCCTAATTTTCTGAACCGATTCATGAAAAAACTGACCCGCGAGCGAGTTGTGCCTATCATCTCTGCGAGGCTCTCCTGACTCATCTTCGGGATTACACTCTCAGGTTTTCCTTCCTTGCCGAAGTGGGCCAGCAATAGTAATATTCGGGCCAGTCTTTTCTCGCTCGAATTGAAAAGCTGATCAACCAAATCCTCTTCGTACCGGATGTTCCGTGTCAGCAAATATGCCACAAACATATCGGAAAACTCGTGTTCCCGGTGGAGCACTTCATTCATCGACTTCTTGCCAATCTTCATCACGGAGCAATCGGTCATCGCGGATGCGGAGCACAGGCGGAGGCGCTGCCCTGTAAGGCAACCTTCCCCGAAAAAATCGCCCTCGTTCAGAATGCCGATTGTGGCTTCTTTCCCGATCTCCGAGACAACGGTAAGTTTCACTTTTCCTTTCCGAATATAAAAAACAGCATCGGATGAGTCGCCCTGGGCAAAGATCGTCTTCTTTGTTGCAAAAGCTTCGATCTTTCTACCGCCGTTGATGGTCGAAAGGAATGTCTTCGTATCGAACTCGACGAGTTTCTTGGCCTTCACAACGAGTTTCAAAATGAGCCCCTCTCAAGAGTTGCGAGTGCGCAAAAGGCAAAGTCCGTGATCAATGAAGAATAATTGCGCAAGAAGGGCGAAAACCAGGTCGAGGGCGCGGACTGCGGTTCCGCCCACGAAAATAATGGTTTCATGACTTGTTATCGAAAGTCAATCCACCCAGCTTCGCCGTATCTTTCAGGTCACACTTGGGGCAAGCAGGAAAGCAGACAATGTATCGAAAAGTTCTCTTACCTCGGCGGGGATATCGCACGATTGCGCCATGTACCCTATGGTACTCTCATTTGTTCGGTATCGCACGGATGTGGCGCGGGGACGATCCCTCCAACGCCGCCACGCGAACCTTGTTCCTTCGGTCAGGGCGAGCCGCCTAGCCTTTTGCCGCCTTTGACTTGTGATCAGTATCGAGATGATCAGAGGACTCCACCAAAAAGAAACCCCGCTTCTCTGCAGGCGTCATTTCCCGATTGAACAATTTTTTGAATCGCTCCAAGATTTCATCCTGGGTGAGCGTAGCGTCGGAATCGAACATTGAAACGTCCTGCGAGCCGAGGCTGCTTCGATGGGATTTCGCGGCAAAGATATCCAAAATGAAAGAGGCAACCCGATTTTGGGTCGCCTCCGCGAAGCTCGCGACGACTTCGACTTGAGTTTTACCCAAATCCAGCATACAAACACCCAATCCAGAAGTCTGTTCACAATTGCTCACTGCTCCAGCCGAGGCTGCTTCGGTTGGCGGCAGTGATCACTTCGGCTCAGACTCTCTTACGCTTCGAGCCTACATTGGTTGCAAGCGGTCAGGAAGCGCCCTTCCAATGAATACCTACCAATCCACAGATTTCCTCTGTTCGCTGTGTAGCAAACCCGTAGATCTGACGATTGACCTTGAGGTCGATGAGACCGGCAAGACCGTGCATCAGGAGTGCTATTTTGACCGACTCACCGGCGCGAAAACTTCGCGCATTCGTGCTGCTTGAATGCTTCGACCACTTCTGCCGAGAGGCTAGTCCCAAATCAGAAACGGTGAGCAAAACTGAGCAGCGAAGACTGATCACTTTCAGCATAATGTGGTTAGATTCTCACAGGTTTTGACTAGGAGGGACTATGTTAGGTTACGGTTTGATAGGAACAATTGTCGTAATTGTGTTGATTGTTGTTGTCGTGCGCATTCTATGAACCCAAAACCCTGGGGCGCGGGCAAAAAGCTAGGCCCTAAGGTGGGCATGAGCAGCACCACGGCCCGGACTGGCATCCGGGTTTTCTATTTATACCTGCTCAAACTTCCCATGCCTTGCTTGGAATTCCTTACAACTACATAACTGCGCTTCCGGTACATCTGGTTGGGCCTGTGGATGTTTCGGGAGTCTGTCCGTATGCAGGCATCCAATTTTCCTGTGTTCCAACTTTGGATGCTCGCACCGCGAGCTCATCATCACCACGATTCATACACGCAATTCTCTCGCCAGTCTAATCATCCGCGCAAGTCAAATTCACCCACTACCGGCTAATCGCTTCCGACATCCCAAGGAATACTACAATTCAAGGCAGATCATGCCGGATTCAATCTGGAAAAAGTGCATCGCTCAATACCGTATGCAATGCAGTCATGCACACCGGCAGAATTCATCGCGTGTCCGCTTGGTCGATGGCGAGGTCGCGGCATGTGCGACGAATCACATCAAGGACGGCAGCGGAGTCAACGAATTCGAAGCCATAGCGAAAAGCATTCCTTTGGCGAACCATCGCAAGAATGATCACAGGTCCGGAAGGAAGCATGAAGTCCAACTCCAGAATCTCGCCCAACGGCACTTCAAGCGTTAGCATCGCCGCGATCCCGGATTCGCTGATGTCAACGGTATAGCCATTCAGCCGACCACCCGTCCGCGAATGTATCGAGATATCGACTTCGAGTTTGAACCGGGGATGGCTGCGGGCATCGACCGTGTACGCACTCATCGAGCGAAGGTTCTCCCGATCATTGGCGCATAATCCATAATCGCGTCGGCAAAGCTCAATCAGTTCTTCCAAAACAAAATTATTCATGCGACGATCGCCTGGCGTTTGTATTTTTATTGTTTGTCCGGTTTTTGTAACGAGACTACCAAAGTGTACTGGCTCCCACTGCTGAGTAGTACGATCAAGCGGCGTGCTGGGCGGGCGTTCTAGGACTCGGTTGCCAGACGTGGTAGCCTCCCCCACGCTTTCCAGCACGCGACTCAACCGACAACTGCTACGAGGTCTTCCTGCCCTAAACGCTGTATGGCGCGCTGCAGATTTCAAAAATACCAAATGTACTGTATTGACTGTCGCCGATATTCTGCCAAACTACTATTGGTATCGTATCGTCTGGAAGGCGGTGAGCAATTGCGTCGAATGGAAGACAAAATCCGTACTCTGTGTGCTCAGCTTCTTGCCGAACAAGACGAGGCGAAACTCACTCCGCTAATCGTTGAACTTCGGGATCAATTGCGCCGACGCATAGAACGGAAGCTCGTTGTTGATGAGATCAGGATCGCATTCGATACGGTCAATTGACCCGGATAGCCGGTTTGTTTCTCACAGACGATTTTCAAGTTGTCCAGTCCACGCTCGAAGTGCTCTCCCATCACTTTGTCCAGGTCCACGAAGAGACCCATGACTTTTATGAAATAGGGCGTTCGTGCCGTGCATCTTCCAAGTCACCAACGTTGAAGCGCCGACAGATTCAAGTGTGAATTCGTTCACGTTGTGCGCTTCAAACGGCTTCACGAAATCAACTTTTATCGAGGTTCTTTTCGGTGGTTCCGATTCCACAATCGATATCCTTTCTTTGCCGAAGTTTCCTGAACCGCTCCACTCCGACGTAGCGCCGAGGCCATGTTCGGGTCCGCACTGCGATACACCTTTGATAATCGCAACCGTGATGGATACGATCAAATTTGGGCAGCGTACATGCCCGAAACGGAAAGATTCATCATTGAAAACAACCTGCCACGGATGCTGTATCCGCCAGAAAAAACCCAATGCATCGGTGAAGCCAGTAAAGAATGCACGAAGATCTGGCAAGTCACGCTAACGAGATGGACAGGCCGTCCGGCTTCAATAAATTGTTGATGAAATCAGGATTGCATTTGATTCGGTTAATGAGTGATATCGGAATTGTGCAACAATCAGGCTTAGCCATGCTTGCCATAACGATCTGTTTACGCTGGGCCTCATCATCGATGGGTGGGTTGTCATTATGGGCCAGAATCTGAGAAAGTGAGCAATGTTGAACAGTCACGCCAATGCGAAGAAGGTATTATCGCTCCTGCTGAAGAAAAGTCTAGTAGGGCGATCATGGGTTAGCGTCAGGAGACTGACATTCGACCCTCACGATCGCCCCTTTTCATTTGTGGGAGTCTCAGCCTTTTCTATTCTCCCCACCGGGCTAATTCGAAGCGTGCATCGCGTCCGTAGAGGAAGGAGTACCGCGAAGTCGCTTATCTACTTCGTAAAAATACCTTGCCCTTCCTCATTCCGTTTCTGGACCTTCTGCGCCTTTTCCGCCATTTCATTCGCATCTTTTTCTAACTGCTGATTGATGGCATCTTCAGAGCGACGTTCCTTATAATGGCTGTTGCGGTGAGTCCTTCTTATCCGGCATAGTCACCTCCTCCAACTACAGGCAAGACCACCGAGAATTGCGCGGTTACTTAACGCTCAGGCGCGGTAGGGTGAGGACAAATGTTAAGGCGTCACTTCGAACACAACTCCGTATCCCTTCGATCCACCCCCCTCGGTCGTGCCATAGAGGTTGTCTGTGCTGTCCAGGGTCAGACCGCCAAACGGAAGTCGTCCGTCTGCCCCGTTGAACTTCCAGAGAATCTTCTGTTTGTAGCTGCTGCCACGAACCGGGGACAATAGCTCGAACACGGCTCCGTCGCTCTTCGCGCTGCCATCGAGCTCCGTGGTGCCGTAAATATTCCCGGCGTCCAACGCAATTGTCCCCGAGGGATAGCGATCCCCAAACGCAAACGAGTGGAGAACCGTCTCCGTCCATTGTCCGTTTTCTCCAGGGCTCAGTTTGTAGGCCGTTCCATAGTTGTCGGCGCCGCCCCCGTAGGTCGTACCGTAGAGGTTACCGTCCTGATCAAGCACACGCTGGATCTGATGATCAATTAGCAACACGATCACGGTTCGCCCGTGCCGGGAACAAACACGGCATTGCACTTCGGGCATCGCATCTCCGCGAAACTCACCCGCTGGGTTTCATTCGGCGGGATCGAATATCCGCACTTCGGGCAAAGACTGTTCAATGATGCCATGACTTTTTCAAGATTTATTTTGCGGGCCATTATTTGTTTGCTGTCCTGATCTTCGCCCACCTTGCTTTTTTTGTGCCGCCGCCATTTTTCTTCGCGCTGCCGCTGACATCGTGCGCCTCCGCTTGACCGTCTGCGCTCTGGTGAATCGGCTTGTTTTGTTTTCAGCCTGAACAAAGTTCCCCATTCAATTCCGCCTTCGGACGTACTTCCGTAAAGATTCCCCTTCTCATCTTGGACGAGGCCAGCCTCGGGTACCGTGCCCTGGCTCGCCCGCTTGAAGTTGTGTAGCACGGTCTCCTTTCCGTTCTCGCCCAACTCATAAACTAGCCCCCATCCCCCGGAGCCACCGTACGGCGTCGTGCCGTAAAGATGACCGCGCCTGTCTCGGAGCAAGGATGCTGTTCCCGGCCATTTTCCGTCACTACCGGTGAAACTGTGCAAGATCGTCTTTGTGCCAGTCTTGCAGCAACATCCGAAAGTGCGTTTTCACTTCACTCCCACCTACTCCTCTTGGTTGAACCAGGTGGAGTTGTGGTTCGCCAAGATCCAGCGCGACGTGATCAGCCGCGGGGTCTTCACTTCGGTTGCTGATCTGGCACGAAAGCTACGCAAGTACATCGAGGCTTATGCCAAATCAGCAAAACCTTTCCGCTGGACTTATACCGATCCTCAGAAGCGAATTCGTATTAACGAAATCACCGGGACGGCTTACTAGCAGGGCTAGCGGAGATAAAACCGTACCCAGTTTGTCAGGAAGGTTGGGCGACATAGGCACTCCATTCTTTTTGTCTCAAACGCATTGACCGTGCACGGGAGGGAATCGGGTGGAAGTCTACTCGCATGAGATCGTGTGCGCAATCATAAAGAGTCATCCATTCACTCTGGGACCAAGCATCTTCGGAAGCGCCTGCGAAATCACAATACTGCTGCGAACTAGATGTTCAGGTGGGCGAGAGCGTTACCGTGACCTACCAGATTTCCGTGCGTTCTTTACTGGCTTCACCGATTGATTCGGTTTTTCCAGCATCCGTGGCACGTTGTTTTCAACGACGAACCGCTTTCCACATTTCGGGCATGTGCGCTGCTATTGTCCGATAGAGCCGTTCCGGTGGACTCGCTGACCTCCAAAAAAGCGGTGACGCACCATGCTTTGGCCAAGCAGAAAAAAGATGACCGCCAAGACAACTACTACCAAGAATTGAATTCTGAACGAGGATGGCTTTCGTCCGGCAGGGTCCGTTGCGTTCAATGGACTGGTCATAGAGTTGATTCTATCCACCTCGCCCAACTTTGACATTCAGAGCAGAGATGCGGATCGTCTCGTCCGGTCAACATAGGCCAGATCACCCCCTAGATAAGAACGGGCCGAGTGGAGTGACCGATGTCCTCCTCCTCCCCGAGAAGAATCACGTTCGGCAAACCTCGGCCCTGGTTACGTCATCGGCATTACCTATTCAACTAACTTCCCGATCAAGCCCGATGCTTTTCAGACAGTCTGCAACGGTGGCAGTGGTTGTGCCTCAGACGGGGACGCATTCGTGACCAAGATTCCAATGCTGGCTCCGACAACGACGTCGTTCTCTTCTTCACCAAATCCGTCGACCTACGGGCAAGCAGTGACCTTTACGGCGATTGTCAATTCATATGCGGGCGCTCCACCGGATGGAGAAGTCGTTTCTTTTATGAAAGGCACAACGATCCTCGGAACAGGAACGCTGACCAGCGGCACAGCCACCTTCACAACCTCAACCCTGAAGGTAGGCACAACCTCAGTCACAGCCGTCTACGCCGGAGACTCCAACTTCGCCGCCAGCAAATCGAAAGCAGTCAGCCAAGTGGTGAACAAAGTCACAACCACCACCACCTTTGACTTCCTCTCCAAATCCCTCGAACGTCGGACAGTCTGTGACCTTTAGGGCCAACGTTACGCCGGAGTTCGGCGGTAAAGTCACGGGCTCTGTTGCGTTCTACGATGGCACGACGCTCCTGAAGACTGTGCCTGTAAGATAGGCTGCCCACATGCACAAGCTGCTGAGCACGATCCAAGCGATAAGCCAGAAGAGATTGAAAGGGAGACCAAAAATCATTGGTTCAACGCGGTCCCAGAGCGAGACCGAGAGGCACATCGCTACGAAGGGAATCAGGCCGAGCAGAACAGCACCGAGCGATGGTTTTCTCACGCGCATAGGCCGACGATTATAGCCTGATGCCAAACGCAGCGTCGCAACACGGTACGTCATCGCGCAAAGGAGACCCAAATACCCAAGACCTCTCGGGAAGCCGCCGCAAGCGCAACTGCAAAGGATTTCTGACTCGATCATCATGGGATCGATCCGAGGATCTTCGGTGTTTCCGGCACCGCAGCGCCATCTGCTCTCGGATCCGAGGCACCAAAGTTGACCTTAGTCGTGCTGTCGTGGAGGACCGCTTGCCCGCGCCCCATCGTCGTCGAATACTCTTTGCGCACCTCTAGAACGTGTCCCATTTTTGTAAGCTGCTCGATGGATTCGGGCGTGACGCGGGACTCGATCACGATGTTGCACCCTAGTTTTGTATTGACGGTAAACCGGGGCTCTTCCAGAGCGGCCTGGATGTTCATCTTGTAGTCCACAACATTCGAGACAAATTGCGCATGCGCCAACGGTTGATTCATGCCGCCCATAATGCCGAAGCCGATGTGCTGATCCCCGCGCTCCATGAATGCCGGAATGATGGTGTGAAAAGGCCGCTTACGACCGGCGAGAGCATTGGGCGACGCAGGGTCGACTGAAAACATCCCGCCTCGGTTCTGCAGCACGAATCCCATCCCTCGCACCGTCACCCCGGATCCAAAAGCGGAATAGTTACTCTGAATGAATGAGAGAATATTTCCGTCGCGGTCGACCACCGACAAATAGGTCGTGTCGCTTCCGGAGAGCGCACCGGGAGTGACGGCGCAGTCGGCTCCGGCAGGATCGATCAGGCGGGCACGCTTGGCCGCGTATTCTTTGGAGAGCAACTGCGTTACCGGGATTTTGCCGAACCTGGGATCGCCGTCGTAAGCCTTGACGTCGGCGTAGGCCAGCTTCATCGCTTCGATCCGGGTATGCAACTCCGCGGCGCTGTGGGGTCCGTCGGGAGCAGGTTTGAACTGCTCCATGATATTCAGCATCTCGAGCGCGGCCATGCCATCGCCGTTCGGAGGAAGTTCATAGACAGTCCAATCTCGATATTGGGTCGAGATGGGCTCGGCCCACTCCGAGGAATACCGAGCCAGGTCGTCGGCGGACATCGTGCCTCCGAGCTCCGCCGAGGTCTTCAGAATGGCCTGTGCGATCGTGCCCTGATAGAACGCCGACTCGCCCTCGTTCGCAATCCGGGTCAGCGCTTGGGCAACATCGGGATTGCGAAAAATCTGACCTGTCTCTGGCACCGTGCCGCCGGGCAGAAAGACGCGCTGGCTTTCCCGATTCTGCATCAGCCCAGGCGCAGAACCTTTCCAGTAGTCATGAATGATTTCGGGCACAGGATAACCATGATCCGCATAGAAGATGGCGGGCTGAAACAGCTCCCGCCAAGGTAGCTTGCCGAACCGGTCGTGGAGCTTCGTCCACCCGTCCACGACGCCCGGCACGGTCACGGAATCAATACCGGATTGCGGCATCCCAGCCACGCCTTTAGCTTTCAGACGTTCAATGGTGAGCGCTCTGGGTGCCCATCCACTGGCATTCAAGCCATACAGCTCGCCGGTTTTGGCGTCCCAGTAAATCGCGAAGAGGTCGCCGCCCATCCCGTTCATCATGGGCTCGGCAACTCCCAACACAGCATTAGCCGCAATGCCCGCGTCAATCGCGGAACCGCCCTGCTCCAGAACTCTTGCGCCCGCTTGGGATGCCTGAAGGTAGCTGGTCGCGACGATGCCATACTTCGTAATCACTACAGAACGTCCGTAGGACCGATCCTGTGCTGATAGGCCACCAGCGGTGGCAGCGAGCGCGAGGAAAGCAAGTGCGGCCGTGCGAGAAGTCATTTGCTGATCTCTCCAATCCGGATAGGTTTGCGCACTTCCGAAGAAGGAAATTATTCTGGGCGAGATTATCACACCATGAGATGGCGAGAGCACACTTCCGCACCAGAGCATTTGCCGAAATGCTCCAGGCTCTCCACTCGTTGAGTCGCCGAGAGTCATCTCGGTGGGCAGCGCCAGGCGTGCTCTGAGCGAGTACTCGGCGAACCGGAAACTACCCAGACAGACTCGTGGGAAGTTACGAACGGAAAGGTTTCGGGCGCAGTCAATGAGCAGCGTTCCCATTGAGGCGCTCACGAATTGACCGTGAACTTTTCTTCTCCGGCCAGCACACCACGTTCGCGTGTCCAGCAGACTCTCGCCGACTGAATACATGGTCGCAGATAAGGCACTTGCCCGTGCACGCACCCGAGGCCGTGATCGTTGGCACACTGGCGTAGCTTCCCGCCTCGTTCGACGTTGCAGTCACGGTGAACATGGTACCGTTCGTCGCGCTCGCTGGGGCGCCGGTAAAGCTGGCCGCCGGCGTAATCAGTTCCGCCTTGGTCTTCTGCGTCAAAGTGATCCGGCGCTCGATCAGATGCTCGCCGCTGCCCATCGCAGGGAGTTCGACACGGTTTTGGTGTGGGCGGCGGACAGATTAGCTCGGAGCGTTCGGCACTTTTTGGAAGTGCTCGATACACTGAACCATTTGAGCATCGAGTTCGTGTCGTTTCGAGAAAATCTTGACACCGGCGGACCGCTGGACAGGGCGGTCATCGTCATTTCGGCGGTCGAGGAGCTCGAGCGAAATTTAATAATTGAAAGGGTCAGAGCCGGCCTCAGAAGGGCAAAGCTCGAAGGTCGCGTGCTGGGCAGGAAGCCAATCGATATCGACCGAATGGGGCTACTCCGTGACAGAGCTCGTGGTCTGAGTTTGGCGCAGCTCGCCAAGGCTTACAAAATTTCCCGCACCAGCGTGGCGAGGGCATTGAAGCAGTCCGGGGGAACCACACCAAAGAGCACGATTTCACTCCCCTCAACGAATACCGAATACTTCGCGAAAGCAAGAACGTCGAGCACTTTGAAGATGATCGGATGAAAATCGTGGCCGCTGCTCTGGCCAACTAAAGCAAGTCGAATGGTGTGACAATACCAAAATGGCTAACTTGATCGAACACGTGTTTGTTCTGATGCTCGAGAACCGAGCATTTGACCACATGCTCGGTTTCTCGGGCATAACAGGGCAGGATGCCGCGACTGCCGCTTCTACTCAGATCAATGGCCTCACTGGAAGTGAACTGAACAATTTTAATGGCAACACGTACCGCGTAAATAGGGGTGCAGATGACGTAATGCCGGTCGATCCGGGACACGAGTTCACGAATGTGCTGGAGCAGCTTTGTGGACCCGCCGCGATTTACCCATCCGGTGGCGCGTACCCAACCATAAACAACACCGGCTTTGTCGCGTCTTACGTAGCAAGTGGGGGCACCGCAAACCCGGGTGGGGTCATGAAGTGCTTTGCTCCCGAGCAGCTTCCAGTCCTGGTTGCTTTGGCCCAGGAATTTGCGGTTTGCGACAACTGGCATGCATCCATACCCGGTCCTACGTGGCCGAACCGCATGTTTGTTCACGCGGCATCTTCTGGGGGGCTCGACCATAGTCCGACCACGGAAGAAATCGTTGAATGGGAGACGGTCGGAGGGTTTCAGTTCAAGGCAGGGAGCATCTTTGATGCGCTGAAAAAGAAGGAGGTGTCGCAACGTCTATACGCTGGCGATGACTTTCCCATGGTCGCGGCATTGAAGGGAATCAGCCTCTTTGACATCCGGCACTACAGCAATTTTGCGAGCGATCTTTGCCAGCCCAGTTATCCCTACAACTATGTTCTCATCGAACCAAGCTACGATGTCCTGAACGACTACGAAAACAGCACTTCACAGCATCCGCTCACGGATATCACGCTTGGTGAGGGATTGATTAAGGAAACCTACGAAGCGATCCGGAACTCTCCGCGTTGGAATAGCAGTGTTCTAATCATCACTTGGGACGAGCACGGCGGGTTTTTCGATGGCGCCATTCCGCCTGCTGCGGTGGCGCCAGGTGATACGGCGCCTCGGGACAAGAATAATCAGTATGGTTTTACGTTCCAACAGTATGGGCCTCGCGTCCCGGCCGTTGTCATCTCACCGCTAGTTCCAAAAAATGTGATTGATCATCGGTTGTATGACCATGCTTCGATACCCGCTACGATCGAGGCTTTATTTAACATTGCTCCTTTGACGCAACGCGATGCCAAGGCCAATCGTCTGGATGCGCTACTTTCCTTGAGTGCGCCGAGGCCGGATATCCCAACAACCCTTCCTTCGCTTGCAACCGCGCCGGCGGAAGTAATGAAGATGAGTGTGTCTGATTTGGGTACGGTGGTCGCCGCCAGACCGGATGATACGGTCGACCAGGGCACATTGCCTGTGATTCTCCAATCGGCTCTGCGCCAGGATCTTGAAATGTCGCCAGAGCAACGCACGGTCATCCTGCAGCGGGTGAGCTCAATCAAAACTCGGGAGCAGGCAAGGCTGTATTTGGCGGGAGTCCAAAAGAAAGTCCGGGAGCGCCGGGCTGCTCTAGAGCCAGAACCGGATTCGATGTAAGGCGGGCGGAGATGGTGCTTGCATCAGTTTGGATTCCTCGCAGATGGTCACTCGGCGGAAGGTGGCGTCTGCCAACCCCCTGGTTCGGTCGCCTGGCCTGTCCCAAAATCCCCGCAGAGGGTTCGGGCCCTTCGGGCCCGGCTGCTGCCCCACTTTGCTGGTCGCGGTCAGGGCGGGGCTTCCGCAGCGCCTTTTGCTATTCATGCCCGACGTTGCCACGATCATCGAGGTGAACCCAAGCGTGGCTGTGTCGGAAGCTGAAGGATAGCGAAACCGTTCACCAGTAAAATGGACTGAATTGGCCGTCTCCCTCGAACTGCACAACACAGGGGACCCTGGCGCCGGGGCTGAAGTTCGGGCACTGGTGGAACACGCCCTCAGCGGCAGACCGGGAGACTGGCGGGTGTCGATCGTCGGCTCTCGCGAAAACGACAGTTGGGGAATGAAGATCCTCGGACCGAACGTGTTGAGCGGTCCTACACCGGTTGGAAGCGCGGGAGAGCACCAGTCTTCGGTGATCGCCAATGTGCTGCAGGATTGCTGGCGGCGAGGGTGGGGCGGGGGTGAAGGGATCAAGGATTGACGATGATGATGTAGTGTGGAGCGAATTCAGCGCGTTTGAGGTTTTTCCCTTGGAGTTTAGTTCACCCAATTGTGCCACAAATGTGCCACTTCGAACCCGATGAAACCTAACATAACTGCACCAGTCGCGCGTAGTACTTGCAGGTAAATTGCGGAAGCCATTGCGCTTGAATGGTTTCCAAATCCGTCCTGCACGACTCAAAATCCGCCGGGCTTCGGCCCTTGGGGGTTCGACTCCCCCTCCCGGCACCAGCATAAACATTGGCGATTCTCACGTTTACAGACCAGTGGCACCATTCAGTCGTTCCTGCCTTGTACCCATTTTTGTACCTACCTCGGCGGTTGCGATGCGGTAAAAACACGTTGAACAGCTTCCTGCTGCGGATGGATATAGCGCTGCGTAATCGTAATGCTGCTATGACCAGCAATGCGTGCCAGGACGAACGGGTCACCACCAGCCGTCGCACCCAGCATTGTTAGAGCTTTCGTCCTTAGGGCTACTGTATCACTCAATGTTACGCCAACCATCCCGCTGGGCTGATTACTGGCCCCCGTTGCTACCGCAAAACACTGCAGGTGCAAAACATTGCAGATTGACAGCGTTCCGACGTTCGAACATAATCCTCGCTCGCCTCGGGCGCATCTCCCTTTTCCTCGCTCTACGGTGCAGAGCCACACTTCCGAACCGGAGAATCTATGACAAATCAAACCTTGAAGAACGCCGCACTATCCGCGACTCTGTTAGGACTCGCCATGAGCGCCGCCGCCAGTTTGGCGCAGGTTGGACTCGCGTCCAAGCTCGCGCCCGCGCGTCGGGCATCCGCCGCCGTGGATGCACAAAGCCATCCGGCAAAGTTCTCCGGGCACACCCTCCTACAACTACACTGTGCTTAGCTACCCCGGTTCACTCTCCACATTTGCGTCCGGCATCAACCATGGTGCGACTTCGAAGTCTGAAATCGTCGGCGTGGTGGGCTCACAAGGTTTTCTGGCAAACGTGTCGGAAAAGAAAAGCACCACGGAGACGTATCAGGCAGTGAATTATCATGTCGCCACTTTCGTAAATCCAATTGACATCAATGACTCAGGCCAGATCGTTGGGGTATACGTTGACAAGTCGAATGTTTCTCATGGTTTTGAAAGGAGCAGCGGGAAGTTCTCGACCATCGCCGTGCCGTTTGCGGGTGCCACCAACACCATCCCCTTCGCGATCAATGAGTCCGGCGAAATAGTCGGCGGCTGGACCGATAACAGCGGCGCAACCCACGGCTTCACGCTCATCGGAGGCACCTATGCTTCGTTTGATTATCCCGGGGCGAACCTTCACTCAGGGTGACGACGTCAACAACTCAGGAGAGATCGTCGGCTTTTACGTCGACACCAGCGGCGTGGAGCACGGATATCTGCTGAGCGCGGGAACCTTCACTTCAATCGATTATCCCGATGCGGCTTTGACCGCTACCACCGCGATCAACGACAATGGCAACATCGCCGGAGCGACTTGCCCGACCAGCGCATGCGACACAACCAGTGAGGGCGAGCAAGGGTTTGTCCTAAGCGGAGGCGTCTTCACGCCAGTCGCCATCCCAGGCGAAGTTGGCACATACGTAAACGATATAACGAACAACGGCATGCTGGTCGGTGCCTATATCGACGCTGCCGGCCTGACTGTCTCGTTTCTGGCGATCCCTTAGATGGGGATGTACTGTATCGTCGGCACAGCGGATCGTTGTTTCTTCCGGCGGTTACCGTCGTCGCTCAAACGGACTGAGTAATCGCCTTTAGAGTGCGGTCGCCTCGAGCTGAGCTATGTAACAAGCTGTGCCCGCGATGGAGCGACCGATGCTGAGCCCGAAAGAAGTAGATCGCGAAATCCAACTCAGAATTTTGTCCCGCTTATTTGTGCCTGCCCGCTAACCCCACAGAGTGAGATGGATCTCTGAAACACGGCAAAGTTTCTAGCTTGAGTCATCGGACCGTCCCCCATTCAGAGAACGACGGCCACACCAGTCTCCTCTCGTCTCACGCAATCCACTTTCTCGCCGCTCAAAGATGGGGTAGCGTATCATCGTGGCGCGAAACCGAATTCGTCCGGCGTCGTCGCCCCCTTTTCCGTTCGAGGATCTTTTTTCCGAGATCTTATTTTTGAGGGTCGTATTCTCGATGGCATCAACGATGCTGATATCGACAATCGTCGCCAAAGCCGCGGCGACGGTCTATCCTCCGAGGAACTCCCACCGTGTCTAACCCAACCTCAACCTTGTCTGCGGGCGATGTCATCGGCAACTACAAGATTTTGGGTCTGGCCGGCGCCGGAGGGATGGGTGTTGTCTATCGCGCCCTCGATATCAAGCTCGAACGCCCGGTCGCACTCAAGTTCCTTCCCGAGCATGTCGTTTCCAGCAGCGAAGAGAAAGAGCGCTTCCTGCGCGAAGCGCGCACTGCGTCCTCGCTCGATCATCCGAACATCGGTGTTATCCACGGGCTCGAGGAAACCGCCGATGGCCACTCCTTCATTGTGATGGCCTACTACGCGGGCGAGACGCTGGTGCATAGACTGCGCCGCGGGCCGTTTCCCTTGGCCGAGGCGGTCGATATCGCGATCCAGATGGGCGAGGGCCTGGCGGCGGCCCACGCGGGCACCGTTGTGCATCGCGACATCAAGCCTTCAAACGTCATCCTCACCCAAACTGGAGTCGCGAAGATCGTCGATTTCGGCCTCGCCCGTCTGACTTCCACAACCGGCAGCACGCAGAGCATCAGTACTGCCGGAACCATCGGCTACATGTCGCCGGAACAGACCATGGGCAAACTCGTCGACCAACGCACCGATATTTGGTCATTAGGAATCGTGCTGGCCGAGATGGTGACGGGCAAGAATCCCTTTACGCATGAGACGCCGGCGGCAACCATCTTCGCCATCCTCAACGAGCCGCCGCTGCCCATGGTTGAGATGGCAGAGGCGACGCCCGACCAGGTGCCCATCGATCTGCTGCGCGTCATCTATCGCGCTCTCTCAAAGGAGCCGGCCACCCGCTATCAAAGCTGCCGCGAGATGGTGGCCGACCTTAAAGAAGTTCGGAGTCATCTCGAACCCGCAACGCCGCCGTCGCCCATCACCAGTCGGCCCTCAAGCCGAACCTCAAGCCGAACAACGAGCGGAGCATCGACTCGTTCCTCCGGCCGCGTAACTTCCGCCGCCTCCGACCTGCGCCAGCAGATTGAACAAGCCTCGCGTCCCGTTTGGAGCACAGCAGCCGCGCCTTCCCTGAAGTGGCACCGATGGCTGATCTTCGTCGCCGTGGCTGCAGTCTTGGTGGCAGTCGTTTCATTTCTGCCTACGGTTCGCGATCGCGTTGCGGGATGGTTCAGCCGTCCCGAAGAGCACGTTGCCGTGCTGCCCTTCGAAAATGTTGGCAATGATCCGGCGAACGAGCAGGTTTCCGCTGGACTAATGGACAACTTAGCCAGCCGCCTCACCAACCTCGAAGCGGGCAAACAATCGCTGTGGGTCGTGCCGACGAGCGAAGTTCGCCGGCTCAAGATTTCCGATCCCGCCTCCGCGTGGCGCGAACTCGGCGCGACGGTGGCGGTCGAAGGCAGTTTGCGCCGCAACGGCCAGACCATTCAACTCACGGTGAATCTCATCAACACCAGGAACCTCCGCCAGATCGGCTCCGTGAACCTCGAAGATCATGCCGGAGATTTCTCCTCTCTGGAAGACGAGGCCGTAGCTCGTTTGGCCAAGCTGATGCACGTTGAGATGACGCCCGAGATGCTGCGCGCTTCGAGTGGACCGGTGAACGCCGGCGCGTATGCGTTATACCTCAAGGCGCTCGGCTATACCCAGCGCTATGACAAGCCGGAGAATCTCAACCTGGCCATTGCGGCGCTGAACGATGCAGTCAAAGCGGACCCGCGATTCGCTTTGGGATTCGCCCAGCTCGGCGAAGCTTACCGTCTGAAATACCGGCTCGATAAAGACAAGAAGTGGCTCGACGAAGCGCTGGCGAATTGCGAGAAAGCGCAAGAATTAAATGACCGCCTCCCCGCAGTCTATGTCACCCTGGGAAAGATCCACCGTTCCACCGGAAACTACGATCTCGCCCTGCAGGAGAGCCAGCGCGCTCTCCAACTCGATCCGCGCAACGCCGACGCCATCATCAGCTTGGCCCTTTCCTACGAGAGCGCGGAACGCATCGCTGATGCCGAAGCCGCCTACCGCAAGGCCATTGCGCTTCGTCCCGATTCCTGGGACGGCTATAACCAGCTTGCCGGGTTCTTCTATGATCACCAGCGCTACGACGATGCGGTCGCGCAGTATCGCCACGCCATCGAACTTACCCCGGACAACGCGGCGCTCTATCTCAACTTAGGCGCGGTTTACTCCAATATGGGAAACAAGCACTACCCCGAGGCCGAGCAGACGCTGCGCAAATCGATTACCCTGGAGCCCAGCTATGGCGCCTACACCAACCTTGGATATCTATACCTCCAGCAGGAAAAGTTCGCCGAAGCCGCCGCCGCGACCGAGAAAGCGCTGCAACTGAACGACAAGGATTACGTGGTGTGGGGCAATCTGACGTCTGCCTATGAAGGCCTCAAGGACAAGGAAAAAGCCAGCCAGGCCCGCGACCATGAAATCCCCCTGCTCGAACAGGCGGCCCTCGACACCCCGCGCGACAGCAGCGTGCAGGCCAATCTGGGACTGCTCTATGCCAAGAAAAAGTTGCGCGATAAAGCCATTTCTCGCATACAATCGGCGCTCGCGCTCTCCCCTGACGATGCCAACGTTCTGGCGACCGTCGGTGTAGCCTACGAAGACATGGGAGATCGCGATCGGGCATTACAATCCATCGAAAAGAGCTTGCAGAAGGGTTATTCCCTCGAGGACCTGAAGAACGCTCCAGACCTGCGAGGTTTGTTGTCAGATCCCAGGTTCAGGCCCAGCGGTAAGTAAGCAAATTCAGTTTGAAAAAGGAGCCAGCCATGGCTACTGCGCGCGAACTTCCGATCGAAGACTTTAACGCAAACCCCACCATCACCATTGGCACGAATCTCATCCCCTCACTCCAGGCCTGCATGGTCTCAGGCGACGGTCAGATGAGCGTCACCTTTTCGAATACTTCCGGGCAATCGATTCAAATTAACTTTGTTCCCCCAGCCATCCCAGGGAATCCGGTTTTGTTCAGCAACATTTCCAGTTTTCCTAACACCCAAACCATTCCGGCCGGCACCAATGCCAGCGTGAACTACACCATAACCGCGAATGGAGAAACCTCCGATCCCTATTGCATCCAAATCAATGACGGGCCAATGATTGTTCAACTGAGCGTGGTCAATAATGTTGTAACCTGTACGCCTGGGACGGTCGCGGTTCCCCAGACAAGTGTCATGGCCGATGGCACGCTGGCAATTGTTCCGGCAATTAGCACCTACAACTACCCCATCTCTTGGTTCAACAATAACGACCCCTTTACTCCAGCGCTCGACTCATCCGACGGTGAGTCCCACGCCAGCAATCCCGGTACTGCCGGAAACCACTACACCTACGCAGCTGGCGACCCAGTCGAAAACACCCCCGGCAATGGCACAGTGATCATCAGAAGTGCGTAACCTCGCCTTGCGGCAGTGGAAAACGAAGGCGCGGCCAACAGGCTGCGCCTTTAAGTTCTGGACCGCGATGTCGAGACCATCATCTTAGAATCGATCGTCATAAAAATGATCATCCTAAAAATGATCGTCGACGCGATGCCCCGGATGTTCCAGCGCGCGCGCCTGGATCGCGACGTCCCACGGACTGCCTTGCCAGTTATCCTTCTTGTGATCGGTGGGCACCCACGGTGGTAGCGGCATCAAGAGCCGACGGCTGAGCGCCTGCAGATAAGGTTCGTACAGAAGTCGAAGCTCCGCCAACCGTTCCGCCGCCTCCGCGCCCTGAGAAAAAGCCACTCCGCGCTGAATGAGGCTGGTTCGCAAGCCCTCCAGATCCTCGTCCGTGAGCCGCTCCGCATCGTGTGGACTGTATTGCGCATTAACCACTTGAGAGAGATCGACTGCGGCGTGGCGCGCCATGGCAAACGTCAACTTCGCCTGGTCGGGATGAATATTACCGACGCCAGTCATGATTAGCGAAGTAACATCGAGCATCGCGGTCAGTGCGCTTACCCACGATTGATTGGGATGCTGCGACCGGAAGAAAACCAGCACCGGATACGAGATATGACTCGAAAGCAGGTTAGCGCACCAGCGCTCCCAATCGCGAAAAATTTCGTCGAGCACGGTTTGGTCGGGGCAGCACCCCAGCCGGCCCAGCAATTCTGCCGCCGTCGGCGGCGATCCAGCGCGCGCATCGAGCAGTGAAATTTCAATCTCGCGTTCGGCAAATGAATTGTAGACAACCGGCAAATATCCGATCACAACGCCAAGGAACGCGAAGCCCATGCCCGCTTCCAGCACGGCCAGCGCGCGCGCCCCAGAATTGTTGGGCGTAATGTCTCCATAGCCCAGCGTGAAAAAAGTCTCGCCGCTAAGGTAGACAACTTTCCCAAAGGTAATTTTTTCGTTCGCCAGCGTCACATGTTCGCCCACGCCATATTGCACGCAGGCGAATCCAAGAATCAGCCCAAGCGCCCAAAAGCCGAGCAGCGGAAACAACGACAGCGGACCATAATACGCCAGGAAACCTTCGCGGCGGTTCGGGGATTTTATGCGCCGTCCCACCCTGCTCCACAGCCGCCAGGTTTTCTTATAGAACCGCTCCGAGATGCGAAAAAAATTCCTCCGAATGCGCCGCGGCAACACCACAGTCTCAAACGCATCCATAAGGATGACGAAAATGAGAACAAAGCCAACGATCGATGCCCACCAATGCATAGGAATGAGATTTCAGATGACGCGGGAATAGTAGCAGATTCAGAAAGGAATGCGAGCGACGCGAGCATCGTGAGGCGGCGCGCTGCCCACCAGCGCAAAGCCACCAGCCAGAGCACAAAGATGGGAACCGCCAAAAGGCAGCCGCGCATCAGCACAATAAGGACGGCCTCGCCGGCAATGCGATACAGATAGAGTGCCGCGATGGCAACCGCCAGAACAGCTACGCGTGCATTCAAAGTACCGACCCCCGCCGCTCCGCGCTCCCCGTACATGAGTAGCGCTCGCTCGCAAAGAACCACCATGGGGAGCATCGCCAGGCTTAAGTCCTGCATGTGGAGGTGGTAGCCGACCAGGATTGTTGTCAGAATCGCCACCGCGTAGACCATACTCTCATCTTTCTCTTTGCGGTTCCGCAGCACGAGCCACATCGCCACCCCTCCGACTACTGCCGAAGCCAGGAAGATGGCAAGAAAAATCGTTCCCGTGTCGAGCCAATGCGCGAGCACCCACTGCAAAAACCCGCGCAGATTCGGCATGAACCAGGGGATAAAGCCCCAGGGCGTCACCACCTCCTGCCGCTGCAACATCGCTGGATAGTCATGAAAGATCGAAGAGCCCACGAGCGCCAGAGAAATTCCGCACACCAGTCCGCCGCCACTTACAAAGCCCACCACCCCTCGCCACTTTCCACGCAGAATCAGAACGAAGAAAGTGATCAGCAGCGCCAGATGAAACTTGAAGCAGGCGAGCGCCAGCAGGAATCCGGCCAGAAACGTTTGTCCACTATCCATCGAGCGTAGAGATAGAACAACTAATAGCGCAAACAGGAGTGAATCCTGTCCCTCTCCTAGCACATACATTACCGGATAGAAAGCGAGTAAGTAGAGCGCCAGTGGCAATCCCGTTGCGCGCGTAAGTGCTCGACTATGAGGTGCAAGCAGCCAGGCAATCAGAAATAGAAGGCCGATATTGGCGGCTGCCCAAGCCACGAGTGCCCTCCGGTACGATAGGCCCGAGAGCGGCCAATAAAACAACAGCTCATACGCCGGATGATTGAACGGCAGCAGGCCCACTGGTTTGAGTTTCGGGATAGAGTTGAGTCTGCACTTTCTCTCGCGCATCGAAACGGTAAAGCCGCTGCCCCTCGCCCGATTTCACCATATCGATGCCGGTCATAAAACTCCGGAGATCGGTGACTGCCGGGCCGTGGGAAAAGTACCAAAGCATTTGCCGGCCGCTTACCACGATAGAAATCAGGCAAACAAACACCAGCCCCCACCGGGGAGAACGGCCAAGACGCTGAATACGCGATGCCGATTGCGTGACGGCGATAGGTGAGGCGTTTGTCATCGCCACCTTGATACCACATCAGGAGTTACGGCGGTCTTTGAATTGGAATTTCAAGGTGACTCTAGTTAGGGAGGTTTAGTTATCGACGCTTCGTTACCAGTGAAGGATTGGATCAGCCTAGGGGGTGCTGTGCGAGGCGTCCAGCGCCTTCTTCACCGCCTGCAATTCTTTCAAAACTCCGCGAAGATTCCTACTGTCGAGCGCGTTCGCCCCATCGCTCTTCGCCTCTTTAGGATTATCGTGGACCTCCATAAACACGCCATCCACGCCCGCCGCCACTGCCGCGCGCGACAGCACCGGAATAAACTCCGGCTGTCCGCCGCTCACCGCCGGCTGATCTTCGTTGCCATCCGAAGCCGATGGCAACTGCACCGAATGCGTCGCGTCAAACACCACCGGCGCAAACTTACGCATGATCGCCAGCGATCGCATATCGACGACGAGATTGTTGTAGCCAAAGCTCGACCCGCGCTCGGTCAAAAACACCTGGCTATTGCCGGCCTCGCGGCATTTTTCGACGGCGTGCTTCATGTCCCAGGGCGAGACGAATTGACCCTTCTTGATATTCACCGGCCGTCCGCTCAAAGCCGCCGCCACCACCAGATCGGTTTGGCGGCAGAGAAATGCCGGGATCTGCAACACGTCCACCACTTCCGCCACCGCCGCCACGTCGGCGGCTTGGTGCACATCGGTCAGCACCGGAATGTGAATCTCATCTTTGACTCTTTGCAGAATTCGCAGGCCTTCCTTCATCCCCGGCCCGCGATAGCTGCGAATCGAAGTGCGGTTCGCCTTGTCGTAAGACGTTTTGAAGATGAAAGGAAAATTCAGCGAACGCGCCACACCCTTGATGATCTCCGCCATCCGCAGAACGTGCTCTTCGCTCTCAATCACACAAGGCCCAGCAATGAGGAACAGGTCGCCAGCACCGACGCGAACGTTATCGATTTGAAAAGATAAAGTCATCGGGCCATCGGGTGATCGGGTCATCGAAA